>Ga0214542_1000585_pt1 | contig 67298 bp, 41 predicted proteins | sample CNSS1metaG_FD_160096 | JGI IMG/M metagenome (GOLD analysis project Ga0214542, IMG submission 160096) | Root nodule microbial communities from cowpea collected in UCLA plant growth center, Los Angeles, California, USA - CNSS1 | ecosystem: Host-associated > Plants > Roots > Nodule | place: USA...
CTAGACTAAGTGATTAATTACCAAAACGAAAATGGCATTGAATAAGACATAATGTGCCATTCAATCCTTCCCTATGGCTGCCCTTCCAGCCTCCTTTGGCTGCCCACTCACTTAGGTTTCCTTCCCATCTTTCCATATTCACGTCAAAACCAAAAATGCCAAAAATATAAAGTTTAATGTAAGTTCTCCTAGGCTTGAACCCATAACCTAAGCAATTGCCACGTCATTATCAACCATGTAACCAAGTCATATTTCATGCTAGGAATCATAATTCAATTATCACAATATACAAGAACATGTTTTCATAAATTTAAATAACAAAACCATAGCATCAAAAGTTAGCATACATAGGACTCGAACCCAAGTCCTCTCGCACAATCAAAGTGCTCTCAACCACATGAGTTAACACTTTTCCACGTCATACCAACCATAATTTAATGTCATAATTATTACCCCTCCCGTATTTATTAATTAATTATTTATTTAATTAATTAAATTCTACGGGTCTTACAGTCTGGGTCGAACATTGTTTATCTACTCTAATTACTTAAGTTTCCCACCACTTACCATAAGTAAGCGACCTGGGTCGAACATTGTTTATCTACTTTAATTACCTAAGCTTCCCTACTACTTACCAAAAGTAACCAGCCTGGGACGAATACTATAACTACCACAACGATTTGCGTACAAGCTCGAATTATTTTCTATAAATGCCAATATTGCTTATCGAATTAAGCAGACTAAAAAGCAAATAACACATACATTGCATCAGATCCACACCACCATCATTCAAATAAATGCGCTCCTACAACATAGACTATCGGTACCAATCAAACAACAAGTATAACAAGAACATTCATCATATTAACAAGAAAGTAAAATAGTGTACGGATTATTACAAACTTAGGCTTAATATCAAATTGAATTGAATGCATAAAAGCAATAGTTCTAAGTTGTTCCTTCATCAACACCCTCCACAACCATGGCTTCATCAGTATTCACATCTTCATCAACTACCATCTTCTCCGCCTCTTCATCAGGGTTGGTTTCGGCTTCACTTATCAGTTGGCCATCAATTACGTCTTTATTTACATCAAATTTGGAATCTGACGCATCAATGTCTTTGTGAAAGAAGGTCGCTTGTTGCAAACCCTTCTGGAAACCATTAATATGCTCCTGAATAATGCAACCCTTAAGATCCTCCAGCTCGGTCTCAAGGCCATCATGTTTTTCCTTCAGCTCATCATAGTCGGCCACCAGATCAGCGATCCTTCCCTTAAATTTCCTCTCAGACTACAAGCACCGGACATTCCAAGTCCCCAGCCTCTAATTCTCCTCCAGCCATTCCCCCCACTCCTTCTTCCAGGCCGCCTTCTCCTCGACATGTTTAACCACTTGGCCTTGCAATTCCTCCACCTTTGATCGCTTACCCTTCTTCAACTCTCTATGGAACAGAGTGTCCACTCTGCGTCCCAAAATCAAGGTTTTGTTGTTAAATTCTAGCATAGCTTTAATCATGGCATTCAGCTCCATGTTATCAATTGAGTTAACCAGAGCTTCCGATAGGTTAATATCGATATCACGTCAGACAAGCGTCTCTGGAAACTCTATGAGTCCAGCTTCGGGTTTCTTAGCACCACTAGAGGATCCTAACCCCAACAAGGCGGCCCTCACCCTCTTAACATCATTCCCTCCGCCTTGCTTAGGGGGCACCTCCGCTTTCCTTTTCGATCCCCTGTGCACATTCACTTCAACTAAGGAATCTTGTAGATTGGGAACTTTAGTGCTCCCAGCAACCCTGGCCTTCGCTGCTTTCTCCTTCCTAAGAGCTTGAAAAAGGTTCAAGTTCTTCTTCCCAACCTGTGTCATGTGCCCTACAATGATCACAACAAACGCTGATTAGTTAACTCAAACATAACATAGCACTTAAAAATACACAAAGATACCTTCTATATCAACAATTGGATGAATCGAATTAAAAAACCCTAAATAAGCCCTTAGTGGGCAACCTATCATTAAACATCATCAGTGTCTCCACCACCTCCCTATCCGCCATCAACAATCTCTCCCTCTTCATATCCTTATACTGCCAACGGTTGTTAGTCCAAGTACAGGGGAACTTAGTGTTCCCGTCATCATTGTAAAAGTACGACCGCCCATGCTCCTTCACTACCACCTTAAAGAAATCGTCTTTAAAATGCTTGAATGATTGAGTAAACGCTTCCAACCTGCTTATCCTAGAGATAACCATGTTGTCGGACTCTTGGGCCTCGTATCATAGAAATACAAAAATGATTACGGGGATGGCTGCAGATATAATGATCGATAAAGAATCTGGAAAGCTTGCAAGTACACCCAGTTGTTTGAATGCAACTGGGTAGGGCCAATGTTCAGTAAGCGTAGTACCCTCATTGTAAAATCATCAAAGGGCAGCCTCACGTGCAGTTGTGAAAAGTGGCACATATACATATAGAAAAATCCCTTTGCTACTCCCTCTTGGTCGTGGCAAACGCAGTCGACAACGCTTACCCTCTTCAAAGCCACTATGTCACGGCTTATGTTCTTCTCTAAGATAGGTATGTCAAACTATAAGGTTCTTATTTTTTTTTTTAAATTCCATGAAATATATTTTATCTATACTATAGTAAAGACAAATTTATGTTGAATTTCATACTAATAATTAACCTTTTATCTTATTTATATATGCTTGTTAAGTTAGTGTCATCAATTAAGTTCTACACAGTTATTTTGCTGCTACTATTTGTCTGACATAATATGCTTATACTGTTAAGTTATTTATAATATACAAGCAGAAAAAGGCAAGAAAAAATCAAAATTGGTGCCAGCCAAAGCTACAACTATCAAATCTCAGTCCAGGTTAGTCTGCACACCTGAATCTATAAATCATGCACATGCTCAGTCATGAACATGTGGTAGTACATTTTCTTGGGCCCATCACTAATTGTTGACATGAAAATAAAACCTTGTTCATCACATACAAAACTATTATTATCAATATGTTTAACTATATCAGCTTTGCTAGATTTATCAAATACCTCTTCTGTTTTACTAATGCCAAAGCCAAGCTTTGTGTCATCTTATTTTAGTTTTATCTCAATTGTGAACTCTCCTCCAATTGGAGCATATAGATTCGTACTGATTATGATAAGACTAGGTGCTTAACAAACTATAAAAGCTTCTAGTCGAGAAAAATAAGAAGAAAATGAAAAGAGACATTAAATTTTACACAAACTAAAGAAGAGAAAACTTCTACAAATTAATTTATGCATAACCTCATTTTAATTCAAGTGGAAACTAATTTTGGTTTTTCTTTTTCTTCTAGAAACTCTCAATTTAGTAGAAAACCCTCAATGAAGAAGGCAACCTAATAAATGCTCAAGCAATAAAGCATTTCATTTGAGGAAATAGATATTTCTAACATGGAATTGGTAAACAATGAAACATGATCAGTTTTTTTAAATACTAAATCAAACTAAGCTTCAGTTTTGCTACAATTGATATATCTCCAAAAAAATGTATACATGTGGTGGTTTGGTTCAGCATAAGGGTGAATGGGAAGAGAAAGAATCAGTTGTTCGCGAACTTTATGAACTTGAGGAAAATGATATGCACTTGATGCAAGTGAAGATATACAAGAGATGGATATCCAACTGAATAATGCAACCTGCCATGTCCTATTCAAATATGCCTACTAAATGGCACTGAAAATATATAATGTTGATGTGCTAACTATATATATTGGAGATGATAGAGCAGATGAAGATGCCTTTAAGGTAATAGGAATAGAACAAATGAATATGAAAATTTTGTTATAGCTTTTCTTCATTATATTAAGTTGTACTTTTGTTAGGACTACACTTCCTTGATTAATTCTACATGAAAAAATGACTTGTGGCATAATATATACTCATGTATAAACTTGTGGCATAGAACAAATTCTTATTGTTTTAGTTTTTTTCTTGAAACAGAAGGTAGTTGTGAGAGACATTAAATTTGTCATTATGTATTGGATTATTTATGCTTTATTTATATAATCTGAAAATTAATTTTTGGATTTTTAAAAAATTTTAAAAATATTTCAAATAATTTTGGCCGTTTTTAATTGTGAAAATATGATATATTTTGTGATAGATTTTAACCGTCAAAATATGATGCATTTTGTGGCGATTTTTAACTGTAAAAATATGATGCATTTTGTAGTGGTTTTTAACCGTAAAAATATGATGCATTTTGTAGCGATTTTTAACCGTTAAAATATGATAAAATATAAATAAATTAAACTACATTTATAAAGGTTTTTAACCGCTATTATTTGTTTTTTCTTTTCTGACAACAATACCAGCGGTTAAAATATTTTTGTCACAAACTGTTTTTGACATGTGTAATTCTGACAACGGTTTTACAATTTGTCAGAAATGTCATTTGTGGCAGTTTTTAACCGCTAGAATTTGTAATTTTAACCTTCACAAATATCTATTTTTTGTAGTGAAGTAATAATAATAACAATAAATACAATAATAATACAAAATAAAACAATAATAAAAAAGAATAATACTAATATTAAAATAAAGTAAAACAATAATAATAATAATAATAAAATAAAATAAAAATTATAACAAAATAATAATAAAATAAAATAAAATAAAACAACAATAATAAAATAATAATAATTATACTAATAATAAAATAAAGCAATAATAATAAAGAAATAATAATAAAATAAAATAAAACAATAACATAATAATAAAATAAAATAAACCAATAAGAATAAAATAATAATAAAATAAAATAAAACAATAACAATAAAATAAAATAAAATAAAAAAATAACAATAATAATAATAATAAAAGTAAAAAAATAATAATAATACTCATAAATTAATAATTGCACTATAATAGCCAGATAACTGGCATGAACCGGTACATAGTATCAACCGTTAAGGCAGAACACTCGGATTAAACCGCTAACTTAGAAAATCCGCTAAATCGCTAACTAGTAAGAACTCATCGAGCTTAGAGGGACGACTACACGCCAAAACAACACTTACATTGGTGGCCATACTCTCTAAACTACACAACCCTTCATTAAGTAGTAATGTCGCCTACCCTAAGATAAAACAATTAAGCCCTTAGGATTAGATGTTGAATCTGAGGCTTGGCTTAATCAAGCCCACATGAGCCTTGTAACATCCCAGCCAGATATTATGGATTTAAAATAAAATAAAATTAAACATCATTTATTATGATTCCATTTCCCAAAAACGCGGGAAACTTTAAACTTTATTTCATCAAAAGAATAACTTAAATCCATAATAATAAAATTTCCATTATAATACCAAAGATTGGTAATATAAAAGTTATAATTTATTCAAAAACATAATAAACGCTAATAAAAACTTCTCCCAGTCTAGTCTAGCCCCTGCTCCAGCTCTATGCCTCACTAGATCCACCTGCAACATCATCTTCTTCCGTGTACCACGTACACGATCATCGCCAAACACAAACAGATAGGGTGAGCTAACAGTTAAACACATATATATAAAATACATATACATACAAACACACCAAAGGAATTTCATCCTTTGATTCCATATCACATGGCCACCACCATGTCATCCATGGTCTACATCATTCGACGAATATCTCAAGATATCTTGCTGCCACAACTTGTAGAGCACGTGTAGAAACCTATTACAGACCATACTCTGTAACGCCATGTGGAGTTCTCAATACGAATATAATTTGTATCATCCCAAGACTACCAAACTCTTCAGCTTAATGCTAAGGAGGGCAATCTATTTGGACCCATCCGTACAAGCTACAACTCGCACACTCACATCGGCAACACTCGCCAACCCGAGCCAAAACTCAAGAGTTCCTCGTGTTCATCCGCAATCCCAAGCCATAACTCAAGAGATGCCATTTCGAGCCACCACTCAAGCAATGCCACGTGCTTAACCCCTATCTCAAGCCACAACTTAAGGGATATGTTTTGAGCCACAACTCAAGGAACATCAGCAAGTCAACCTTCGAGATATCACCAAAGCCTTGTAGACCACGCACATCCAAAGCAATAAAAACATATTTCTTGCCTCTACAACATCGCCTGGCGCTACTCCTAAGCCGCCAGGCGAAACACGCTTCCAAACTGCCTAGCAGGGGACACGTGCCGCCAAGCGCCAAGCACCTTTGGTGCCACTACCTGCAAGTGTCGCCAAGTGAGATGTAACGCCCCAAAAATTTTGGTAACCTCAAATTAATAAGACGTCGCATACATAAATATTGAGAGAGTACTGAGTTTGGAATATGGAGGTTTATAGTACACCAAACATATCTATAACAAATAAAAATAGGCCCACATGGCCTAAAACAAAATACAGTGGTTCAAAAGTAGCACAATGTCTTGTCCAGAACAAGAGAATCTTAAACTACTAAAACTCCATCAGCTATAGGCTCCATAGTGAGCCCGATACCCATCCATGACCATCAAGCTGCAACATCCCTATCATCATTAAAAATTGATGATCATCACAAAGGAGAAAGACCAAACACAAACATACAAGCAAGCAGAAGGGTAAGCTAGCGAAAGAGATTCTTATATCATAACACTCAACATGCAATTTCAAAATCAAGCATAAATAACAAACATCCACACACGAGATACCAAACCATTTAACACTCCTAGACTTGACTATCCGGATACGAAAAATTAGGCACCACCACGAGATCGTGGAATTAACTCCTAGTAGTGAGGCACCACCACGAGGCCTTCGTGGAATTACGTCCTTACATGAGGCACCATCACGAGGCCTTCGTGGAATTACGTCCTGGCCTTGAGGCACCACCACGATACCCTCGTGGAATTACGTCCTTACATTGAGGCACCATCGTGAACTCTCACTAGGAGGGTCCATGGAATTACGTCCATTAGATGAGGCACCACCTTGAGTTCCCACTATGAGAGTCATGGGATTACGTCCTACCCATACCTTGTCCGTGTTTCACCAACCAATCATAGAGTTCCCATGCTAGACTACAAATAGAAGGCATGTCGAGGTCTCACTAAAGCTAGCCCAACTCGCTCAGGCGAGACTACTCTTGCTCAGGCGAGTAACCTTCGCTTAGGCGAGCCCTCGAATCAGAGAGAGGGGTGAGCTGCTGCTGTTCTCGCTCAAGTGAGAGTTTCTCACATAAGCGAGAGCTTTTGTTTTGAGCGACCAACCCGCTCGCCTAATCGAGTTCAGCAGAGCTCACTACTCTCTCGCGCGCAGAAACAAATTCAAATCATCATAGCAGTACGTTCAACACATCTTCACGCAACCAATAACATATATAAATCACCCAATACGTAAAATCAATCAAACATGCATATAAATCTTGAAAACAGCAAAGCCTTAGCTTCCCTTACCTGGAAAGAGCTAGCGAAAAACCTCGACACTTAAGCTACGAGCACCACAGTTTTGAGATATGATTTGAGGAGGTGGATGGGAGAATGAGCCAAACTCACTTGAAATTGAATGGGTCTCAAAACCCTAGCAGAGCACAAATGGGGAGATTGAGAGAGTAAGGTGGTTGCGTTTCTGTAAAGTGACAGAAATGAGAGTGTTAGCTGGTTTAAGGTATTTGGCTCCTTGTGGGCCAGCCCTAGGCCCAACCGATTTGGGGCAACCCTTCTAGAATTAGGGTAGAATAAAATAAGTGGGTCTTACATTCTCCCCAACAAGAAAATTTTTGACCTCAAAAATAGAGACTTACTAGGGAAACATATGTTGATATGACTTCCTCATGTCCTCCTCTAACTCCTAAGTAGAGTCGCATGTCCTCTGATCCCAGATGACTTTGACAAGACTGATTGGTTTTCCCCGCCGTTCCTCAACTCGGCTCTCCTCCAAAGCAACAGGTGGTACTCCCATTGTAAGATCCTCCCTCATCTGAACATCCTCTGCTTCCAACACATGAGACGAATTAAACGCATACTTTCTCAACTACGACACGTGAAACACCAGATGGAGATTTGCCAACTGAGGGGCAAAGCAATCTCCTAAGCCATTGGCCCAATCCTCCTCAAGATCTGATAAGAGCCAAGGAACTTAGGGGAAAGCTTCCTTGTGCGGAAAGCCCTTCCCACACCAGTGGTTCGGGTAACCCTCAAGAATACATGATCTTCGGCCGCAAATTTCAAAGGCCTCCTCTTGTGGTCCGCATAGGCCTTTTGTCTACTCTGAGACGCCTGCATCCTATCTCTCACCATTCTCACTTTCTTTGTGATCTGCTCTAACAATTCTGGTCCAACTAGCACCGCTTCTCCATCCTGATACCAACACAAGGGAGTCCTACATTTCCTGCCATAAAAGGCTTCATATGGCGCCATGCCAATGCTCGCATGAAAGCATTTGTTGTAGGTGAATTATATCAAAGGTAAAACTTCATCCCATGCACCCAAGTGATCTAGTATACATGTACGCAACAAGTCCTCGAGTGATTGGATTATTCTCTCAGATTGTCCGTCAGTCTGGGGATGATAGGTGAAACTCATGGTTAGCTTGCTACCCAAAGCACTCTGCAAGGTCTGCCAAAATTGGGAAGTGAACCGCGGATCTCTATCGGATACTATGCTCGACGACACTCCATGCATCCTCAAAATTTCTTTAATGTACAATTGGGCCAACTTGGCCATAGACATCCTCAAGTTCATCACCAAGAAATGAGCACTCTTGGTCAACCGGTCTACTATAACCCAGATGGTATCGTGGCCTCTGAAGGTTCATGGCAAATGCGTTACAAAGTCCATAGCGATGCTATCCCATTTCCACACTAATATCTCCAAAGGTTGTAGAATCCCACTAGGTCTTTGGTGTTCTACCTTTGCCTTCTGACATGTCAGACAAGCTGATACAAACTGAGCTACGTCCTTTTTCATTCCCTGCCACCAGAAGATTTCCTTGAGATCCTGATACATCTTAGTCATGCCAAGATGCAAACTAAGATGGCTCTTGTGGCCTTCCTCAAGGATTAACCGTCTCACCTCAACATCATCCAGGACATGTAACATCCCATCCGGATATTACGAATTTAAATAATAAAACAAAAACATAATAATAATACTTCATTTATTATAAATCGTTTCCCTAAAATCGCGGGAATTTAAAACTTTATTACACTGATAAAACCAAATCCAATTGAAATATTTATTAAACACAATACATTATCAACTCAGTCTCATTATAAAGCCAAGTTCTGTAATTCAAATGATTACAAGAAAATCCTTAAAACTCATAAAAATGATAAAATGTTGTCATAAAGTTTCCCAACTAGCCCATGCTCCGGCTCTATGCTCCACTAGTACCACTTGCACAATCATCTGCTCCCATGTACCACGTACACGATCATCGCCAAACACACACAGATAGGGTGAGCTAAAGGAATATAAACATATGCAACAATTTATATAACAAAACACACACATTAAAGGAACTCCATCCTTTGGTCTCATCACACATGGCCACCACCATGTAATCCATGTTCTACGTCTTTGGTTGATAATCTCAAGCTATCGTTGTTGTCCAACCTACAAGCCACCACTTGTAGAACATCACACATGGCCACCACCATGTAATCCATGTTCTACGTCTTTGGTTGATAATCTCAAGTTATCGTTGTTGTCCAACCTACAAGCCACCACTTGTAGAACACATGTGGGAACACTCACTAGTGTGGATTCACTAAGGTTTGAACCCATAACCATGCCAATGTCAAACCAATGCACAATCCTTTAGCTAATTCATATTTTGTGATAATTCCTATAAATATAGGATTAAATTATCACTCATTATAATCAAGCATATTATTAAAAATAATAATAAAATAAATAGTATAGAATGGCATACATAGGACTTGAACCTAAGTCCTTCCACACAATTAAGTACTCTTAACCACTTAAGTTAGTACTTTTCCACATCATAAACCTTAACATTAAATACCATAAAGGCTTCCACTAACCGCATTTATTAATTAATTAATTATTTAATTAATTAAATTTTACGGGTCTTACAGGACACACACCCTGTCCTGAAACCGCAGTATCCCGTCATTACCCAAGGCAAAATCTTTCGCTTCATCTGATCCAAGATGTTCTCTCACTCTGTTCAAACTGACATCCAATAACTGTCGTTCTCTAATTGAGTTCAAGAAGTCACTAGATATAGTCAAAGTACTACATCTAATGAACTCTGATTCCAACTCAACCTACAGCTTCATATCGCTGAATTTCTCTAGTAGCTCCACCTCTTTAATCATAAGGTGTGCACCATGCACCGTCTTCCTGCTCAAGGCATCTGCCACCACATTTGCTTTCCTGGGTGATATAGCAACTCAAAATCATAATCTTTCAAGAATTCCATCCACCGCCCCTGTCTCATGTTCAGCTCCTTCTAATAAACAGATACTTAAGACTTTTGTGATCGCTGAACACTCGAAACTGAGCACCGTAGAGGTAGTGTCTCCAGATCTTTAAGGCAAACACTTTAGCTGCCAACTCCAGGTCATGAGTGGGGTAGTTTCTCTCATGCACCTTGAGTTGTCTCGAAGCATATGCTACTGTCTTCTTCTCTTGCATCAACATACAGCCCAAACCTAGATGAGATGCATCACAGTAAACCTCAAAGGGCTTACCAACATTAGGGATCACCAATATAGGGGCATTCGTCAACCTTCGCTTAAGCTCTGGAAAGCTTTCCTCACATTTATCCGTCCAGGTGAAGGGTTGGTCCTTCTGGGTAAGCTGTGTCAGAGGCGTCACTATCTTAGAGAATCCCTCTATGAATCTTCTATAGTAGCCAGCCAAACCCACGAAACTTCTGATCTCTATTGCTGACTTGGGACTTTCCCATTTAACCACTGCATCAACCTTTGTTGGATCCATTGTTATGCCCTGTGCAGATATCACATGGCCCAAGAACTGCACTTCATCCATCCATAATTCACACTTAGACAGTTTAGCATATAGTTGCTTCTCCCTCAGAATACCAAGCACTAGCCTCGGGTGTTCGGCATGCTCCTCCTGAGTTCTGGAATAAATAAGGATGTCGTCTATGAAGACCATGACAAACTTATCCAAGAATGGCCTGAAGATCCTGTTCATGTAGTCCATAAACACTGTCGGAGCATTGGTCATACCAAAAGGCATAACCACGTACTCGTAGTGCCCATAACGAAACCTGAAGGCCGTCTTCTGCACATCATCAGCCTTCACTAAAATCTGATGGTATCCCGACCGTAAATCAATCTTCGAGAATACTGATGCTCCATGCAACTAATCCATCAAATCATCTATCCTCGGGAGGGGATACTTGTTCTTTATAGTCATCTTATTCAACTGTCTGTAGTCCACGCACAGGCGTGAACTCCCATCCTTCTTCTTCTCCAATAACACTGGTGCTCCCCAAGGTGAAGTACTAGGCCGAATGAATTGTTTCCTCAATAATACCTCAATCTGACTCTTGAGCTCCACCAACTCTGCTAGAGTCATACAATATGGAGCCATCAACATTGGACCCGTTCCAGGCACTAGGTCAATTGAGAACTCCACCTCTTTATTGGGAGGCAACCCTGGTACTTCCTCTGGGAACACATCCTTAAACTCATGTACTATTGGTATAACCGATGTCCCTTGTAACATCCCGACCGGATATTACGGATTTAAATATCAAAATAGAGAAAATATAATTAAACTGCATTTACTGACATATCATTTCCCCAAAACACGGGAAAATTTAAAACTTTTATTACCTCAACAATAATCCAAAAATCCATGATAATAAATACTATTATAATTGTCCAAAAGTCTAGTAATATCCATGTTTACAATTTATTTGAAATCATAAAAACAATATAAAACTTTGAGAAAATCCTTCTCCTAAGTCTAGCCCCACTCCGGCTCTACGCTCCACCAGAACCACCAGAATCACCTGCAACGTCATTTGTTATCGTGTACCGCGTACACGATCATCGCCAAACACAAGCAGATAGGGTGAGCTAAAATATAAATTATTTATGTGTTTGATAAAAAAACAACTTAACATGGTCCAAATGTAAAGCTCAACTTAATAAAATAAAAAATAAAAACACTTGTATGACCCTTTTATCTGCGGGTTGGTGAGTCAACCCGACTCACCACAGATTTAACCCGGATGAGCCGGGTCAAAAATCAACCCATATTAAAATTTGTAAAAAAATTTCAACCCAACCCGACTCGAACCCGTGGTGAGCTGGGTTGGCTCGCGAGTTCCAACCTATTTTGACAGCTCTAGTGTTGCATGGTGTAAACAGTGATAGATCTACGTGTACATGAGGATAGGCAAGCGATAGATCTACGTGTACATGAGGATAGGCAAGCGCACCTCTTGATTTTTTAAATTATTACTAAATATATGAAAAACATTTATTTTACCCTCTCATCTTATATATTTATTCTCCCTAATTCTTTATATTTACTTTATATTTATTTAAAAGTTTGCTAGATCGAGATCCAAATAATTTCTAATTATTCCCGTTGATTTAGGATCTTAAATGCGCCACTCGTTGCAAGTATGGTATCAACAATATCATCACTCTTTTGTAGTATTTCTTCCATATGGACTTTAAGGCCATTAATAGTTAAGGATGTATCGATCTTGTTATTCTTGGAATCTTACTTCTTACTTGTCCTCAAGCAAATTATTACACCTCTTGTCAAAAAAATTATTAAATCTATACTAAATTTGTACAATGTTTCATGTAACAAGATTTGGAAAAAGTCAATACTCACTTTTTAATCACTAGTCTAGAATAATTAATACACAATCAATTTTCTGAGAAATTCACTTCAAGGAGGGGCGATGTTCACAATTCTCTCTCTCTCTCTCTCTCTCTCTCTCTCTCTATATATATATATATATATATATATATATAATACGGTTTATGAGATTCTATCTGGTTTTTGGAAGGTAGAACTACCAATTAAAAACTGCAAATTGGTTAACAGAATAAAGTGTTGCACCACATGCCAAACATACTGTAACAATAATTACCTTTTTCTCTGATATCGTATTCATCAAACAAAAAACCAAACAATTTATTCACTAAATGCTCTTTTCCCTTTTCAAAGTTTTTCTTTAATAAGGAGTTAACTTTATTTCAAAACACCAAGGTTAACCTGTTCAGATTCAGAGATAAGTGAAGTGAGTTTTGCAGTTTCAATAAAGGTTTTACAAAGGGAAAAACCAAGCAACTGAAGTGACAGAACAACACAGCAACAAGTGCAGCCAAACCATGTGACATCCATCCCATGATATAAAGTATCAAAATAGTTCAATGACTGATTAGTGACGCTCATACAAAACTATCAAAATTATAGAAATTCTCATTGTTGAAAATGCATGCCAATCATTCTTCTGCTCTGTGAAAAAAGACAAGTGATCTGTTGCAAAGAATTCAATAATTGCATCCAACTACCTTAAATACATCTCACACTCTAAATTCCAGAAAATCTATCAAATACAACAAATAATTTATTCCATAATTTAATTTATAGAAGAGGGTATTCTAAAAAATTACAATAACGAAGAAATTAGTGTGTATACAAAAAAATACCCTATAAACATTCCTGGTTGAGGCCTATTACCTCACATTCTTGCACATTCTATTGTAGCTCAGAGGGGTATTTACATTAAAAATTAATAAAAGAATACAAGAAATGGCTAAAGCAAATGCAAAACAAAGAAAAAGGAAACAATTTTTGGATCACAGTGACATGATCATTGTTCTACACTTGATCTGAACCGTACACCAATTCTTACCTACCCTCATTAAGAGCATCCTTAAGGATCGGTTTAGAAACACTTTCTGGTGAATAGTCTGCACCACCCACCATGCTGGTACTTCCTAACTGGTAACTTGTATCGAATCCTTCGATTGCACTGTCAGTCATGAAGCTGCTCACATCATCAAATTTCCAGTCAGCAAGGTATCCAGGCTTTGAAGTGACAGCGCTCACTTCAATATCTCCTGAAAGCATTGCCACCACACGTGACATTGATGGTCTTAATGATGGTGATGTTTGAGTGCACAGAAGTGCTATTCCCAGAACACGTTTTACTTCTTCCTCATTGAATTCTGAAAGTCTAGGGTCCACCAGATCCATTAAAGTGTTGCTTTCCTGAAGCTGCCATGCCTAAGAAACAGAAAACCAATAACAAGGTAAAATGATAGACATGATTTTGAATGTTTCAATGCACAAATTGTTGGTGTCAAAGAGGAGGGAATCTTAAATTCATTTTACTAGCATTAACACGAGTCAATTACTATCAGCATACTAGCATTTCCTACTAATCTTCAGAAAAAAATTACTTCATATTATGTGTAACAAATGTAGCTGCAGAGAGGTTAAAAAAGAGAATAATGGGACCAAAGAAAGGGGACATGTGACAAGCAATGAAACAAAAAGGTGCGGCCACAAGCCCAAAATAACCAATTGCAAGCTGGCTGATTTTGGGTGGTCTATACATTAGTATATTAAGGTCGTTAGAGTAGAGAAAAATGGGGGATTCTAATCGTTGTAATATTTTCTTTTCTGACTTTGAGAATTTTGTCTCTTCTTAGGTTCCTTTCTGACTACCATTCTGAGGACTTGTTCATATTATGTAGTTTATCACGTCCCATATATTTGGTAAAAAGAAAATCAAACACTTGAAGTATTAGTAATCATGTGAGAAGAGACTCGTTTGTTATCCTAATATATGGAAATATCAAAATCATTTAAAAGTTGCCATGTAAACCAAATGGCATTTTGCTTGTTTCACAGTTAATGAGATTAGATTTGAACTCGGTTGCAATCCAAAATTGAGATGAAAAGATATTAACCTTTGGATTATAATTCTTCCCATATAGTATAGGTATAATTAAGATAAAAATCACAGATATTAACATTAACCAATTTTTAAGAAGATTAACATTCATAGGAAACAGAGGCAGCGTGCATACCCATTGTAGAAGATACACTTTCTCTCCTTCCAAACTTGAATCAGCATTTGGCCTCCCACTAACCAACTCAAGAGCAACAACACCAAATGAAAATATATCTGCTTTCTCGGTAAGGTGTCCACGCATGGCATACTCCGGTGCAAGATATCCACTTTATCACAAGAATTAAGTATGTCAATAGTTTAGAATTGTTTGAAACAAAAATGAATTCCAACCATAAAAAGTTAAACATCTTTTCATGAAATCAATGAAAGATGATTAAGGATTTATTTGGATGAACTTCTTCATAAGGACTTTTTAAAAAAGTACGAAAGAAAACTGAAATTGACTTCTTCATAAATTCATATGGGCTTATGTATAATGTAAAATTAAAAATTCAAAGAAACTGAGAGTTTTATTAAATTATCTTATAATTTTAACTTATGAACAAGTCAATTTCACTTTTTTTTTCTTACAAGAGAAGTTTTTACCAATATGTTAGAAGTATTGATGACTCACATTGTCCCAGCCACACGGGTGCTTATGTGGGTCTTTTTATCATCGTACAATTTGGCCAACCCAAAATCAGATATTTTGGGGACAAGATCGTAGTCAAGCAAAATATTGCTAGCCTTCACATCACGGTGTACAATGCGGAGACGGGACTCTTCATGTAAATAAGTTAAACCTCTGGCAACACCCAAGCAGATTTCATAGCGTGTGGACCAATTGAGGGTTAAAGATTTTCCTGCCAAAACAAACCACATTTGTCCTTAGTCATTTGGATTGTGTACAAGAAAATGAGAAAACGAGTAACCATTAAAAGTTTACATGCACATAGGTAAGAAACTTATATACATTTTTTTTTTCATACCAAATAATCCTTGATCAAGACTCTTATTCTCTAGATACTCGTACACAAGAAGTTTGTTATTTCCCTCAATGCAACATCCATATAATTTGACCAAATTACGATGTTGTACAGCTGATATAGTAGCAATCTCAGTTATGAACTGGCTCTTTCCTTGATGGGATCCTACTGAAAGTTGTTTCACAGCAATAACTCTTCCATCATTAAGTGTGCCCTACAAGAACAAAAAAAGAAAAAAGATATTCTCTTAAAGAAAGAATTAAGGACCTGTTTGGTACAACTTTTTCTTCAAGAAATTCGCTTTTAGATTTTCATGCATTTGTTTCAGCTTTTAAGAGTAATCAGAAACTTTAAAGAATCTAAATCTGATTAAATTATTAGAACCAGTATCGACAACGATAACTTTTCAAGTAGAATATAACCTTTACTTTAAAGGGACAGAATATTACCTTATAAACAGGTCCAAAACCTCCCTCTCCAAGCTTGTTTTCGAGATTAAAGTCATTTGTAGCATTCTTCAACTCAGAATAACTGAAAGTGTATGGCATTGTATCAATTCCTAAAAGCTCTGCAAAATCATACATGAATAGGGTTAAAGTTAGGCAGCCACAGACATATTTTTGATGAAAGTTGGGATGATGCAGGCTTTTCTTGCTTTTCATGTTTAGAGACATCCTTTCTCTAAATTGGATCTGATTGGACAAATGTTAAGTTGTTACAGCTTAAATATCATGAGAGCATTACTATCTGCAGAGTATTTACCTTCATCCTCATGCTGACGTTTTCTTCTCCGAATGATACAGAAAATCACAAAAACTGATATGAAGCTTACAACTCCAACTCCAACAACAATTCCAACAATAAGGCCTGTTTTATTACTTTTATTGCTTGGAGGTTCGTTACTGACAGTAGGTATAAAATCTGTACAATACAGGCACACTCTATCAAAATCAAAAAATAAAAACTTTGATTATTTTACTGACAAGAGACCATACATTGTTAAAGGTTAGTAGTTAAACAACTGAATTGCCTTCTTTTCTTTTTATAGTTTTACCTGGAATAGCATGGATGGCTTGAATCAAGGGCCCATAAGTACCTTGGGCTGGTATGCAACATGTCCCCTTTCCAGCCCAAAAGAGATGGATGTCAAGATAGTTTTCCGTCACTTCAAACCTAAATTGCCTTTGGACAGCTCTGAACGAGATGCCCCCAGCTTCTTTTTTTATGTCGAAATCTTTCAAAACAAGATTCCCCTACAATATTCAAATGGAAAAATAAAATGAAAGTACAATAAAAAACAAGAGAAGATTCCGCTAGAATATTCATTATTGTTGCACTATCATCTATGATTTCCAAGCATTTTGATAAGTACAAAAGTACCTGAATATATATATCAAAGACTCGTCTCCCAAGACTTTCCCATGATGTAGCAGAATCCTGAATAGCTGTTTCTGCAAATTGAAGGGTGATGTTGTAAAAGCCATTTTCCAGCCCCAAGCCATAATATCTTAATGATGAAGGAGAAATTCGTGCTGTTTGGAAGAGCTCCGTATTCAAAGTGTTACTGAATTGATTAGACACAAATTTTGTGTATACTGGATTATTACTGCCCCTAAATAATCCAACATTACTAACAGCCCATCTACTTGTATCAGTAACAAAGTATGTAGCAGGACCAAGTGTCTCATTCTCCCTTTCATATATGATTCCTTCTGTAGATCTAATCTGGGGTCCGCCACACTTAATCGCAAAGTCAGAATCTGCATAGAATCATAGATAAGAAACTGATCAATGAGTGAAAAGGAGCATTAAATAACAGGATTGACTTCAGATAGAGCCTCATATTTCTTTGAGTAAAGTGTGATCTGGGTTCGTTTAGATATGGTCAAAATGGTTCCTACATTTTAAAAACAGTAGTTCCTTATCCTGTATTTATGGAAATATGATGAATTTCGTCTTTAATCCCATAATTCATTTTAATTTGACCAAGGACAAGATTCACCATGTGTTAGAAAATGAAAGGATTAAACCACCATTTTTAAATGGTAAGGACTAAAAAACCAATTTTAACAAAATATTTAGTGACCTAAAACACATTTTATTCTATTTCTTTTCCATGTAATGAAAAAGAAGGCATAGAAATCCTTCTGTCACAATAAAATTGCTTAAAGTCAAACTTACATCTTCCAACACCTCGATTGCATGGAAAATTTTTCTGGAGACAGTTGAGCCCAAATGGCAAGCCACTGCAAAGGAAAATACCAAACAAAAGATTGGTCCACAGATGAATTTTCCAAGTCATATAAATAGAAATCAGAGACTTTTAATCTCGTAAGGTTTGAATGCTAACGCTTTTACTTAGACCCCCAATACAAATGAGAACTACAACTTCAGGATTCTTGTGAAAATATCTTCTATGCTTAGGAAAATCAAGCAAGCATGTGTTAACGATGTTTGAAGAGTGGTCACAATTTTGTATTTACTGAACCGTTGTTTTAGTTAAGTGTTACCAAATGAGAATTAGTTTTTGCAGAAATCCCTAAGTTGGTAGATCTACTAAACAAAAAGAAGGTACAGCCTTTAAAGATTATCCCGTTTAGTCACTGAAAAAAAATCAACTATAATGAAGTAAATTTTTGGAAGTTGTCAAATAAAATGTATCGGTGTACAGTATACGCTTATATGGAAAGGAAAATGTTTCAAACGAATTGGAAGATTGTCAAAATAATAGAAAATGGATGCAACTAGCATGAATCTGACTAAACTCTGCGAAACAGAATCCAAGCAAGATCGTAATTCATATTATAGGCAAAAATTGGTAATACATTGTATGTTTTAAGAAAACTATTAAAACAATCATCATTAAAGAAATTGTATAATAATCACCTGGTATCTGAACCATCATCTATTGACAAGTTGTTAGCAACTAAATTCCTGCACCTCAAACCCAAAAAGTATTGTAATGAGTTTAGACCCATTTGATTGGGCGCTTACTAACAATTTGAAATTGGTATGTAACAGGGGAGAAAAAAGAATCACACTACTTACAGTTGTAAATTTGCTTCGTTTACCCAAGAGGGGAGGCTGCCTGATAGATCATTGTATGACAGGTCTCTGCAACCATGTTAAGTTGTACTAAAACAATTACGACATGTGGACACATACTTAAAAGAAAATACAAATAGAAAATTGACAAGTAACAATATGGATTATAAAGTAATGAATGTCAATCCATAATTCAAATAAGTCAAACTTACTCACATATATTGAAGTGATGAACCTATCTGAGTCGGAAGGGTGCCATTTAGTTTATTATTTCCAAGAAACCTGCAATTTGATGAAAAACAAACCAAAACATCCTTTAAACTATGTACAAAGTGTATCAACAAATGAATTTGCAATTTCTAAAAAATGCATTATTACAAGGTAGAGAGCGAGCTCAAATTGAAAATTGATCCCGGAATTTGTCCTTGGATGTTATTGAAGCTCAAATCCCTGTAAAAACCAGCATAAATAGATAATTCTCTTGATTTGGAAAAGGATAAAACTACAAGACAAGATGCATGTTTTTTCTTTATCAAATAAAGGAAAGAAAATGTCCAATTATGTTATCTGTATGATAAATTAGTGAAAAACTCTTATCTTTCTACCACGATAATGAAAATTACAAAGTCAAAAAAAATAAATGAACATGAGCATTACTTATTTTAAGATATCCCTCGTATAACCACCAGCCAGTTATCAGATTGGACACATTTGGAATAGCCACAAAGAATTAACTAATGTATTGCTTTCTAGTCAACAATTTTTGCACAATTTCATTTGAATATAGTTTGACACAAACAGGTGATACTCACAGTAGGGTCAAATTGTGCAACTCTCCAATGGAGGATGGAATCAAACCAGAAATATTGTTATTCCTCAATTCTCTGCAACAATTGTAACAAATGAGTAAATAAATTAAGCCTGCAAAGAAGAGTGAGTCATGGACATTAGCAAAGCTGGTGGCCTTACAAGGTAGTCAAAGATTTCATATTCTGTACAAATTCCAGTGAGGAGCTCCCATTAGATAAACCACTTATTCTCCTACATTTATATCATACTTAATATATTAGGTTTCATCAATCAATAATACGCATACAAGAAACTAGTGGTGGTACTCACAATTCTGTTAAAGAAGTCAAGTTGGAAAATGATGAGGGTATGGAGCCATTAAAAGAATTGCCTTCAAACCTCCTATCAAAGCATACAGTAATTCACCAAAACTGTCAGCAAACACTTCTGGAATAAAGTACGAGAGTTGCCATAGAAAGAAAAATTTCTTGTAAAAGAATATTCAGAAGGATAATAATTCACAAGAATTGTTAGTACACACTTCTGGAAAAGAAAATGAAACTAGCCACAAAAAGAAAATTTTCTGGAACAGAATACCAAAACAAAAACCACCATTCATGAAAAATCATTACACACTTTTGAAATAGAATATGAAAGAAAATTTTAATTCCACATCCAATGTAATGGATTTTATCATAAAGTGTTCCTCCTAATAAATTCAAATTAAGGAGGAAAACAGAGTTGACTGGTAATGTTGTCTTACAATTCTTGAAGCCTAGTCCAATTCCCTATGAAGTTTGGTATATTGCCTGTGAGTTCCACGTCTGAAGCCCATCTGAAATGAAAAGAAAAAACTTTATTGTTGTAGAAGTTTTCTTTCTTTAGGCACATCAAAGTAAGAATATCTTACACTTTTTTCAAACTCCTAAGGTCTGCAAATGTGGACGGTATTGGGCCACTAATTCCACAACTGTCAAAGTATCTGCAAGGAAATATTGTGAAATTAATAATCTCCGGTGCTCACAACAAAGGTAAGCAACTGCGTAACAAAGAGTAATTTGAAAATTTTACTTTTGCACTAAACTTCTAATAGAAGAAAACATTTTGCTAGGAGATAATGTTTTAGCATACAAAATGAAACAATAAATGAGTAAAGTCAATGGATATGTAAATATATGCAAAATAGCAAATCTGTATGACCCAAACTTGATTAAAAGAATAAGAATATAAATATACAAGGTAAGACTGCAGAAATACTTACAGTTCTTCTAATTTTGTGAGTTTCCCAAGTTCAGATGGGAGAGATCCTGAGAAATTGTTAGACCCAAAAGCCCTACAAATTTAACAAATAATAAATCTCACTAGTACCACCAAGAGAAATTTCTCATGTACACCATCATGTTTCCAGAACAGAACAATATTGGATTAATTAAAGAGAATAATGCTTTCGTGCGTGCAAATTCTTATGAAAAACATTAAATTTCCCTTTGATCAATTTAGGTACTCATAACTAATATTGTGTGTCTAAAGGAAAAATATTTTCAAACCAAAATTTTCCATGTGGATTTCTATCAATTCATGACTCAATTTTTGTACAATCTACGTTTTCTCTTAATTAAATTTATCATTTATAGTCTCATCCCTTATCTATTAGACACTTCACACTCATTATTAGAGGAAAAAAAAATCCAGTTATCATAACATTTGGGACTATCTCACTTTCACACCATTAATTAAACTTTTAACAACCACTCAAGACTGAGATGTGAAAAGTGTAAGTTATTCAAAGTAGTTTCAACTTAGATGTGTAGTATGGATCCGCATTTGAATTGATCCGCCACGAAATCAAACATACACTATTACAAGAGACAATATTATAACTTAGGCACAAGGAGGGAAGTTAACCCAAAATACTAATTCATTATGTGGGTTAACCCCATCGATTAAACACCACTTAATTTTCTATTAAATGTAAGACTCATAACTGACACCAAATAATTTTGGTGACTACTTGATCCGTAAAAACCAGCCCGTTGGCAATTTCATAACCAGAGGAAGAAAAGTTGAAAGTAAACAACATACAGTATTATTAACTCTGTAAGATTTCCCAATTCCTTAGGAAGCTCCCCTGATAAATTATTGATTCCAAGGGTCCTAACAAAGAGAAAACTTAACTGTTAGAAGTTATGCGTCACAACATTAAATTCATAGAATATTATGAACTGAAATTGGGTCGAATTGTCTTACAAGTATTGCATACGAGTTAGATTTCCAATAGCTGGAGGCAGAGAACCCGTCAAGTAATTTTGCCCAATATTTCTGCTTGCAATTTAATAGAACTTAGTACAGCAAAAGAACATGTAATTCTTGCTAGAGAACAACAAATCAAAATCATTTTAAATTCTCATTCAATCATTACTGTGATAAATTTGTTAACTTTTCTAATAACTACCCTAAAAATCATAAATGAAATTATTTTTAATTGGCAGGCAGATGCATTGATAGTGCACAAAAATTAAATTTATAGTAATCTATATCAATATACCAAGTTTGATATGCAGATTTTTTTCACAATTTTACTCTTATCATCATAACAGTCTTTTTATTGTTTTAAGTGCTATTAATGTAGTAACCCTTCATTATGAACAAAATGTGAATCCCCAATGAATGAATGTCTGAGTATCCTCTGGTAATAATAATAATAATAATAATAATAATAATAATAATAATAATAATAATAATAATAAAAAAAATAATAAAGCATGTGCTGAACTTATTAATTAGGAAGAAAGCATACAAATTGTTGAGATAGGTGAGAGTCCATAGCTCTTCTGGAATTTCACCAAACACGTTCAGTGCATAGACCCTCCTGTGCCATTCAAAACATAAAAAGCCGAAAAAAGTGAAAATGATATTGCTAAGAGTAATAGTAAGCTTCTAAATTCAATGTACAGCAACACAGAAATTGAGAGAAAATTGAAAAAAATAAAGTTGAGAGAGATATATACAATGCTGTGATGTGGCAAGTAGTTCCACTGTCAAAGGAACAGTCACATCTGATGAATGGATTGTAACTTTCAGGGGTGGAGGTACTGTCAATGGCTCTTCCACTGCATAGTTCACCACTTATGTTCCACACACTTGTGTCTGCGGATTTACCCCATTTGCTGAAGATTGAATTTAAAGCTCTTGCTGCATTCAGAAGTTCACTTTTCAGAGAAATGCACTCGCTTTAATATTAGAAAGAAACCAACTGAAAGACTTATATATAATAGAAACATAAACCGTATGAAAGTAAGATATGAACATATAACAAAACTCTACCTTTAAACTTAAGCTAGATTTAAAATTTATGTTTCTCAAATTTAGTTTGACATATTTTAAGGTTGATAAAATAAATATTCCTTAAAGAAACTAGCGTACAAGAAGAGCCGTGTGTTATGTATTTTTAAATATACATGATATGAGAATATAATATTATTAAATTAATATATAAAATAAATTTATATTTATTAAAAATAAAATAAAATATATAAAAAAATATTAGAGAATAATTATTAATAAATAAAAAAAATTATAAAAATAAAGGTCAATTTTAAAAATTTAATAAATAATTATATTTTAAACGACAAAATTAATCTTTTAAAATATAGACAAAAAAAAATTATCTTTGTATATTGTTATAGATTAAAAAAAAACAAATAAAATATATTAAAGTCGATAAAAATTCATTTTTTTTAAATTACAAAAAAAATCATCTTTATATATTATTATAAATTAAAAAAAAAACAAATAAAATATATTAAAGTCGATAAAAATTCATTTTTTTTAAATTACTGTTTGGTATATTAACTCATCCGTTAATACGCCGTTTTTGTTGATCAGGTCAAACATAGATTTCAACTAAACCTACCAATTTGTTCCAGGAGAATTGGATTTGTCTTAATTTCATTCTTTTTTGACATTTAAAACTATAAAACTAAAGTTTTACTATTATTATTAAATAGTGATATAATTAATTTATTTGATAATATTTTAATGGAATGAGATTTTATTTTATTAAAAATAATTGATTTAAAATTAAGAATGAAATTTTCGAAATAATTGTTTAATAAGACATATTTGAATTTGGTATATTATGTCAAAATTTAAATAATTATAATAATAATTTAATATTTCGGAACCAAGGTTACTTTTTAACCTGTTCGGATTCAAATATTAATGAAATGTGTCTTGCAGTTGCAGTTGGAATAAAGGTAAAAGTTTGATTAATAAATTTGGAGAGCGAAAACAATATATTCAAATCTTTTATTTTTCATCATTTGTCATAAAAAGGAATAAATATATAATTTAATATAACAACTAAATGAAAAAAAAAAAAAAAAAAAAAAAAAAAATATATATATATATATATATATATATATAAAGGATTATGTTTTGTTCTTTAAATTTTTACACTTATTATTAATTAAATTAAAATTAAGATTTACATCGGTTTATTTTTAAATTTAAATAATTATATATACTTTTATGTTTAGGATGAAAATGTATCATACTTTAAAGATAAATTTTAATTTCGTGTTCAAATATAGGATTTAGAAAGATACTTAACCTTCGTCTTAATTTAATATTGTTGATGAATCATGAACATGTTTGAATACAAAAACAGTGTGTTTGGATGAGACAATTTAAGAGGGTAATTTATTTATTTGAACAATTTGAATTTTTTTGAAGTAAAATGATTTGTTTGGATGAGGAAATTAAAAGGAAATTGAAATTGAGAAATTTTAAGAAGGTATTTCAAATAACTAAAATAATGGAATTTGAAATTCACTAAAAAAAAGGAAATTGAAATTTTACAAGTTGTGAAATTTCTTATAGGTCAAGATATAAAAGATCGGGGTTGACTCCACTAATAATCGACTAGGACTGACTCGGTCGATTTAGTCAAATTTCGCTTGGTGCTGACTTGGTCGAAATTTGGTTAGGACTGACTTGACTAAATCTGGCTAATTTTTGGCTGAGGACGACTCGACCGAGATTGACCAAATATTTGGCTAGAGTTGTCGGAGCCAACTCAATCAAGATTTGGCTGGAACCGAGTAAGGCCAAATTTTGGACGAGGCCGACTTAACCTAATTCGGTTGGAGCCGACTCAGTCGAAATTCGACCAAGACTGACTCGATCAAATTCGGTCAAATTTGGACGAGTTAACCTCGACCAAAATTCAACCCACACGACACCATCAAAAATTCGCCTGAATTGACCCAGCTGAAATTCGGCCAAAATTTGGTCGAATCGACCACGGTTAAGTCGACACCCCAACCAAAATTAGGCAGAATTTGACTGAGTCATCCCGAATCAAAATTAGTTAAATGCAGTGGAGTTGGTCCTAGCCAAAATTTGGCGAACTTCAATCAAATCATATCTATCAAAATTTCAGCTATATTTGGCTAAATCGACCTTGGTCGAATTTGACTGAGTCGACCTAATTAAAATTTGACCGAATTTAAATATTTTAAATTGACTAATATATTTTTTAAATTTAATTTGAAATTTTTATATATTAAAATAAATATTGTTAAAATAAAAATTTATCTCAATTTCATAAATTCAATTATTTTATTAAAAAAAATTAAAATATAAAATATTTTGATTACTCGATTCAAATATATTATTTAAAAAAATAAAAGAATTTTAATGTCAAAGTAAAAATTTCTCTGCTGACTTTCCCAAGAAGAAACCATTGATTGACAGTAGTATCTCTGCATGAAGTTCTGCAGAAGAAAAAACTTGTCCCAGAAAGAAAAGAAGAAAGCAGTTAAATTACCTTCAGAAGGGTCAGTGGTGGCGTTTGCAGATTGAGCTTGAGCAAACCTAACCAAACTGAAGTGACAGAACAACACAGCAACTACTGCAAAAGCCAAACCATGTGACTTCCATCCCATTATACGAAGTACTGAATCAGCTCAGAATAAGAAGCTTTGAAAAAAGTTGTGAAGTGGTTTCAAACTTGGTCGATCGACTTTGCAGATTAACGAGAACGTTGGTATTTGGTGATCAATCGCAGTGTTAGGGAGAAAGAAAAATTGGAAGAAAAACTGAAACCTTGCTTTATTTTTATAAGACTGTACGTGCTAAAGAGAGCCAAAAATGGCGTCTCTGACCACAATTTTCGACATCCATTGAACTGTGTCAAAGCTTACCTCAGGTTACTAACTTGCAAATTAAAAAAACATATTGTTAGAGTTTATTAATATATTTTTTCTTGTAACATTTTTTATTATCACAAAATTAAGACGTAAATATGTCAACTTCATACCAGTTAAAAATAATATATTTACGGTCAATTGATTGATGCTTTAAAATTGGTTATTCTATCATGATGTTGTATTTATTAAATGTTTCTTTCTCTTTCTTTCTCTCTACATAATATATGATTTTCTAGATTTTCTTGATATTTATGGAGAAATACATTTTTCATTTCAGTTTAATTATGATGAGAAAGATAATGACATAAAAATGTAATGCTATATATAAGAACTAAGTTGTTGCTAATGTGATTATAATATTAGTACTTGATATTATATTTAGAATAATATAAGATAATAAGATAACTAAGATATTTAATTTAAACCTATTTGAAACTTAATTATCTCCATTACAGGAATCATATTTAGATAATAATTTTACGATGTGAATTTTATAAGATGCTTCTATTGGATGCATACATTACATAAAATAAAAATCGAACATAAAAATACAAAATTAATTTTTTTTTGTCTTGAAAAAATATATTTATGCCACAACTAAATAAATAAAAATATTAATGGGAGTGTGGATTTTATAGTACTTTTACATTAAAGTAAAAATCCAAAAAAAAAAAAAATAAAAATCTTAAAGAGTAACATGACACTATGTAAGACAATTTAAGTGGATATGCCTTTAAGAGACTCTAAATATAACCTAAGGTATGTACTTTTTATTAATTATAAATCTATTAATCTTTACATTTGAGTGTTTTTTAGGCACCATTTTTATTAAAATGTTAAATATGTTTTTGGTTTCTCAAGTTTTAATGAAATTTACAACCTTTTCGAAACTTTTGACCAATTTAGTCATTTATTTTTAGAAATGTATGAATTTAGTTCTTCTAATCAAATTTTATTAAGTTTGTTTGACATTTCAAATGCGTTTTATGATACTATTTGAATTAACATTAAAAAGAAAATGTGTCAAATAGGGTCAATAATTCAAATACCATTATGAAATATCACTTGAAACGTAAGATAAACTTAACAAAATTTGATTAAAATGACTAAATTCACGAATTTCTAAAGATGAAAAATTAAATTTGTCAAAAATTTCGAAGAGAAATTAATTCTAAATTTTACTAAAACTTGAGGACTAAAAAGATATTTAAATCTTTATTAAATAAATGAAAGATTCAGGTTAGACAATAAAAACATTTTTATAAATAATTTTTGTATAACCAAAAATTCGTCTATCACGATTATAAATTTCAAAGATTTTTCCAAAACAAAAACAAAGAAGTGTAAATATTATATTAGATAAGTTAGTCTGTGTCTATTTAAATCTCAAGTTTGTTTACTTTAAAATCAGTATTTTTTTTTCTTAAAATAGCTAAATTCTATCTATTATTTTATAGAAGTAATTATTTAAAAAGTTGTTTACTTCAAAAAATACTTACTTAAAGTTTAAACAAAGTCTTATATTAACTAATCCCAATTTGCAAACGTGATTATTTGCAATGTCTAAAAAGTTACAACTTTTTGGCTGCGTTAATTTGGTCAATGTTGAATGCTGTTGTGAAACAGGTGAACAATAGGGCCATATGCTTTATATTTATTAACAATACTAATATAATAAAAAATAGTGGAACAATTTTCATATTTTTTTTTTTTTTTTTTTTCATGATGGAACAGTGCGGCCGCGCGCGTACGGTGATGTTTTATGACTCTGAACTTAGAATTGACCTGTTAACTTATTTTTCTTAAATTAAAAATTAATACGAAAAGAATTTAAGAAATTAAAATTTATTATAATTTTAATCGGTAAAATTTATAATTAAGTGTTAATTATTAATTATAATAAAATATTTTACAATATAAAAGATAATAATAATTTATTTATTTCTAATTAAAGATATTGATTAATTAATTAAAAATTAAAAACTATATTTAAGTCAAATCTATTTTTAAATAAATATATATATATATATATATATATATATATATATATATATATATATATATATATATATATATATATATTAAAAGTGGGAAATTGTAAAAACCTTAATAGTGGGTCAGGATTTTGGGTCCACTTGATTGTGTTAGGTAAAGTTTGTCATGTCTTATTTTAAAAAAAAACTTTTAAAAATCTTTAATTTATAACTTTCTTCTTGAGATCAAAGAGAACTTCTTCCAGAAAGATTTCATGTTATTTTCTCCAACGTTCAAAATGTTTCATTACTAAAATTTTTTTTCAACAGATTACGTGAATAACTCAGGAGCATTATCAAATACAATTAGATATAGAATATCAAATATGAATAAGAAAGATAAATCAAATAAGGTTCGTCTCATATCAGAGCATATATAGAATATTTCTATACATAAAGATTGACATTTAAAGCAACTTTAAGTCAAAAAAAAAAATTTATTAGTGATGAATCAATGTTAGAGATGAAAAATAATTAGTTATTATAGTTAATGCTAATTTATAAATTAAAAATTATTGATAATTAAAATAGTTTCTAAATTAGTCTCTAAATTGGTCATTATATAGATTCTTCAAAAATATAACAAAAATTTGTTTCTAAATTTGTTCCGTTAAAATTTAGATACAAATTTAGAGATTAATTTTTTTTAGTAGCTAAAACCTTGGGATAACTAATGTTAGTGACCAATTTAGATATCATTTCACTAATATAACCAATTTAGAAACTATTTTAGTTACTAATAAATTTTAATTTATAAATTGGCATCGAAATTGTTCACTATAGTGATTAATTATTTTTTGTCATCAAAATTGATCACTAATAAAAAATTCTTTTGTAGGAATATATTTTATTTGTGAAATATTTGTATTTATATCTAATTATTTAGAAGCATTTTGATGGTTGCATCTTGTTAGTTTCGTTCAAACTTATAAACTAAGCAAATCATCAATAACAAAAGCAATTAAAATGTACCATAGTCGTTGGATAAGAATTAATGATGAGTCGTCTAAATCTACTCACAACTTGAGTTGTATAATTAATTCACAAGTTAAATCATCGAATCAATTCACAAGTTTGAGTTGTTTGATCAGTATACAATAGATGAGTTCTATGATAAATATATGTGTGGAATATTCTCATCAATAGGAATTGTTGGATTATTTTATCCATGACAGAAATGTATATATTTATATGATTAAAAAAATAATGATGACGTTTAAATTCATTAAATAACTTCATTTCAACATCTTTTTAACTTCTTATAACACAAATATTACTTTACTTGGACATGATAAACATGATACTTCTTCATAATAAAACAAGTAGAAACAAGTATTGATAAACAAAACTTTGAAGCAAGGTTAAAAGGAAAAAGAACTAAAGAGAGATAAGGGAAAAAAATTGAAAAGATACATTGCAAAACAATTTGTTTTATTCATAATCATTGCATCGAAATATTGTACAAAAGCAAATATTTTACAAATATATTCTTAGTTTTTCAAAATGTCTTGTAAGTAGAGATATCAAAATGAGTTTCAACCCGTGAGCCAACCCGGTTCACCACGGGTTCGAGCCGGGTTGGGTTGAGAAAAATTCAACTTTTTCATAGGTGGGTTGAACTCAACCCACGGGTTAAACGGGTTCGAGCCGGGTTGAAGGTGGGTTAGTCCACTTAACCCACCAACATTTTTTTACAATTTTTTTTAAAAATTTTTAAATTTTTAAATTTTTTTTTATTTTTTATTTAATTTTTTTAATAATTATTTACTACTCCTATTATATTTGTTCACAATTTTATATTTTTAAATGCTAGAATGTTGTTTAATTATATTTGAATAGTTTGAATGTTTTAATTAATTTGATTGTCAAGTTATATATATGTTGATACTTTAATCTTTAACCATAATCTTTATAGTAAATTACTCAAATAACCGTCTTATAAACATTTTTTTCTAAATTAGCATGAAAAAAATGTATAATTTTTTTATTTATATTTTGTTGAATAGCATGACAGAAAATTTGTAATATTATTCATGCTTTCTTAGACTAATGGATACTTTCTTGGAAATAATTATTCATATATTGGTGGTGAGCATGATCAAAATATTGGTTCTTGATTTTACTATGATTGTCATCTCATGGGTTACTTAAAAATTTATTTAAATATTTGAATACTAAAAAAAAATATTTTTTTTAGGTGGGTTGGTGAGCCAACCCACTTAACCCACCAACCCGTGGTGGGTTGAACCAGGTTACAAAATTTATGGCTTACCAGAAAGTGAGCTGGGTTGGGTTCACTCATTTTCAACCCGGCTCATGGTGAGCCAACCCGTGTGAACCGGGTTGCCTCACTTTGACATGTCTACTGGTAAGTCTTGCATAACATTTAAAAAAAAAAATCCATCAGCCTCCGCTTCATGCCAAAAAGTTAATAACCTCAATGAGTGTCATAAATTCTTGAAGTTTCACTGTTGTGCTTGTAATTGTCCCTCAACTCTTCTCTTTCTAATAACTATTTCATCAATCTTTATTTTAAATTTCTCGAGTTAGTTTATCTCGAGGTAGTTTGATTCATGAGTATTTTTTATCTTAAATTGTGATGTCTTTTTGAGTGTATTTCAAAGTAAACTTTGTTGATTTATACTATTTTCTGGAGACACATAATATTATTTTAGCCTTTTCCAATTCCATAATTTTCTTTATACGCTGTATTAGATTTCTTTTGGATACTTTAGAGAGGTAATCAAGGTCACAATAGGACCTTCTCTATGAGTTCTTTTCTCTAAAATAAAAGAATGTTAAAAGATTATCTAGGGAGGTGCATAAATAAAATATGGGAAAGTGTAATCTTGCTTCCATTTTCGTTATAAAAGACTCTGGCTATCATGTCAACGAGGTGGGTAGATGATCGAGAAATTAAATATAAATAAATAATTAATTATCAGATGATGAGAAAGCCTAGCCATCTTGAGCGAAGCTACATAGATAGAGAGGTTACAATCATTGATGAGCTGAAACCATCATATTTTTTATTTATTTAATTAATTTTTGGGCTAAAAAGTAATAACAAGAGTGAATTAGGGAGAGGAAGAGGTACTTTTCCTATAGCCAAGCAATCAGAACTGTGAGAACGTGGAAATAGAGCCTAAAAGGGAATTAGAAGGCTAAAGAGAGTGCTAAGTGGTAAGAGCTAATTGGAGATCATTTTTAGGCAAATATGTTCTATGAGCACGTTGGAAGAACGAAATACAGGTAAGGAGAGTTGTACCTCACGTTTTTAAATTGAAATTATATGTTTCGTGGTATGTTGAAGCTTGATTGTGTGGTTCTTCCCCATTTTTATGTTGTTTTTTTAGGTTTATAGGTTTCTGCCTAGAAACTGCCTAAAGGACATGAAGGTCTGCCAGGCGACTCAAGTGTTCAAACCCAGGCGACTCAAGTGTTTTGGGTTCTGCAAAGAACCACTTGGCGGCAGTTTAGAACCACCAGGCCACACGAACTGATTGATGCGTTTCTATTTTCTTTTTTTTTGTGAAATCTGTGGTGATATTGACCTTATGGATAAATTGCCTTTGTCTGTGTTGAGTGAATTCTAATATAACATGTTGGAAATGCTATGAGTTGATGAATCTTGGTGAATTGATGAATGCATTGTTATGATGGCTCATGTGGGATTGTGGATGAGTTGAAGTATGATCCCAGATTGGGAATTGTTGTGATATCCTGCGCAAATAAATTTTAAATTGGTTATATGAATACTGTACAAAAGAATTGATTGTATACGTGTGTACATTGCATGATTGGGGTGAATTTGTGGACTTTAGGGTTTCTTACAGGTGCAAGAAATTCTGGGTTCTGCCCAGAATCTGATGCACTGCCTGGGGGTAGTTATTGCCACCAGGCGACAACTAGGAACCAACAACCTCTGTTGTTGGTTGTGTAGGGCACACGTTGGGAAAGTCTATTGGGCTTTAATTGGAATTGTGCATGTGATAATGGTTATAAATTGGACCAATTGTATTGTTGTATGTTTTATGCACTAAACATGATTGGGTAATTATGTGCAACTTGATTTGGGATGAGATATTGGATGAATAAATTAGTGCAGGATTGTTTGGTATTAATATATGGTTTGGCATGGGTTATGGCACATTGTAGTGGTTGGTTTTTGTCTTCTCCACAAGCATGATTCTTCCTTTTCTAGATTCAAGTGCTAATTGTAAGGTGATGAAGACATGTGTATCTATACAAATAAATCATTGGAGTATATGATGGTTGATTTAGCAATTGTGTCATATTGAAATATAGGGATGGGTTCTGCAGTAGTTTGAGTGTTTCTGTTTTACATCTCATATAAGTGTGAGATACCCTTAGTTGAAATTGAAAGTTGGTATGGTATGATTGTTGAGTATATGTGATCCTATATGATTGATGTATATGAAATATGGTGATGCAGTTGTGGTATATGTGACTATAAGATTATGCACTTGGTATTTTAACGTGTGCCTATGATGATTGGAGTGTGTTGAAATATGTCATGTTGTGCCTAGAAAACTAATAAAATCGCATTAATGGTGTAGCGCATGGCGGTGCAGCCTAGATTGCCAAGCGATAGCTATCAATAGGGATATTCTACAAATGGTGGCATATAACGGTGGGTTATTACCGCCAGGCGGTCTGCATTGGGAATTCGCTTGGCGATGCTTAGGTTGTGCCATGCGATAGCGTAATGGTAGTGTGCGTTGTATTGAGTTCTGTGTACTATGTGGAGATGGTTTTTGGTATGGGATATGCTTGCATGGATTACGAACGGGAATGTTCATAATGGAGTTGGAAACGCGTGATTAATACGGATGGGGAGGTTCGTATTGGATGTACTCTTGCGTGGGGATACGAGCGGGAGGTTTGTATGTTCCGTGCTCACACTTGAGGTTGTTATGAGCATGGAGATTCATAACATGTGGTGTTCACACGTGTTGGACTACGAACGGGGAGGTTCGTAGAGTTGGACCACGAGCGGGCAGGTTCGTGGAAACATTGACATCCCTAAGACCATGGTTGAGTGTGTGCTCGTCTCATATAGGTTATGAGATCGAGGTGGCATGGTATAAAGGTTTTTATAAATGAGAAAATGGTTAAGTTGATTTGGGTGAGTTGTATTTATCATTATTTATGTATGTTGTTTATTTAGCTCACCCTTTCTTTTTATGTTTCGCGATGATTGTGTGACTTGTCACACCAGAGCAGATGATAATCTAGGTGCTGATGGTGAGGCATAGAGACAGTACAGGGGCTAGCATTTGGGGTTTTTATGAAGAAATGAGGATTTAGTAAATAAAATTTTGTAATTCATTTAAGTTTTTTTTTTTAATTTGCACTTGAAACACTTTAGTTATGAATTATGGATTTGGTTTTTGGCAAGATAATGATTTTTAAATTTTCTCGCGTTTTGGGAATAATATCATATACTTGAATTAAATTCAATTATAATTTTCTTTTATTAAGTAATATCCGCTTAGGGTGTTACATGTAGCAGCTCCTTCGTATCTTACTCACTCAATAAGCATCAGCCCCGTACTCGTCCTCATATTCGTGCGAGTATCCATTATGAAGGTACCTGCAAATTTTTTTTAATATCCACGGGTACCCGTAACTATTTACAATTTTTTAAAATATTTAATTATATATTTTAATCGTAAATTTAAATAAAATACAATACATAACATTGACAAATTTCAAACAAAGTCCACCTAACCAATTTATATAGTGTTGAATGACATTTTACAAAGAAATGAATTTTTTTAAAACCAATTAATAAAAAATAACTCATTCAAAATCAATGAGTTAATATTTTAATCATGTTTTTTTAATTCTTTTTAATTTAAGTTAGAGTATGACATGTACGGGTATCCACGGGTACAAATACTGTGATACCCGTACCCGCCCTGTTAACAGACGGATATAAAAAATACCCGTACTCGATACTCGTGGATATCCATTTACAATATCCATTTCTTACTCGTTGCGGGTTTTATCTATGGATATCGCAAGGTACAAATTTTTTTACCAGACGGGCTTTTACTTCCTACTACGGATGTCAACGAGGTGGGTAGGGTACGAATAGTAGCTCCCCCGCCGTACCCTATCCGTTGGATAAATATCTGCCATGTACCCGTACCCATATTTGTGCGGGTATCCGTTATGTGGGTACCCACATATTTTTTTTAATATCTATGGATATCCATGAGTATTTACAAAAGAAAATTTTAATATTTAATAACATATTTTAATCATAAATTCAAATAAAAATACAATACATAACATTCATAAATTTCAAACAAAGTGCAAATAACCCATTTAAATAGTGTTGGATGACAATCTACAAAGTAATGAAGTTTTTTTTAAACCAATTGATAAAAAACAACTCATTCAAAATCAATGTGTTAATATTTTAATTATGTTTTCTTATTTTTATTTAATTTAAATTCGAATATAACGGATACGAGTATTCACTGGTACAAATACTAATGATACCCGTACCCGTTACCTGGGTATCTATTTACAATATTCATTTCCTATCTGTTACGAGTTTTATTTGCAGATACCCACGAGTACGAATTTTTTTGACACCCCTCCTTCTAACACGCCATCAATTTCTTCGCACACCCCCAACAAATTTTTAAAATGATTACTTTTATCCCTGAGTGACTTTCGAAACAAAATTTTTGGAAAGTTTACAGAATAAACTTTTCAGATTTTCAAAATAAAAATTCTGGAATGAGATTCCAAAATTAATTTTCGGAACATGATTTCAATTGAAAAATTTTCAAATTGGTATTCTTCCAAAATACATTTTTTGAAAGGCATATAATACCATCCGAAATACAAATTTCAAACTACCTTACATAAAATATGTTCCGATAGTTTCGAATTGAGCTTTCTGGAATATAAGAAATATGTTTCGAAAAAAATCTTTCTGAAACGAGTTTCATATTTTCTCTTGTTTTCTTCCTTTGCAGGGTTTCCCCTTATATGCTACCTCCTCTTTCTTATTGTGGGTGCAACTCCTCTTTCTTATTGTGGGTGCAACTCCTCTTTCTTATTGTGGGTGCAAGTAGTAATCGTAGGGGTGCAAGAAGTAATAGCCATTGTTGTAACACTATCGATGATAGAAAACTTTTTATTTCCCCTTGCAACTACCTGTCTTTTTTATTCATTTCCTTTACCTCTTAACTAAATATCCAAATCAATTATATTTTACACTATCCTCCTAAAAAATGTTTAATCATTTTATCTTCTTTTGTTTCTTCTAACATGAATATTTTTCTTTTTAACAAGTTGTTACAAAATATAATTTGGTTGTTTAGAAATAAAATTGTTTAGACTAACATTTATTAGGTTACTACCCATAACCATACAAGACAAATACTAATTAGATTTAAATATGTTTGGTAAATTATATTTACTTGGTCCTTATTTTTTTTCTATTTGTCTCAATTTAGTCTCTATTTTGAAAAAGTTTGATGCAATCAGGTTTTTTCCATTAGGACTGTACTATCAACGTTCAAGAGGTGTCACATATCAAATCATGGTTTTTTTTTTCAATTTTTTTTAAATTAAAAATTTGTCACGTGTCAAGTTGACGTTGTGCCACATGACAATGATAGTGTGATGTGGAAATGCCATGTGTCATTGTCACACTAGATGTCATTTCTTTAACGTGGTTAGTACAATACTAGCAGAAAGGACTTGATTGTATCAAGTTTCTCAAAATAGAGACCAAATTGAGACAAACAAAAAAATGGATCAAATCAATATTTTCTTACGAAAATGGGAACCAACGACATAATTTAACCAATATGTTTATAATTCTTATACTTGGATGTGAAATTAGAATTCATCATTATCTCAAACTTTGATACATTTTGATCTTAAAACTTTAAAATAATGGATGTAGTTCTCTTAACCCAATGACAAAAGGTGTAAATGAGGGGTCAAAAACAAATGGATGTAGCCCACTCCTTGCTAAGCCCCTTTTGAGGGGGTTCCCAAATGAGGGGGCATAAAAAAGTCCAATTCCCCAAAGCCCCCTCTCAAGTGGGTTAGAGCCGAGGTCAAGGTGGGTTTGGCCCACTAAAATACTTTAACTAATTCTTAAAAACAATATAACGAGTACGAGTATCCACAGATACTATGATATATTGATCATGATTGAGAATAAAATAATCAATGAATTGTATTAGTTAGTATGAAATATGAATTTGGTTGAATAGTTGAGCATTGATTTGGCGTTGGCATGGTTGTGGGTTCAAGCCCTCTTGGAGAACCCAAATTAAACTTCATTTTTGCTATTTTTGGTTTTAGCTTGAATTTGAAGGGTTAAAGGAAACCCTAGTAGACATGGCAGTCAAGGGTGGTTGAAAAACATAATGCATTAGGACATTGAATGACAATTAACATATGATTAATGCCATTTTCGTTTTGCTACATTAAACCCACATTAAGACCCATTTAAAAGGCCATTTTGAGATAAGAGGGAAGGTTTGGTTGGGCTGTCATTGTGGTAGCAGAAGATAGCACGAAAATTTGAGAGTGGTAAGGACTGAGTGAAGCTTTAGGGCTAAATTGTGAGAGAAAGCCAAGGAAGGCCATTGATGATCATAGGGAACTCTCATGTATCCACTTTTAAGCAAGGAATCCAGGTTAGGGGAGCTGGACTCCGATTTCCTTATTTGCATTAATAATTACATGATAAGCATGATAATTGGAATGTATAATCTCTGTGTTATCTGTGATTTTTTCTAATTTCTGAAAATTTTCCAGAAAATGCCTGGCGGGCTATGCATAGTCGCCAGGCGGCTCATGTCAAAGTTGAGTGTTTCTGGGTTCCTACGAGGAACCGCCTGACAGTGAAGTCCTGTACCGCCTGGTGGTGAAGTCCTATACCGCCAGGCGACACAAAACCTGTAGCTCATTTCTGGGTTCTCTAATGAAGGGCCTGGCGGTGGTGATTGAACCGCCAAGCATCGCGAGCCATATTGGCTCGATTTTAGTGTTTCTAGGTTCTGGGTGGATTCTGAACGGAGGGAAGGTTAACTATAGTCATTAAAGGATGGTTTTGATGTCAAATTGTGGTATAGTCACATAATCAAGGTCGTAATTGAATGGAACAGTGAATAGATGGTTTAGGGTTAGAAATTTTAATTCTAGTACTTTAAAGAAAAAGATGGGTAGTGGAGTTGCACTAGAAAGAGTGAATAAATGCAGTTAGAATGGGCATCGTGTGCTATGGAAATGTGTAATTCATAGAAGCAAGGTTGTGTGCATAAACCAGGGATTTGCAGGACATGAAGGAAATTAGGGGTTCTTGGAAAACTTGCAGGAACCGCCTGGCGACACCGTGGTTGCCGCTAGGCGCCATATCAGGATTGGCAGGGTGTAGGGGTGTGTGTGCGACACTGTGAGATTTGGAAGCTGGAGTATAAGTCAGTTGAGTTGATAATGAGATCTTTAATATGTCGAAGGGGAACAAGCATATAGGGAAGGATGAAGGGGTATTATGCATGACCAATAAACTGTGATTGGGTTGGCCAGTTTTGGGTACTTAAATAAACAGAAGTCAGGTTAATAAAACTAGAGAATTGTTGTTAGGAAGATAAAGTGAATTGACAGTGAGTAAGAGTATGTGAATGGATTCTAATTGGAATGGTAGAATACGCATTGTTAAAATATGATAGCTATACTAATGGAAGGTGCAAGGAAATTAAGGTAACATATTGAGCAAGTAATATAGCAAATGAGGTATGAAGCGTAACAGTAGGATGTTTGGATATAGAAAGGTTGAACTAGAGCAACATCACTCATTAATAATAGAATGCATGTAGGTACTGGTTTGAAGAAAACATGGGTGATACCTAACAATTTTAGAGTCTCTTGGAAAGGGATAATCTTGCGGTAAGTTGTTGTAGAGACATGGTGAGAGTTGTAAATATCCATACATATATGTGTATACAATGCACTAGTTAGGGGTATGCTGGAGTGAAGGCAAGTGTGAGTGGAATGTGCGAAGTGTGTCTGGATCTGATCAAAACCAGTACATTTCACTGTACTAATACAGTGCCTGGCGGCGTAGCGAAAGCCGCCATGTGATAACTGCCCAACAGTGGGTCACTGGTACGTGGGCGCTTGACGGTGAGGGTCTTCCCGCCAGGCGATACCTGCAGCAAGGATGAATTAGAGGCGCTGTGCGCTTGGCGGTACGAGTCACCCGCCAAGCGGTCTGGAAGCTGGCAACGCCTGGCGGTACGTGTCCCATGCCAGGTGATTTTGCTGCTGCAACCTTGGGTTGTTGGTTCTGTAGGCGTGATCTACAAGGCTTTTGGGTGATGCTTCAAAGGTGGAATTGCTGGTGTTCCTTGAGTTGAGCTCGGAACGTATCTCTTGAGTATTGGCTCAAGATAGGGGATTAAGCACGTGGTATTCCTTGAGTTGTAGCTCAGGATGGCGGATGAACACAAGGAACTCTTGAGTTGTGGCTTGGGTTGGCGAGTGTTGCCAGTGTGAGTGTGCTGGTTGTTGCAAGTACGAATGGGTCTAGATAGATTGCCCTCCTCAGTTGTTGACTGACGAGTTTGGTAGTCTTGGGACGTTACGAACTATGTTCGTATTTGAGAACTCCACCTGACGTTACGGTGTGTGACTCGTAGCAATGATTTCCCGCACGTGCTCTATTGGTTGTGGCCGATAAGTATGGCAGCAAGTCATCTTGAGGTAATCACTAGAAGATGTAGAACACGAATAACATGGTTGTGGCCAAGTGATATGGAATCGAATGAGGAAGTATCTGTGAGGGGTTGTATGATATATATATATATATATATATATATATATATATATATATATATATATATATATATGAAATTTAGTGTGTTTTTATATATGCATATAAATATTTATAAGTTTAATCTGTTAAGCTCACCCTATCTGCTTGTGTTTGGCGATGATCGTGTACGCGGTACATGTGAGTAGATGATGTTGATGCAGGTGGTTCTAGTGGAGCTTAGCCACAGAGAGGGGATAACTCGGGAGATTTATGCTTTTATTTATTTTATGATTTTGATATCAGATGTAAACTCTTATGAGATGTTTTAGACTATTTTCCATTACTTTTATAAACTATGGATATTGGCTTTCATTAATAAAAGTATTTAAAATTTCTCGCGTTTTTGGGAAATGAGGTATTATTAAATGCAACGTGTTTATTAATTTCTTTATTTTATTAAAAATTAGTAATATCCTGACGGGATGTTACAAAAGACGAAGTCAAGCCGCGGGATGACCTAGACTAAAAGTCGAGACTGGACGACCGAGCCAAGCTGGACCAAAGACTGTGATAGGGGCAATTAGCTGATACAATCAAGAACAGTTTGGATAGACAATCGAGAAAGGCCCGGTCGAGGTGACGAAAAAGATGAGATAACCTGAGCATGAGCCTACAAACTAGATAAGCTAGCCTAGGCCCACAACTAAGATAGGTCAGCTCGAGCCGACAGTCGAGACGGGCTGACCGGGTTGTCGGCCAAGATGGGCGAGACTAGGCTAACAATAAAAATAGGTCAGATCGGACCGACGAATGACACAGACCAACCATGGCCGATGAACGGCACAAACCAACCATGGCCGACGATCGAGACGGGCTGGTCTAGGCCGATGATCAAGATGGAACGACCCAGATCGACGACCGAGAAGGGTAAGCTCGCGCCCACAACTGAGATTGGCCAACCCAAATTGACGACCAAGATGGGCCAGCCCAAACCCACGACCGAGACGAGCCGATGGGTGAGACAAGTCTACCCACAATGACGATTGATACAGGCCGACCCAGGCCCATGAATGAGACATGTTGTTCCGTGCCCATGAGTTAGGCCAACCTAAACCGAAAGTTTAATGGTATATTTAAAAGAAATAATATATTTTTCATGTTTAAAAAGGAAGCCCATGGGCTGGCCCTAACCCACAAGCTTTTGTGGACTTTTTGACCCTGTTGGTTTTTTAATTGGGGTCTTTTTGGTCCTGAGAGCTTTTTTGGTCCCAACTCATTGGGGCAGGGCCAAGCTTTGTAGGTTGGGCCAAATTGACGATTCTACCACTGAAATTAAATTTTTTTACATGTTACATGATATTCTAGGATGTCATTTGAGTTGGAACTGTAAAACTGTATAAACAACTTAAATGTGAGCCTAAACTGCCATTTGACACGTCGATTTATTTTTAATGTAATTGGATTAAGAAGACTATATCTATTCAAAGTTTGGGACAAAAACAAATTCTAATTTCACATCAAAATTTAAAGACTAAAAACATATTTAACATTTTTATAAAATGGATAATAAGAGGCGACTACTTTTTTTTTTTTGTATTAACTTTGGTAGAGATAAAGGTATAACACTTTCAAGCTAAGACTTGCAATAAATTTAAGCGTGTTTCTTTATTTACGTATTTCTTCATCTTACTCATTTCTATTTAATATAAAACTTTCAATTCAACTTGAATTCTTAACAATGTATATAAATGCAACTACGAGGCTAAAGAAAATTGCAAACAAAACAATAATGAATCCATTCTTGCAACACAATGACATTATCATTTTGTTTCTATACATGGATGATTTGATCACTAATTATAAAGGATGGGTTTAGAAGCACTTATTGGTGACCGGTCAACTCTCCCGAGTGTGGTGGTACTTGATGGTGAATTCTCACAACTTGTATACGATCCTTTAGTTGTTATGTTAGTAGTCATGAAGCTGGTCACGTCTTCAAAATCCCAATCAGTTAGGTAACCAGGCTTTGTAGTGACAATATTCACTTCAATATCTCCTGAAAGCATTGCCACAACACGTGACATTGATGGACGTAATGTTGGTGATGCCTGAGTGCACAAAAGCACTATTCCTACTATTCGTTTTACTTCTTCCTCATCAAATTCGACCAGTCTAGGATCCACTAGATCACTTATGCGGTTGCTTTCATGAAGTTGCCATGCCTAAAGCACAACATTAACGAAAAGCTCAAATGATAACAATGTTTTCAGATGTTATATTGCACAGTTTGAAAATCATAAACAAAAGAATATTATATTGCAAAATTTAAAAATCACAAATAAAGGAATCAATCAATTTTGTTTTAATAATTGGAAATCTTATTTCAATTAAAAATAAGGACTAATTTAATTTACTATACGAGTTAGGCAACCTTTTGATCATTATGGATTGGATTTGAGAATTTGGATTTCTCGATCACCTTTTAAACATGTCAAGAATAGTAAATATGAGAAAATACTATTTTAATATACTATTATGTTAAGTGTAATATCAAATTATTTAGCATCAATATATTATTGGAAATAGTCCAAGTGTGAGTTAAAGTCCTACATTGGATAAAAAATCAAAGTGGTGTCAAATATTGTATAAGAATAAAGGCCTATGACACCATTATCTTAAGGTTTTGGATTAAAAGTGATGTCAAATGTCTTATGTGTAAGACCAATGTCATATATATAGAACCATAATCTCTAAATAACTATAACCCTATAAAAAAATATAAACCCAACATATATATATATATATATATATATATATATATATATATATATTATGAACTTTAGATTATAAACTTTTTATTTAAATAAAAAATCATTTGAACGTGTGGTAGTGTTTTTGTGAAGTGGCTACAGTGACGTAAATTTGCAAAAAGAGATAGAAAAGCTTGAAAAATGAAGAAACATGCACAAAAGTATTACAGTTTAGGTTAGGACACACGACAACCTTTCTTAAGAACTTCATTGGTTTTTCTCTTATTTCAAACTTTTCATGATAGTTATAAATGTCAACCATGGTTATTTTGGATTCTCAATAGTTCTTGACAAACCGTTGTCATAAAGTTTCACTTATTCATAAAAGTCTCAAAAATGATTTTTCTTTTTTCACAATTATAACTAAAGGATCATTATTAAGCTTTATTGTAATATATATTAAAAAGACAATAATATTTTGACTACTAAATTTTGATAACTTTATCTTACAATATGAGGTGACATCTTTTAAGTGGTTTTAAAAACTACTTAAAAAATACCACCTATATTAAAAGTATGATTAAATAAAGTAGAAAAAGATGAGATGCATACCCATTCAAGAAGGTACACCTTCTCTTCTTCCGTACTTGAATAAGAATTTGGCCTTCCACTCACTATCTCTAGAGCCACAATACCAAATGAAAACACATCTGCTTTCTCTGTGAGGTGTCCACGCATGGCATACTCTGGTGCAAGATATCCACTTCATGACAAGAATTTGAGAATATATATATCAACATTTCAGAGTTAATAAACTCAAAATATGAGACCAAACTATAAAAATATGACACGTAGAAAAATTATGAAACTAATACAAGATGATGAAGACTCACATTGTGCCAGCCACACGAGTGCTCATATGGGTCATTTTATCATCATACAATTTGGCCAAACCAAAATCTGATATTTTTGGAACAAGCTCATTGTCAAGTAAAATGTTACTAGCCTTCACATCACGATGTATGATTCTGAGACGTGATTCTTCATGTAAATAAGTTAAACCTCTGGCAACACCCAAGCAAATATCATACCGTGTCGACCAATCAAGTGTTAAACGATTTCCTGTCCAAACAAACCGCATTAGTTTATGCTTTGTTGTCGATGAAAATGAGACCATAAAAAGTTCATAAATTCACACACACACACACACACTAAGACAAAAAGTTATCAATTTGTTATACCGAATAATGCCTTATCAAGACTCTTATTTGCTAGATACTCATATACAATAAGTTTTTCTCTCCCCTGAATGCAACACCCATATAATTTGACTAGATTACGATGTTGCACAGCTGATATGGTAGCAATCTCATTCACAAATTGACTCTTTCCTTGATTGGATCCTATTGATAGTCGTTTCACAGCAATAACTCTTCCATCATTTAGTGTTCCCTACAATAATAAATGTGAAATATTTCAAAGTGTGATAGTACTTCACACGTAGTGATTGATTCTAACGATACTATCTTAATAAACTTGAGGCATAAAAGACTTTCATAAGGTAATTAGGAAGCAAATTTATGGTTCACAAAAGCATTGTGGCTAGTTTTTATCAACATACTCAATTGATGCTCACATCAAATGGTCATTGTTCCACCAATTATTTGTTTCCATAAGTGTTATTTAAACTGATATGGGCTATTATAACCTTTTTTTGGAGTAATATATAACCATTACCTTATGAACAGGTCCAAAACCTCCCTCGCCAAGTTTGTTTTCGAGACTGAAGTCATTTGTGGCATTCTTTAACTCAGAATAGGTAAAAGTGTATGGCTTTGTATCAATTCCTAAAAGATCTGGAAAATCATATTGTGAACAAGGTTAAGGTGGTATAAGAAAAAAAAAACAATAAAGGCTCTATTTCCTTGTTATTCGAGATTAAAATTTTGCTTTCTCTAGCTTATGTAGAATTTTTTTTCTTTCTTTTTCTCAGCTAATAAAAAACATATCATAAAAGACAAAGTTTAGTAGAAGAACATATGTACTATATTTATGCATGAAACTCAAACGTATATGAACAACATAACAACTATTTCAGCTACACTACCACTCTTACCTTCAACCGTTCCTCCACAACAGATTACATATCCCCTTTCATCTCTTCATCAGAATACTGGTATACAACACCATCTTGTATTATACTACTAATCAACAAGACTTAGAACTAAGCCAAAGTGATTTTGTTTAGCTTTTCAACAATTAGATTCCAATCTTCCTTAACCTAAGAGTCGGTCTATAGTCCCAACACTTTGAATAAGTTTATGTTAGACATCACTCTTGCATTAAGATTTTATTAAAAAAAAAAAAGCAAACTAACAAAAGAAAAACATGGACCATACAAAATCCATTATAAAACTACATTGCACACGTAGGCAAAAGAAAAAACAAATTAAGCAAATACCTACAGTAAACCAATGCTACAACAAACAACTCTATAATCAAATTCATGAGCATATCATGAGATTTATCATTAGCTAACTCTCTCACATTCCAAAAAAAAAAAACACTTTAAAAATTCTTATTGTTAATCAGAAGTCCTTGCTTTGATAGATTCAGTATTAACTTTCTATGACTCATCATCCTTTTCGGTAATAGAATCATCTCTTTCGTCAAGCGTATCAGTCCATTTAGAAACTAATTTTAATTCTTTCATAAAACGAGCTTCCTTATAGATCAGAGAATAAACCACTTCTAATTGCTAACATAAACCAACTACTTCCTAATTTTATCTTGCCACTAAAGTGACCTCTGAACATATATGTCTGCCAAACCAAACCAGGGTTATGATACCATATCAAATTTTATCTTAAAACTAACAAATGTAAAGTTAAACAGGTAAAATATGATTAGCTAAATGAAAATTTGCCTCATTCTTGTCTACAGAAGTTAGAAATGCATCCCATCCCACTAAATCTTCAAATATATTGACATTCAATAGATTTAATACAAGTAGTTAGAGAGAAATACTATACAAATACCTTCATCATCATTTTGCCGATTTCTTCTACGAATGATATAGAAAAACACAAAAATTGATAGAAAGCTTATAACTGCAGCCACAACAATTCCAACAATAAGACCAGTACTGTCCTTTTTACTACTTGTAGGTCCGTTGTTGACAATAGGTGGGAAATCTACAATAAATGCACACAATATGAAGTTTACAAGAGAATGTAAATCATGGGAAGTTAGTAACTAAACCAGTTGTATTCTCTTTGCTGTTGGGAGGTTCATTACTGACTGTAGGTTTGAAATCTGTACAACATAGTCACATTATATCAAATTCAAAAATACTCTTTTTTTAGTGTTTCACAAACTAGAAAGGTTTCTAAATAAGCATCTAAACTGCCACAATTTTTCAGTATTACCTGGTTTAACAAGAATGGCTTGAATCAAGGGCCCATAAGTGCCTTGAGCTGGTATGCAACAGGTCCCTTTTCCAGCCCAAAAGAGATGGATCTCAAGATAATTTTGGAAAACTTCAAACCTAAATTGGTCTGTGTACGAGGAACCCCCAGTTTCCTCAGTTTTCTTTACTATGTCAAAATCCTCAAGAACAAGTGTTCCCTAGAATATCCAAATGGAAAGGAAACTGAATGTAGAATACAAGACAATAAAAAAAGAGTCTCAAACATGTATTTTTGTGTGCCGAAACAATGACACAATATCGATTCAAAACTATTAACAAAAATATGCATATATATATATATATATATGTTAAGAAAAATAATTCAAAACAAGCTGTTAATAAAGGATTTTGTGTCCTTCTATGAATAGATTAACCTTTTCGTAATAATAGTATCAGAGCCTTGTAACGAACTTAATATCTCAAACCTGGGGAAGAAACCTACTCTAACAAAGGGGAGTTTTGAATTCACCATGCTGTCAGGTGCCAGCATTTGAAGGAGGGACATTTGTTAAGGGATTTTGTGTCCTTGTACGAACAGGTTATCCTTTTCGTAACAACAGCTTCCTTCTCTACTAATTCCCATCAGATATAGAATTCTACTTCATAAACTCTTTAGCCTTGTTTTGTGACTAGAGATATAATAAGATAAAATAAGATAATTATCGTATATCATTGTTATCGATTGTTTGGGACTCTTCACTATGACCTTGTACTTCATATCCATCACTGGTTTTGCTAATGCTGACTGGGGGTCTGATCTAGATGATAGAATCAATAACTGGCTTTTGCATATACCTTGGGAAGAACATTGTCTCTTGGATCTCTAAAATGCAACGTGTTGTCTCAAGAAGCACCATTGAGGCTGAATACAGAAGTATATATCTATTACCCTCACTAAAGTCACACAGATCAAATCTCTTCTTCATGAGTTACACATATCTACTGTAAAACCAGTTCTCTACTCTTCTAACAATTTAGGATCTGTTTTATTGGCTGCCAATCCTATTCTCCATTCTTAGTCTAAACACTTTGAGCTTGATATTCATTTTGGATGTGATAATGTTCAGAAAAATCTCATTTAACTTTTGCATCTTCCTGAAAACTTCACACTGTTGTTGCTCTTACCAAACCTCTGTACGGTGACTCTTTTCAATCTTTATGTGATAAACTTATGGTGCCACCATAAGTTTAAGGGGGTTGATAATGTATATAGTTTTATGTGTCTTAATGTAACTGACACAACTGTAAAACCAATTCTCTAAGTCTCTGGTTTTGCCTCGATTTATTCTTTGCATGTCTTGCTTTTACACAATGATGATAAGATACATCTTCTCTGCCTTCTCCTCTTGTTTTACCCCTTCCCCTTTCCTAGCATATAGAAATCTTAATGATTTTGTATGACAAGTATAATTATAAAATAAAGAAAGGATTGATACTACATCGATCAGAATATTTTTCAATATGGTCATATTTGAACATCTATATAGTAGAAGATACAAGAGAAAGCATTGAAAAATCAAAGAAATAAATTTTGATCCTATTTACAGTGCCAACAGCTTGTCTACTAATACTTGTTTTGGGAGTGTGAAAACTATTGTATTGTTCACTCTATGAACTAACCAGATGAGTAAGGAAGTCTTATTGATTATCCTCTCTAATAGAGTTACTCCTTAATAACACGTTCTTGTGATTATAGCCAGAAGTGACAATTAAGAATACTTGAGTTATTAATCTTAATTAGGGGGAGATTTCAAAGGGAAAATCGAAAGATGTTTTTGTACTTGTAATAACCAAGATTGACTTTTGTACTTGTAATAACTAAGTGTGGTTTCTATATTTGTTGTAGTCATTGTTAATTAGTGAAACCCTTTAATAATTACTTGAAGGGAAACTGGATATAGTTCAATAGTTTAGGATGAAAGTATATATAAACTTGCAATGTTATTCTTTCTCACCAGACGATCTTTTACTTAATAAGTAGTTTCTCATGTGTGGGTGGTCTGTTAGCAACCCGATATCGGATGAAACAAAATGTTCAAGAAAGCTTATTAGGATAGGTTCTAACGTTGCTCTAATACCATATTAGAAGTGGGTTTTAAGCCTAACTCAACCCCCACAAAATCAGTTTGTAAAATAAGGTTTGCTCCTCATTTATATATTGTGAATTGGCCTTATCTCTAGTCGATATGAGATTTTTAACGATAAATGCAACACATTATTATAAGTTATACCGTTGCTATATATTGAATAAAACCAATACCATATCTTTTTCTTTCACAAAAACTACTATAATTAGTATCTAAGTAGTTTGTTGCACCATTATTGCGTTTTCTAAGTACCTGAATATATATATCGAAGACTCGCCTCCCTAGGCTTCTCCATGTGCGAGTATTACTCAAAATGGTCGTTTCTGCAAATGAAAGGGTGATGTTGTAAAAGCCATTTTGCAACCCCAAACCATAGTATCTTAATGATGAAGGAGAGTGTCGTGCTGATTGTGCTGCTTGGAAGATGTCTGAGGACACAGGGATTTCGTTGGTAGGATTATTGCTCCCTGTGTAAATTCCAACATTACTAACAGCCCATCTATTTGTGTCTGTAACAAAGTATGTAGCAGCACCAAGTGTAGCCTTGTCCGCTTCATACACAGTTCCATCTGTCGATATAGTTTGTGGTCCACCACACTTTATTGCAAACTCATAATCTACATAAAATCATAGATAAAATTGATCAACATGTAAAAAAGGAAAGGAGATTATCCTTTAATAACTTTATTGTGGAATAGCTTAAACAAATTCACTTCAAATTGTCTAACACAAACGATAAAATGATGACAGAAAACAGTTAATGAACGATACATGAACTATTAATTAAAGTTTCTATTTATACAAAGAAGACACATGAACGATATTTCCACTATTGAGCTTGAAATGTCACATAGGATGACACTCCAAATAATACAAAATTATGAAGAAGTTAATGTCTGATGCCATAGAATGCTCTTATATAAGACAAACACACCGATGAAGATAGATGCACTGATAAGAGCGATGTATTTGAACCATTAGACAATCTCAAACCATCAAACAATCCGAAGCAGTCAAATGGTATAGGAACCTTAACAATATTTTAAATGAACCTATCCTCACAAATCTCCACCTTGATTCAACAAAAATCTTTTGAGAGATAATCAATGTCTGCTTCTAAGCCTATTACAAGATTAATCACTAATCAATTGGATCAAATCCAAGAAGGGAGAGAGAACTTTCTACCTGACAGAACCTTCGTAATCCTATCATTGGGATTATAATTTGTTTCACAGATCCTCGAGCAATGTCCTTTCTTACAAAATGCAGCTTGATGTCAATGTGTTTTATTCTTTCATGGTAGATATGATTATCTCTGATAACTATGTAACACTAATATTGTCAAAATAGACAATGAGATCCTGGTATTGCACCTTTAGTTCTATGGCTAAACCACTTAGCCATAAGGCTTCTTTCACCCCTTTAGTCATGAAAATATACTTTGGTTCGATGTTGGCAAAGCCATTACCTTCTATATCAACCTTTTTATATGATATATTTCCCTTCAAGTGTATGAGTGACCCCTTTTTTGGTTATGGTTATGAGATTAGGAATCCAAGTGTGAGTCTAAGTCCCACATTGACCAGAACTGAGAAAATAGAGCACTATATAAGAATAAAGACCCATAAACTCATTGCTTTAAGGTTTTGGGTTGAGAGTGGTGTCGGTGTCTTATGTGGTTAGGCTCAGATCTCATTGGTGTTGTATACCACTGATGAGTTTATATTTTACGTCATATAGGTTATGGTTATATTCATTGAGAGATTGTGGTTATGAATCTTTGTTTTTATATAATGTTTAACTTTGTAATCCAAGTCAACATAACCTTCTATGGGACCATATATTTGGCATGATGTCTGACCACTATAAACTAAAAATCTTCCAAGTGATCTCTTAAGATAACTAAGAATCTACAATTATCTTGATAGTGAGATCACCTAGGATTTGACTTGAACCTACTAATTACACTCACAACATAGCAAAATAGGCTACGATGGGTGAATGCAAACCATCAGATCCATCACACAACCAACTAAATTATAATGTCTATTAAAGTTTATTTAGATTTTAATCAGAATTATAATTTAGTTTTTTTGAGATTGAAGAAAAAAATTATATTTTTTTAATTGAGTTAGTGAGCCAACCTATTTAATCCACAGACCTATAATGGATCGAGTCGGGTTCAATTTCTTTTAACTTGTTAATAAGTGAGCTGATTTGAATTGATTCACTAAGTGACCAATCCGTGGTAGATCGAGTCGGACCAAACCGAATTACTTGTTTTAAGAGCTCTAAAGTGATCTAATTACTTCTTTGATTGTCTTGAAGATTATTTTAGTTCCAGACACAAGTACACGTATACACACGCTGAGAGTACATGTACACACACCCACACTCACATGAACACCCACTCACATAGCCACCCACACACACCGATGCAAACTCCCACACATTCTCTCACATTGAAAGGAAACTTACATCTTCCAACACCACTATTGCAAGGAAAACTTTTCTGAAGACAATTGAGACCAGAAGGCAAGCCACTGCAAAAGAAAAGTTATGCTTTAGACAACACAAATTCACATGGCTTTTAAGTTATACCAGATAAAAGAAATGAATTTTTCAAGCAGTATAAATAGTAATAAAATAATTCGTTTAGAATGATAATTGCTAATTCTTTCACCTAGATCCCAAACAAGTATGAGCACTACAATTTCAAGATTCTTGATTATGATAAAATCTTTCGAGTTTGGAAAAATCAACCACTGAGTGTTAGCTTAGAGAGTGGCTGGCTGATTGGTAATATTGCATTTATTTAATAATCCCTTTGGATCTCAATTTGGAATGAATTTTTAATTTACAGCAAAATGATAAATCTCCTAACCAAAATTTAAAAGTGCAATATATTCCATTTATCTCATGATCCAGCTCAAGAACCTTATTAGTAGTTAAGATTTTCTTAAAAAGAACAAAAGATAATTTGACTTGCCCCTATATATATATATATATATATATATATATATATATATATATATATATAAGTAACGAATAGAGTCACCTTATATTTGAACCTTCTATTGTGAAGTTGTTGGCAACTAAATTCCTGCAATGACACACCCAAAAATATCATCATATATATATATATATATATATATATATATATATATATATATATATAAATATATATATATATATATATATATATATATATATATATATATACACACCAAAGAGAGAGAGAACGTAAACATATTTTTTATTGCAGTCTAAGAATGACAAAATCAAGTTACTACAATAATATACCAAAGAGAGAGAACGTAAACATATTTTTTAATTGTATTTGTATTTATTTTCTTCTCTTTCAATTGAAGATCACATAAATAAATATTATCATTTCCTAATGAATTTTTCATTTGAGTTTGTTAAACTCTTATGATTTATTTATTGTTTATGGTGATTATTGATATTGCGTGTGTGACTTTTACGGACTATCTTAATAAATTTGATAAAAAATATTTTAAAGGAGATATTAATGTGGTATATTATCACAAAAGGGTAAATGAAAAAAAAAAGTTGAAAAAACAAGGATAATAAGCTAATAAACAATGAAGAAAAAATGATTAAAATTGTATTGAATTGAGCAACTTGTCCATAAGATTTATAGATAACAAAATTCAATACATTTCTTTATAAATAAAAATTAATTAGCTTACAAATAAATTAAAAAACTATGATTTTTATAATTATATTATTAATAAATTAATTTAAATTTATAAAAATTTCATTTAAATTTTTGGTTAAATTACTCTTTTGATCCCTTTATTTGTCATGAAATTTCAGTTTGGTCCTCAAATTTTTCGTTGTCTCAATTTGGTCATCATTTTCTTAAAAATGACTCAATTTGGTCCTCACCGTTAACTTTGACCAGACGGTGTTAAAGTCAACACCACGTGTCAATTTCTAGTTTTTTTTTCAAATTTTTTTGAATTTTTTTTAATCTTTTTTTGAATTTTTAATTTTTTTTTTTTTATTTTGACACGTGTCATTTCACAGTTGTGCCACATGTCAAAGTGACTCAATTTGTTCCCTATATTTGTTTTTAGTTTCAATTTAGTCCCAATTTTTGTAAAAATAAAGCAATATTGTCCTTCCTTAAATTGACACTAACTTTACTTTTTTATAAATTTTATGGTGATATTCTTACTAAAATTAATGTTTTTATTAAATATTTCTATAAATATTTTAAATTAACTTTAAATTGTACATAAAACATTAGACTTTGGTTTTGTTTTGAACTTGAAATTTAGTTCCTAAACTTATGTGTGACAAGTTATTTGATTTTTAATCTTTATTAAGTTTGTATAATATGATATACTTGATACCCTTATATATGATGACAAAATTATTAAATTTTGAAATTAAGTTTGGTGGTTTAACTTTGTTTAATAATAAAACTAAAAAAAATTATTTAAAAATATTTCAACAAATATTTAATAAAAACGTCAATTTTATTAAGAATATCATCATAAGTTATATACAAAGATTAAATTGAGTGTCAATCTAAGGAGGGACAATATTGCTTCATTTTTACAAAAATTGAGACTAAATTGAAACTAAACAAATATAGAAACCAAATTGAGTCACTTTGACCCGTCACACAAGTGACACGTGTCAAAAATAAAGAAATATTAAAAAAATATTAAAAAAATGTTAAAAAATTCAAAAAAACCAGAAATTGACACATGGCGTTGACTTTAACACCGTCTGGTCAAAGTTAACGGAGAACCAAATTGAGTCATTTTTAAGAAAATGAGGACCAAATTGAGACAACGAAAAATTTGAGGACCAGACTGAAATTTTATGACAAATAGAGGGACCAAAAAAGTAATTTAACCTAAATTTTTTTGTTCTTTAAATCTTTGTGAAAAAAATATAAAAAAAATGTCCAAAATGAGTGAAATGTTCAAGTTCTCCTATCTGTTTTCTGACCACTCATAACTTCTCAACTAGGCATATTCTCCTCTATTTTTTTCATCTAAATATGAACTCATTTCATGTTCTCATCACATACAATTAATATGCAAAAGAGGAAAACAAAAAAATAAACACAATACTTACAACTGTAAATTTGGTTCATTTACCCATGACGGAAGGTTGTTTGACAGATTATTGTATGACAAATCTCTGAAAAACGAAAATCAAATCAAATGAAGGATAGTAACTGATGAATGAAGTTCAAAAATTGAAATTGGTGCATAAAATAAAATTTTATGTTTAAAATGAATTTCTTGACCACCTCCTATACTCATAAGTTCAAGAAATATTGATAATGTAGAATAATTTTACAAGGTCATTTTTAAATATACTCCAAAAGCCATGTAGCATATAAGTTTTTATTGTTATGCATAGATGGGTAAACTAAGTCATAATTAAAGTAAAGTTTGACTCTAGGTTTAGAAAATGTTTTTTAACTGTATGAAAATATTTGGGTCGAAAATCTCTCGAGTTGAAAAGATTCAACCGATGTCAGAAAGAAGCACTATGCCATCACCTCATTATGTAAATCACTTTCAAATATATGAAAAATTGAAAGCATCATTTCTTGTGAGAGTAGTTGTCAATATTTGAGTCTTATTATAATATCTAAGGTTAAGCATCAATTGGATTTTTCAAACTTCAGTCTAATCCATTCTAGATCCAAGAAAATGGATTGGATTTATAAACCTAATTCATATTAATTAGATAAACTGGATTTTTTTCCCTATCCAAATTAAATTAGATTAAATATAAATTCAATTCACTTTGTAAATTAGATTAAATCTAATGAGATTGACTTGGTTCGATCTTCGGTTTAGAATGACTCAATTCAACCTATCGGCTCTGCCAACTTAGCTCGATCTTTTTGCTCACGTTGACGCAACCCAACTTTTCGGTCTGAGCCAACTTGGCAAGACCTTCTAGCTTAGACTAACTCCCCACAACTTTTGGCACGAGCCTACTCGACACAATCTTCGATCTAGGTCAACTTGGCATGACCTTCGACCTAGGCTAATTTGACAAAACCTTTGACTTGAGGTCATTCTATTAGATCTTGCACCTTGGTCGATTTGGCTCGATCTTGTTCCCAACTGCCTTGGTTTGGCTTATACACACTTTTATTTTGGATTTTCAAAATTAAAAAAAAAATGTCCGAAATCCAAATTTGATCCACATTAGATTAAGTGGATTGAATTTAAAATCCAAAATAAGGATTTGGATTTGAGAAAATCTATTTAAATGGATTTAAAATAATTATAAATTTATATTTATAATTATAAATGAGATTTCACAACTTGGATTTTGAGAAAAATCTATTTAAATATATTTAAAATAATATAAAATTATATTATTATAAATGAGATTTCATTTGAATCTCTCGTCCAGCTCAAGTGGTATTTATTTAATGCACTTATTTTGAAGATGGTCCTGAAGTGGAGTTCTTTTCCATCCCTAACTCTTTGTCATCTTTCCTATTTCATTTAGTTACATTGATATATTATTTGTAGTATATATTCTTTTTTATTTCACATCAAGTTTAATTTCCATTAGGTTCTTGTACATGTTCAGTATCATGTCCTTAGTTTCTGTAAGTTTTCATGTTGTTTGAAACTATGAATGTAGCATCTCGTTATAACTCTTCATGAATTAAGGCAAAGATGAGGTTTAACTCTGCATGAATTATTCATCTGTTTCTAAAGTTGAATAAGCAAAGTAATAAATCAAGTCCATCATAATTTAGATAGCCCAATCTTACTCACATATTTTGAAGAGATGAACTTTTTTGCCGAGGCAAAGAGCCACTAAGCATGTTATTTCCAAGAAACCTAAAAACAAAACACCCTTCAAACCTTGTAAGATGGGGATAATATATATATATATATATATATATATATATATATATATATATATATATATATATATATATATATAACATTTTGGATTGCAATATGACAACTTACACATAAGAGAGTGAACTCAAATTGAAAGTTGATTCTGGAATTTGTCCTGAGATGTTGTTAAAGCTTAGATCCCTACCAATAATAAATTTTTTAATCATTTTTAGGATAGGGCACAACTAAAACTATTTGACATGATATATACTAGTTTCTATTTTGCAAAATAAAGAAATGATAATACCGAATATTTTATTTTTATAGAAAATAATCTGAAAATTTGAGTTTTTTTTTTGACATTATAACATTGTAAATAGTGAAATAAAAAATTTTCACTAAAAATATTATTAAATAACAACTAACTTTAAAATAGATTCTATTATAAATAAAAATTATAATTAATCTGTGAATCAGATTTTATTATTAATTACCCTTTATTATTGATTCTAAATTAGTGTCTAACGTATTATTAGAAATTAATTATTGATTCTAAATTAGTTAAAGTACACCAATAATGTCAAGCTATAGAAAAAAGAAATCATAATAATTTAATTCGATTTAAGAACATGAGTACTTTTTAGAATATCGCTTAAATAACTAATTAGTAATTTCTTGCTTAATTTATTGCCTAGCATTCTTGTCAATTTGAATGTCATTCTTATCAAGTTTAACACAAATACAAGTAATACTTACAATTGAGTCAAATTATGAAATTCTCCAATGAATGATGGAATTGAACCAAAAATATTGTTATTCCTTAGTACCCTGCAAAAATTATATAACATTTAGAAAGATAAAAAACAAGTAAGAGAACTTGATTTGCATTCTAGAGTAACTTATGTCTATTAGTGCAGAGAGGGCCTTACAATGTATCTAAAGATTTCATATTTCTTATAAATTGTAGTGAGGAGCTTCCATTGGAGATGTCACTTATTCTCCTACATTCACATTACATGTCAGAAATTATTTATTAGCATTCATCAATTAACAGTACTAACCATGGAAGAAACTAGTGATCATACTTACAACTCTATCAAAGAAGTCAACTTGGAAAATGATGAAGGTATTGAGCCATTAAAAGAATTTCCTTGAAGCCTCCTATTAATACAAAACTCACTAAAGTTTTCGGTGTTTTTTTTTATCAACAATAATAAATATATTAATAGGGACAATAGGGTTGTCTCAACCTAAATATAACAAAACAAAGTAAGAAGAAAAAGAAAAAAAAAAACAACAAGAACAAATCTAAATCATACATTTTTATTTTCTATAATTGTTGCCCACCAAATTACAAGAAAAAAAAGTATAATAAAAAAGGAGACTAGAACTTCTGAAATAAAAAAATGAAAATAACCATAAAAGAAAATTTTAGTTTCACATCCTATATAATTCTTTTTTTTTTTCTCAAAAAGCTTTTCACATACTTAATAATAAGTAAAATTCAGGTTTTCTAAAGATAAAGACTTAAAAAATATTCAACATCAATAAAAGTATGAAGAAACTTTGTTGTTATTAGTCAATTTATTTTTTTAATGTAGATATAAATTTCTTTCTTTTTTGTTTTGTTTTATTCTTTTCAAGAGAGTTTGCTTTATAAGTTTTTGTTTTAAGTATGAGTTGGTTTGGTTTCCATGTTATTTTTTTTTTTATAAATTCTTTCATGTAATGGCACATGATTATTGAATTTTTGGATATCAGTCTAACTAAATTGTTATAATTTATAGTAATACCTAATATAAATTTTATAAAAAAAAACAAAAAACCATGAAAAAACTATATACAAAATCCTAACACATTAGTCCAAAATTTAAACACAATATATTAAGTCTTATGGGTAAATTCTTAACCCAAAAAATAGTTGACTTGCAATGTTATCTTACAAGACTTGAAGCTTAGTCCAATTCCCTATAAAGTCTGGTATTTGGCCTCCAAATTCCATGTCTGAAGCCCATCTGAAATGAATAGAAAAACCTTTGTTGTTGTAGAAGTTCCTCTTCTTTGTTTTTTAAAGAAATAAAAAATAAAATCAATTATCATAAGATACATGAGAACAGAAATAATTTACACTGCCACCAAATTTTTAAGATTTTCAAATGTGGAAGGAATTGGACCACTGATTCCTGAACTATCAAAGTACCTACAAGGAAATATTCGTTTAAATTTATATTCTGTTGTAATCACAATAATGAGGTATCATATATAACTATGTAACAAAGTCTAATTCTTAATTAAAACACCTAATAATTTCCACTATCCACAACCAAAGCATTCTTCACAACAATATCAGCATAAACATATACAGACAATATAAAGAAGTGAACTTTAAGTTTAACTTAATCTCACAATCAGCTTATAAGGTGAAATTTGTACTCATTTATATAATGAAACTGACATTATTTTTAGTTGATGTGAGACTTCCAACACATTCTCTCGTGCCCGTGAAATACATACATCTCATATGGAAGACTAAACACTAATAGATAGTCCGATAATGACTTGATAGAGAATGAAATAATAGACTCAACAAACATCAAATTTCGGTTAAACTCTAACTCGTAACTTTAATATCATATTATAAATTATAAATGAATGATAGAACAACAAAGGATTGTATTGATAGAAAGGTTTACTACACTGAACAACTGAGCAAAAGAATATATACACGAGAGACAAACATGAAAAGAGTAACAAATATAACTTAACTACTATATAACTGATTCTGTTTATCAACTAACGGTTACAATTTTACTTTGCTGCAATACTTCTAACACAGAAAATTTTAAAGTCTTTGGCATATTAATTTGTGGATTTGTTGATTTAAAATTGCAGTAAAAGTGTTTATCATAGATACTCACAGTTGTTCTAACTTTGTCAGGTTCCCAAGTTCTAATGGAAGAGATCCTGAAAATCTGTTTGTCGAAAAACTCCTACAAATATAACAAATAAATTCAACACCTGGAGAGAAATTTCTCATGACAACTTGGTTTTATGTATGTAATAAAAATCTTGCTCTAGAAAACTTATTTCAAGATGAATTTCATGCATTCCGAAAATCTTGTTTTAAAAATTTTGTTTCAGAAATCCTGAACCAAAAATTATGTGCTAGAAATTTCGGAAAACCTGTTCCGAAAGATTCCTAGAACAAGCAATCCAAAAGTCATTTTTATAAAAAGTAAAAGGGTTATTTTAAAAATTATGAGGGTGCAATTAAAAATTATATCTTTTCTCACAATTTTAGAGCCCAAATGAGCTTTGACTCAAATCAAAGTCTCTAATTCACACCATTAATTAAAATTTTATCACTAAAGAAATTTTATCACTATTGACACATGTTAACTAGAGGAAAATAGAAGATTGAAGTAACATACAATACAATTAATTGTGAAAGATTTCCTAATTCCTTTGGGAGCTCCCCTGTAAGATTATTGATGCCAAGAGACCTAATCAAGAACAAACCTAAAAATTGTTAACAATCATGTGTCTAAATAGTAAATATAAATAAATTAATGAATTGAACTTGTTTAAATGTGCCTTACAAGTATTGCATACGAGTTAGATTTCCAATGGCCGGAGGTAGAGAACCCGACAAGAAATTTTGCCCCAAATTTCTGCTTTCAAATTGACGGAACTTTATATGATAAATTGCAATTCTAGCTTGAAAACAACGAATCAAAGGCTAAAGAAAATGCATATAATCACTCCAATCACAAATGATGACACTAAGCTAGTTATACATATTGTTCACGGTGGATCAATAAATTTTACTTGTTCAACAAAATCTTGTTGAATTCTCAATAATACAGAGTAAGAAAACACAATAACAAAATTAAAAGAAACCACTTTTATTATTAGTCGAATGTTCTATATGTAAATAATCTAATACGATTATAGTGTACCGTACAATCTAAGTTCACAATAGTCTCTATCTATAGAAACTAAGTTTAGGGTACTATAGGAAACTGTTTGAAGAAAACAAAATCTTCAAGACATTTACAATAGAATTCACAAGACAGTTTAACTAGTCCCAAAACAGTCTTGAGCTCTCTTTATCATATATGGTTTAATGGCTTTTACTTGACATTCATGTTTGTGGTTTTTATGATTTTAAAATTCTTCATGGTCTAATGGTCTAATTGTACCCAAAGTTTAAAAATAAGTCTAAGAATAGGGATGAAGCTTTATATTTTATTTATCATATTCCAAATATAATTTATTGTAAAAAAGAGAACCATATTTAAAATGTTTCAAAGTGTGAGAGTGTATTACAAAGTTAATATACATTTTAATAAAAAATAAAAATAGAAATAAATTAAAAACACTTGATTATGTTTTTATTGATCACTTTTTGCATTGCCCTACTTATGCATTTTATGTTATTTAATTTGAAGTTAGTGAAATTTTTTACACTACTATTATGGAATTTAGAGATGTTATTTTCTATAAAGAATAAATTGACTAAAGCTATTTATGATGCATCTAGTAATGTTTTACCTTATAGTGATAATGGTATTCACTACAAGAATATATAATTCTACTTGGGGTTTTTTAGTTGAGGTTTTAAAACCTCCGGTAAAATATATACACAGAAAGGGTTTTAGAAACCCCAAGTAAGTTGTAGGGTTTTTTTTTAAAAAAACCCCAGAAAATTATTCTCACCTTATTTATTTATTTTTTTCAAAATTTTCAATTTGGCTAAAAATGTTTTCTCTCTTTCTTTTGCAGCATCTCTTTCTATCTCTCGGTGCCCTCTTGCGCTCAAGGTTCGTGCCTCTCATTCCATCATTTTTTGCTTTCGTTTTCATTTTTATCTGATGATTTCATCAACAAACTGTGTTGATTTTATAATTACTGAAGAGAGTGTTACTTTGTCATTCAATTTTGTGCCCTAGGAAGAGGAAGATGAAGCAGTTGTGGCTCGTGCCCTAGGAGGAGGAGGAGGAGAAAGACGTTGCTCTTTCGATTTCATCGTTCTCCATGAAATCAGGTAATAAACACTTGCTTTTAATTTCGTTTCCTGCTTTCAATTTCATCACCATTCTTACAATATCGTCACTGTTTTTTCGATTTCATCTCTGTACTTTCATTTTCATCTCAATTTCGTCTCCCTAATTTCATCTTCGTACATCACTTCCTCTTTCAATTTCCCTACATCACTTCCTCTTTCAATTTCATCTTTCTTATTCATGTCGTAATTCACACGCTTATTTTACCTTTACGAAACAAATGAGGTTTTATATTCTGCTTTTGCCCTTGGGATCCTATTCATGTTTAGCATTCGTATAAGTCCATGTGCAATTTCTGTTTCTTATGTGTACTTCCCTACTTTAGCAAGAGAATTTCAAAATTCATATGCATTTCTGTTTCAAACTTCATATTAATAAAATTTTTTATTTTATCTTCCATCTTTTTTTTAATTCTCTCCTCATCCAATGGCGAATACACCTCATAGGATACACCTCACGGAATCTTTATTCTTTATTTTCTTTGAGATTTAGTAACTTTCACATTTTTTCTAACTTTCACATTCTTTTGTTGTTTTTTGGAGACTTGAAGGTGGCACCAATAAGGATGATGTTAAGCCAAAACTTAGAATACCTGAAGAAATTATGGTTGCTTATAGAAAAATTAGGGTAGTGCTAAGTTGTTTTATTTGATGAGTGTATTCTTTTCTATTTATTAAAATTCTTGACTTTTTAATTGCTTCTTCGTTGGTCTTTTTTTTTTGTTATATTCACCTTTTTCTATTGAAAAATGATGATGTTTAGTTTGGTTTTTCTTTGTGGTAGTATAGTTTGGTTTTATGCACTAGAAGTGTATCATAATAAAGTATTGCTAAAGGATAAAATCAGTAAGGAAGTAATGTATGATTCTTTGTGACTTTTATAGCAAGTGCTAACCGTGATTATCAATGTTACTGTTAAAACCATCATTTTTTTAATTTGTGCATCTTACATATATGTTAAATATGTAATAAAGTGTCACTATTTTTTAGCATTTATCAGTTGATGTTATCCAACATCTGTATTCATATAAGTTCATGCTAATGTGTGAAACTGCAGGAAACTTTTACTATCATTCAAGAAATATTATCTAATACATTATCAGGAATAAAGTAAGTGAAGGACAATTCTACCAGGTTTTACTATACAAGCTTGATGCCATCCACAAGGTACCTGGAGAAAACAACTTAGTATATAGTTATAACTTTTATCAGTATGTTGATCTCTAGTATTTATATTCTCTTTGTGTATAGGCTTGTGCATCTTTGAAACCTAGTTACCAACCACTAGTAACATTTGTAGTAGTTCAAAAGCGGCATCACACTAGACTCTTTGCAAACAATCACGATGATTACTTATTGTGAGCTTTCGCCTACTGTTTCTTGTCTATTAGTATTTTGATTTGCCATACATTACTTGTTGTGAGTTTTTTTTTTCTCAACACCAAGTATTTTCATGTTGTCCTACATTTTTTCATGCAGGTCAACTCAAGCCCTTATAAAGATGGATGGATAATTAAAGTTGAACTGAGTAACAGTGGTGAACTTAACTATTGTAGCTCTTTTTCTGTTTTATTCTGATATGTACTTTTGTTGATTATACGGGTTCAATTGGTGAGAATTGAAGTTAGAGTGCGTGGGTATGGTTGGACAATGCAAAAAATTTTCTTTTGGCTGAGGTGTTTGGATTGCACAAGTTAGTTTTTCTTTTGTAGCCTAAAGTTTTATCCTGTCTTTATATTTTTTTCCTATGTCATGAACAATCAAATGACTACTATTGCCCATTTTTATAAATTTTCATTTAATTAGAATACAAATACTATTCAAGGTAGTGTTCTTTTTTTCTATATTATTTTTTTCTCGGGGTCTTTAAATTTTTGAATCATATACTTTTTGCTTACTGGTCTTTATCATAATTCAATTTTTTAGATCCTCCAATTGTTGAGAACTTAATTCATTAGAGCATATTTTACACAAATTATTTATGCACTTTTAAACTAATTCTAAAGTTACAAAATCATAACACAACATCCAATCAACTATAATGAATGTCATTCTCACATAGTAAGTTTTTTAAAAATTAAGAAACAATTACATGACTCGTTTAAAAAAGCAAATAAAATTAATGAAACACATTATGATATAGTTAGATGTCATTATAAACTCTGTTGATAGCACTAGGGTTTCAAATCTCATGCAGTAGCGGGGGTTTCAAAAACCTCAAGCAGTAGCGGGGGTTTCAAAAATCCCAAGCAGTAGCGGGGTTTTAAAAACCCGACGCAGTAGCATAGGTTTCGAAAAATCCAAAGCAATAGCGGGGGTTTCAAAAATCTCAAGCAGTAACGGAGGTTTCAAAAACCCCAAGCAGTAGTGGGGGTTCAAAAACCTCATGTAAGTGGTGCTTTACCAAGGGTTGCTAAAAACCCTAGTAATCTGTTAGCCACGCTGGTTCTTCTAGGGGAATTGCAACCCTTGGTAAAGCCATTAGTGGGGGTTAAAACCCCCATAAATGCCAAATTTAACCCTAACTAAAAACAATTATTTTTGTAGTGATTTATGATGCTTGTAGTTATGGATATTCATTATGTGAATTGCATCTTTGTCACATTACATGTTTCTCAAATCAGAAAACATATTTTTTTTAGGTGTAGATTTCTAAGAAATTATAATACAATGACATGGAGAATTGTTACACTTGCCAAGTGTGTGTCAAACTGAGGAGTTTGTTGACTCGACAATGTTGGAAAAATTAGAAGTCATGATTAGTGATGTTGGAGTGTATTTGTTTGCTGAGACGATATATGAAAATATGTTTCACAATGCAAAGATTCCATTATACCCTAGTCCAACTAACTTCACACGATTATTAGGATTGTTAAGGTTGATGAATTCAAAAGCAATAAATGAAATGATCGATAAAAGTTTAACATAATCACATTGTTTTTGGAAAGGACATTGATGTACCATTGCACATGCATATGTTTGATTTGTTGAGGACTACATTAAGTAATGGCAAGTTTAAAAACATTCATATTCGTTAATTGTTACATATGTTATTAATAATTATTCAAATTTTGGTACATGCATGGTTTGTGTTTGGAGGGGGAGAGACATGACACTTATAGGTTTCCTCAACTCATTCACCCAATAGGTAACAAAGGGAAGAAAACAAATTTACTTTGCTCTATATATGTTATAAGTTATAGTAAATTATTTAAATATGTTGTAGTAATTAACTTTTTGTGCAGGCGCGTCATTGGTAGCTACTGATTATATCAATCCAAGATACTATATTTTTGCTCCATGCATAAGAAGCTTCCTACTTACTTTAAACAAATAGTAGGTTGGTAAGTCAAATTCAAGTAATGTCTATTATTACATCGACTTTGCATAAAGATTTTTGCTTTAGTGCTTACTCTATATATAACATATTGAGTTTAGGGAAAGTGCAACATCATAGAAGTTCACATGGATGTACCTCAGGAGATTTAAATTGCACCCTTCATTTACTTTTGTATTGTCGTTAATTGATCTAACCATGTTTTCTATGTGTTGTAATACAATAAACAAACAAAGAACTATGAGTGCGTGGCTACTATGTGTTGTGATGGATGGATACAACTGTGTGAACTTGTATTGATAGAGGTTGAGATCAAGTAATATGGTATAACACACTAATACATTTATAAACTAATACATTAATTACTCATGAACTTTTTCTAACTTTAATTCATATGTTGTAGTTTTTCGATGAAACACAACTATTAGACCGAGAAGCATTGGACAACGTGGGAAAATATTTTATTAACATATATAATATCTTGGTCTAAATGAAAAACTAGAATAATTAAGTATTTATAGAAATTATTTGTTTAAATTCCTAATAATTTTAAACTTCAATAACAATTGCTTTAGAATTTGTTTTAGTTACGATTGTACTTGTATAATTATTAATATGTTCACAATGTAAGAAATTGTAGAATCTTGTGTCTAAATGAATTTGTCTTGTAATATTTTTTCAGGATTGTGGATTGTTATATATGGTTAAGATATCATTAGATATTATTAGTTACAATATTATGTGTTACTTTGAAAGGTAACATACATTTTATATATTTTCTTATTTATAAACGTATAACCATATGTTCTCAACACACAAGGGATTCATCATATGTCTTTATATCTTTTACTTTAGCATGTATAAGGCATGTGTAACAAAATGCATATTTAAAAAACAAATCATGTGATGACGATTATAATCCAAACTATTATCGATTGGACAACTTCTAATGATGGTTCTATCACAAAACCATCATCATTTGTCAATGTTTTTTCTTTAGACATGGTTGTGCATCCATTGGTTGCAATTCGAAAAAGCTTTTACAATGGTTAGCTAAACAAATTTTGTTGACAAACGCAAACAACAATGGTTGCACTCATAATTGATTGTGTAGGACTTACAAGACACTCTAATTAACCATGTTTCATGAACCATCATTGATTATACGTTTTAACCATTGTTAAAGTTGAATCTTCATTTATTCAATTAAAGGAAGGAGAAATTATCATTTTGTATGTATATTGTTCAAATTATAACTTTATTTGTCAAGTGAAGTGTCCCCAACCGCACTATTTTGTTGTGATTGGTATCATTTTCCCTAAATAAAATGTTCTTAGTTTTACCTTATATTTGACATTATTTGAGAATTGTAGATTTAAATTATATGAAACTAATTGGTATTAAGGGTTTAAATGAATAGTATTTAAATAAGATTATTCTATTGTTAGGCACGATGATTATTAGGTCTTAGGCCCATCAGTTTAGACTCAAAGTCAATCTATTCTTTAACCTAATGTTAAAAGTCGACTTGACAATGGGTCGAGTAGTGATGAGTGTTGAAAGGTTAGGTCAGGTTTCGAGCTGTTAGTTATTAGAATAATGATTGCAGACTTAATAAAGATATTAAAGAGAAAGAATTTTAATGAAGAAGAACCTTAAAGAGAAAGGTTAAGTCATAAGTGGGGAAGACAAGAAAAAAAATTTATAATAGAAGGAAGAGATAAAACATATGCAGATTACTTTGAATGCTCTTCTTGATCGCATTCAAGTATTTTTGGCTAGAACAATTATAAATGATCTTTTACATTAAAACTCATTTATCTTGACTAATCATTATAAGATAATTTAAATTTATGCATGTCTCTTCTCTTTCATGTTTTTAATTTTCTTTTTCTTAGTGAAAATGATAAAAAGAAACTCAATACATACGCATGGCATTCCTATACACGGGCAGTTTTCTATACTAGTAAATGCTACATTCTAAGAACTACAATGGAATGTAGATATACAAAATATAGTAATCTTCATAGAAGAAAGATAAACCTTGAAAATATTACCAAATGAAGTAATAAACATTTTATCATGAGGTCAGTTACTATCAACTTCTACATTCGGGCAAGTGGCAGACCAACCACTACGAGCAAGAATAATGTATATTAATTTTTTTATATTATACAAGTGGATTAAATATTATATTGATCATGTGATTAAATTGTAAATTATATATATTTATATAATTTATACACCTTTTTTTTTTCTGCATCCTTAATACAAATCCCTATAGGTGAAACACAACTTTTCTTCGAGAGAACTATCTAAAAAGCTATATTCAACATCTAGTTGATGCAATTAACATTGCTTCCAATAGTTAAAAGAAATCCAATTCTACCCAGTGATACTTAAACATAAATGTAACTTAGTACAGCAAAAGAACATGTAATTTTTGCTTGAGAACAACAAATCAAAAGCTAAAAATGCATCAAAATAATTTTACATTCTCACTCAATCATAAGTTTTAACATGCGATAAATTTGTTAACTTTTATAATAACTACCCTAAAAGTCATAAATGAAATTATTTTTAATTAGTTGGCAGATGCACTAGATATACATATTATTTTTTACAGTTTTATTATAGCCATCATGACAGTTTATTCATTGTGATAAGCAGTGGTGGCGGAGCATAATGGTGGCAGGTGAGGGCCATGGCCCCCAAACGTTTTGATTTTTTTTATGATAGGTATTTTAATTTGTTTTATATAGATATTATGTATTTTGATTTTTTTATTATAAATATTAAATTAAATATTCTTTTCTTTTATAAAAATAATAATTAATGGTAATAAATAATAAAATATAAAATTATACATAGTAAAGAATAAAAAGATTTATCAAGATATTTTTATTATTATTTTTTATTATAGTTTGAGTTTCTCATAAATTGTTCTCATCTTTCATTTTTATGTGTTTTTGTTTTCTTTTGTATTTGAAAAGAAAAAAATATTTTATTTTTGCTCTTATTTCTCCTTTGTTCTCTTCCATTCTCGAGGAAGAAAAGAAGAATCGTTTCACTTGATAGTGAAATATTAGTTTAATAATTCATTTAATGAACATCTTTTATATTTTTTTTTATTTTATGAACATAGAAGAAAAAGTATTGTACTGTGTTTTTCATAATCAAATTTTAATTGTGGTTCTATTATATGTCTATTTTCTTTTGTTTCTCAAGAGAAAAATATTTATTATTTTTGCTCTCATATCTTAGTTGTTATCTTTTATTCTCGAAGAAATAAAAAAGAAGGTAATTATCTTTTGTCTCACTTGATAGTGAAATATTAGTTTAATAATTTATTTAATGAATTTATTGTATATTAATTTTTTATTTTATGAATATAGAAGAAAATGGATTGTATTATGTGTTTTTTATAATTGGATTTTAATTGTAGTTTGATTATCATCGATTTTTTCTTTTAGATTGTAAATGTGGTTTGATTTCCCGCTAATGATTTAGCTTATTGTTATACTAATTTATGTATTCATTTTGACGGTATTAATGCTAATAATTAAATGTATAAATTTTGGATGTATTGTTTTGACTTCCACAACAATATTGATCAAGATCCGCCATTGGTGATAAGTGTTATTAATGTAGCAACCCTTTTATTATGGAACAAAATGTGAACCCACATGAATGAGGAAGAAAGCTTACAAATTTGTGAGATATGTGAGAGTCCATAGCTCTTCAGGAATTTCACCAGACACGTCAAGTGCATAGACCCTCCTGTGCCATTCAAAACATAAAAACCCGAAAAAAGTGAAAATCATATTGCTCTGACAGCTTCAATCATTTAATGTGAGAAATTGAATAAATAAAGTTGCGAAAGATACAGTGATGTGATGTGACAAGTAGTTCCAGCGTTAAAGGAACGATCACATCTGATGAATGGATTGTAACTTTCAGCGGTGGAGGTATTGTCAATGGCACTTCCACTGCAAACTTCGCCGCTTATATTCCATACAGTTGTGTTTGCATATATACGCCATCTGCTAAATATTGAATTTATAACTCTTGCTGCATTCAGAAGATCACCTTTTTCAGGGGAATGTACTCACCTTAAAATTACAAAGAAACCAACTGACAAAATAAAATTGATATATATATATATCCTAAACTCATAGGACATCAACAACACAACGAGAGTAGATAAAAGTTTTAGGAAGTCAAATTAAATTTTTTATATATAAATTATTATTTTTTAATTAAATTATTTTTTTTATTTCTTCTGATTAAATTAATCTCATAAAGTGATTCATCTTTACATGTTTCAATTTATAGTATTTTTAATTCATTAAATTGAGGTAAGAGGGACATTTTAATCTCTATTCTAATTCAAAGCTATTCAACTAATTTATTTTATAGAGTTGAATAATGCAACTCGAGATACATCTATAAAATTTTACAAATTTTACCGTATGTAACGAAAAACACAAAATTTTTAAATTTCATAATTTAATAATTTAGGTTATACTAATTTTGAAAAAAAATAATAATTAGGCTTCGTGCCAATTTTATTAAAGAATCATACGATCATAATTATGCATACCAATTTAGAAAAAATTAATTTGTATAATAGGAGAATCATAAATACATAAATGATAATAAGATATTAATCTCGATTTATGAGAGATATTATGCGTTTTTTAATCTTTTATTTCTTAATCTATCTCTTTACTCCTCTTTCTACTCGCATTCTTTCTTAATGACTGATCGTAAAAAAACCTTGCAAACGGTGACAAAACCTTACTATCTTTTATTCACCAATATTTATTAAGTAGGTTTTTGTTTTATTTTTTAAACAATAAATATATATAAATTATATATATATATATATATATATATATATATATAATATATAATAAATTATATATTTTT
>Ga0214542_1000586_pt1 | contig 67290 bp, 51 predicted proteins | sample CNSS1metaG_FD_160096 | JGI IMG/M metagenome (GOLD analysis project Ga0214542, IMG submission 160096) | Root nodule microbial communities from cowpea collected in UCLA plant growth center, Los Angeles, California, USA - CNSS1 | ecosystem: Host-associated > Plants > Roots > Nodule | place: USA...
TGGGGGGGTGGGGGTGGGGTGGGGTGGGGTGACATTCAATGAGTTATCTTCCTAACAAGAAAATACATGATTTTGAAAAATATAAACAAATCCAATCAAATATATTTTGTTCAAATATACTTGTATTGTATCTATATTTACACTTGAAGACCGATGGAGGAAATACAACCTTCAGTATTCGAATTTTGTTTAGTTAACAACATATTTGTTTGACCAAAGTTTCAAATAATTAAATTCATTGTGTGAAGTAACAATAAAGAACAGTGTTCTCAATTTCATGGAGAATTGAAAAATAATAAATACGAGTGATTGATATATATATATATATATATATATATATATATATATATATATATATATATATATATATATATATTTAGTAGAATCCATAAGACTAGTCAACAAATATCTAAACAAATATCTATGTTGGGTAACAATTATACTACTCAATATAATTTTAAAAAAAATATTATATTTCCTTAAGATTTTTAAATAATTGACATATTTTAAGCATTATAGAAACATTTATTATTAGAAATAAAATTATTTTATGATGGAACTTTTCATTTCACTTCTTTTTTAATTATTCGAAGTAAAAATAACTTAGTCTTTGTGTTTTTTTTTTCATAGTAAGTAAATCTGTCTTTTTTATTACGAAAATAAACAGATTTAAAAAAAATATGAAAGTAGGCAAATCGTGTAGTTCTAACACTTTTTATGAAGAAATCGTCCATCCTATGACGTTTTCTTTGATTTCAGATGGTCAAAGGGTCAAATGAAGAAATCATGTGGGGGCACACGTTTTTGATCTTGAAGTCGTGTGAAGGAAAGACGTTTTTGCTTGTGTAATCAATTACAATGTGTTGTAATCGATTACTAATGTGTATTTTGTAATTCCGAGTTTTTGTAATCGATTACACCTATTTAGTAATCAATCAAAACAAGTGAGTGACTTGTTAAACAAGTGTATTGTTATTCATATGATTATAGTGATGTGTGCTTCTCTGTCCGACAACATTAAATCGTATCTTACTAGTACTAGGTAAGTTTGTTACATGTTTTAGTCATGAATGGATTTTATGAACTATCAATTTTTCAATAAATTTATATTGAACAACATCTTCTATTAAATATTATTTTCGTATGGTTTTAGATGTTATTCTACAATTGTAATTGATTTTTTGTTTGTTCCATATATAAAAGATTCAAAAAGGTTTTATATTGGCTCTTGGTAGTTGCCTAATTCAGCCCTGCTCTTTCTTATCCATATATGAAGTTTGATAAAAAAAAGCATACAATTTTTTGTCTTGGTATGAAAAAATTGAAGGCGGACCATCATATTTAGAGGCTTTTATTGTTAATCTTGTCACAAATGTAAACTCGATGAAAGTACTGTTCTATCTTGTGTTTTAAAACTAGGCCTAGACTGATTGGTTGAACGAGAAACTAAATTCGTTTGACTCAAACTCATTCCACTTGGCTTTGATGTCACCAAACCTGATGCAACCCTGAAACTTGGAATTTGGAGGATCACTGTTTCATTGTTCAAAAAACCATGAGGCAATTGGGTAAAAACTTGCCACTAAGACAATAATATAGATACTTGGACAATAGCTGCGAAAAACGTTAGCAATCGATTACAACACATCGTAAACGATTACACAAGAAAAAAGTCTTCCTCCCACACGACTTCAGGTCCAAAAACGTGTGCTCCCACATGATTTCTTCATTTGACCGTTTGACCATCTGAAATCAAGGAATGTCATTGGAGTGGATGATTTCTTCATTAAGAAAACATGTGGGGCTATACGATTTGCCTATTTTCGTAATTTTTTTAAAGTCTGCCTATTTTCGTAATAAAGGAGGCATATTTTCCTACTATGAAAAAAATGTTGTAGAAGTTGACAAAACACGAACAATGGAGCACTTCCTAAGGCGTCTATATTCACTGTCCTTAAGGACTTATCTACAATATGTTGCGTAAGCCCCCTAGGATACAATAGGAACTTCCCAGATTTTTCGAGGATATCAGAACTAGCAAAAAAACACTATTGAAAGAGTAAGTAACCCAATAATCCAGATAGAAGAAAAATTTTGAGAGAGAAGAGAGCTTGAAAGAAGAGAAAAGAATGAGAAGTGTTGTATGTTTAGGAAAGCACCAAAGCCACCTATTTATAGGTGTGAAGGAATGGGCTGAAATCAATAGTCCACCAACGTTCAAAAATCTTGCATTTAAAGTGAAATCCAAACGGATGCCATCATTGCATCAAAATAAAAACTACAGCGGAGAAATAAAGGTTGGAGGCAACATTCAAATGTTTTGCAATAAATGCTTGTTCTATAACAATCCCTCACATATTGTAAAAGATAAGAAAAATTGAAAGAAGAAAATCCTGGGTCTCATATAAGATGTAATGCGTCAGAGCTGGTATAGCTAGCTATATGAACTAGTCCTAGACTGAGAAACTTAACACACTGTGTACTTGGTATAACAAGCTATATGAACCAAAGACACTTGATGTATGTTAGTGGTTTATCAATCACAACACCCCCTGCACAATTCTTGCTGTTAACGCTGTGTTGCGCTTACTAGGCCATGCGCGTGGCCGATATTCATGAGTGCTCTAGAGATCATTCCAATATCTCATACAAGCGGCTCCACTTTACACTCATTTAGGTGATTTCATCAAGTGTATGCTGCAAATCATACACCACCCCTAAGGGATATGAAAATCATTAAAACTTTGTTTAAACTAAAATTCTTACACCATATAAAATTTTAATTTACAAAGTTAAACCTCTCAATAATGCAGCGTCTAGCACTTTCATGCACCATAGGAATGAACATAATTGATTTAAAATTAATTTAGTTCTATCAGAACTAACAAGTGACATTTTTTACCCTATGAACCTTATTCATGGGATCTCCAATCACAAAGGTTGGGTTGCCATCACTTGTTTGTTTGCAAGTGGCTTAAGTCTCATTCCACTCGATGTCGCTAAAATCATATTTCTTCCCAAGGGTTTGGTCAAAGGATACATTCCGTTCTGACTCACATAATCAATGGAAATAGTTCCACTCTTTAGCATCTACTTAATCAGATTATGTCTCAATTGTATATGTCTATTCTTTCCATTATAGATTTTGTTTCGCTATAGCTATTGCCGATTGGAAATCACAATGTATAGATACATACGAGGTTGGTTTTATTCCTAAAGGAATGTTTCCTAAGAAGTTTTTCAACCACTCAACCTTACTACCAACCATTTCGAGAGCAACAAACTCAGATTCCATTGTTAATCTTGAAATAATTGTTTGCCGGATTGATCTCCATGTAATCGCACCACCCCCAAGTGTGAATACATAACCACTAGTGGAATTTGTCTCATCTGAATCAGAGATCCAGTTAGCATGATTGTACCCTTATAGTACAGTGGGAAATCCACTATATTCAATGGCATAATCCATTGAATCTCTTAAGTATCTCATAAGTCTCGCGAGTGCATCCCAATGTTCTTGATTAAGACATTGAGTGTATCTACTCAGTCTACCTACTACATAAGCAATATCAGGTCTTGAAAAGCTTATTAAGTGTAGTAAGCTCCCAATTATCTGGGCATACTAAGGTTGAGAAACAAATTCTCCTATATTTTTCATTAATTTAGAGTTAGCATCATAAGGGGTACTCACTAGTTTAAAGTCATAATATCCAAACTTCCTAAGAAGTTTCTCAATGCATTGTTCTTGAGATAGTAATATACTATCTCCCTTCCTTATGATTCTAACACCTAAAATCACATTGGCTTCACCCATGTCTTTCATTTCAAATTTACATCCTAGAAAAAATTTAGTTCTAGAGACTATATCAATGCATGTACCAAATATTAACATGTCATCCACATACAAACATATAACGACACATTCACCATTTTCAGATTTAGGGTACACACATTTATCAGCATCATTAGGTGAAAAATCATCACAAAGTAACACATTATCTAGTTTTTTCATGCCACTATTTTGGTGCTTATTTTAACCCATACAAAGATTTTAAAAGTTTGCACACCTTATTTTCTTGACCATCGACAACACAGTCATATAAATATCCTCCTCTAATTCACCATTCAAAAGAAAAAGTCTTAACATCTATCTAGTGTATCACTAGCTTATGGGTAGCTGCTAGAGCTAACAAAACTCGAATAGAGGAAATCCTAGTCACAAGGGCAAAGGTATCAAAGTAATCTATGTTGAGTTTTTGAGTAAAACCTTTTGCTACTAATCTTGCCTTATATTTATCTATGGATCCATCAGGATGATACTTTTTCTTAAAGATCCACTTACAACTAATGGGTTTTGCTCATTTAGGCAAATCTACTAAGATCCAAGTATTATTTTTCTCAATTGATTCAATTTCAGTCCTAATACCCTTATCCCACTGTTTTGCATTAGGAGCACTAGTAGCCTCTAAAAAACTTGTTGGATAATTTTCAACTAGATAGGATAAAAGTCATCTCCAAAAGAAGTTTCCTTCCTTTGTCTTTTACTTCTAAACCCTCACATATGACATCATTATTATTATCTATAGGTTGTTCAAATGTATCACGAATCTTTAAAGGAAATATATGTTCAAAAAACTCAACATTTTTTGTCTCTACAATAGTATTATGTTCAATCACATCATTTTTAAGAACAAGAAACCTATAGGCAACACTATGTTCAATATAGCCTAAGAACATACAATCAGAGGTTTTAGAGCCTATTTTCCTTTTCTTGGATCGAGTAACATTACTTTAGTTCGGCACCCCTACACTCTTAGATATTGAAGATTAGGTTCATACCCTCTCCACAACTCATAGGGAGTTTTACCCGTTTTCTTATGAGGTATCCTATTTAGTAAAAAGCATGCAGTAAGAAGGTCTTTTCCCCAAAGGTTATCAGGTGTATTAGAACTAATAAGCATGACATTCATCATTTCCTTAAGAGTTTTATTTTTCCTTTCAGCTACTCCATTAGACTTAGGTGAATATGGTGGGGTTACTTCATGGATAATACCTTATTTATACAAAAGTCATTAAATAAAACATATTCACCACCTCTATCTTATCTGATCCTCTTAATTTTCTTATTCAATTGATTTTCTACTTCTGTTTTATAGGTTAAAAACACATCAAAGGCTTCATCCTTACGTTTGATTAAATACACTTTGGTGTATCTAGAATAATAATCTATAAAGGTTACAAAATAATTTTTACCACCTCTAAACATGGTTTGTTTTAAATCAGCTAGATTAGTATGAATTAACCCTAACAATTCTGTTTGACGTTCTACGGGATAACATGTTTTCTTAGTTATTTTGGATTCTACACATACATCACATTTACCACTTTGTTTATCATGCATATTAATTAATCCAAGTCGTTGCAATTTCATAACATACGAGGAGTTCACATGTCCTAATCTAGCATGTCAGATATCATATGAGTCAACGATATAAGCTGAAGAACATGATTGGTTTATAATTTCTGAAATATTGAGTACAAAGAGACCTTGATTACAATATCCCTTCCCCACAAAACTATTATTTTTTGTCATTACAATCATGTCAGACTCGAATTACACTTTAACCCTCACTTTTCCCAACAGTGCTACAAAGATTAGATTAACTCTGATAGAGGGCACATGTAGCACATCACTCAAGGCCAAAGTCTTCCCAGATGTGAGTTTTAGAAGAACCTTTCCCTTTCCTAGGACTGGAATTGTCCTATAATTACCAAGATAAACATGTTCTTTTCCATCCCTTACACTAGTGTAGGAGGTAAAAGCTCTTATGTTTGTGCAAATGTGCTTGGTAGTACTAGAGTCTACCACCCACTTGCTCATATTGGTCATCAAATTTACTTGTGAAACGACCTTAACTATAGTATCTTTCCCTTGGGCTACATTTGCCCTAGGAGGATTGTCGTTTCTTGCTCTACGCTTGCACTAAGGTGTATGATGGCCTGACTTCCCACATATGAAACAATTGCCCTTTTTCTTAAAGGTGGGGTTAGATCACTAGGAAGGGAATTTCAAAAGTTGTTTTTTCTTCTATGATCAGGTTTGTTCTCGTACCTTTTTGAAGCAGGTTTGTCTTCTACCACGTTTGCCTTTGTAGATGAATGCTTTGGCCCTTGCAGTAATACTCTCCTTCCTGTTGGTATCTTCTATTAGTGTGTGTAATGAGCTCTTGAAGTGTCATTTACTTGTGCCTGTGTTTCAACTGTTGTTTATAGGTAGTCCAGAATGACGACAATTTCTTGATCAAAAGTTCCGAGACAAACTGATCAAGTAGAAGTATGTTCTCTGCTTTGATATTTTTAAGTAGCTTGTGATATTCGTTGATTTGTATCTTGATGTCTTTATCTTCGATCATCTCTCACCGGTAGTAATTTCCTATGACGAACCTTTGTCGGACGACGTCCTTAGTAGTATATTTGAGAATCAATGAATCCCAAATTTCTTTCGCTTCCTTATATGAGCAGCACACATCGAACAAATCATTAGACAAGGTGCTAAGTAAGGTGTGTCGGCATACCTTGTTTGCATCAAATCTTCAATTTGTTTGGCAAAAGTACTGGATTCATCAGGTTTTAAAGTTGAGAGAGTCGTAGCTACTCCATACATGTCTAAAAGAGTACACACACGTTCTTGCTAGTGTTGGAAGTTCTATCCAGAGAATACCTCGATTTTTTATACATCTGGAAATGGTTTCGCAAAGACAGTATGAGTTCTTGAAATCTTTCGATTCTCCGAAGTATAGTTGTTGTTGATGTCAACCATAAGTCCTTAAGATTGTTGTAGAAGCTGATAAAACACGAACAATAGAGCACTTCTTGAGGCGTGTATATTCATTGTCCTTAAGGACTTATCCGCAATATGTTGCGAAAGCCCCCAAAGATACAACATGAACTTCCTTGATATTTCGAGGATCTCAGAACTAGCAAGAAAATACTCTTGAAAGTGTTGTAAAGAACTGACAAAAACACAAACAAAAAAGCACTTCCTGAGGCGTGTATATTCACTACTCTTAAGGACTTATCCGCGGTGTGTTGCGCAAGCCCCCAGGATACAACAAAAACTTCTCGGATCTTCCGAGGATCTCAGAACTAGCAAGAAAGTACTCTTAAAAGAGTAAATAACCCAGATAGTAGAAGAAAGAAATATGAGAGAGAAGAGAGCTAGAAGAATGAAGGAAAAGATTGAGAGATGGTGTGTTTTAGAGAGCACCAAAACCACCTATTTATAGGTGTGAGTGATTAAAAGTGAAGGGCTGAAATCCATAGCATTTATGGAGAGAAATTCAATGCACGACAACGGTAAAATAATTTCCCTGCAACGTACACAATTGGCAGCCTAGCTTTCAAGTTTAAGAATCAAAACAGATGCAACTCTATCATAAACTTGAAACTGTAGCTGAGATAATTATGGCATGCAACGTTTATAATCTTTGCAATAAACAAATTATTTTATAACAACCCCCCACATATTGCAAAAGATAAGAAAAGAAAGAAAGAAGAAATTTTGGGTCTCATAAGACTTAAATGCATCGGAGCTGGTATAGCAAGCTATATGAACCAGTCCTAGACAGATAAACTTAACACAGTGTAGTTGGTATAACAAGCTATATGAACCAAAGACACTTGATGTGTGTTAGTGGTTTATCAATCACAATACACACCCATAATCCTTGCTGTTAACGCTGTGTTGCACTTACTAGGCCATGCGCGTGCCCGGTGTTCATGAGTGCTCTAGAGATCATGCCAAGATCTTATACAAGCGGCCCCACTTGACACTCATATAGGTGATTTCATCAAGTGTATGCTGCAAATCATACACCACCCGTAAGGGATAAGAAAATCATTAAAACTTTGTTTAAACTAAAACTTCTTATACCACAACGAATTTTAATTTACAAAGTTTAACCTCTCAATAATGCAGTCTCTAGCACTTTCACATACACCATAGGAATGAACATAATTGATTTAAAAATCAATTTAGTGCTATCAGAACTAACAAATGACTTGTTTTTTACCCATATGAACCTTATTCATGGGATCTCCAATCACAAAGGTTGAGTTACCATCACTTGTTTGTTTGCAAGTGGCTTAAGTCCCACTCCCCGCGATGTTTCTAAAATCATATTTCTTCCTAGGGTTTTATCAGGGGATCTGCTAGATTTCGTTCTGACTTCACATAATCAATGGAAATAGTTCCACTCTTTAGCAGCTGCTTAACCAGATTATGTCTCAATTGTATATGTCTATTCTTTCCATTATAGTTTTTGTTTTTAGCTATATCTATTGTCGATTGGCAATCACAATGTATAGATACAGATGGGGTTGGTTTCATTCCTAAAGGAATGTTTGCTATGAACTTTTTTAACCACTCAGCCTCACTACCAGCCATTTCGAGAGCAACAAAGTCAGTTTCCATTGTTGATCTTGCAATAATTGTTTGCCTGGCTGATCTCCATGTAATCGCACCACCCCCAAGTGTGAATACATAATCACTAGTGGACTTTGTCTCATTTGAATCAAAGATCCAGTTAGCATCACTGTACCCTTCTAGTACAGCGTGAAATCCACTATATTCAATGACATAATCCATTGAACCTCTTAAGTATCTCATAAGCCTTCCAAGTGCATCGCAATGCTCTTTATTAGGACATTGAGTGTATCTACTTAGTCTACCTACTGCATAAGCAATATAAGGTCTTGAAAAGCTCATTAAGTGCAGTAAGCTCCCATTTATCTGGGCATACTGAGGTTGAGAAATAGATTCTCCTCTATTTTTTTTCATTAATTTAGAGTTAGCATCATAAGGGGTACTCACTGGTTTAGAGTCATAATATCCAAACTTCCTAAGAAGTTTCTCAATGTATTGTTCCTGGGATAGTAATATACTATCTCCATTCCTTATGATTCTAACACCTAAAATCACATTGGCTTCACCCATGTCTTTCATTTCAAACTTAGATCCTAGAAACAATTTAGTTCTAGAGACTATATCAATGCATGTACCAAAAATTAACATGTCATCCACATACAAACATATAATGACACATTCACCATTTTCAGATTTAGAGTACACACATTTATCAGCATCATTAGGTGAAAACCCATCACAAAGTAACACATTATCTAGTTTTTCATGCCACTATTTTGGTGCTTATTTTAACTCATACAAAGATTTTAAAGTTTGCACACCTTATTTTCTTGACCAGGGACAACACACCCTTCAGGTTGAGTCATATAAATTTCCTCCTCTAATTCACCATTCAGAAAAGCAGTCTTAACATCCATCTGATGTATCACTAGCTTATGGGTAGCCGCTAGAGCTAACAAAACTCGAATAGAGGAAATCCTAGTCACAAGGGCAAAGGTATCAAAATAATCTATGTTGGGTTTCTGAGTAAAATCTTTCGCTACTAACCTTGCCTTATATTTATCTATGGATCCATCAGGGTGATACTTTTTCTTAAAGATCCACTTACAACCAATGGGTTTTGCTCCTTTAGGAAAATCTACTAAGGTCCAAGTATAATTTTTCTCAATTGATTCAATTTCAGTCTTAATAGCCTTATTCCATTTTTTTGGCATCAAGAGCACTAGTAGCCTCTAAAAACCTTGTTGGATCATTTTGAACTAGATAAGTATAAAAGTCATCTCCAAAAGAAGTTTCTTTCCTTTGACTTTTACTTCTTCTTAAACCCTCACTCATGGCATAACTATAAGTATCCATAGGTTGTTCAAATGTATCACTAACCTTTAAAGTATCATTATCTAGTTTTTCATGCCATTGTTTTGGTGCTTGTTTTAACCCATACAAAGGTTTTAAAATTTTGCACACCCTATTTTCTTGACCAGGGACAACACACCCTTCAGGTTGAGTCATATAAATTTCCTCCTCTAATTCACCATTCAGAAAAGCAGTCTTAACATCCATCTGATGTATCACTAGCTTATGGGTAGCCGCTAGAGCTAACAAAACTTGAATAGAGGAAATCCTAGTCATAGGGACAGAGGTATCAAAATAATCTATGTTGGGTTTCTGAGTAAAACCTTTCGCTACTAATATTGCCTTATATTTATCTATGGATCCATCAGGGTGATACTTTTTCTTAAAGATCCACTTATAACCAATGGGTTTTGCTCCTTTAGGCAAATCTACTAAGGTCCAAGTATTATTTTTCTCAATTGATTCAATTTCAGTCTTAATAGCCTTATTCCATTGTTTTGCATCAAGAGCACTAGTAGCCTCTAAAAAACTTGTTTGATCATTTTCAACTAGATAAGTATAAAAGTCATCTCCAAAAGAAGTTTCTTTCCTTTGCCTTTTACTTCTTCTTAAACCCTCACTCATGGCATCACTATAAGTATCTATAGGTTGTTTAGATGTATCACTAACCTTTAAAGGAAATATATGTTCAAAAAACTCAACATTTTTTGCCTCCACAATAGTATTATGTTCAATCACATCAATTTTAAGAACAAGAAACCTATAGGCAACACTATGTTCAGCATAACCCAAGAACATACAATCAGAGGTTTTAAAGCTTATTTTCCTTTTCTTAGGATCAGGTAACATTACTTTAGCTATGCACCCCCACACTCTCAGATATTTAAGATTAGGTTGATACCCTCTCCATAACTCATAGGGAGTTTTACACGTTTTCTTATGAGGTATCCTATTTTGTTAAAAACATGCAGTAAGAATGGCTTCTCCCCAAAGGTTATCAGGTGCATTAGAACTAATAAGCATAGCATTCATCATTTCCTTAAGAGTTCTATATTTCCTTTCAGCTACTCCATTAGACTCAGGTGAATATGGTGAGGTTACTTCATGGATAATACCTTCTTTTATGCAAAAGTCATTAAATAAAACATATTCACCACCTCTATCTGATCTAATCCTCTTAATTTTCTTATTCAATTGATTTTTTACTTCTGCTTTATAAGTTAAAAACAAATCAAAGGCTTCATCCTTATGTTTGATTAAGTACACTTTGGTGTATCTAGAATAATCATCTATAAAGGTTACAAAATAATTTTTACCACCTCTAGACATGGTTTGTTTTAAATCAGCTAGATTAGTATGAATTAACCCTAACAATTTTGTTTGACGTTCTACGGGATAACATGTTTTCTTAGTTATTTTGGATTTTACACATACATCACATTTACCACTTTGTTTATCATGCATATTAATTAATCCAAGTCATTGCAATTTCATAACATACGAGGAGTTTACATGTCCTAATCTAGCATGACACATATCATATGAGTCAACGATATAAGCAGAAGAACATGATTCATTTATAATTTCTAAAATATTGAGTACAAAGAGACCTTGATTGTAACCTAAATCGCGACGCCCACAAAACATTATTTTTTGTCATTACAATCTTGTCAGATACGAATGACACTTTAACCCCCACTTTTCCCAGTAGTACTACAGAGATTAGATTAACTCTGATAGAGGGCACATGTAGCACATCACTCAAGGCCAAAGTCTTCCCAGATGTGAGTTTTAGAAGAACCTTTCCTTTTCCAATGACTGGAGTTGTCCTAGAATCACCAAGATAAACATGTTCTTCTCCATCCCCTATGTAACATCCCGGCCGAATATTATTAATTTAAATAAAATAAAGTAAAATAATATCAAATATGTCATTGTTATTCAAAGTTCTTTCCGAAAACGTGGGAAAGTTAAAACTTCACTAAAATGTCTCAAAATTCAAAACCATAAAGTAAACTCCACAAAAATAATCAACTAAATGTTTACAAAATAGTCAAATATAGTCTATATTACTTCCCAAGCTAAATCCTCTCCGACTTTAAGTGTCACCAGCTCCACCTGAAACAACGTCTGCTCCTGTGTAACGAATTACACGATCATCGCCAAACACACAGAAAGGGTGAGCTCAGGTAACAATATAAACATATAATTTCACCCCCAAATTAATTTATTTCAGCCAATGCTTAACCAAGAAACCTTATTGCCCTAAGGTTTCCAATCCACAATTTCATGACCATGGACCCATGATATATATGCTTCCACGAAACTGCCTGCTCGTGGTCCTACCTTTACGAACTTTCCCGTTCGTAGTCCAACTCTACGGACCTCCCCGCCTGTAGTCCAACACACGTGATCCAACAGCTACGAACCTCCCCGCTCACAGCAGTCCTCAAGTGTGAGCACTGAACATACGAACCTCCCCGCTCGTATCCTCACACGAGAGCATCATAATATGAATCTCCCTGCTCATATTATCACGTGTTCACCACTAGCCATGGACCTTCCTGCTCATGACACAATCAAGCACCTCCTGGTCCAAGTCCATATCGCAACACATTAAAACGAAATTAAGAAAAACACACTGCCCTATAAAAGATACATGCTCAAGCTGGTCTTAGGGATTCCAATGCTTCCACGAACCTGCCCGCTCGTGGTCCAACTCTACGAACCTCCCCGCTCGTAGCACAACATGCGTGAACACCTACTATGAACCTCCCCGCTCATAGTAGCCTCAAGTGTGAGCACGGAACATACGAATCTCCCCGCTCGTATCCCCACACAAGAGTACAACAGATACGGACCTCCCCGCTTGCATCAATCATGCATCTCAAATCTTGTTACGAACCTCCCCGCTCGTAACTAATCCAGCATATCCCTAACCAAGCCCTCAAACCCATCCATGCAAATTCATCTGCAATGGACCCTTGCTCCTGCACTGTCGCATGGCGCTGCCAAAGCGCCACCAGGCGAAATGGAAGTGCAGACCGCTTGACGGTTCCACAACACCTCAAGCATCACGACACATAAAGCTTCCCTATTTTTGGTTATTGCTTAGCGCTTCACTCTTCACCGTCAGGGGCTACACCAGTAATGTAACACTATTGGTTTTAGGTACTCTAATTAAGTTTCTAATATCAAACAATTCAATTCTAAAACATCCAGAACCCAAAATACGCATTCATATACTTCATATACTTAAATTTACAACATCACAGCTCATATGCATCATTCAATTATAAACACACATCTATCCCTTTCTAAATTCATATAAAACCATCAAAACAAAAGTGTTATACCCAACACACAATCATGGACAACCAAACAATATACAAACCAAGAAGAATACATAATCATTGCCCCAAAATATCGCACGGACAATAAGATAGTAATAAGGATAAAAATAAAAATAACAACAACAACAATAATAACGGTAATAATAATAATAATAATAATAATAATAATAATAATAATAATAAAATGAAACAATAAAAATAAAAATAAAATTAATGAAAATAATAACAAAATAAAATAAACAATAATAATAAACCAACAATACTAATAAAATAAAATAATAATAATAATAATAATAATAATAATTAAATAAAGCACTAATAATGAAACAATAATAATGATAATAAAATCATAAATAAAATAAAACAATGATAAAGTTAATAATGATAATAAAATAAAATAATCATAATCATAATAAAATAATAATAATAATAATCTATCTATAATAATAAAGAGGATTCCTCTTTTTGTGTCTACATCTCATAATACCCGTTTTACTCGTAGTTAGTTTAAAAATTAATTATTTTATAAATAATTTACTTTTAATCATTTTCTAGAAATTTATTTTGTCTTAAACCATTTTTTAAATTTTCTTTTTACATATTTCTTTTAATTTTATATTTAACAACTATTTTAAAAATTATATATTTGTTATTGATCTTAACTTAAATTTTTTGAAAATTAAAAAATGCAAACACACACGCGCGACAACGCCTGTGTATTCGCTAGTAATAATAATAATAATAATAATAGTAATAATAATAATAATAATAAAAATAATAATAATAGTAAAATAACATAATAAAAATAAAAATAGTAATAAAAATAAAACTAAAACTAAAAATAATTATAATTATAATATAAATAAAAATAATAATTATTATAATACTAATAATAATAATAGAAGATAAAATAATAATAATAATAATAATAATAATAATAATGATAAAAATAAAAATAAAATAATAATAATATTAAAATAAAATAAAATAAATAATAATAATAAGAATAATAATTATAATGATAATAATAATAATAATGAAAATAATAATAATAAAAATAGAAAATAAATTAATAATAATAATATTAAGGATAATAATAATAATAGTAATAATAATAATAATAATGATAATAATAGAAATAATAACAATAATAGTAGTAAAATAAAATAAAATAATAATAATAATAATAATAATAATAATAATAATAATAATAATAATAATAATAATAATAAATGTGTTGTGTTTAGAAGAAAAACTCTAGACACACACCCTAGAAGTCGAATGCAACTAAAGCCAATTAATTAAATACCAACCTAAATTAATAAAATCACCTATGCAATCCCCATTTATAAACCACTTTCTATAACTATTCCATTTCCCTCTTATATAATATATTAAGAATTACTAATTATACCATATCATAATTTCTATAAGAAAACACTACCAAAAAAAAAATACTAATTATTCTAAAACCTTAACTGCAACATACCAAAAGTTTAGTCACTACCAAAGCTTAATACCCAAAAGTTATAAGTCATATATAATATCAAATACAACAAAAAAAAAAGAAGGAAAGAAAGTCAACCCCACTTCTAACCTTCTTTAAATATATTTTTATATTAAAAAAAACTATTTAGTGTAATCGATGCTCTACACCAAAAGTAGATAATTTGTTTCCTTTTTTTCTTTAATATTATATAAATTACTATATGATGAATGTCGTAAAATATCCTCCTAAAATATTATAACATACCATAACACCACATTTATCTACTTTTTCATATAACTAAAAAAATGAAAGCTTTAGAGTGTAACCCCAAGTCACGCCACTGTAAAAGAAAAACGTAAACCCTAACCTTTCCTTTGCATCATTCACCCACAAATCAAGAAAACCTCAATGCATTCATGCTATTTTAGATTTCGTATCACTAAAATTCATCAATCACATACTTAACATTCAAACGAAAATTTGATGATATTATATCACCATTACAATCAAAATTTCTAAAATGTAAAACAAAATGCGTCACATATTTTTTTATTGTAAACAATAATTCAATCAAACAAAACTTAAAATCTTCTTTGATATAGGAAGAAATTAAACTAGTTAGGGTTTTCTCTACCCTTTTGTAACATCCCGATCGGATATTACTAATTTAAGTAATAAAATAAAAAAATATGATGAAAACCTCATTTATTATACTTCGCTTCCCAAAACACAAGAAATTTTAAAACATTTATTAATCGGAAGTTATCCCAAAATCCATAATTTATGAAACTCCAATACAATATCCAAATTCACAAATCAGTAAAATATTGTTTACAAGGTTCATAAAAACAATAATGATAAAATTCCAGTAAAAACTTTTTTAAGCTAACCCTCTCTCCGATGCTATGCCTCATCAGCACCACCTGCAACATCATCTGCTCCCGTGTAACGCATTACACGATCATTGCCAAACACAAGCAGATAAGGTGAGCTCATAAACAGATAACATATAAGTTAATAAGAAAATCAAGATACACCCATCTATTTTATTCTAGTTAAATTCTTGGCCAAGGCCTTAATCCCCAAGGCTTTTCAACCTTCATAACACACAAAATAGTTAGTCTCGGATTCAGGGTTTATGATGCTCACACGAACCTGCCTGCTCGTGGTCCTGCCTCTACGAACCTCCCCGCTCGTAGTCTTGCTCTACGAACCTCCTCGCTCGTAGTCCTGCTCTACGGACCTACCCGCCCGTAGTCAAACACACGTGATCCACCAGCTACGTACCTCCCCGCACGCAACATCTCTCAAGTGTGAGCACGAAACATACGAACCTACCTCGCTCGTATCCCCACATGAGAGTAACATGATATGAACCTCCCCGCTCATATCATCACGTGTTCACCACCATCCATGAACCTACCCGCTCATGACACATCATCCCCTGATCCAAGTCTCACATCACATCATGATAACGAAACAAGAAAAGCATACTACGCTACACAAGGTACATACTCAAGCTGGGCTTAGGGATTTCAATGCTTCCACGAACCTGCCCGCTCATGGTCAAACTCTACGAACTTTCCCGCTCGTAGTCCAACTCTACGGACCTCCCCGCTCGTAGTCCAACACACATGATCCACCAGCTACGTACCTCCCCACACACAGCATCTCTCAAGTGTGAGCACAGAACATACAAACCTACCTCGCTCGTATCCCCACACAAGAGTAACAGGATATGAACCTCCCCGCTCATATCATCACGTGTTCATCACCAGTCATGAACCTACCCACTCATGACAACATCAAGCATATCCCAGACCAGGACCAACACAACAAGCCATGCAAAACATATCACAACGCACCCTGCCACTACACCATCGCCTAACGCAGCTTGAGCGCCGCTAGGCGAAATGGCAGTACAGACCGCCTGGCGGTTCCACATCACCGCCGGGCACCACAACTCACAAGGCATCCCTGTTTCCTACTATCGCCTGGCGGTTCACCCTACACCGCTAGGCGCTACACCAGTAATGGAACACTACTGGTTTTAGGTACTCTAATTCATTTCCTAGAATTCAACCATTCAATTCTCAAACATCCAAAAATTGACATACATATTCATATATTCCAAATTAAAACATCACAACACATATGCACTCTTTCAAGTATAAGCACACATTCCTCTCTTTTATAATTCATATATACTTACTTCGCATGCCCTCACAATTCCATTACATTTAAAGTATGATTATCATGTTCCCGTACTTTCCCAAAACCCGTCATGATCATGCAACACTCGGTCATAGTGATATCATCAATAACGACCTTTTTCACACACTTATAACATCATACATTCGAGCTAACATATATAGGTTCATATATTCAACATGTCTCAACAAGCACTACCAAAAACATACTCATCAATCACACATCTATATATTTATATATTCACGTTCACCAATCAAGGTCATACCAGCACTTGAGCACACTTAATCATCCATTAGTAATCATACTATTAGGGAATTCAAACAACCAATCATGCGTAATGTATATCTTCCTCTGCAGTTATCCAATTTAAATCTCCACCGTTCAAAGTGAAGAACAACATGTTGTGATCACCTTCCAAAATTTCACCTAAATCGGACGGTTAACGAATCAGAAAATGCAGTTTTACAAAAACTGCGCAAACTAGAAAAATTGGTGGCGCCTAGCGCCAGAATTAGTAGCCTAGAGCCTGGCAGTACAAAACTACTGCTGGGTGGTTCCTGTTCCGCAAAAATACGAAAAACAACATTTTTCATGAATCAAAACACCACACACCACTGGTATGGCGCCTGGCTGCCAAAGGGGTGCCGCCAAGCGGTTCCTGCACCTACGAACCTTACCCCTTTCATAACAACTCTGATTTCTGACTCCATAGGATACGATCCTAGTTATTGGGATTATGGTTCATCCCTAACGCTTCCCATTCACGAATTCATTCACATTTTCCATTTAGATTAGTGTCGTTTTCGAAATCCCCAATTCATCAACCCTAAGATAACCTTCATGCATTTTTCTTCTCAATTAAACCCCAATTCCACGAATTTTCAATGAAGTACGATGTTTAATCATTCTTAAAGATTAGAGCGCGATTTCTCCCCGATCAGAAACCTCCCAGAACGCAAAGAACATCAAAATTGAACCAAAAGGCTTGCGTCGCCTGGCGGGTCAATCAACACCACCAGGCCCTTCATCTAGAAAACCCAGATACTTGGTACAAAGCCATGCGTCGCCTGGCGGTCAGGAGCTTACTGCCAGGCAGTTCCTCTCTAGGAACCCATAAATAACACAACGTAGGTGAGTCGCCTGGCGGCATTTCTTCACTCGCCAGGCGGTTTCTGGAAAAATCCCAGAAACATGAATTTTCATACAATTTGGACAGATTATTAACACCCAATAATCATATAATTCATGCAATCAAACAATAAAAAATTAAAGGTATGGTTCCAGCTCCCCTAACCTATTAATCCTTGCTCAATTTGAAGAATCAAGGCTTCTCTTGTGTCACCAATAGTCCCACCTTAGCCTTCTCCCGATGCACTTGATGCTCTTATCAATTCCACATGAAAACTCACCTTTAGACTCTCTTTTCCACTGTCAAATTCGTTTTTCCTACTACCCTTTCACGTTTTCCTCTCTTTCTTCTCCAAAACTACACTAATTAGACCATTAACTAAGCCTTAATGCTTGTTAATGTTAGGGAAAACGAAAATGCTTTCAATTAGGTGTTAATGATCATTGAAAGACTATTATTGGCTGCCTTCCCAGCCCATTAGGTTGTCCTTCTTGCAGCTAAGGTTTTCTCTGGCCTTTCATATTCATGCCAAAAGAAAATTTTCCAAAAAGAAAGTTAAATTCATTCTTAGCAAGGTTTGAACCCACAACCCCTTAATTACCAAGTCAATGCATAACTAATTCAACCAATTCATGTTTCATGATAATTCCTATAATTTTAGGATTACATTATCACGTTTCACATTCAAATATACATTAAAATAATACAAAAGTTAAAATAACATACAATTGGCATACACAAGTATGTCATAGTACTCCGCATTAAATGCCTTAAAGGTTCCTATTACCCGCATTTATTAAATAATTATTTAATTAATTATTTAAATTTCTCGGGTCTTACACCTTTCATATTCAGGCCACAACTAATTTTTTAACAAAAAGAAAGTTAAATATAAGTTCACCAAGGTTCAAACCCACACCATGCTCATCATCAAATCAATGCCTAACCACTCAAGCAATTTATATTTTATGATAATTCACCTAATTCTATAATCATGTTATTACTCAACATGATCATGCATATTATTATTAAAAATTAATAATAAATCAAACAACATATAATTGGCATACATAGGACTCAATCCCATGTCCTCTCACACAATCAAAGTACTCTCAACCATTTGAACTAATACTTTTCCACATCACATCAATCAATATTTAATGCCATAAAGGGTCCCACTGCCCGCATTTATTAATTAATTATTTATTTAGTTATTTAAATTTCTCGGGTCTTACACCCTCACTAGTGTAGAAGGTAAAAACACTCTTGTTTGCACAGATGTGCCTGGTAGCACCAAAGTCTACCACTCACTTGCTCACATTGGTAATCAGATTTACTTGAGAAACGACCGCAACTATAGTATCATCTTCCCCTTGGGCTATATTTGCCCTAAGAGGATTGTCATTTCTTGCTCTACGCCTGCACAGAGGCGCATGATGGCCTGACTTCCCACATACAAAGCAATTACCCTTTTTCTTAAAGACGGGGTTAGATCCATTGGGACGGGAATTTCGAAAGTTATTTTTCCTTTTGTGATCAGGTTTGTTCTCGTACCTTTTTAAAGCAGGTTTGTCTTCTACCACATTTGCCTTTGTGGATAAAGCTTTGGCCCTTGCAGTAGCACTCCCCTTCCTGTTGGTGTCTTCTATTATGATGTGTGTAATGAGCTCTTGAAGCGTCATTTGCTTGTGTCTATGTTTTAGTTGTTGTTTATAGTCAGTACAGGATGACGGTAATTTCTTGATCAAAAGTTCTAAAACAAACTCATCAGGCAGGAGTATGTTCTCTGCTTTGATATCTTCAAGTAACTTGTGATATTCGTTGATTTGAGTCTTTATGTCTTTGTCTTTGATCATCTCCCAACGGTAGTAATTCCCTATGACGAACCTTTGTCGGACGACATCCTCAGCAGTATATTTGAGAATCAACGAATCCCAAATTTCTTTCTTCCTTATATGAGCAATACACATCGAACAAATCATTAGACAAGGTGCTAAGTAAGGTGTGTCGGCATACCTTGTTTGCATAAGTCCAATCTTCAACTTGTTTGGCACTGGATTCGTCAGGTTTTGAAGTTGAGAGAGCCATAGCTACTCCATACATGTCTAGAAGAGTAGACACACGTTCTTGCCAGCGTCGGAAGTTCTGCCCAGAGAATACCTCAATTTTAGATACATCCGGAAATGGTTTCGCAAAGACGGTCAGAGTTCCGGAACTATTTTGATTCTCCGGCATAGTAGAGTTGTTGTTGTTGTCAGCCATAAGTCCTTAAGATTGTTGTAAAAAATTGACAAATCACGAACAAAACAATACTTCCTGAGGCGTGTAAATTCACTACCCTTAAGAACTTATCCACGGTGTGTGCGCAAGCCCCCCAGGATACAACATGAACTTCTCGGATCTTCCGAGGATCTCAGAACTAGCAAGAAAGTACTCTTGAGAGAGTATTTAACCCAGATAGTAGAAGAAAGAAATATGAGAAAGGAAGAGAACTTGAAGAATGAAGGAGAAGATTGAGAGATGGTGTGTTTTGGAGAGCACCAAAACCACCTATTTATAGGTGTGAGTGATGAATGGTGAAGGGCTGAAAATTATAGCATTTATGGAGAAAAATCAATGCATGACAACGGTAAAAGAATATCCCTACAACGTACAAAAAAACAGCCAAGCTTTCAAGTTTGAAAATCTAAACGGATGCACCTCACTCATAAAACTTGAAACTGTAGCATTTATATTTATGGCATGCAACGTTCAGATTCTTTTGCAATAAAAAGGATTATTCTATAACACTATCTCCCTGTAAATAGAGTCACTCTCTCTTTTGACAAATACAGATATCCACATATCTTCTCTTTACTCATTCTCATCTTATCTTTGTTTCTCTTCTCTCTTATCTTCTTATATTCCTGGTTATTTTGCTTTTAAAAAGTATTTCTTGTTAGTTCTTAAGTCCTCAAAAAATATGAGAAGTTCTTATCATATCCTAAAAGACTTGTAGAACACACTATAAATAAGTTCTTAAGGACAATGAATATACACATATTAGGAAATCCATTTAGTTTGTGTCATCGTTAGCATTTACAATAATCTTAAGGACTTCTTGACTGATAGGATACCAATAACAACTTTACATGTAGAAGTCAAATAATATTTTTGGAAACAAGCAATATTTAGGGAACTTTTCTTAGATATTTCGAAAGTTGAAGATACAATAGTAAGGAGTGTGTTGCTACAAGGCCTAGGGCATTATCTGCTAAAGCATATATGGTAAAAGGCAAACCAACTCCAAAAAGGTATGAGAAAATACTTGATCACAAGAGTAAAGTTAATTTTAAAAAATCACATCCCAATGTATCTAACCCTAACCCCACTTTTAAAGAAAATAGAATTAGAGATGACAATCCTCCTAAGACAAATATAATTGAAGGAGAAAATATAATTATTGTGGTCGTTTCTTAAATAAATCTTGTAAGCAAATAATGGTAGAGTCTGGTGCTACTAGGCACATATGTGCCAATATAAATGCATTTACCTCCAACACTAGTGCGATGGATGAAAAAGAACATGTTTATTTTGCTGATTCTAGGACAACTCTTATCCTTTGAAAAGGAAAAGTTCTTTTAAAGCTCTAATAAGTGCTCATTTTACCTATAATTCAAATGCATTAACACGTCTTGATTGATTGTATTACATATAATGATGATTTTACTCCTTTTTACTTAAAATTCACTAAAAGCACGAGGATAAAAACATGTGTGGTAAAATTTATGCGTTTCTGATTAATTTCTACAGAATTAAAAGAAACAGAGCACAATACCTTGAGCGCTAGAATCAAAGCTTGAGCAGTGAAAGAATGTTTTAAGAAGATTCAAATTTTGCTTCCATAGCTCAAGCAGAGAAGATGATGCCTAAGCTACACAAAGAAAACTTCACCATGAAGCAACCTCAAGTAGCAGGTTCTAGAGCTCGACCATGGAGGAAAGCCAACATTGAAAAAAGCTTCGTGATTGACCACCATGTTTGGAGCTGCAACCAGTCCCCAATTTTCTATAAATTAAGGGGTAGACCCCCTTGTTTGAGAATTGAGAATTCCATATCTAGGATCTTAGTTTGTCTCTAGAATCTCTCTCTCTTCACTTGAGTTAGGCAAAAGCTAATTCATCTTATAGATCCAATTGACTCATCTAAGGTTGTTAGTAGGGATGGCAACGAGGCGGGGCAGGGACGGGTTTCACTATCCCATACCCATTGCCATAAAAAAAATTCATCCCCATACCCAAACCCAACGGGTATCAAAGTTTTATCCCATCCCCATCTCCACCGGGTAACGGGTATAATCTCGTACCTATACCCGTACTAGTTTCCTTACTACTTCAATATAAATTTTAATTAAATAATAAAAAATTACGGTAAATGAAACATAATATTATCAAATATTCAATATCAGGAGGATGGTTGTTTCTTCGATATCAAATACTTTGAAATAAATTATAATTGTTTACATTTTAGATTGGAATACCAAATAAAATTTCATGAGAACTAAAATATTTATTAAATTTGGAAATTGCAAACATTAATGAAACCTAGTTGATAAAATTTAAAAATATTTTTAAAAAAAATTAAAGGAAAACAAATATTCAAATTAAAATATATTTTAAATGTTTGTTTACTTCAATTTTTTAAATTCTAATGAATCTCTTTTTATATACTAATAAAATGATAATACATCACTTAATCAAAATGGCGCAAATAACAAATAATAAACATAAAAAAAAATTAACATGGATATTGTATCTTTTGAACTCCAATATATGTTGGATGGTGATAAAAAAATATTCATGACAATTACATTAAATTTTGATATTGTAGTAAATAAAAGTTATTTATACAATTATAGTGAAAAATTACAGTATGATTGATATAATGAGTTAGAAAATAAAAAATAATTAGATAAAATGTACTGAAATAGTATTCTACATGATGAAAATAAACAATAAATAAAAATATTAAAAAATTAACAAATGAATGTCTTAGAAACTATTGAAAGAAATCGCACAAAGGAAAACAAATATATAATTAAGGGTATGATAAAATGAAAAATACCTTAGACATCTAAGAATACTATTCAAATATCAACATATATACTCAATAGTTGAGAAATAAAAATAAGTAAATAATTTTTTTTATATTACCTAGTAATTGAAAGGTTTATGTTATTAAACACTTAAATTGAGAGTATTAAACATACTCATGTGAAAGGAAAATATACAATAAATAAAAATATTAAAAAATAAGAGAAATATTAAAATATGAGACATAAAATTTTTTAATTGACATACATCATTTTAACATAATTACATAAATGTTATGATAAGATGAAGAATATATTGAAGATGCAAATGAGTTTCATGATAAACCAAATAATTAGAAGAAATAAAAATTGAAAAAATAGTGTATATATATATATATGTATGTATATAGGGTTACTTAATTAATTGTGAATATTTTAACAATTTAAATGATGACGGAGATATTGCAGGATGGGTATTATGGCGGGGATATGTACATCCCAATAACCATCCTCATACCCAATTGAAAAAGTCGGGGATTCCCCATACTCATACCCATACCTAGTCAATGCGGGGATTCCCTGTCAAAACGAGGATAAGTTCGGGCAATACCCATGGGAACGAGTTTAGTTGCCATCTCTAGTTGTTAGGTGGCGAACATGCATCTATATGAGTTAATTGTTGTAAAGAGTCTTAGTCATTAATGCAATGAGTTCATTCATTAGGAGTAGAGAAATCACACTGAGTTTGAATGTCTTTAGGTCCTAGGCTGTAGACATGTGTCTTGGATTACATTAGTGTACTTTCACAAACAATGAATAAACCTTGTTAATTCAATAAAACAGTAACCGAGCATAAGAACAAAGTAGTGAAGTCTAATTCCCAACACATGTTATATCATTCATTTATTCAGTCGTTAACTTTGAGTTCTTGATCACTATCATTTTACAATCAAACGTTTAAAATCACAAATCCAAATAACATAATGAGTTTTGATAAAAGTTGATCAAATCCCCTTGGATATGACACTTAGTACTATAATTGAACCAATGCACTTGTTAAAGAATCTTATTCTTCTGCTTATATTGTTGATTCGTATGATGTGTTGCATGTTAGATTAGGACATATGAATTCCTCGTATGCTATAAAATTGCAATGACTAGGATTAATTAATATGCATGATAAACAAAGTAAGAAATGTGATATATGTGTGGAATCTAAAATAACCAAGAAAACTTATCATTTTGTAGAATGTCAAATTGAAATTTTAGGATTAATTCATATTGATCTAGCTGATAAAAAACAAACCATGTATAAAGATGGTAAAAATTATTTTGTAACGTATGATTATTCTATATACACTAGTATACTTAATCAAAGATAAAGATGAAGCCTTTGATATGTCTTTTAACTTATAAAGCGAGAGTAGAAAATCAATTGAATAAGAAAATTAAAAAGATTAGGACACATAGAGGTAGTGGATATGCATTTTTTTTTTATGTTCTTAGGCTATACAGAACATAATGTTGCCTATGAGTTTCTTGTTCTTAAAAGTGATGTAATTGAGCATAATAATATAGTGAAGACAAAAAAGGTTGAGTTCTTTGAACATATATTTCCTTTAACGGTTAGCGATACACTTAAGCAACTTATAAGTGCCAATAATGATGATATGTTTGAGGATTTGAGAAGAAGTAAAAGACAGAGCAAGGGAACTTCCTTTGGAGATTTTATTTCTATAGCAATGAGACTAGCCAAAACTCAATGTTGAGTTCGTATACATGGTCTCCACTTAGGTTAATAGCAACCACATACTATTTTTTCCATAGCAAGACTGATCAACCTACTCTTTCACTTGATGACAACACTATGATTAAAGCCAAAGGTTTCTTTCTTGTGTTCTTGTTGATATAAATTTGTTATTCGAGCTACATAATCAACTCCTAGTGCATAAAAATGATTATGCTTTTGGAGTTGATATTGAATATGAAACATACCTCCTTTTTGTTCTTCATGTGAGATGATTGGGCATAAATTGAATAATTACATAAAACACAATAAATTTGTAGCCTTTGAGAAAGGTGTGCAAAATGTTAAACAAATGTTTGTTCCTAAGCAAAAGAAGCATAAGGTTTCGTTTCTTATTGATGATAATGTTGTTGATGATATCAAGGTTTGTAGAATTTGCTGCATTGTCGAGGTATTGTCATTCACATTGTCACCTTGATGATTCATGTTCCTCGAAGTCTTCATTGTTATAGGTTGATTGATAAGTAAGGTTATGATCTAGTTTTAGCGAGTTCCATGATGAGTGACAATTTGTTCTGGTCAAGAGTTTGGAAATCTTACACTAGAAAATAAAAAATAATGAATAATATGATTCAAATTAACGATACTTCAAACTAGAAAATCTAGTTACCTTAACTTTGGGTTTATCTTTCTATTTATAAGCATTTCGGTTATAAGTAGAGGTGTCAATTTGGCCCAGCCCACAAGGTTTGGCCCTGGCCCATGTGGGCTAGGGCCAAAAAAACACACATTGAAAAAAAGCCCCCAACAAAGAAGCCCACAGGGCCAAAAATCCTACAAAAGTCCTGTGGGCCAGGGCCAACCCATGGGCTTTCATCTTCCACATGAAAAATATATTATTATTTTTAAATATATTACTATTTGTGGGACAGGCCCAACGAACCGGACAAGCACGACGACCCGAATAGGTCTAACGACTCGGACCTGCCCGACGACCTCGACAAGAAGGACGACTCGAACGGGCCCGATGATCCAAACAGGCCCAACAACCTGAACGGGCCCGATGACCCAGACGGGCCCGAATACAGGACAAACCCGACAACACGGACGGGCCCAACGACATGGAAGGAATCGACGACCCGGACGAGCTCGATGACCTGGACGGGCCCAATGACCCGGGCAGGCCCGACGACCTGACAGGCCCTATGACCCAAACAAGCCCGACGACCCGTATGGACCCGACAACCCGGACGTGTCCTACAACCCAGACGCGCCTGACGATCAGATGGAACCAACGACACAGACATGCCCGACAACCCAGACGGGCCCGACGACCCATATCGGCCCAACAAGTCGGATCGGCCTAACGACCAAGACGGGTTATACGACCTAAACGAGCCTGACAACCCGGACAAGCCCAACAACCCGAACGGGACAAATGATATGAACAGGCCCGACGACATGGATGGGCCCGCCGATCCGAACGGGCCCAATGATCCAGACAGGCCCAACGACCCCAACGAGCTTGACAACCTGTATGGACCTGACGATCGAAACGGGCCCTACGACCCAGACGGGCCCGACGACCCAAACGGGCCCGATGACTCGAACGAGCCCGAAGACACGTATGGGCTCAATGACCCAGACGGGGTCGACGACCCAGACGGACCCGACAACCAGGACGGGCCCGACGACCCGGATGAGCCCGACGACCCGGATGAGCCCGACGACCCGATGAGTCCGACTACCCGGACATGCCCGAAACCCATACGGGCCCACCGACCCTGACGTGCCCAATGATCTGAGCGGGCTTGACGAGCTGGACAGACCCTACGAGCCGGACGAGACTGACGACTCGAACGGGCCCAACGACCCAGACAGGCCCGATGATCCACACATGCCCAATGACTTGAACGGGCCCTACAACACGAACGGGTCGTCAGGCCCATTTGGTTTGTCGAGCGCGTTCGGGTTGTCGGGCGCGTTCAGGTAGTCAGGCTCGTTCGGGTTGTCAGGCCCGTTTGGGTCGTCGGGCCCGTTCGGGTCGTTTGGGACGTTTGGGTCGTCGGGCCCGTCAGGGTCATCGGGCCCATTCGGGTCGTCTGGCACATTCGGGTCATCGAGCTCGTCTGGGTCATCGGGCCCGTTCGGGTCATTTGGCACGTCTGGATCGTCGATCCGTCTGGGTCGTCGGGACCGTTCGGGTTGTCTGGCACATCTGGGTCATCGGGCCCGCCTAGTTCGTCAGGCCCGTTCGTGTCGTCAGGCCTGTTCTGGTGGTCTGGCACATCTAGGTCGTCGGGCCCGTTCGGATCGTAGGGCCTACTCGGCTCGTTGTGCCCGTTCGGGTCGTCGGGCCCGTATGCGTCGTCGGGCCCATTCAGATCGTCTGGCAAATTTGGGTCATCGAGCCCGTCTGGGTCATCGGGCCCGTTCGGGTCATCTGGAACGTCTAGGTCGTCGGTCCGTCTGGATCGTCGGGCCCGTCGATGTCGTCGGGCCAGTTCGTGTCGTCGGGACCGTTCGGGTTATCTGGCACGTCTGGGTCATCGGACCTGTCTGGTTCGTCGGGCCCGTTCGGGCCATCGGGCCTGTTCGGGTCGTCGGGCCTGTTCGGGTCGTCTGGCACATCTAGGTTGTTGGGCCCGTTCGGATCGTCGAGCCTATTCGGCTCGTTGGGCCCGTTCAGGTTGTTGGGCCCGTTTGGATCGTCGGGTCCATACGAGTCGTCAGGCACGTTCGGGTCGTTGGGCCTGTGTGGATCATTGGGCCTGTTTGAATCGTTTGGCCCGTCTTGGTCGTAGGGCCTATCTGTCTCATCTGGCCCGTCCGGGTTTTGAGGCCCGTTTGGGTCGTCGAGCCCGTCCGTGTTGTCTGGCATGTCCGGGTTGTCAGGCCCGTCCTGGTCGTCGGGCCCATTTTGGTCGTCTGGCCCGTCCGTGTTGTCTGGCATGTCCGGGATTTCAGGCCCGTCCTGGTCGTCGAGCTCATTTTGGTCGTCGGGTCTGTCCTTGTCATCGGGCCTGTCCTGGTCATTGGGCTCGTCCGGGTCGTCGAACCCGTCCGGGTCATCGGGCCCGTTCGGGTCGCTCAACTTGATCTTTGACTCTAGCTTAATGTAGTATTATTTGGGGAGCTAACCCACCTTAACCCTAGTCCTAACCCACTAGAAAGGGGGCTTTGGGGGTTGGGGCTTTTTTTTGACCCCCTCATTTGGGGGTCCCCTAAAAAGGAGCTTTATGAAGAGTGGGCCAGGACTGGCCCATGGGCTTGGGACCATATTGACACCTCTAGTTATAAGTCATGTATATTCATTACCTGAAGATAATGCTTTATTTACATCTCCTATACCTATAGGATACGAATATAATACGGTATTAAGCTTACAAAAGATAATATAAACCACTTCATAATTTCTAAAAATCCCAGCTAAAAATCTAGAATCCCTTTTTATCAACCGAAAATCTTAATCTTATAATTCGACTGGTCTCTGGAAGTTGGTTTTTGGTCGACTTAAGGATGTTGGGTCTGGCCAATACCTAGGTTAACTTTTGAATGTTGGTTTTTGGCCCGATGTTGTTTTTTGGGCATCCAACTAAAATTAGGCGATAAACCGGGCTTTAGGCGTGCCAATGTAGTCCTTCAGACCCGATCCTGGATGATATAGTTTAATTTGTTGTAGTATTCCAAGTTTTTAATTTCAGAAGTTTATTTTCTAACACCCCAAATTTGAAGTCTTATAAATATATTTTCTATTACTTCAAAATTTTAGTCAAATTTTTTTAAAGTGAATCTTCTTATAAATACAAGTAACTTCTAATTTAAAGAATTATTAGATCTAAATATATTAAATTTGAAAGCAGTTAAACTTTAAATATTAATTATAAAGACAAAAACAATTATTCTTTACTGTATTGCTTAGAAGAAGTGGGGGTAGCAGTACTGTGATTAAAGTTTCTTGTTCTAAACTCCGTTATTTAATTCCTCGCATCCAACACGGCGTGCATTGGTTTGGAAAATTCCGTAGAGGCACGACCCCTGTTGTCAACGGACTTGACTCGACCCCCACCAGAACAGAATAAACGCACGACACACAAACCAGACAAAAGTAACGTATTTAACAATTTAAACTTTAAACTTCGGTGGGACCGACCACTCACATGAATTGTCGTGTTTCATCATCCCCATTCACACACCAAACAAAATCTCACTCCCCACATTTTCCAACTCCACTCTCTGTAAAAACCCAAACTTTACTCACATATTAACTCTTTAATGTAGAAAAAACCAACCCCTTGCTGTAGTAACTGTCACTTCCTCGCTCCTTTCCTCGAACCTTCGTCTCTTCTATCTGCGTCTTCTTTTTCATTCCCTCTTCACTTGCTATCTGCTTTCATAGCCCTTCCTACGCGCTTCATTCAATCCCTCCTCTTCTTCTTTCTCTACCTTCATTTTCCAACGCAAACTGCTTCAAACTTTTCACTTTTCAGGTTCCTGCTTTCTCCGTTTTTGTTGTTTTTCTCCACTTTTAATGTTCCGTTACTTCTTTTTCTAGTTCACCACAGTTTTGTCGAAATCTGGGAGTTTAATCAACGTCGACATGTTAGTTATTTTCAACGAAAAGTTCCGTTAAAAAAACAACATTGTTTTTAATGGAATCTTATACAATCACGCTTGAGAACTGTATTTTTGGGTATCACAAATTTGTTTTGTTTTAACATTACATGTTTACATTGATTTCATCGGTTTGTGTTTTTCAATGTTTGTTATTCATTTCAGGATAAGGGAGTATGGTTCATGAAGGAGGTATTCAATGAGATTTACAAGGCTGGTTCTGCGGCATTTTGAAGTAGGCTATAATAATGAGTACTGCACAACAAGAGAAGTTTGTTAGGTTAGTTTGATGATGCGTGTCTTATTTACTCTCAGTGATTTTATGTTGCTGTCTATGGAAATTTTAGAAGCATTCTACTTTTTATCCGTAGTGTGTTTTTTTCATTTTTGCGGTTGAGGGTAAGGGTCACAGTTCAGTTACTACTTCTCCAAATCAAAGTGTTTAGAACTTCCAAATTACCAACCTTATGTTACAGAAGTTTATTTGCCTTAATCAGTACTTATATGGAAGACATCTTTTACTAGGAACTGAGTTTATATTGTCATTTATTCATTGTTTAATATGTATGTGATGTTCAGGTTTCGGGATTCAAATTTGGAGAAGAGTTCTGAGGGCAATTATTCTGACACTAAAATTTCACAGTCAGGGATATTTAGAACTACATTAAGTTCAGTTTCGGAGAAGTTTCAAAATGGATTGGAATCTGGTTCTGATAGGATGAAAAGATTCAGAACATCATTCAAATCTTTTCCCTTTAGTAGTGTTCTTTGTAGAAGCTTTAGTTCTAGAAAGAAAATACTTGATCCACAGGGTCCATTCCTTCAAAGGTGGAACAAGATTTTTGTCTTATTATGTGTTATCGCAGTATCACTGGATCCTTTGTTCTTTTATGTTCCGGTTATTGATGATGAGAAAAAATGTCTTTCACTGGACATTAAGATGGAGATTACAGCAACTGTCTTAAGATCTTTCTCTGATGCTTTTTATATAATCCACATGATTTTCCAATTTCGTACTGGATTCATTGCTCCCTCTTCTCGTGTATTTGGAAGAGGTGTTTTGGTTGAAGATTCTTGGGCAATAGCAAAGAGGTATCTATCATCGTATTTCTTTGTTGACATTCTTGCTGTTCTTCCCCTCCCACAGGTATGCATACTTTCATCTTCTCTATGTCCCATTAAGATCTTATTGTAGATTCAATTTTACATTGTGGGGTTCATTGGTGATCTTATTGATTCAAGGATTGGTATAATATTGCTAGGTGGTGATTCTAGTTATCATTCCAAAGATGAGTGGTTTTAAATCACTTAATACCAAGAACTTGCTGAAATTTGTTGTCTTCTTCCAATACGTGCCTCGTTTATTGCGAATCATTCCATTATATAGAGAAGTTACAAGGGCCTCTGGCATTCTCACTGAAACTGCTTGGGCTGGAGCTGCATTTAATCTCTTTCTTTACATGCTTGCAAGTCATGTAAGTTTATGCTATATACTTTCATTTACATACATCGAAAATGAATTTTGAGGATATTGCTCTCATATAGGTATTTGTTTGTGTTATTTACTTGCTATTTCTGGGTTTACTGGTCCTTTTTTTTTTTCTGTTTTGTTCGAGCAGTTATTTATAACTTTTCAGATGTTGTCTTTTTTGTGGAGGCTATGTGTACACGCATAAGTGGGTTGGGATCTTCACTTGCACTTCTGCATGCTATGCTAGTTGCATAACAGACATATAGATTATTAGATGCAGGTATTTGAAGATTGAATTGGCTAGTTTATGATAGGGACGGTCAAAATGAAAATTGCATAATAGAATAGTTTCTAAAGAGTCCTAGCTTTAGAATGACCATCTCCATTTATTACCTCTCTTTACAGTGAATTGTAAACCCTACTACTCCAGTGGCAATCATATGGTTTATTTGATTTCCATTCCCCTTATTAAAAAGTGAACTTTAAGTCTACTCAATCCTACAAAACTGTCTTATAAGATAAGGTTTGCATCCACTTATATACTCTTAAATCACTTTATCTTTAATTAATGTGAGACTTCCAACACCCCTGGTGAGAGGTGGGTATATTTTCTTTTCCATGGGAAAATTGGATTTTGAAACTTACTCTCAGAAATACTAAATTCTAATGAAACATGTCATGATTTTACTTGTTAACAACATTTCTGGTTTTGTTAAAGCTTTCTAGTCGGGTTTTTTTTCTTGCCCCATTTTATTCCTAAGCAAATTATAATATTTATGGTCACGGTAATCATGGCAATTTTGAATACTAAGTTGTCATAGGTGTTTGAGGGATATTGAATACTTAATGAAGGCTTCTTAAAATAATTTAATGGTATTCATGTGTGACTCTATATTTCTAAATGTTAGTACTGTTAAATTCTAAAAAGTTATTTTCAGTCTTTAAAATGTCTTTGAATGTGCTACAAGATGTAAGCAAAAAGTAGAGAGGAAGAAAAAAAATAAAAAGAGACCAATTCAGTTTCCAAATGATCTTTCTCTGTCTAAATTTTTCTACACAATATTGTTGGAATTAAGTTCTTTTACTGTTAAATAAATACCAACAATTTCTGCGGAATATCACCCACAAACCTTGAAGCACCTTAAGTGGAGATGCAACATGAAAGGTTAACTACCTTTGATATGCTAATTTCTAGAATCGTGGTAAGTTGTTGATGTAAGGTGCATCAATTGTCTCATGGTGTAGGCTAGGTGGACTAAGCCATAACAAAATGCGGCACTTGGGATGCTATATTTTAAAGTAGAAAAAGTTGTGTTCTGATTATAAGCTATAACTTTTGGTCTTGTGGTAAGAGTTCAATTACTAGTGGATAATTGTTGAGGGAGAAATTATTGTAGGTTACATTGTTATCCCGTGTTAGGGTAGATGAGTCAAGTTACAATCAAAAAGTTCAATTCTTAGTGGGACAATTGTTGATTATCATAAAGTACATCGGTTGTCTTATGTCGTAGGCTAGGTAAGCCAAGTCACAATCTTGACGCTCTCAACGTAATCAACTTAGAAATATGAGATTTACACTGACTTATATATATATATATATATATATATACATATATATATATATATATATATATATATATTGATTTGGGCATATATCTAGCTGAAGTGAGATCCACAAGAGTTTCCTAGTTGTGTTTGAGACTGCAAAATAAATTCTATTGCACCTTTCTCTTTATGTCAATTTAGATAAATTTTGTGATCAGTAGGTTGTTAATGATCTCTTATTCATCATTTATATACTGTAAAAGATGTTGATGTGCCCGTGTTGGACACATTTTAGGGATTTGTGTCAGGTGTGAGATAATACTTCAAATTTTTGTTAAAAAGTTTTCATGTTGGTGCCTGTGTATGTTAATACTTCTTAAGTGTCCATGCATATTGTAGTTACCATGTACCTTTTTATTTTAATTCCTAGTATTGCAGGTTTAAATATGACACATCAATTTGCATTTTTCTTACAAAATATAATAATTAATGGAAGTTTGGAGCTTTGAATTGATGTAGCTTGCACTTCTTTGTGATTGCTGAGTTAATTTCTTTTGCAGGTTGCGGGTGCCTTTTGGTACTTGTTTTCTATAGAACGAGAAACCTCATGTTGGCAAGAAGCCTGTCGAAATAATACAGCAGTGTGTAGCAAGGCAGATATGTATTGCAATGATTATTTGGGTGGGTTGAGCAAAATTTCGACATTCCTGAATACTTCTTGCCCAATTCAGAATGCAGATAAAAATCTCTTTGATTTTGGAATGTTCCTTGATGCTCTTCAATCTGGTGTTGTGGAGTCAAGAGATTTTCCACAAAAATTCTTTTACTGCTTTTGGTGGGGCTTAAAAAATTTGAGGTGCACTTCTTTGATTTTTATTTTTACTATTCGGTATGAATTTAGGTTTGAAGGTAGATCATATTATGTTGCAATAAGTTTACTATTTTGTGGCTTCTTTTGGGGTTTGACGTGCAATAATAAGAGTATTTTTTGTACTGTTGCTCAAAGCATGGAAATGTTTATGATAGTTCCCTCTTATGTTGGAGGACTTGTTGTGTTTACAAGTTCTCTTCCTTCCAAACTGCATGCATCTTCAGGTCCAAGTGTTTTTGCAAGAAGTTGTTGGGCAGATATTAGTAGATATATAATGAATGGATCATCAATTAAATTAATGTACTTGTTAGATCATCAATTACTAAAGTTATTATCTAATATTCTGTAATTTTTTATATTGTAGTTCTCTTGGTCAGAACCTGGCAACAAGTACCTATGTCTGGGAAATATGTTTTGCAGTTTTCATTTCTGTATCTGGTTTGGTGTTATTTTCATTCCTCATTGGAAATATGCAGGTTCGTACCAAATACTCTGCCTGTTCCCTTTTTTAGGGTAGTTGAAGGTTCTTCTGGAGAAACTAAGAAATGCAATATTATTTTTTTTTTTATTTCAATAAAATATTTATTAGATTTTTTATTTTACCCTTTTCCTGTCTGTATCATACTAAAGTATATCTTTAAACTAGTTAAAATTAGGTGAAGGGTGAGAGTATAAATGGTTAATGACAGTTAAATAGAAACAAAAAAAAAAAATGTCATCTAATTATGCAATGGAGCTGACACGTACTATTTATTAATTTTGGATTTTGTAGTACATTTATTGCAAGCCTGTCTCATATTTTCTTGTCGTTTTCTTTTCCTTCTTTGAATTGAATACTGTTGTTCTGTAAGGTCAGTAAATGTTTTTATCTTGCTAGTTGAATTAAGACATCCTAGTTGAATTATGGGATTTCCAAGGAACAACTGCCGAACTAGTTTTTCTTATCCATCTTCTAATCATATACTCAAACGCTGGTCTCCTTAGCCTTTTCATCACATTTCTACAATTCTTGTTGTGGCCTAAAATAAATGAGTTATGAACAATGCTACAACAAACAGTAAAAGTAGTGATGAGTTTAGTAGAGGTAAATTAATTTGATAAGGAGTATAGTTGCAAATAGAGAAAGAGTTGGTATTAGTTTTGATTTGCCATGTGAAACTCAATCTATTATTTAGAAGCCTGAGTCATTCTGTTATATTTTCTCTCGTTTTTTTGACCAATTAAACTTGTTTTGAAACAGACATATTTGCAGTCAACAACCACAAGATTGGAGGAGATGAGAGTAAAGAGGAGGGATGCAGAACAGTGGATGTCTCACCGATTACTTCCCGACGGCCTGAGAGTGCGAATAAGACGATACGAACAGTACAAATGGCAAGAAACCAGAGGCGTAGATGAAGACAATTTGGTTCGGAATCTTCCCAAGGATTTAAGAAGAGACATTAAGCGACATCTTTGTTTGGCTTTGCTGATGAGAGTAAGTGTCCCTGTCCCCTTCATAGGTTTTGTTCCTTTTCTGCTCCTGTCCACATATTTTGAATTTCTTACCTTTGTTGAATATCTCTTTTCCAAAACACCTACTTTTAATTTTAAAGATTACTATGAGTATCCAATGTTTTTAGTAATAAACGGGGGCAAGACAAAAGCCCAACTAGAAACAACCTTGAACAAAACAAAAAGTTGTCATTTCACTTTTAAGACATGTTTTATCTGGTTATATTGATGTTTTTAAGACAGAACAGTAGTTTTTTCAAACTTATATGATCCAAGGTTAATCTTATAACTTTATGTCATGTTAGTAAATTTCAATGGACAAGTTTCACAAAACTCAGGTTTTAGACCTTGCAACAGAGAAGATACTCTCTAACAGTTAGTTTTGTTTCAAAATTAGTTTCTGGCATTCTGCAACAACAGTTGTGTGGTTTTAATGACATTCATTGAACATTTTGTGTGTTGTGTGAACCCACGAAAGGTGCCAATGTTTGAGAAAATGGATGAACAACTTCTGGATGCAATGTGTGACCGTCTGAAGCCGGTGCTGTTCACCGAAGAAAGCTACATTGTGAGGGAAGGAGACCCGGTTGATGAGATGCTGTTCATAATGCGTGGTAAGTTATTGACCATAACAACGAACGGTGGAAGAACTGGTTTCTTCAACTCTGAGTATCTGAAAGCTGGTGACTTTTGTGGAGAGGAGCTTCTGACATGGGCCTTGGATCCTCATTCCTCATCCAACCTTCCCACTTCAACAAGAACTGTTCAGACTCTTTCAGAAGTGGAAGCCTTTGCTCTCAAAGCTCATGACTTGAAGTTTGTGGCATCACAGTTCCGGCGCCTGCACAGCAAGCAGCTACGCCACACTTTCCGGTTCTACTCCCAACAATGGCGCAGCTGGGCGGCGTGTTTCATCCAAGCTGCGTGGCGGCGCTATAGTAAGAGGAAGCTTGAAGAGTCCCTGGTTGAAGAAGAGGAGAATAGGCTGCAGAATGTGTTGGGTAAATCTGGTGGAAGCTCACCCAGCCTTGGTGCTACAATATATGCTTCAAGGTTTGCTGCTAATGCTCTTACATTGCTTAGGCGTAATGGTGCAAAGAAGGGTAGGGTGCCTGAGAGATTACCCCCCATGCTGCTTCAGAAGCCTGCAGAACCTGATTTTACTGCGGATGAGGAATAGGGAGTGTGTGAGTTGGAAGCACAAATGATGAACATGGATTCATGTTTTGGTACAATTGTATATGTAATATTTTGGTAGAACAAGGCAAGTTGTATATATAATAATATCTTGTTATTTAATGCTTTTTAATATGTTTTTGGTTTCTTCTTTTCTTTTACTCTAAAGTATTTCGTTATTCAGTAATCAAAGGCATAAAAATGGAGTTTATCTACCTATCATTCTATCTATCTACCAAGTTAATTGATACGGAACGGCAAAATTAATCCAATTCACTTTTGCTTGGATCCAATCTATTTAAGTCCCATTTTATTAAATATTTAATCAATTTAAAATCTATTTTATTGAATCAGGATTTCAATATGATATACATTTTATATATTTTATAGATTGAATATCCGTTCTCTAAATTCAGATTTTTAAATATAGATAATCCAAAAAAATCCAATCTATATATTCAATTAAAATTTTTAGTTAGTTTAGGTTAAAGGACGAAATGGACTAGTCCAAATTTAGCCATATTTAGAAGTTGGTTATATAAATTTTTCAATATGATCTACATTTCTTTCTAGACTTTCAAATTTGTTAGTGTCTCACTAGAGAGTTTGGTTTAGGCATAACACTTTCACATTAGTTGTAACATGATCTTGTTTAAATTTTTCCGAGGGAAATCCTCTTACGTTCACATTTGGCACTAACATGCCCAAGTTTCCCACAATGTTGGAAAACACCTTTAACATTTTTAGAAAACATTTTCTTTATCTTCTTCAAACCTTTCATATCATAGCCTAGACCAAGTTTTCCAAATATATATAGAGTATGAAACAAAAATATTTAGAGCTTTAGAGCTCTTGAAAAAAAAAATTAGAAATCATGCTTGTAGCATGTGGTTTTTCTTTGTAGACGTTCAAACTTTTTAGCATCTCACTAGAGAGTTTGCTTTGGACTTAACACTTTCACTTTAGTTGTAACATGATCCCGCTTAAGTTTTTTGTCTTTTAGAAGAAAATCTTTAAATTTTTGCTTTAATTTAAAATGTTGCTAAAAAGTCTAATTACAACCGGTGAGAAGATCCTCATACGCTAGAGCATTCTCAACTTCTTCCTCGGATGATGAGTGAGAAGCAATTTGAGAGAAGATTGAGGATTCAAAGTTACCTTATCATCTATGTCTTCCGTGAGACATGGATTAATGTGTTCTTCTTTTGAGCTAAATTTTGAAGTTGAGTTTGAATCTTCCCTTGTGGCCATCATACTCTTCTTTTTAAACTTGGATTTTCTATTCAACTTAGGGCATTCTGTTTGCGTGTGCCCAAGTTATTTGCATTCATAGTAGATCATTTCTTATCCTTTTCCTACTGACGGGTTCATTTGGGTCGGTTGACCTATTGTACTCCTTAAATACTAGCATCTTCCAAGTAAAGGAGTCTCCATGATATCAGTAATGAACAAGTGCATTCATGTCATGTTCACTGTGACTATGGCAGATGGGTCATGATATTTGCTTCCTTGAGTCGGTCGATTTGGGCCACGAGGATTTGGTTGGTTCGGGTTGAGTTAGGGTAGAAGGAACAAGCTCCTTCATTCCCCTATTCTGCCTTATAAGCACATTCTTGATGTGTAAGGCTTTAAATTCTTCCTGGTACTTCCTCTTCATTGCATCCATCTCCCTCCTCATTTATCTCATCATAACCATAGGGTCCATCTGTTGCTCTTGCAATGCCTCCTCCACTACTACATTGTTCATGTGCCTTGTGGTTACCATGGGAGAAAGTAATGCTCGCTTGGCCTCACGGTGGATGTCAACATGTTTCTACAAGATCGATAAGACAAAATTAACTCCTTGTAGGCTTGGACTTCCGGTCACTCTTGTCTCCAATTTGTCCATTATCAAGTATGTTCTGATCGTCTTGAACTATTTGAGTGGTACTTGTAAAAGACACTTTGATGCTTAAGTCAATAGGTGTCTGGTATTAAATGCAGTAATCAATATAAAGAACTACCTTACTTGAACCTCCTATTTATATTATTTATAATGAGCTTTTACTTACCATTAACCTAATTACGACCCAATTATACCTTAATACGATTACTTAGCTATTTTATATTAAGCTATTTTTAGATTTTATTAATCACACTGAATGTCAATCCATCGATCATATTTTATATTAATTATCAACCTATAAACCGGTCCATTAGTCATGGTTGTTTGACTCGTTGGTGTAGTGTACAAAACTTAATAAATATTCTAAATATTTCTTTATTTTAAATTATAAGAACATGTTGCAGGTGGATCTTCTTCCCAACACGGCTAAGAATGAGATTAACTCAATTATGTGCTATGTCGAAACAATTTTAATAGTCCCATGGTGTCCCTAATTTAGAGCACTTTCGGTGTATTTCAATGTAAAAAACCGTTATCCCTCTTTTAGGTGATTGTTATATACACTTATAAAATTTCATATTTTTGGTCTTTTAAATTTGTATTCACTTATAATTTTTTTTTTTCACACTCTAATACCAGCCAACGAATGAGATGAGAGAAGAAATTAAAGGGGATTGTTTTCTCAGAAGAAAAGAAATGTAGAGGGTAATGGGAGAGAGAAAGTCTAGGGCGATTATAAATAAAACCCAGATTTATAAAAAAAATATTATTAGTTGGAATGAAAAATATTTTCAAATATCTTATTGGGTCGTTGGTAACATAAATAAACCCCAAAATTTCATTTTTTATTTTTCTCAAACTCCAGAATTTGTCTCTTTCAATCGGATTGATTCCCCGACTCCATCGATAAAGTTGGAAGCAATATAAAAGGCAAAGTAATTCTGAAAAGAAAATGTTATATTATATTTGATCGAAAGATGGAGGACGAACAATTCTTTAAGTTAGTTGCGACCATCTTTGTTTACTGCAAAACACAAAACAAAGCCAACCAACGAATCTGCCATTCTCCAATCGCTTCTGAGTTCTCTTCTTGAACATGGCTTCTCTGCCATTCCTTTCGCAAATTTCTCACTCTCTTTCTTTTCCGCGGCATGGCCACTGCTTCCATCGCCACTTCCCTACCGCTCTCGCTGCTTCCTACCAATCAGGACCCTCCTCTGGTGCGTTTTCTGGACACTCTATTTCTGAACATGAATTCTCATAAATTAGAATAGAAGAAGAAGATTGTACGATTTTTACATGATTAAGTTATACAAGACTAAGAAGAAAAAGAAATTTTCATATTGTACTTTTTAAAAATTTTACTTTCTCGTGTCCTTCTAATCAATGTTGCTTTAGGAAACTCATGGCGCGTTGACATTGCAGATTCTAAAACTCAAGTATCTCGTGTTCCGGTTTTGACTTCCTCGGAGGTCTAATCTAATCTCTCTATTCACTCTTTTTTCTTTGTGATTCGGGTTAGAGGCTATCGTGACTGTAGAATATTCTCTCTTAGCAGTTTTTTTCTTTTTTTTTTGTTAACTGTATTGTTACTGAATATTTACCAATTTTGTTGACGACTAATCTCTCCTATAACAATCTTTAAAATTAAATGGGATTACTTTCAATTTTCAAACCTATTTTTTCTGTGAGGTTGAGGTAGATGTAAATTATTTTGTAAGATGATATTTGGCGACTATCCTATATCCATTAAAAGGGTCATACTGTGTGTTATTTATGTAGCTAGCCCAGGGTGCATTGGAGAAAAATTCCAAGTGAGGAATATACAAGGGAGGAAAATTCTAAACTTACAAATCAGTTTTCAGGAGTTGAGTTAGACATAAATCACTTTAAAAGATTATAATTTTTTTTGTTTAGATCTATTTCCAACCATGCTTTTAGAAAGCACTAATTTGGGATTTCACAAAGGACTTGTGGATTATCAATGGTTGTTTAATTGTCAATATTAGATGCAATTCACTGCATACGGGAGTAGATGTTTGTGAATGATCTGATAGTGGTCTAACAAAGATGACATAATGCTCGTCTTTATATATTATAATTTGGCTATATCTCAAGTTAATTTGAGATATTTTATACTAGCGAAACTCACATAAATCCCAATTAATAATAAACTGTGTTAGAAAAGAGAGGGTTCGTTTTGTTCAATTCAAGCTAGTCAAAGGTCTAAAAGTTATGTTTGTGACAAAAAAATGTGTGTGTCGTAAGTAAAGATAATTACTTTTGTACAGAGTGAAATCAGATAGGGAAAATAATTATTTTGAATATGTGATTTTAGTATTACTAACTAAATCTTTTTTCGTATTTTCTTTTCTTCTTTTTGAACGCACAAGGCCTATGAAAGGCTAAAATCATTTAGAGAAAAGATAAAGGGAAAGCAACAATTCCTTGCTATGTATTCTAGTATTTTTGATGGGATAACAACAGACCCAGCTGCTATGGTTATTCCCATGGATGACCACATGGTCCACAGAGGCCATGGTGTGTTTGATACTGCTGCAATAATGAACGGGTTAGTGATTTCTACTTCTCAATGACATTAACACTTTGTTTTCTATTTTCTAAAGCAGTCAAATGGTGTATTGTGTGCATTATAGATACCTATATGAGCTAGATCAACACCTTGATCGCTTTTTAGGTTCAGCATCCTTGTCTAAAATAGATCCCCCATTTGATCGTGGAAGCATAAGGAGAATACTAATAGAAACTGTAAGTGCTTCCAAGTGTAGAAAAGGATCACTTAGGTATTGGCTCTCCGCAGGACCTGGGGACTTTCAGTTATCTCCCTCTAACTGCCACCAATCAAGTCTTTATGCAATAGTAATACAGGATCTGTCATCGTCGCCTAATTTCAGGGGAGTTAAAGTTGTTACTTCATCTGTTCCCATTAAACACCCCAAGTTTGCCATTACCAAGAGTGTGAATTATCTTCCAAATGTCCTCTCAAAGGTGGAAGCTGAAGAAGCTGGTGCTTTTGTAGGAATTTGGTTAGATGATGAAGGTTTTGTGGCAGAGGGGCCTAATATGAATGTGGCCTTTGTCACTAAAGAGAAAGAACTAATAATGCCTCACTTTGACAAAATTTTAAGTGGCTGCACAGCTAAGAGAGTTTTAACCCTTGCCGAGGATTTGTTAAGGGAGGGTAAGCTTAAGGGGATAAGGGTGAAAAATGTGACTGTTGAAGAAGGTAAGAAAGCAGAAGAAATGATGCTTCTTGGCAGTGGAATTCTTGTTTGCCCTGTAGTGCAGTGGGATGAACACGTTATTGGTGATGGTAAGTGCTTTTATTTCTCGCAGCAAAATTTTATACGATTTAGTGTATGTTTGGAGGGAACTTCTATGCAAGTACTTTTAAAAAAAGTAAGAGAGAAAAATGAAATTAGTTTCTCCACAAGTTAAAATTAACTTCTGAATTGTGAATTGTTGATAATAATGATAAATATAGGATTCTACTTTAGAATTGACTCCCGACCTTCCTCTTGAAGGGAATGCCTGTCAAGCTTTCCTTGCCTCATATTTGGTCATGTTGATAGTTTGATCATGCCAATGAATATTCCTTAATGCATTTTTTTCTCTGATTCTCTTGTCTCTACACAAGATTTTATCTCCAAAAGTTTTACATTTGGTTGTTAGTCGGTTAAATTTGAAAATGATCATGGAATATTGTTTGGTCGAGGTCTTTTGACCTGCAATATGTTAAATTGTGAACTGTTGCTAACTTGCATTGTGCGTTCCTTGTCAGTAGAGGGGACCCTTTAATTAGCATTCATTCTCTTGATTTACTGTTCGCTTGGTCCATCAGACACAGTTTCTGTAATCATTTTGAGTAAATGTATGTACCTTCTTATGAGCTGATTCATTGTCATGCATTCATTGTAGGCAAAGAAGGCCCTGTAACACAGGCGCTCTTCAATCTAATTGTTGATGACATGAAATCAGGACCCTCTAGCGTTCGTATACCTGTTCCATATTGACACTACTTTATTTCCTTCCCTACATTTTGTAATGAAGATTCATCATCAGTGGTTGTGATGCCCCAACTCCAACAGGAATGCCTTTTAGTAACTCCATTGCTACGTAGTTTGTAAAGCTTGTAGTGTTGTAAGAATCAGTATATTCCATGGAGCTTAGTTTTCAAGTGTGTTCATGTGTTGTGGTTTCATGAACCGTTCCTTTTGAGACTTGCTTCTCATACCCGTGGCACTTTGAATTTGTTGAAATTTTCAGAAGCACATAAGTTTATCTACAATGTTACAGCTATACTGTTAGTCATGAGCTGTTTGACAAAAAAATCTAATTAAAAGCATTTAGAGTATGTTAATCAACTGAAAGATTTCAATGATTAAATTCAACTGGTGGCAAAATGGCATGCCACTTTTTCCCGCAATTATTGCATCATCATATATTTTTAGTGCAGCTCTTTATAACAGTATAATAACAAAGTTACCTTTTAAAATCCTTGTATATTTAGGATGTTTGTTCTAGAAACGTAATGAAAAGCTTCCAAAATGTTTTATGGAGCGTTTATAAAATCTTCTGGAAAGCTTGTTTGGAAAGCAACTTATTAATCACAGAATAGCTGCATGCTGCGGACTGCGGTGAATGACCCTTTCTTTGGTTGGCATGATTTTTAATCACAGAGGCACTTATGCAAATGATTTCAGAGACTCCTTTACTCGCTAAAGCAGCGTTCACTGCCTTTGCTCAAAAGTTTTGGGTAAAAGAATTTTTAGAGTTCAGTTCTTTTTTCTATTATTCCATTATGTTGAGGTGTTCATAGTGAAGAAAAATTGTGATATATGGTATTAGATTCAACACATTTGAGATTCTTTATTAGTATCATGATCACTTCTCATGTTCGAGATGTAGAAACCTTGCTCCGTTTGTATTCTTTTACACTATTTCAAAAACATTAAAAGAAAACCAATGTGTATGTACAGTAGTTATCAATAATGGCTAGACCATAACATTTATCTCCCGAACTTCAGGTTGTGAGTGGAAACACAAGTATGTTTAAAAGAGTTTTTCAATTATTTCCCTTTTTACATGCTTTACACAGAAGGGGAGTTTTCCAAGACACAGATTTGGTAAACCTCGAACACGATTTTTCTTTGAAAGTTTTGAAATATATTTGAGGTTTAAGTGTTCTATCTTTTTATGCCATAGCCACATTTCATCTTCTCTTGAAATCTAGCAAGTGACCTTTTGTTTACTGAAATCCAAAAGACCAATCTCAGAGACATTTCTTCCATTTGGCAGTGAACACAATATGTCCATCAAATGATGAGACTATGCATGTATCCTTATTTAAGGAAGCTACATAACCACAATGTTGGTCTCATTTCAATCTTGGATTATAAATATGTATAAACCCATTGTTTTAATTAAAAAATTTTAAATTGGGTTAAATGGGCTTCAACTAAAATCATTGATTAAAATCAATTTGACTTTCGATAAGCATTAGATAGTCTACACAAACACTCTACACAAATGAGTCTCATTAGAGGATCTAGTCAGATGAGCTTTATCAAATGTGCCCAATTAAGTATTGATAAACGGTCTAATGGACCATCTAAGTGTTGAATTTTGATGATAAGTGTCCAAATTCATTCATGTTTTTTGAACATTCTAATGTGTTTTGTCCAACTAAAGTATAAACAAGTTCATATATTGTTTATAGTTGATACAATGATAAACGATCTAATGGACCTATGAACGATACTAGAAGTTTGATTTAGTGATTATTTCAGTAATTTTGAGAAGATAGGATTTTGAGCTTAATAAAAAAATAAAGTGTTCTAAAGATTGGATAGCTAAGGTAGTTCATGACAAGTCTAGTGAATCACTAAACCGTCTGATGTGTTGACCACTAGATTGTTAATGTGTGGACCACTTGATTGTCTAGTGTGCTGAACATTAGATTGTGTGACTCTTTAAAGTTTTAATGGACCATCTGCCATGTTGAACCATTTGCAACAAAATATATTACTTTAGACTAAATTAGTAAAAGCCCAAGATAGCAATTGTGAAACAAATTTAGTTATCCAAAAATCCCTACAAGCAAAGAAGGTCACAAACACAAAATACATCCATCACTCCAACAGTCACCACACCATGTTCTACACTATTCACCATCGCTTTTCTATTTTTTTATTTGATAATTCTTTTTTATTGTTTTTTTTCCCTTGGAAGGCCAAACTTTCTAGGTTGATCTTCTTGTGAGTTTAAGTGAATTATGAGGTTCTATGCAATAAGTGTTGTTCTTCAATTTTTGTAAAATAAACTTTAAATCATTTGTTCTTTTTGAATTCTAGTCTCTCTTCTTGTGATTAATTTTAAACATTTGTTTAACTCAATTATGTTATTTAGTTGAAATTCTCATTAACTTTCTTAATTATAACAATAATCACTTATTTTCTTAATTAAAAAAAAGAATAAAATCCTCACATGTTTATACTCGGAGATAAGTGAGGCACTCAATGAATTAAGTAGCACTTGCTTGATTAATTCAAATTTGTCTAGAAATTGAATAGATGATAACCATATGATAATTGTTTTGGTCAAAAGGCAAATTTCTGTTTAACCAGGACAAAATGAGAGAAATGATTCATTTCCTCTTCTTTTGTTCAAAAAAGTTCGATCCCCTAACATTGAAAGTGCCCTTCATATTTATAGAGCTCATTTTTAACTGCTTTGGATTTTTTCTCCCCAAAAGAAGGGGCTTGGCGGTTACATCATTCCACTACCCTAAGAACTAGCACGTTGTGGATATTTAGAGAGTGTTTCCTGAAATTTGGGAGATTTATATGGGCCTTTAGTTGTTTTTAGGGCCCACCCACGAGCCACTTCCACTTGGTTGCTTGGTGTCTGCAAATCTCCTCCTTCGCCACATACTAGCTTAGTCTTTATCCGACCTAATATACTCATCGTCTAACCGAGTATTTCGTTGACTTAGCTACCAGCCTATAAAGGTGATGGATAATCACTAAGTTGTCTGTCTTCCTCTAAAAGACATCCTTGTCCTTTCGCCGAGTTGTATGTGAATCCTCTAGGAGATCTGCTCATGCCTACGTCGAGCTATTAACTTTGTCTACGAGGCTTCTCTAGGAGATCTGCTCGTCCTTACGCCAAGCTACTAGCTTCGTCTGCGAGGCTTGTCCAAGAGTTCTGCTTGTCTCTATGCCGAGCTACTAGCTTCATCTGTGAGGCTTCCTTAGGAGTTTTGTTCATCCCTACGTCGAGCTATTAGCTTCGTCTGCAAGGCTTCCCTTTCCCTGAGATTCACCACGCCATGTTGCCGACGCTGTAGGGTGGGACGATACACAACCCTTCAACCTTGAGCTGACCATCTTGGGATGCGAGAGGTGCATCATAGTCGTCTGAACCCTCACGCTTCCCACGCTTATCATTGTCTTTTACCTACCTTGCCATGCGTGTGATTGTGAACGTTTTGATGGCCACGTGTGCGGCTAAGATTTTCCTAACTTTTGGCTAACGTTTCGTTAACTCTACTTAGCCGACCCCCCCCCCCCCCCCTTTTTCTCACGCTCGTGGTTGTTCGAAAACTGCTTGCAGTTTGGTTTTCGTTGCTTCTTTACCAGGTACTTCATCATTCACCACATTCACCACATTCACCCTCTTTGCTCTTTCGTTGGATTGGATGTTGTTCTCTTTGATTTCGAGTCATTATTGTGTGTGCGATTTATGCTTTTCTGTCTCTTTACTAAATTTGGCATCTCTGGGTTTTAGTTGCATTTTGCTCATTTCGCTTTTCATCGCTTTTGATGGTTTTAGACCTATGCGTTTTAGGCTGCCTCCTTTAATTGTGTTTCTAGGTTTGCGGGTTTGGGTGTGGTGATTTTAACTTTGCCATTGCAGTATTTTCTGATATCTAGTTTTGTATTTCTTCTAGTTTTCATCTCCCTGGGTTTTGCCCATTTTTAGAACAACCTCATCGGAGTCCGACTTCTAAGTTATTTGAGTGTAGAGTCCCCTTGTGTAAGCAGCCGACGTTGGTTATCGAGTTGTCCCTCCCTTTTCTAACTATGATTGCATACGACCCTTTTTATCTGTGGGCAAAGATGGACCTTAAGCGTGAATATACGGTGCTTGGTACTGAGAAAAATATTAAATTATTCCCAAGGAGACACACCTTATAAAAGAGTGATGAGAATGATGTTGTGGTGGGGACTTGTGAATTAGACGAGCCAGTATGTCAAGATGATTCAGTACCCACGCTTCATATGTTCACTTTTATTTATGTCACTATTTTTGAGAAAATTGGTCTTTGTCTACCGTTCACTACCTTCGAGAAAGCCTTGTTGTCGGTGTTAAATGTATCTCTTACCCAGCTGCATCCTAACAGTCAGACGTTCATCCAAGGTTTCCATATAATATGCTCTCACTTCGACATTATTCCGACTCCTTCTATGTTGCTGTCTTTCTTCTCTTAGCACGGTGAATGGCCGAGGGTTGTTGACTTTATTCTAGTCTTCTTATAAAGGTTTCAAAAGTGTGTTTTTGAAGATAATGGCCCCGAAACACAACCCCACTTTACTTGATGGCTTCCCTTTGTATTGGACCTAAAGGCCTAACCTCCAAAGTCCTCGCCAACTGGAAGATCTTGACCCTTCGAGAAAAGATATTGCCTTATGTTGGAGTAGTTGGGGTTGTGTTTGAGACTTGTCAACTCATAGAGTTCGAGTATTGAGTGGCTAACCTTAAACGTTACATTGGTATTGTTTTGCCACATTGTGTTTTGCCTTTTTCTTTCTCTTATCTATACTTTGCTAGCGTTTTTGCTTTTCTACAAAGAACGCCATGGTGATGTTGCATAAGGAGATTCTCTGACATATGAAACAACAGATGTAGTGCGCGTTATGTGCTCTGATGTAGATTTTTCTTTGTTGAATCATCAAAGATGGTGGTGGACAGGTAGATTGTTGATATTCTTGATGAAGATTAAAATTTAGCTTTGTATTGTATTGCGTCTTTTGTATTTTGTCCTTACTATTTTGTACAACTTGTGATCTATGCCCTAGTTGGCTTCTATGATATTTCGTACTTCGTGCTAGATTTGACTCCTTTTGTTATATTGTAGTGGATACTTCATGCTCTGTGTGTATACTTGACTTCCTACGCTATATTGTAGTGATACTGCTTTGCATTCTTCTTGTTTATTTTTGCCACCTGAATCTTGCAAACTTTGGTGTTGATCTTCCAACTTTCAATTTTAGGGATAAACTCGGAATTTGGGCGACGCACTTAGATTCCCACTTTCAATGTGCTGATGAGGTCAGAATTTGGGCGACATGTTTGGATTCCAGCCTTTAGTATGTTGATGAGGTCAGAATTTGGGCGACGTGCTTAGATTCCAGCCCTCAGTCTGTTGATGAGGTCGAAATCTGGGCGACGTGTTCAGATTCCAGCCCTCAGTTTGCTAATGAGGTGACGCGCTTAGGCTGCTAGCCCTCAATCTGCTAATGAGGTCAGAATCTAGGCAACGCGCTTGAACTCCTTTGTGCTTTGGTGGTGTTGTTCTGCAGTTGTAGTTATGCTTAAACTGTTTTTGTTTTGCCGGTGTCGTCCTGCTTTATCGTTTTTGTTTTGGCAAGTGTCATCCTGCTTTATCGTTTTCGTTTCGACAAGTGTCATCCTACTTTATCGTTTTTGTTTTGGCAGGTGTCATCCTGCTTTCTTCGTTGTTTTTTTGGCATGTATCATCCTGCTTACTTATTTGTTTTTGTTTTAGCAGGTGTCATTATGCTTTATCAATTTTGTTTTGGCAGGTATCGTCCTGCTTACTTTATTATTTTTGTTTTAGCAGGTGGCATCCTGCTTTGTTGTGGACGTGAGTGATGGGATCATAATATTGAAGAAAATGCTAGTAGAATGAGATAGATCCCAATGGGCTAGTGTTATTCTTCATGTAAAGAATGCTTATTCTGGTAGAAAAATATAGAACAAATAAAAGTTTAAGAACATATATGCTCAAATAAGGAAAATAAAACCAAGTGATTAGAGTGATGCGCTTTAGCTGAAATAGAAATGCAAATTGGTTGCGTTCCATGTTCTTAGGATGATGCTACCTTCAAGTGTCTCCTGTTTGTACGCCCCTCCTCCTAGTACCTTCTTCACCCTGTAAGGCCCCACCCATTTTGGGGATAATTTACTTTTGATTTGCCAAAGATGGGCCCTCTTGAACACCAAGTCAGCAGTTTTGAAGGTGCGGTGGATCATCTTTGTGTTTTAACGTGCCCCTACTCTTCTTTTGGTGGCCTCGCTTCTGATTTGGGCCTGATCCCTTATTTCATTTATGGTGTCCAAGTCAGCTCTTCTTCCCTCATTTGCGTGTTTTGGGATGAAATTTGCCATCCTTAATGTGGAGGTGTGGGTTTTTGTGGGGAGCATGACATCTGTGTCATATACCAAAGACTGCCTAGTAGTGTTCATGAGCCGCCAAGCAACATAAGAGGCGTGAGGCCATTTTCTGGGTTTTTCCCAGAAATTGCCAAGCGGTGTTCGTGGGCCGCTATGGAGCACGCGAAACTCTGACTGGTTTCTACGCTTTGTTGAGTTATGTGGAATTTGTGGGTGTTTTACATGTTTCCTTCCCTATTTTGATCGTCTGTTGATACAAATTGTTGAACTTGTCATTGTTTTATTATATCTTGGTAATTTGATGATTGAACAACATGAGGGTTCACTTTAGGAATTGGGGAAAATATTGAAACTTGATGTTTGATGTTTAGATGAGGAATTGATGTAATGCCATGCTGTGTGAATCTAATTAAGCATGTATGACCATTGGAGACATAATAGAATGATTTTTTGTGAAAAATGTATGTGTGGGTTGCTTGCTGGAGATTCTAGAATTCTTGTAGGATAAGAGATTTAATCTCTATATATGCATTTTGAAGCATCGCCTGGTAGCAAGTATCTACGCCAGGCGACGGGCCAGTGCGCAACAACACTTTGAATTGTATTGTGATCGTTGCGAGTTTGGTTTTTGTTGGGGGTTGCTTTGACTCATACATGTGATAGTGGCAGAAAATGGACAAATTAATATTATTGCAACCCTAATGAATGAAATTTGATTGTGTGATGAGGTTCAACTTGAATTGGTTTGAAGTATTGGAATAAAGGAACAAGTGCAGGTGTTGGTTTGAGGAAAGTCATAATTTGCATGAGTTGTATGAAATCCCTGGTTTCTGATTTTGAGTTTCTTATGAGTATGTGGATTCTATGTTCAATTCAAGTGTTGGCTTAGTTCCAAGTCGCGAATGCATGTGTATTGATAATGGAATGATGCAATGTAGAGTATATTGAAGTATAAGAATGTGCATTTTAACTTCTGGATGTATGAGAATTGAACGATTGGATGTTGGGAATTGCCTTAGAGTGCCTAAAACCATAAGTTTCACACTACTAGTATAGCGCCTAATGGTGTAGAGTGAATCGCCAAGCGGTAGCAAGAACTGGGGAAGCCCTAGAATGAGAAGTGCCCGACCACAAGTTCAGACCGTCAGGCAGTCTGCACTGCCATTTCACTTGGTGACGCTTAGGTTGCGTCAGGCGATAGGATAGTGGCAGGGTACGTTTTGCATGGCTTGTTGTGAGGGTCTTTGTTTGGGATATACTTGGATAAATTACGAGCGGGGCGGTTCGTAATGGAGTTGGAAACGCGTGATTAATACGAACAAGGAGGTTCGTATTGGATGTACTCTTGTGTGGGTATAGGAGCGGGGAGGTTTGTATGTTTCGTGCTCAAACTTGAGGCTATTATGAGCGAAGACATTCATAACAGGTGTTCACGCGTGTTGGACTATAAGCGAAGAGGTTCGTAGAGGTTGAGTACGAGCGGGGAGGTTCGTAGAGTTAGATCACAAGCGAGTAGGTTCGTGGAAGCATATGGAATCCCTAAGACCAAGGTTAAGTATGTACTGATCTTATATAGGTCAGGTTGATGATATTGAGGAATTTACACAACTTATGGTGATGGCTTTGGCTTTAAGACATGTTGAGACCCATTTACGAGTGGTGGCTTGTAATGGATTGTAAACACGTGGCAATCACTAGTGGTAGGCTAGTAATGTTGGAAATCTTGTGTGAGCATACGAGTGGGACGCTCGTATTGGCTAGCTCCACTTGATTGTCACTTACGGGTGGTAGGCTGGTGATGTTGGGAATTATGTGTGAGAATACGGATGATGGTTCATATTCGTTAGCTCCACAAGATTTAGCTCAAATCCAAAGAGATATTTGAACAAAACTTGAACTTTGGGCATGAATCATTTGAATTTTGGGCATGAATTGCTTAACACTAGATGATGAAGACATTCTCTACCACACATACCTAAGCTTTAGAATTTTCTTCCTACTTGTCGACTTGAAGTTTTGGTTTATGCTTATCATCTGATTGATCTTTTTTTTGCTTATAAGATAAAATAGAACTTGACCTATTCAAGCTCTACATTTTGTTGTATTTAAGCATTCAATCAAAACATTCAGAGAGTTGGACTTTTGCTCCAACAAATATTATAGTACATATTCAAAATATATTACAACAAATGATTTGAACCAATAAAATAAAAACAAGGCATTCCTATGCCAACCAAGATTTGAACCTGTGCTCTTTCTCATACCAAAGAGAAGCTTATTCCCAACCATTAAGCTACATGCTTAATTTAGATATAATGCACACACCATAAAATTAAAAAGACCATATGATACGCGAGCCATGAGAAAAAATCGTAAATAAATCAATTAAACCATTCATACGTCTAATAATATTGGAACACGTGATCACTACACCAACAAGATCTCTCAGTAAAAACTCTGCACCCTTGAGAACCACAACAAAAATCTTTTCGCATTAAAACACTAGCCACTTTCTAACTTCTCTTGGATAAGTTATGTTTTTCCATGCGTCTTACAGGAAACTTTGATATGTGCAATTTTAAACCTTGCGTAAACACTATTACAACAACACAAATTGAAGCATAAACATCAAAAGCCGCAAATGAAATTTAAAAGCATAAGAAATAAAAGTTTGAAAACATAAAATAGAAGCAAAACTTAAACACACAAAATTCATAAATTGGAAGTAAGACTTTGAATTGAACCATTGTATTTCATTGAAAATTTAGAGATATATGAGATCAAGAAGAGTGTTGAAATTAAAATGGTGAAAGGAAAGTCATTTAGCATAATCACGACTACTTTGTGCTTGTGATTGACAAAGTGAAACTACCTAGAACACTGGAGAAAACCCCAATCTCTAAAGGTCATTTTATGCTCATTAGACAAGAGGAAACCCCTTATAATTCACTTTCTTTACCCTAGCTCTCAACACATGGTTCTTTATCTCGCTCAATCCAGGGCTCCCCTTATCAAAACCTAATTCATACCTTAAAAACCTCAAAAAATAAAATTCAGAAAATACGAAATCCTATTAGTTCATGATTCCTGTGATCAACAGTTCGTACCTCCCTTCATCAGAAGCTAAGCATGGATCAATCTCTTTAGTGAAGCAGTGCATTTTGGAGAGGAAAAGACTGGTCAAAGTTGCATTTGACCCACATGGACTACTTTGGAAAAATAGAAATTGGAGTCAAGGGTTCAACATGCAAATCAACCAATTAATAAGGACTTCCTAGCAAGCTAATTTTATTAAAAAGGGAGTTTTAAAAAAAAGAGAACTAAATGCAACAAAATACTATTCAAATTAACCTTTTTTATCACATTTTTCTGAAAACTCAATTTTTCTAAACATTCAATAAAAAACTAATTAATTAAAGACAAACACATATTTATTTAAACTAAAACTAAATTATTAGAGAGGAAAAATATAGAGAAATAGGATATTAACAAATTAATTCTACAAAACCTACAATATAAAGTGTGCATTTTCTTCTTTTTGGCATAAGTCGCACTATAAGAAAAGCTCTAATAATATCTTCAAAACATATTTTCTTCTTTTCTACTTAAGAAAATAAATGAAACAATATCCCACATAACAATTATATAATAATACCTTGTTTTTTGTGTTTTGATTGTGCGTACTTCTAGAATGAAATCGTTCAATTCAAATCAACAAAATCAAATTTGGATTAGCAACTCAGTAAACTAGAAGCTTTGTGACTTCACTTATTCCTCAAGTGCACAAAAGCACATGTTAGAATGTTCGAATAACATGTGTGAATTCAAACATCAAAGTTACTTATCATTGAAAATTCAATACATAGATGACCATTAGATCATCTAATTAAATTTAGTAGATCAAACCATCTAGAGTTGGATCATTTGATTCTCATTATTTTGTTCTAGTGGAGGTGGGTTTTCTTGTTTTTGTTGTCATCCATGTTGTCCTCCACAATTTCCTCGTCCCCGATTTACTCGTCCTTCACAACCCCGACCTTGTTTAGTACATTGTACAAAAGATAGCGAATGCCACTGATTGGATAAGTTCTTCAATCAAATCTTTAACCTTGATCCATTCCTAAGTAAAATGACCTTGATTTTGGTGGTAGTTGCACCTCTTACTAAGATTTCCTACTCGCGGATTTGGGAAGGGATTTGGAAGGTGGATGACCTCCAAATCGCAGGCTTTTTGCAATATAGTCTCTCGACTGGCATTAAGCATTGTGTATCATATTTTCCATGTCATCGAGTTTTGAAAGCTCGAATGTCCGAAGAATCCTTTAGTCTAGTAGACCCCAATGTTTTTCCTCAAATTTTCCTCTGTGGACATATGACAAGAAGCTCATACTCTGAGTTTATCCATGTTCTCCGGTGGATCATTGATGAGTGAATCCAGGAATGGTCCTGGCTATAGTGCACATATGATAACATGCATAATAATTTATGGGTGTAGTCTAGGACCTTCATTAGATGTGGTCATAAGTTGGTCAATAAACTATCTTAGGGGTTCATGATCCCTTTGAACAACATATTTAAGGCAAATCGACAAGGCTACCACCAACATATGATCAGCAGACCGTGTTGCAAACATAGCACATATCGTGTTGAATGAACGAATGGATTGAGTTTGATGCAGTGCCATTCCAAGGCTTGTCCCTTAAGTGTGGTGGGAACATGCCAACAATGCATTTTTGTGTGTCTAGAAAGGATGTTAACCTACGTGACATAGGACTTGACATGTGCTTCTGGGTTTGAGGTTTTGTCGTACTTCTCAAAATTGATGACAACTCGCTTTGGAATATGGACTCTTTTTATATTTGGGGTGAAGTGCAAACCTTCAATCAGGGCATGCATGGTTGTGTTTAGCTCAACTCAAGGGATAACACGAAAGGAGATATGTTGATAACATACTTTAGAATCCTCGTCCGTTGATGTCGCCTTCCTGTTTGAATCACGCTGATTAACTTTGACTCAGCTCTAGGTTGTACTCAAGATTCACGGTCAACCATTGTGCGTAAGTCGAGCTAGTCACGATTGTCTTCTCTCTGACCATGGGTTGAATGGTGACTCTCAGAAACTCACTCTTGAATTTTAGGTGAGGGGGAAATTTTTTTGTGATTGGACAACTTTCGTTCTCTCCTTTTGCTTGTAGGGAGAAACCTGGTTGTCGCAATTTGTGTGCTCCTTTTTTTGCAATTGGACGGTACGAGCTATTATGGATTCAACCACTCACATCGAATATGGGGATGGGCATCATGTCCTTGATCAATGGATAAAGCATTCTCTATCCAATTTGGCTAACATTTGATTCAAAGCTTGCAACTACTGTTGGTGATGGGTGGGTATATGGTCCAAGCAGGTTTCTAGATCTTTGTCGATCTTTTGTTTTATCTCTTGTATTCCAGCAAGCACTTGTTGGAGATCTTCCTTGCTTTTATTGAGGAGTCTCTTCAAATGGATCTTGATCGTGTTGATGGTTTGTGGATCCATGTCAAGTACTGAAGAAGTAGATGTGTGAGTTTGATCGTGCGTCTACACCATGCACTCGTGATTGTCGAGAAGTATTTCTACTAGGACCCCACAGTGAACGTCAAATGTTCTTATACCATTTAGCCGAGTGGTCTCTGAGGTTGACTAACTTAATTGAAGGCGTGTAATCCAGTTCTAAATTAAAGAGAGAGGAAAATTCACCTATAAAAATTCTCTGACATTCAAGTCAATAAAAGATTTTGAGTGAATATTTTGTTGGTAAAAGTGATAATTGATGGATCATACTTCATGTAATCATGTATATTTATAATTTTTTAGACCTATTAATATCAATATGAAGCATATATTAACATATAAATATTGTCCGTGAATTTCTATCATGTATCACACAAATATTGTTTTATCCCGACGGTTCATCTAGATATATTCAACTGTTGGACATATTTAGGCATGCTAATACACATAATTAATTATAATATTGTGTCGGGTAGCTATATATATATATATATATATATATATATATATATATATATATATATATGTGTGTGTATATTTCACAATTTTTTTAAGATTTCATTTTTTTTTCAATGCTTAAATGGAGAAATTTTATAAGATTCACATTTCAATTTTATAACCAATAACTATCCAATAAAGATACTGCAGCGTTAAACGATTCTTTGCATGTGAGAAAGTTCTCAGAATGTGATCAACAATTCTTTGAATGTGAGACAGTTCTTAGAATGTGAGCAAATATAAAAAGAATAGTTTATATCTGCATGATGTAATGACGTGCACTAGAAAAAATTAGGTATATGTGTCAGGATAGAAATAATTATACGACCCTTTGTTTTTGTCATGTGTAATTTTATAAGTGAAATTATATATATATATATATATATATATATATATATATATATATATATATATATATATATATATATATATATATAGATAGTTAGATCGATAGATAGATAGTTAGTTGTAGTTATTATTATGGTTTAAGTGATTTATTTAAATTTAATTAATTTTTAAATTAAAATAAATATTTTATTATTTAAATTTTTAAGTAATGCTTTTTCAATTTAACTTATTCAATCATTTTACCTTTTAAATAATTATTTATTTCAATTTAACTGTTTTTAAAAATTAAAAATAATTATTTAACAAAAATATATGTGTATGAGATAAATTTTAAAGACAGTGGAATGTGACTCTTATGTGTAAAGTACAGAGTGACAAAATAAGTTAGTCCTTTTTAATTCTTAATTCGTCTCATTTAAAACATACTATAAGCATATATATTTTTTAAAAGTTTTATTAATTAATTAATGTTTCTAATCAAACTTAATATATGAATGTTAATTATTTAAATTAAAATATCATTATATGTTGATACCTTAAAAACAATATAATATACAAAATTAAATTTTTTAAATGATTTTATTTTAATTTTTAATTAAAAAGTGTAAACTATTAATTAACAACAGGTTAAAAATTTTAACTGGATCAAGTACTTTTTTTATTACTACAACAAGTACATTGGTGAAATTAGGCCAGTGAGTGTAGGGTACTTATTTAGGGTTTTCTTGGAAGACATGGTAAGCAAAATTGGATACATATTCAGACAGAGCTTTTAAGGCCATCTGCAAGGACAGATACGCCTTTAAGACATTTATTGATAACACTTTTTATCCCAAGAAGTAAGTCTTGTTAGTACATGTATTTTAAATTGTTTTTGACAACTTATTTAATACTCTTCATCAACTATACACATATAGTAATAGGACAAAACACTATTGATGTGGGAAGGAAGGATGTGAGTTTAATTATTTTATTTCCATCTTGTTTTTGTATTAAATAAGTATAAACTTTTTTGTTTTATTTTCATTCTTAAGATATGGTTATCCGTAATTTTTTTTTTTACTATTTTAAATATTAATTTAATCACATTAAACAACAATGCGTTGCCAAGAATTTAATATCAAAATTATACATATGTTTTCATAATATCAAATATCAATATTGGATAAAGATTAAATAATTATAAAATAGTAAAATTACTTAAGAGTGTATTTTAAAAATAAGTTACAAAATTAAGAATTTGAGTAAAGTTACTATAATTATTTTAGATTAGTTGTATTAGATAAAGGTTCTAGACAAAGAAGAAGATGAGAACAGAGGCGGACGGAGACACGATAGTGTGAATATATTCATACACATCCTATCTTATACTTAATTTAAAAATATTTACTCATACTCATACATAATAGATGTAGGATGTGAGTTTAATTATTTTTTTTCGAATTAAAAGCTTCTCTCCCTCTTATGTTTATATTAAATAAGTATAAATTATTTTGTTTTATTTTTCATTCTTACAATATATATATATATATATATATATATATATATATATATATATATATATATATATATATATATATACACTATTTGTTCCTACCGAGTAAAGACATACTTGAGTGAACACAAGTTGTATCAGAGCCAAGGGGTTTCAAGTCAAACGCATTCACTTTCTTCTCTTTTATGTCCACCCTTGTAAGCCAAAATGTCTTTCACTAATTAGGGGATACCAACCTGGTGGGGGAGCCTGCAAAGTCACTCCGTCGCTCAAGTCAATATCAGAGCAATAAATGATAAGAGTAAAATAAGATCATAATAGAATCTTTACCTCATGAATAATACCTTTTTTACTAGTTTAATGGGTCTAGCCCTATGGGCCTAGGGTTTGTGTTTAGCTAATTTTAGGGTTTGTTAACTATGTTTAATTAGTTTAATTCGCTCCATCTTCCAGCACAGATCCTATTTACGAATAATCTATATTATTTTTCAGCAAAGACGTTCTTTACCCCTGGGTTGAAGCCACTTCGACTTCTACCTCGGTTAACCATGTGCTCGTGATGTCCTCTATCGCTAAGCACCTTTGCTTATGTTTCAACATTGCTCATCTATCGTTAATTATCGTGCGTACCTTAAAGACTTATCAGGCTGGAGTATACTCGGATTAATTTGTTGACAGATATCAAGTGGTTCAAGGTCTTCACGCCATTTGCACTACGTTTACTGAGCTGGAGTATATTCGGCCTCCCAGACTGATGTCTACTTAATGGTTCAAAGTAGCTTTTTTCCCACTATGTACATAATTCAATAATATTTTTATAAAAAACAAAAAATTACATTAGAAAAGCATGACATTATCGAGAATTTAATATCAAAATAATATATATATATATATATATATATATATATATATATATATATTCTTAATTTACACTAATAATTTATCATACTTTTAGAAAGATATCTCAATTATTTGCAAATTTTAAAATAAAAAGATATTCTTAACCACTTTATAACTTATTGAATCCATACAAATGAAATGATATTAAGATTAATGGGGTAAATTAGAAGAAGCATGAATCGGAATGTTTTGCATATGGATTGTTCTGATAATGGATTTCTAGTTTTAACTTTTAATTGAGTTTAATTCAAATTATATATATATATATATATATATATATATATATATATATATATATATATATATATATATATATATAAAAGATATATAAAAGATGTGGGAACATCGCGTTGTTAAAGGTAACTAATCTCATGGATGAATAGGTTCTATATTTAAATTGTTATTTACTATGCAAAAAATTATAAATATTTGTTCATTCTTTCTAAATGACTTCTTTTCTCTATAAAACAAATATTTACTGCACAAAAAATTGTAAATACTTACTAAATGTGAACTTTTTTATACGGTTAGAGTTGTGATTCATATATTTAATGAACTCAACCATTTTTTTTAAGAATTTAAAGATTGACATTATATAAGTATTTTAGAATGTCTTGTATTGATTAGAAATTATAGTAAATTTTCTCTTTCATTTAAAATTGGAGTTAAAAAACTTATTTAAAATATATATTAAAACTTTCTCGGTGATAAATAATTTTTTAATTGATTAAAAGATTTTTTGTATATGTTAAAACGTTCTATTATACTTATAAGAAGGAAATTTTTAATGCATTAAAATCATTTAAGTTCAATGTTTTTGATTCTTCTGTTTTAATATGTGAATTTTACTAGTAAGTGAATTTAACCAGTTAAAATACAATATTAATCCATTAAAAATATAGATTAATATCTAAATAAATCTCTTATTTCTTAATTATTTTACACTAAATAAAAACCAAAGTTTTTTAAATCGTTTATTCTTTTAAGAGGGAGAGTGTCCAAACTAAGTTGAAAATTGTTTTTAAATTTGTCTTTGTTTAAATTTTGGTATTAATACTATGATCGAAAGAAAACATAGATGTTCATATGGATATTTATTTTCTTATATGTATATCCTGTCTAAATGATATTGTTTTCATTCCCTCAATTTAATTTTAATCTTAAGACTTCTAAATAGGTTTTTCTGATATAACTTAGTAATACAACACTACTAATAAAATCTTGTATGATTCAAGATTTAATATATTGAATTTTACTTTTAATATTTTGATTTTTACTATTTTGATTGTGTGCTTGTAAAAGCTCTGAAATTTAAGTATAATCTTATAAAATTTTGATTGTGCTTGTAAAAGTTCTGAAATTTGAAAATTTAGTATAAGCTTTAGTTAACATAGATAAACAAGTGGATCTAACTTCTAACTCTAATATTAAATGAATATCATTCATTATACATATCTTTCTATTTCTTTATCATTTGATTCTTAATATTATTTCACTTTCATTTCTATGAATGAAATAGAAAACAATTAAATCTTAAAATTAACAAATTTAACAAGATTCTCATTTTGTATTTTAAAAAACTAAAAAAAAAATAATCAGTGATAGTTCAGTTCAACTGACTTCTTAAAATTAAGAAAATGAAGAACATATCTTACTATTCTTTTCATAAAAGTTACTCTTGAAAGTAACAGTATCATTTTTTTTCTAGCAATCATAGGTACAATACAAATCAATTTTCACCAGCAATCAATCTATGGAACCAACCCTCACACCAACCACAGCAGTTATGACTACCTGCGTTAAAAATACATTTCAAAATAATTTTATTACATTTTACTTCTTATTCTATTACACCAATAATCTTATATTAGTTAAGAATTAAAATAAAGTGCAGTTTAAATATATTTTTTTTCCACTCTCCAATGCACTTTACAGACAAAATCGTGACGGATTTTTAATCTTCAAACTATAGACAATACTTCAAGAATCTGGATAATTCATCCGATGATGTTTAATTTTGTCTGTTAATTATTTTAGATATTTCATTTTGTGTGTTTATTATTTTAGATATTATATATTTATATTAAAAATGAAACTTAGAAACTCAACTAACTCTTGGGTTCATGTGGGATGCTTTAATGACTTAGGAGTCTTATTCAAATCAAACACTACAGATAATTTTTCTTACAAGGAGGTCTATTACAAGCAACACTGACCTTACTTCTTCATTCCTATTTATTACGAGTATAAATAGAACACACCAACTAAATATCGTGTTGTTGGGTCAAATTTGAAGCATCACATGGCTAGCGTTTCAACTCAAATCTCACAACTGCAGCTCTTTATGGAAGATCCAGCTGAACTTAATGCTACGAGGTTTCATCTTTCGCGCTCGCTCCTCAGCACGTTCTTGCAGCTTCCTAATCCTCGGTGCTAACCCACACACGTAATCCTGTGCCCTCTTTCCCTCCTCTCTCAAACCCTCCACCTTCTCCAATCTCCACCGTCCGATCAGGAACTCCAAGATGTCTGCGTAGTCATTCACCGTGTACACTCCCACACGTTGCGCCACTGCAGCGTAGTGCTCGAATAGCCTGGGGTCCTCCCCATCGTACATAAGATGCGCCGGCATGGTGATCTTTTTCTCCATCATGCTTCCTATTGCCACCATTGTTCCCGTCGGATCCACTTCTAGAAGCTTCTCCACGATCCTCGAGTACGCTTTCTCGTGTCTTTTCTCATCTGCAGCAATGGTTCCGCATATGCGCGCCAGCACAGGATCACCACCCTCCTTTGCGAGCCTTGCAGTGTTACCATGTGACACGAACGTGGCTCGCTCTTGGAATGACGTGTATACGTACCCCAGATATGGGTTGTTCTCAAAACCAGGGTCCTACACAGTCCAAACAAAAACATAAATGGAACATCCTATGCTCATTCGAAATTCAACTACAATTTTTAACTTGGAATATATATATATATTTATATATTTTAAATTTCAAATTTCAAATCTTTTGAAATAATGATAAGAAAGTTTCCTGTTATACTTACCATGCCTGCAGCAATGAGGTAATGAATGGTCTTTTCAATCATGTTCATGTTAACACGACCAGAAAGATACAAGTATGTTCTCAGCAAATCCCCATGTCTGTTCTCTTCCGCGGACCAGGCCCGAGTCCACACGGCCCACGGGCTTGGGCTTGTTCCGCACTCGTCTTTCACGCCGTCGAGGCTGTTCATTATGGTCTGGTAAGTGGGAAGAGCTTCCTCAGTAATCATGTCACCGACCAGCACCAAGAAGTACTCGTCAGATAGCTCCTTCGTTCGATCGCGAAGAGCCTTCACCTCCTCCATGAACTCTTCAAACGGCAACGATGGATCGGGAACGAAACTCTCGGGTTGCCAGCTTTTTTCCACGGGTTTCAGCAGCGGAAGGACACACTGCGAAGCCCACCCTTCCAGCGACCTGAAAACCTCTAACTTTTCCGGCGGCAATGAGTGGGCCCTCCGCGCTTTCGATGGCGGCGACACTGAGAGGACACATTTCGGTGGCAGCATGCGGTGGGGAACACTTCTTGGAGTGCATGCAAAGGGGAGAGTAGTTTGTATGAGCATGGTGGTTGAGGAGGGTGTGGGAGATATTTTTGTGAGTGTGGTGAGAGGAGTGAAAAACTATGTTTTGATTTGGCCGTTAATATATAGAAACAAAATTTTGAAGGCGGTGGAAAGTGGCCCTTTATGAAACAAAGGAGTGAGTTCGAGACATTAAGCGTAAGAGTATAGGTGTCGGCTTCAGAGCATCATAAAAAAACTACCTTGTAGGTTTTCTTGCAGGATGTAGTGCCTTGTACCAGATTCCTTGCATGCTTTAAAACTTGAGGCCATCTTGAGATAGACACAGTTTAAGGCATTTATTGATCACATTTTAAAAAACGAAAATTTTACATGCACACCATAAATAAAGTTTTCTTAAACTTATAAGACACTTAGTCAGAAATGAAATTTTTAAGACTATATTTTACACCTTTGACAAGTTTCTTATCACGGATTTTTAAAACTATATTCACAATTGTCGTCCAGAACATTTCTATATGTACCTGTCTTCAGTTGAAGGGTGTATTTAGCGACGTGCGTTCTGGCAAGAGTGGTTGGATTTCATTCTCAATGGATGTCATGTGTACTATATATGTGTATACATGCTGTGACCACATCTCGGAGAGTCATTACACTTTATATCCGATTTAGATCTAATAAAATAGGTTTAGTCTGTAATCCAAATTTGATTTAGGTAAAATGGATCTCGATTAAAATTTGGATTTATTTTAATTAAATTATTTAGATTTGAAATTTTTTCAATTTAATTTAAACTCGATTAAAACTAGATTTTTTTTTTTGTCAATTATCTTGAATTTAACGAGATCGATTTATATATATGATTACTAAATCTATTATATATGAGTTTGGCTCGACCCTTCAGTTTAGGCCGACTCGGCATGACTCTTTCAACTTAGACAAACTCGTCTCAACCTTATTAGATCTTGGTTAATTCGGCTCGACTTTCGGTCAAGGGCCTACTTAAGACAACTAATAGATGTAACACCCATTTCGAGATGTCACGTGAAATTGTTTTTTCAATACCAAGCGAAACTCTGATACCATCCTATAATTAAGAACTTAGTAAAATTACATCATAAATACTTGTCCAAATTTCTTCAAATAAAACATCTTAATTTTTTTTCCAAACATCCTTAAATAGTCCATTACAATTCTTCAAATCCAAAAGCCAAAGAAATAAAATCCAAAAAGAAGTTTGAAATCCATTTCCAAAAGCCTTCCAAATCTCCCAAAGTTCTCCCCATTGCATCTCCTTGCATCTACGCAATTTTACTATTATATGCATTCACATCTACTGCTGTAAAATACACAAATTATCCGATCATCGAACAACTACAACAATTGCAAGGGTGAGCTTGACCAGAAAAAAAAAATACAATATACAACCATATTTTGATATCGTACAACTCATCTCATAATCACAACATAATTCATGGTTCACCCAAATCATGTTACCATAAAATGATATCACATATTATAGCATTCTCTCATACCTATTTCCTTTCCTATGCGCCAACGCCGCTTGGATAGAACTTTTTACCTACTTTTCATAAGACTTACAAGCAACAACCCTTGAATGCTCACCAAAGCCTTAGGCAAGAGCAAAATAACTAAGCTTAAGCCAAAGTCTTATAGTAGAACAAAACCCCATTTTACCTGACTCACCAAAGTCTTCTGGGTAAATGTGCAACTTGGTTTTACAGTTATGAGAGAATTCATATTGATCCATCACATATGTATACACATGCATGCATCACATGATCAACCTACCTGAACTCATCATGCAACTACATTATATCATGCCTCATCATACCATACCATACATATCATGTCATATCACATAATCCAACATGCATAAACTCATCATGTCCAAACATCCAGTATACTACAAATAAGGACCCATCACTATCTATCACAACACAATACAACTAAAAAAACAACAATCATGCATGACATATATCTCCAACTACAAAATTCCAAACGAAGATCACATCGTTCAAACTGAAGAATAACATGTTATGGACCATCTGTCAAAATTTTAGCTCAATCCAATAGTTAACGAATCAGGAACTCAATTTTTTGAAAATTGCGTAGTCTAGAAAACGTTAGTGGCATCCAACGCCCAAACACCAGAGGCTCAGTGCCTGGCGGTAGGAAGCTAGCGCTCGTCACCCAAAAAACCGGAGACTTAGCGCCTGACGATAGGAAGTTGGCACCCAGCCCCACAACCAACGTCAAAAATATGAAAAACAACATCAAATCACATGAGAACCCATTTCCAACACATGCAAACAACCAAAATATGCTACCAAACTTACCCAACATCTATTGAACATAATACTTGGATTCTAGAACCTTAAGACTCCCAAAAATCTTCTTACTCCAATAGATCATCCAACCCAAAAATTTCATAACTTCCAAATTGATTGTAACAAAGAAATATCTACACTTGTTATCAAATTACAATGATCAACCATAAACTCATTTTCTTCTTCAGTTAACAACCTTAAACCACCATGCTAACTCCAAAATCATATCAATTGCTAAAAAACACAAAATTCCCAATATAGGCATGAACAAAAAAATTTCCAAGAACTTATAACCCAACCAAAACTCTTTTGTGCTAACAATAGAAAATTCCACTACACAAAAATTATTATTAACCCATACTATATTCATGAACAAAGAATTTTCATTCTTCATATCATGACAAACATGGTCTACAATCAACTTATACCTCTCAATTAAAAGAAAACATTTCAGAACCAATTCCTTGTAGCCACAAAATTAACAATATTGGGTTTGGTGGAGGCTCGAGCGGAACCCTAGAGCTTTGGCTACTTCCATGACTCAGATGAAGCAAAGCAAGGGGATCACTACAACAATAAAGGGAAAAGCCAAAAACGGAAGGTGGTAAGAGAAACTAGGTAAGATCTGAAAGTTTTTCTTTATTGATTTGAAAACAGAATGGAAAACTGTTATGTTGTTTACAAGAGAAAGGAAACCTATCTTAAATAGGCTTCGATCTAGCAGAAGGTAACCACAAACGATAACCTTAACTAACCCTAAACTACTCTAACATCCCCCCTCAAGATGGACTATGGATGTTCAGTAGGCCAAGCTTGGAGGTGATTATGTGATATTGTCGTCGATGAAGAACCTTGGTGAAGCCGTTAGTAAGTTGCTCTTCAAAGTGAATGGGAAGGAGGCGGAACAGAATAACTTGGACTTTTCCACGAAGAACGTGGCAGTCAATGTTAAGGTGATTTAGGAGCTCATGGAAGCTCTTGTTGTGGGCGATGTGGTGAGCGGATTTGTTGTCACAATACAAGGCAATAGTGTGGTTTGGTTGGATATGGAGATCACGAAGGAGATAACTCAACCACTGGATCTATCATGATGTAGTGGCAAGGGTGCAATATTCTGCCTCTATAGACGACCTAGAGACAATTCCTTGCTTCTTGGATTTCCAAGATATAAGAGAGGAACCTAGGAAAATGCAAAATCAAATGGTGGATTTCCTTGTGTCTAGGCATGTACCCCATTTAGAATCATTGAAATCTTTCAGTTGAATATTGTTATCAACTATAAAGAGCAATCCTTGTGAAGGGTTGGTCTTGATGTACCATAGGATGTGTTGAACAGTAGAATAATGATTGACAGTAGGAGCCTGCAAAAATTAACTAAGAAGGTGAATGAAAAAACATAGGTCAAGTATAGTATTAGTGAGATATATGAGCTTCCTTATGAGTCTTCTATATATGGTAAGGTCTGTTAGAGGGCCAACAACATCATATGGAGCTTTTGTGTCCTTAAGGTAGGGGGTTGAGCATGGTTTGCAATCCATCATTCTAGTGTGACTTAGAATATCAAGAGCATACATACGTTGGCATAAATGTATGCCTTTCTTAGATCTCGCAACTTCAAATCCAAAGAAATATTTGAGATTTTCTAGATTCTTTTTCTTAAAAGCCTGGTGTAGAAGAGTTTTTGTAAGACCCGTAGAATTTAATTAATTAAATAAATAATTAATTAATAAATACGGGAGGGGTAATAATTATGACATTAAATTATGGTTGGTATGACGTGGAAAAGTGCTAGCTCATGTGGTTGAGAGCACTTTGATTGTGCGAGAGGACTTGGGTTCGAGTCCTATGTATGCTAACTTTTGATGTTATGGTTTTGTTATTTAAATTTATGAAAACATGTTCTTGTATATTATGATAATTGAATTGTGATTCCTAGCATGAAATATGACTTGGTTACATGGTTGATAATGCCTTGGCAATTGCTTAGGCTATGGGTTCAAGCCTTGGAGAACTTACATTAAACTTTATATTTTTGGCATTTTTGGTTTTAACGTGAATATGGAAAGGTGGGAAGGAAACCTAAGTGAGTGGGCAGCCAAAGGAGGCTGGAAGGGCAGCCATAGGGAAGGATTGAATGGCACATTATGTCTTATTCAATGCCATTTTCGTTTTGGTAATTAATCACTTAGTCTAGGCACACTTTAAAAAGGAAAATTAGGTTAAGGGCTAAGGTTTGACAAGCTGGGAAACTATACCTAAAGAGAGAGCGAAAATCTGAGAGAGTGTGAGAGGTTCTGGGTGATTTTGAGTTGCTGAATAGTGAGGAAGCAAGGAAGGTGGGTGATCAAGGGGGAACCTTACAAATTGTCAAGCTTAAGCGAAGGAGAACCAGGTTAGGGGAGCTTACACGTTAGAACTTTAATAACTGTATTCGAATTGCTGAATTTTATGTGTGTTGATGATTCTGTTCATTGCTGTTTGGATTTTTCTAAGTTTCTGGAAAAATTCCCAGAAACCGCCTGGCGGGCTGCTCATAGCCGCTAGGCGATGCATGTAATATCACGTGGTTTGGGGTTCCTGTAAGGGGAACCGCCTGGCGGCACAATCCCGACTGCCAGGCGATGCTTAGGGTTCTAGACATTCTGGGTTTTTCTGATGCACTGGCTGGCGGGCGATAAACTCCCGCCAGGCGACGCGAGGATGGAATGTGAGGTTTGGTCATTTTGAGGTGGGTTAACAGGATTGTGATCGGAGGGAAAGTACAAGTCGGTAATTAGAGAGGATCTAATATGGTACTTATGGAAAACAGTTTAACTAATAGTTAAGTTGGCTGAAACGGTGTTTTGAATGGGTTGGTGGAGAGTTTCGGTACTCATCGAATTAGGGTTGTACTTGTAAGGGAAAACTTTGAGTGAAATAAGTGAGAGAGTGATGTAGGAACGGGGTTCTCAATCAATAGAGTTGATGAAGGGGAGGGAAAAATCGGAAGTTGGGGTAAGATTCAAAGTTCGCAGAATGTTGGAAACAATGGGGGAGTTCCTGGAGAATGCAGGAACCGCCTGGCGGCCACCTATGAGCCGCCAGGCGCTGTATCAGCAAGGGCCAGATTAAATGTGTTGGTAGTGTGGGATAGTTAAGTGCAATCACAAGTATATAATAGCATGATGAAAATGAGTGAAAGTGGTTAAGAATGTAGAAATAGTGGTTAAAGGATTACACTATCTAGTGTATGCGGAATTGAATTAACAAAGGCTTAAATAATTGAAAATGGTATGGATGACTGGACGGTTTACATTATAGTATGATGGGCAAAATGAGATAGGGTTGGAGAGATGTGTGTTAGATACCTCAGCACAGGTTATGTGTAAGTTGTTGGGCAAAAGTTGGGTGGTTAATTGTGTAATTGATTAACTATCGAGACATGGAGGATTTTAAAGACTATACTATATCAGTATCCTAGTATCTGGACTGCGACGCGAGTTTTATAACAATAGTAAATTGACGTGGTGTAAAGGCAAGGTAAGGTATTATGGAATACCAATATGGTAAAGCTAAGGAAGCTTGAATTGGAAACTGTGTGGGTAGTGGTAAGGTAAGGACTCCTACCCAATAAAGGAATGACGATTCGGTTTCACGATTGCGGGTGATCATAAAAGTTATAGGATAGTAGGAACGTAACCCAATGGTGCGGATGAGGAAGGGATGCCAAACTGGGACAGAAACTGGAGTCACGCAATACTGTCATGGCGCCTGGCTGTGGAACGGGGAGCGCCAGGCGATGGCAAGGACCCAGTGGGGTTCTGGACTGGATGGCGCTTGGCGGTTGGATAGGCTCCGCCAGGCGGCGGCGACACGAACAATGGCTCCTGGAACAGCGTCTGCCTGGCGGTGTAGACTGTCCCACCAGGCGGTGGTTGCAGACTTTGTGAGTTTGATGGCGGTTGGATAGGCTCCGCCAGGCGGCAGCGACACGAACAGTGGCTCCTGGAACAGCTTCTGCCTGGCGGTGTAGACTGTCCCGCCAGGCGGTGGTTGCAGACTTTGTGAGTTTGAGGCGCTTGGCGCCTGGCGGTACGTGTCCTCCGCTAGGCGGTCTGGAAGCTGGCAGCGCCTGGCGGCACGTGTCCCCCGCCAGGCGATTCGCACTACTGCAGCTTTGGATTTGGATTGTGTATGTGTGATCTATGTGGCGTCTAATGGTGCTTTAAAGGTGGGATTGCTGGAGTTCCTTGAGTTGTGGCTCGGAACGTATCCCTTGAGTTGTGGCTCGGGATAGGGGTTAAGCACGTGGTATTCCTTGAGTT
>Ga0214542_1000587_pt1 | contig 67251 bp, 25 predicted proteins | sample CNSS1metaG_FD_160096 | JGI IMG/M metagenome (GOLD analysis project Ga0214542, IMG submission 160096) | Root nodule microbial communities from cowpea collected in UCLA plant growth center, Los Angeles, California, USA - CNSS1 | ecosystem: Host-associated > Plants > Roots > Nodule | place: USA...
TTTTTTTTTTTTTCTTTTTTTTTTAATTTCTTTCTGGCTGAAATGTAATACATCCTGTCTATACGAGAGATTGCAGCTCAGTGGTTTTAAGAAGGTTTTGAATTATACAAAGAAAATAATGGAAGACATGAGGTACAGGAGGTCAATTTCAAGAGAGGAGGTAAATATTTTAGTTCAGCTAGTAAATTTAAATTCTCTGATTCATTTAATAGGGCTGCAGGCTATAAATACTGCAGAACTGGAAATTTGTTTTGAGTAAATGGTTTATCTGTTAACGAACATGAATATTATTTGTGTTTTTCAATAATTTCTTGTTCGTCTGGTCCTTTATGCAGATTGAGGTCAATGATGTTAGTAAGGAGATGGATTTAGATATTATAAAACAGAACAGTCAGGTTGGCTTTCATTCATTGTAATATTTTCATTACTCTGTTCTTGATTGTGTGTTGTATTGTTAATTGGATTGTTATTGCATTTTAGGTGGAAAGGATAATTGCAGATAGAATCAGTAAAGATAATTCTGGCGATGTTATTCCAGAATACTTGGTCAAGTGGCATGGACTATCTTATGCTGAAGCAACTTGGTACATTTCTCTTTAGCAATGGTGTACCTTATTTTTTATGAATTGTTTTGCTTCATGTTAGAAGCAGGGTGGATTGATCTATATGAATTGTTTTACACTGTTTTAAACTTTTAGATCTTATATAACAAGCATGACTTTGTTTTCACTGTTAATAGACATCTATTGTTTTATTGATACTATGTAAATTGTCACTCTTATTGTACTCTAGGGAAAAGGACACTGATATTGCTTTTGCCCAAAATGCTATTGACGAGTATAAGGTAAGTCTCCTTTTCACTCTATTCCCGTTATCATATCAGTTTTGAAAAATTCATTATTTGGGTTTAGTAATTCTTGTGGAAGTTATCATCCAACTATCCGTCTTGTATTTGGGCTTGTGCAAATTAAGATGGCATGGCTAAAGAGAGATTTTTTGTTGAACGTGAGTATACCTGTAATTTAGGTATGATACAAAATGGATACGAGGATGTGATTGATTTACAAAAATGGGATAGTATGTGGTACAGTAAACATCCGTTTAAGTCCGCACTCATTTAAGTTCGCATCACGTCTAATTCCATATTTTGAAAGGAAAAATTCTTGGATCAATAGATTTTATTTTCGGGAAAAAATTATGTAAAGTCATTTGACTTTGTATTCTATTACATTTTGTCATATATATAGAGTATAAGAATAAAATAAAATAACAAGTTTCTCCTGTAGTATATCTGTTATATCTATTATATATCTTATATTTCTCATATTTTCACAATCCCTAAAAATCCTCCACACTCATAATATTCTATACTGTAATTATATGACCCCTAATATTCTATATTGTAATATGACTCTTAAAATTCCATAAGTCCGTATCCTAATTAAGTCTGCATCAAACTCTCAAGATCAAAATGTGGACTTAAGCGAATGTTTACGATAAGGATACAACAAGTGAAGAATTAGATGCTCTTGGTGTTTTTTTATGCCTTGGATATCGGATTTGACTGTTTTTTTTTATGGTCTAGTCATTTGCCATTACTGAGCCAAGTTAAACTATTTTAGCATGGCATTGTCCAAAATAAGGAGCTTCATAAATACAGGGCACATTAACTGTACAACTAGAAAACATTTGTATGTGCTGGCTTTGCTTAAGTGTCCATGCTTCTTTATATTGAACACTTAATGGCACATCATATTGAAATGAATAGATAATTTTCTTAAAACATAGGATAATGTAGCAAAATTTAGTTGGATTCGGATCACTATAGATGTTCCCTTTGTTTCATTTGATCGAAACTTTCCGTTTTCCTTCTTTGACCTCTGTTGTTGGATTTTCCTTTCAATGTTCCTGTCGAATGTTGAAATGAATAGATAATTTGCTTAAAACGTAGGACACTGTAGCAAAATTTAGTTGGATTCGGATCACTATAGATGTTCCCTTTGTTTCATTTGATCGAAACTTTCCGTTATTCCTTCTTTGACCTCTGATGTTTAATTTTCCTTTCAATGTTCCCGTTGAATGTGCATTTTTTCTCCTGTATTTCTGCTTTCAGTTGGATTAAACTTGTGGTTTTGTGCATGCTTGAGTTTTAGACTTGCAGTAGCCTTCCGAGTTTCACATCTGAACCCACTAGAAACAGGACTAGGCTTTATTGTTGCATCTGTGTTTATTATAAGTGCTGGGCAATGCATGCACGTGGATATTATTTATATACATTGTTATATGATAATTTGGATACTATCTTTTTATCTTACTAAAACCTTTTTGTTCTGGCATAAACAGGCTCGTGAGGCTGCTATGGCAGTGCAAGGAAAGATGGTGGATTCTCAGCGTAAGAAAAGTAAAGGTTGGTAGACTCAATGAAATCCAGAAGATTTCCACAAATTCTGTGTATGCACTTGACATGGTTGCTGGTGTGGTAGATTTATGTTATTGTCATTTATCCACCATTATTTTCTATGTTCTAGGCATTTGTAATTTAAATTGCAAATCAAAAGACCTACTATATTTTGAACAATTTTACCAATTTGTGATGTATATAATTTGTTCGGTGTTCCAGAAGTGAATGACAGTTTTGGTAATATGATTTAGTAGAATGTCCTCTCTGTTCTTCTCTATTAAACATGGGAATGGGCTGGGACATGGTTGTGGGGAAAGTCATTACTTTTTTGCTTTTTCTTCTACTTAGTATATTATTAGCATACTTTTAAATATGCAAAACCTCACTTTTTTCTTGGTTACGTTAAGATAAACTGTATAGTCAGGAAAATCTTCGAGATGTACGTCTTTTTTTTTAACTGTTTTATGTGTCACTATTTATTTTACATATATTCTTAATATGTAATTTTAACATTATATTATATTTGCTTAGAGAATTTAACTATTTTTTTTTTGGCATTTATTTTCTGTTTCTGGGAAGAACTTATATGGTGTCTGTAGTTTTAACAATAATCAGAAGATCTTTTTGCACTTTATCACTACATAAGCTTAAATTATAGAAAGTTGGTTAAAGGGGGTTATTTGATTGTTTACACTTTTTTGTATTTCCTCACTTCTGAAGCCTATTTCCTTTTATTAGTTCTTTGGTTATTTTAATGGCATACATAGAATGTTTTTGTTCTTTATGTCATTTACAGAATAGCATATGCTATATTATCTACGCAAATTCTGATTTTAATATTTGGTTCTGATGCTTAGCAAGTTTGCGGAAGCTTGAGGAACAACCTGAGTGGTTGAAGGGTGGTAAGCTCCGTGATTATCAACTTGAGGGTCTGAATTTTCTTGTTAACAGGTATGCATGCTTGTATTTGTTTGTCACATTTTGTTTTAAATTTTTGATGTTCTAAATCCGTCTCTTGCATTTTGCAGTTGGAGAAATGATACAAATGTCATTTTAGCTGATGAAATGGGCCTTGGAAAAACTGTTCAGTCAGTCTCGATGCTTGGTTTTCTACAGGTGTAATATCAGTTGTCAATTTGATTACAATTGCCTTTGCAATTTAATAATACACGCTTTTTTATTCCTTACACAGAATGCCCAGCAAATCTATGGTCCTTTTCTTGTAGTTGTTCCGCTCTCCACTTTATCAAATTGGGCCAAAGAATTCAGGAAGTGGCTTCCTGATATGAATATTATCATATATGTTGGTACTCGAGCTAGTCGAGAGGTGAGTCAGATTGGTTCATGTGCAAATGAAGCTATAAAATCTGTTAATATGTACGAGTACATTTTCAGTGGATTGGCTTACTAGATTGCAGATATGTATGCTGAGTGATATAAATGCCGGATGTAGTCCGTAATTAGTTACTGCATTAATGCTTAAAATGTTGACTCAGCTTATATGCACTCTTCTCTATGATTTTTTTGTGCTGATGGTAACATGGTTCTTTTCCATTTTTCAAGAACATGTATTGTACCATACAATTAGGTGAATAAAATGAATTAGTAAAGCACGTAGAGGGGTAGTTTAGCCTGGGTTTGTGCTGTGGAAAGCTCTAACTGAATTTTATTTGTTCTATGTTATTTGCTTGTTTTGCTGTGATGATTTTATAATGGTAGAGGGTTTGGTTAATACTTCTTTGGAACATCGTTGTTCTTTCTGGTAGTGGAGTGACCTAACCTATAATTGGGATAGCGGGATGGCTTCTGTTCTAATCCTAGTCACCATTAATATTAATAACTGAGTACTTGAACAGATATAAAGTTATAGTCAAGTAAACAAAGTGTTCATGGCCTTGATTCTGCTAGTTAGAATATAGAAGTGTAAAATAAGAGAGTTCATATTGCTGGAGCCAGTGATGAAGGAGAATAGGGAAAACTAAGGGGGCAAAAGATCAAAGAAAGGGGATCATAAAATATATAAATAGGCTATAAATATAAAGGTTGAGACTTCATTTTCAAAATAAAGGAAAAATGAAGAAAGGCTGATAATAAGAAAAGAAGAAAAAGTGATTTTGGCTGGTTGCTGGAAAATGAAGATCACTGGTGAAGAAAGGAAGAAGGTGGAATTGTTGGTTGGGCAGTTGGGGAATAGGAGAAGTTGTGTTTGTGTTCTGTGGGGAGAGAACCTGTTTCACAATCTAATTAAAGCCAAAATATAAGAAACTATGCAATCCAAAATTACCCTCACTAAGTGAAATAGCAAGGCCGTTTTTGGGGTTTCCACTGAATTGCAGATTGTGAACCCTAAACCACTCCAGAAGTGCGATCATACCACTCCACTTGGATGGGAGAGCGACTGTGATGGCCATGATTTCAAAGTGACTCAATAATGTCACTTCCGTGCTATATTGTCTCCATGATGACTATTGACAACCTAGGTTTTGAATATGGACATTAATTCATGGTTGCCCTTGCCCTTTTTCTTCATCTTTGTTATTGTGATCGTTATGAGTTGCTGTCAACTGGGATGATGACTATATTTGTTTTTCATTATTGTAACTGTTTTTAATGTTGAATCACCTTTGCTCTTGATGGATATAGAAGTTTTTGTCATGCTCCTTCTCAATTTTTTGGTATATGTTCATGGTTAACTTTCTTCAGGAAATGCTATTTTTTCAATTTTGTTAGGCACATTTTATTATTTTGTCTTGTATATATTGAAATTACAACTTGTTTGGTTGAAGGATATCCCTAAGAAATAGCGATTTTATGTTTAATCATGAACAATTAATGGTTGTTATTTTGCTAAAGCTTTCAAGCGTTTTGAATTACTTTTTTCAATGCTTAATTATGTATTAACATATGCATCCATTTTTTAGCACCTTTTTAACTTTGATGCTCAATTATTCCGATTTTTCTTTGAAAACAGAGTACAACCTCGATTTTGATTTATGAATTTTGTCTAGTCTTGCATGATTCAATTTTTTTCATCCCAGCATTTAATTACTTTTTTTTTTTGCTTCACTATGGATGTTTACATGTCTTTGTTTTGCTCGGTTATTTCTTGTGAAGCTGAGTACATAGTGTATGTGGTTTTGATAGTTTTCTTTAAATTCAAATTAACTGTTTTAAAAAGCCTAGACACGAATAGTTCTGTATGGTAAGCTACCTGCAAACGGTGTAACACTCATTAATGTTGATAACTTCAAGCTTTTAGTTTTATTTATTTTACATATGATTTTTTCCTGTTTTACATTTTTGTGACAGGTTTGTCAACAGTATGAATTTTATAATGAAAAAAGACCAGGGAAGCCCATAAAATTCAATGCACTTTTGACGACATATGAAGTAGTTTTGAAGGATAAGGCCGTTCTGTCCAAAATCAAATGGAGTTACCTGATGGTGGATGAGGCTCATAGGCTAAAAAATAGTGAGGCACAGTTGTATACAACACTTTCAGTATGTAACATTTCTCTTAATCTATTTTTGTGCAATTATTTATGATAAGTGTTTTAATTTTTATGGTTTGTTTTTGTGCTAACCTCTTAGGAATTTAGCACCAAGAACAAGTTGTTTATCACTGGTACTCCTCTACAGAACAGTGTGGAAGAACTATGGTATCATTCACATTTTCCTTTCATATTTGACTTGTGAAAAAGGAAATTTGTATCTTTTCTGGATATGTTGGATTTCTTAATATTATTGCATGTACAAGTGGTAATAAATTTTACCGTAGAAGATTCCTCCTATCTATTGGTGAAGGTTCCCAGGAAATTCTTGTAAAGATATACTTAGCTGCTCGATGCATGATGTAGTGAATGATATGTATTTCATTGATGTTAACCATTTAAAGTACATTTTACAACATTATGTTCCCCCAGTCTTGATGGTGCGCTTCTTGTCTTGTTTTTTTGGCTGTCATTAACGTATGATTTGTATGTATATGCATTCTTACAAATACATTTTTTTTGGGAAACATCCCTGATTGATTGTTTCTTTTCACATAGAATTTCTGGATGTCTGCATCACATGTCCAATAAATTATTTCTATTTAGGTTATGTGTATATTGTCTGTTATTTTATTTGCTTTATTTTTCCTGGTTTGTTTGACAAGTCCCCTACCCCATCCTTACCCCCTGTTTTGTAGGGCCTTGCTTCATTTCCTTGATCCTGATAAGTTCAGGAGCAAAGATGAATTTGTTCAAAACTATAAGAATCTGAGTTCTTTTAATGAAAATGAGGTATAAGTTTTTATTGATACCCTCTCCTTTTTTCTCTAATAATTGATTTTTTTTTTCTGAACTGTAAGTTGAAGTGCATAAATTATTCTTTGTTAGCTTGCAAATCTTCACACAGAATTGAGACCTCACATACTTCGAAGAGTTATCAAAGATGTGGAGAAATCATTACCTCCCAAAATTGAGCGTATCCTTCGGGTTGAAATGTCTCCTCTTCAGAAACAGTAAGTGCAATTTTAGTTTCTGAAGTATTTTTCTTTTGAAAAAATGCTGTGCTTGCAAGTTCACTTTCTTAATTCCTGTTAATGTATTCCATCATGTAGGTATTATAAGTGGATTTTGGAACGTAATTTTCACAATTTGAACAAAGGAGTTCGTGGGAATCAGGTTAAATTTCTATCCTGTGTTCCTAACAATCATTTTTGATAAATACATGGATTGCAAGCTTTCTTCATCACGATTATTTAAATAGAAATGCCAATACTTGGCTATGATACTTGGTTTCTTCCCACCCCACAAACTAAACTTCTTGTTTGTCAAGAGTAGGAAGAAGCCAGAGATAGTGTGGTTTGTTGTTGGTATTTAAGATTTAATTATTTTTTATTTAGGGGAAAAAATACATTATGAGGTAAATTTATGTGCATATCATGAAAAGCAGAGTTGCATTTCTTTTTCGATTCGGTGTGACATTAAATTAGAGGGAAGGTATTAATTGGAAATGTTGTGTCTGTTGAATATCGCCTGGACTTACAATTTTGAGAAGCTTGATTTCATAATGTATATTTCTACATCCTTTTGAGTTTTCTTTCAAAATATGATCACTAATCATTTTGTGCTAATTTTTCAGGTTTCTCTTCTAAATATTGTGGTGGAATTAAAGAAGTGCTGCAACCATCCCTTCTTGTTTGAAAGTGCTGATCATGGCTATGGTGGAGACTCGGGGAGTAGTGATAACAGTAAACTAGAGAGAATTGTTTTTAGCAGCGGCAAGCTTGTCATACTTGATAAGCTGCTTGTTAGATTGCATGAAACCAAGCATCGGGTTTTGATTTTCTCTCAGGTTTGTGCTTGAAAATTAAAATTGATATTCTAAATTTGCTTCTTAGTATTTCTTAGCATAATTGGAAGCTTTTAATCACACTTTTTTCTTGAGTAGTGTTTTTTCTTGTTTTGACTCATCCTTGTACATGTTTCTATTTAGGGCCTATAGCTTTTAAAAATAAAGTTTACCTTTTGGTTTAAATATTATTCTCTTAAACGTAATGTGTTCTTTAGTTGTTTTAAATATTATTCACTTAAATTTATGAATTTTAGTAGACTAGATAATGTAGACTCAGTTTTTGGTCTCTTGGTGTTATTGGGCATACTCATTTAGCTGGTATTGTTAGCATGGTCATATTTCAATTTTCAACAACCCAAATCCCCCAACTAATTGACAAGAACTAATAATAGATTTTATGGTTCTTCCCGGTCACCAGATACGCATTAAATATGATCAGGCTTGGATGAGCATGTGTTAGGTACTTTCTTTTTATTTAATGAAGTATGGATTTTTTGAGATGAAGATTGAAAAGTAGTGTGGAAAAAAACATTTTAAAACAGCCAAGTAATTTTTTACAATAATTAAAGAAAACATGAACAACATTTTGATCAGTATTTCCCTTTTAGACCTCAATTCCCTTTAAGAATCTATGAACTGAAACAAAAAATTCGTTTAATCGATTAGGATAAAATTACTGCTCATGAAAATACTGATTGATCTTTACTGGTTTCTGGTTAACAAAGATGATTGCTGATCTCTTTAAAGTCTTAAATTAGGACTGTGCTTCTTGCACAAAGTTCATAAACAGGTGGATGTTAAGATCATAAATAGCTTATTGTTGTTGCTTGTGTAAGCATCCTAGTCTGCTTTTATTTTTGTTTAAATGTAATATGCTGTAAGGATTAGTTTATGATATACTAACTTAGGTGTATTGCAGATGGTTAGGATGTTGGATATACTGGGAGAATATATGTCACTTCGAGGATTTCAATTTCAGAGGCTCGATGGCAGTACAAAAGCTGAGCTGCGACAGCAGGCAATGGATCATTTCAATGCACCTGGTAGTGATGATTTTTGCTTCCTTCTTTCAACACGGGCAGGAGGTTTGGGTATCAACCTTGCCACAGCCGACACTGTTATAATATTTGATTCTGATTGGAATCCTCAAAATGATCTGCAGGTATTATGCTGATTTAATTTTACCATTAATCAACAAAATATTTGGTACTTATTGTTACTTCTATGTTTTTAGGCAATGAGTAGAGCTCACAGAATTGGGCAACAAGAAGTTGTTAACATATATAGATTTGTGACAAGTAAAAGTGTTGAGGAAGATATTCTGGAACGTGCTAAGAAAAAAATGGTATGTTAGAAGTCACTGGATATCCAGTGGCTGTTTTTGTTTCATTCCTTTCTCTCTCTAACTTTGGTCCAATATTTTGTATGTATGTTATATGTGTGTATGTGTGTATATATATATATATATATATTATATAATATTCCTAATAGACCTTCAATTTCTTAATGACTTGGCTTGAGGTCAATAATTTTTTGTCCTTTTTCATGTGAGTGTGTTCCATAGGTTCTGGACCACTTGGTGATTCAAAAATTGAATGCAGAGGGTAGACTGGAGAAGAAAGAAGCCAAAAAAGGAGGCAGTTATTTTGACAAAGTAAGGACATTTCTAAGAGTGTATACTCATTAGTTTACTTTCATCATACTGTATCATGTCTTTGTAGATACTAAAACTCCAATCTAATGAGGTGATGTCTTCTGTTTTGTATTTTTGTGGACTGCATCAAATCGATTTAGGTTCTGCATACTTGACTTTTTTAACTTAATTGCACAATTACTAACTAATAATTTGCTTCTGAAATGACAGAATGAGCTGTCTGCAATCTTACGATTTGGAGCCGAGGAGCTTTTTAAGGAAGAAAGAAATGATGAAGAAAGCAAGAAAAGACTCTTAAGTATGGATATAGATGAAATTCTTGAAAGAGCAGAGAAGGTTGAAGAGAAGGAAGCTGATGGGGAACAGGGAAATGAGTTATTAAGTGCCTTTAAGGTAAGATTGTGCAGATTACCATGAATTTGGTTGTTTACGTTTTTAATCTGCTTTTTTGGTAATGTTATTTTTATTTTGGGTTGGGTAAGATATAGTTTTGGATATGATGAGGAAATGCTAATAATTCTCTTTACCTTTTAAACTGTAGGTTGCCAATTTTTGCAATGATGAAGATGATGGGAGTTTTTGGAGCCGATGGATAAAGCCTGATTCTGTATTCCAAGCAGAGGTTTGAACCTGTACTTTATAGATATATTCTTAAATAATTTTCTCTAATGCTGTTGAGTTTCTAAGAATTATGTGTATGTAATATCGTTTTAATTGATGCTTTACCTGGCTTATCTTGGTTCTTTCAGGAAGCTCTTGCTCCTCGTTCTGCTAGAAATATTAAAAGCTATGCAGAAGTTGATCCATCAGAAAGAACTAATAAAAGAAAAAAGAAGGAACCTGAACCACCTGAACGAGTTCAGAAACGTCGGAAACCAGAGTATTCTGCTCCTGCAGTACCAATGATTGAAGGAGCATGTGTTCAAGTGAGAAGTTGGTCATATGGAAATTTATCAAAAAGAGACGCACTTCGTTTTTCTCGTTCGGTAAGATTCCTTTACTTTCTATACTGGAAACTTTCTAAGGATTTCCTAGATCAGTATATTGTTAGTCTTCATCCCAATCATTCTCATGGTATTTCTCACTTCCATTCCTGAAAAGTTTAGCTAACTAGGTGATATAGGATCTGTATTTTAACTTTTAGAGGTTTGTATTGTAAAAATTGTGAATCTAAGCTAGGACCATAAAGTTGTAGTTGGGCAGAAATAAAACAAAGTAGTTAAACATTCATATTGTACTTAGTTTATTGTATAGGGTAAATTTTTCGTTTATACATGGACGAATGAAGCCGTGAAATTGAGGTGACACCAAATTACTAACTGATTTTAAAGTTTCTTTTTTATCATTTACAATTTAATATCAAATTATAATTTGTTTCCACATGACTAAAGCAATTAATATTTTTGCATTCTTCAACAACTGTATAAAGCCTAATATGGGCATTTGTGTGCACATTATGGTTTCGGGCTTAAGCTTCACTATGAACTAAAGCTGGCTCAAAATGGATATCTTGTGGTCTGGAAAGTGTTTGCGTTATGAAATTTTTCTTTTTTTGTTTTAACAATGACATACTTTTATGGTTTTTTATTTTCTATTGAAGTAGGGAGTGATCTACTCCTTACCAGCATCTAAGATCTCTTCCTTGCTCCTTTTGTTGGATAAAGTTAATTGTTGTACTTCACGTGGGGTCGTAATAGTAAATGGGTGTGTAAAAGCTGCATTTTCGTCTCTTTTGAGTTCATGTATTACCTATTCTTTTTATTTTTGTTCTTTGGACTTTTCTAGTATTATGCCTTGTCAGTTTGTGTTTGGTGTTTGTGCAATGTGTCTTATGTATGCTTCATTTTGTTATTCTATTTGGTAGTAATTAATTTTCTTTACCAGGTTATGAAATATGGCAATGAGAGCCAGGTTGACTTAATTGCTGCCGAGGTGGGTGGTGCGGTTGGTGCAGCTCCAACTGGAGCACAGGTTGAACTTTTCAATGCTCTTATTGATGGCTGTACAGAGGCAGTGGAACTTGGTAATTTAGATGTGAAGGTTGGTATAACATTAAGTTCCCTAGAATAAGGGTTGAAATGGTTATTAGTATTTTTTTTTCCCCTTAGAATCCTTAGAAGCTTTTCACATGTAATATTGCATCCAGGGGCCTCTGCTGGACTTTTTTGGTGTCCCTGTGAAGGCAAATGATCTACTTACCCGTGTCCAGCAACTTCAACTTCTGGCAAAGCGTATTGATCGATATGAAGATCCTATTGCTCAATTTCGTGTTCTGTCATATCTCAAACCATCAAACTGGTCTAAAGGTTGTGGATGGAATCAAAGTAGGTTTATCCTCTTGTATAGTTTTTGTTATATATTCCTTTTACTTAATTTCTGCTTTTCTAATTGTATTTTACTTTTTTACAGTTGATGATGCTAGATTGCTTCTTGGCATATATTTCCATGGTTTTGGTAATTGGGAAAAGATAAGATTAGATGAAAGACTTGGCCTCACGAAAAAAATTGCACCGGTAGAACTTCAACACCATGAAACTTTCTTACCACGGGCTCCAAATTTAAAAGACCGTGCTAATGCCCTTTTGGAGCAAGTATGCAATTACTTAAATTTTAATTTTATTATGCCCTCTTGTTTCTTCTGTATTTACAATTTACATATCTACTAATGAATCTTTAATCCCTTCCTTTTCCTCTGTTTTTTTTAGTGGTTTTACATGCTACCTATTCTTCTACAATTTGTTAATTACCCTTCATGAGTTTGTTTGTTATTGAATGTTACACACTTATATCCCCAATTACCAAGGTTTTTACTAGCAAGAAGAGAAGAAGAGTTGGACAAGTTACCGTAGTAGTTGGGTGGTCATAATGTGAGCTGAGGGTAACATACATGCTTATAGTCTGTAGCAGAACAAGATATTGAGTTGACAGAATTATGGGAGAAGGTAGTTTTGTTAAGTGAATGAACAAGGGTGTAATCTCAGACTGATGTAAATTGTAGATTTATGAATTGTTGGCTTTATTTGTTTCATTTTTTAAAATCCCTCTGGGACTTTGCATTCCACACCAATATTGTCCTTCACTGCTCTGATTTTTGTTTTAGACTTACATTCACGGTGTCCATATTTCGGGGGCATGCTCCGTGATGTATGTTGGCATCTTTTTTAACAATAATTTTTGTGTATTCCAGTGGTTTAAGATTATTTGAATTTTGAAGTAATGCCCTGATCCTTTTCATGTTCATGTTAAAATCCCCCCTACAGCAATTTAAGATCTACTTCGTGCTAAACTTTTTTTAACTCTGGGACCCTTCATTTGTTGAATCTATTTTCACTATTTGTCACTTACCATGGTGTATTGATTTTTGTTGTGTAGGAACTTGCGGTTCTTGGTGTGAAAAATACCAATAGCAAAGTCGGACGGAAGCCTTCAAAGAAAGAGAGAGATAATGTCATCTCATTGGTACGTGGGCAGGAGAAAAAGAAAAAATCAGGTTCTGTTAATGTCCAAATGAGAAAGGATAGATTTCAGAAACCCCAGAAGGTTGAATCTATAGTAAAGGAAGAGGGTGAAATGTCTGACAACGAGGAAGTATATGAACAGTTTAAGGAGGTGAAATGGATGGAATGGTGTCAAGATGTAATGGTTGAAGAAATGAAGACATTGAAACGTCTTCACAGGTTGCAGCAAACTAGTGCCAATCTTCCCAAGGAGAAGGTATGTCTTTTGGCTTTTTTCCTTGTAGTTTGTCTTTTTATTTTCATGGTTGCATTGTTTATATTCCTCCCTGCTCAGGTGCTTTCAAAAATACGCAACTATTTGCAACTTCTTGGGCGAAGGATAGATCAAATTGTGTTGGAACATGAAGAGGAGCCCTATAAGCAAGATAGTAAGTTTTCATTCTTTTGTTTTTGTTGTTTGGTCTCATTTTCTTAAAAGGATATGTCAACATTTATTTTGGTTAATCATTTTTAGGATACTCTAGCCTCTAGTTATATTGATTTATTTTGTTTGCTTATTTACAGGAATGACAGTGCGACTGTGGAAATACGTCTCCACTTTTTCCCATCTTTCAGGGGAACGGCTTCATCAAATATATTCCAAACTTAGACAGGAGCAAGATGAGGCAGGTGTTGGCCCCTCTCACGGCAATGGATCAGTATCTGCTTCATTTACCAGAAATGGGAACCTATTCCGTCGCCATATGGAGAGGCAAAGAGGATTAAAAAATATGAGTACCTATCAAACGCCAGAACCAGTTGATAATAGTGGAAAATCTGAGGCATGGAAGCGAAGAAGAAGAGCTGAAAGTGATAATCAATTCCAGGGTCAGCCGCCAGCTCAAAGGAGCGGAAGTAATGGAGTCCGGATAACTGATCCTAACTCACTCGGGATCCTTGGTGCTGGGCCGTCGGACAAACGGTTTGGTAATGAGAAACCTTACAGGACACAACCTGGTGGGTTTCCTTCAAGACAAGGCTTCTCTTCAGGTATAAAGTAACCAGGTTGGTGGAATTTGAGTGGCTGATTATAAGTGTTGGTGGATGGATTTCCCTCTGCTCTGCATTTATACAGCTTCAGCTATTGTACATTCTGTGGAATTTTTTTCTTCCACCCATGGGAATAAGATCTTGCGGATCCCTTTTTGGTGTCTTTTGGCGGATATGAGAAATAGCCCTACACTGGGATTCACATCCTTGAACAAAATGGCTGAAGCCGAAAAGATCTATAATGCAAGATGAAAAGCTAGTCTTGCCAATTGTTTCTTTTTCCCTTTTGATTTCAACCCCTTTCTTTGGAGATGACCAAGAAAAGTGACAAGCCTAAAATCTTGAAAAGCGAAGAGTTTTACCCACTTGCTATAGACATACTTAGGAAACTGTACATTGTCAATTCTGCAATTTTATTGGATTTTACTGCTCACTCCATAAAGTATGTTAGCTGATGTAGACAAATGTATTTGATTTTTTGTGGTAATTATAGCTATAATTTCCAAGATTTTGTAGCTCCTTCAACTCAGTTTCATTAGTGAATAGTGAAGTGAATGCAAAGCGATTTCTCGCTTTCTTGCCCAAAGTTTCTCTTTCATTTGGTTTAAGTTTTATGCGTTTCCAGTAATTCATAAAATGTATATACTTTCTATTTTAATTAGGCGTTTCAACTAATGCATTTTCCATTTGGATTTTTAATTGTTCCTTACCTTTATATTTTAAGGTTAAATATTTGATTCTAGTGATTCATGTATGACTTATGTTCTGCCTTTGATGCGTGGGTTATTGTCTTGCAAGTTTGGGGTGTTGTGCTGTAGTTAGTCGGATTTTTTCTTCTTAAAGTTTGAAGTTATTTTCGTAAATTATGATTTTGTATTTGTAAGTAAACCTAATCTACCAAAATAATTATATTTTTAATAAGTTAAGGTTATTGTAAAAAAATTATTATTATTTGTTACTTCTTTCCTAATCTTGCTTCTATATGAATGCTATTTTCCCGGATTTAAATATATTTCTCCATTTTCAACTCTTTTGTTTGGAAATACAATCGAAAGCTTTATCTGGGTATCAGTAACTTTAACTGAGTTTAGTTTAATCTGGTTCAATTTTAAGATTCAATCAGTTAAATTAGATTGAATTGAACCTAACCTGAAATTATTCGATTTTAATTGTATTAGTTCAGGCAATTCCAAAAACTGTTGAAAAAAAAAAAGAAAAAGAAGAAAAGGGGAGAAGATCATGGGAAAGTGAAGCCTGAGGTAAAAAAAGCAAGTGTATAATAACTTCTAAAACTTAAACTCCTTTTATTTTCAAATTGATTTAAAGTGGTGTGAAATTCATTTCAAACCATTTAAACAATATTCTTTTTTCGAATACATCAATATTTCTTTTCTTACTAAAATCTTAATTACACGTTGATCTCACTTTTTCCAATTTCATTTCACCTTAATTAAAAAAAAAATTGTTGTTAAAATTAAAATTATTGGATTTCACTTCCTTAATTGGTTGCCGACATTGTGCTACGATGTGCGACGTTAGAGGGTGTAATGCGTTTAGAAGAAATCCTCACCCACCACCCAAAACCAAACACGTGTCCACACTATTCAAAACGTTGACCCTACCTTCCATTTGGATACATTCATACACTCACATGTGCCTCTTCAACCTTGGCCACCTCACAACTCAACACGTGTACTCTTCTTTCGATTCCATGCACCCCTCCTCACGCTCGCTTCATGTACACCACTGTTGCACCCGTTGAACTCAACCCCCAAGAAAATTCAACACGCGCTACTATTTATATTTTTTAACCCATTTTTCTATAAATAAATGCCACGACTTGTAATTTTTTAAAACATAGTTATATTTTAATGATGACGTGTACCACCACAAACTTGTACCAGGTTGTAAGGGTCCCACTTGTTTTTCAACCTTTTTCACTGGCATTAATCATTGAACTAAAACTTTGATTCGAGTGAAAATATTTAAGCTGTACAAAATACTATTACGAAAACAGTTTCATCACAATTAATTTCATAAAGAAAGCATTATTTATTATTTTTCGTTAAATAGTAAAGATTAGAAGTTTTAAACAATTTACCAATGAAGTAATATTACAATATGTATTTAAGAAAAAGTATAGTAAAATATATACTTAATATTTTGGAATTAGTTTATATGGTTAACTAAATGACTTGAATTGACGGAAGGAGAATTGAAAGTCAGAAATTGTAAGCGTTATTGTCCGCAATAGATGCGTAAACAGAGAAAAGGGTTAAAAATAACAAGTGGGGCCCTCACGGTGGTGTAGGATAATAAGTTTGAGGTAGTTCGCACTCTATCTTTTCCTGCTTTCCATGCCACAATCATGAAACAGGTAATGATGATGATCTGAGGAACCGTGTTTGTCTCGTGTCTCATCCATGAAGAGAAGAAGAAGACGAAGACGAATAAGAGATTCAAAATCTGAAGAGAATCACGATTTTTCGTGATGGGTCTGTCCAAGGAGAATCTGAAAGGTCTCATACTGGCTTTGGTGTCAAGTGGGTTCATTGGGGCAAGTTTCATCATTAAGAAGCAAGGTCTCAGAAGAGCTGCAGCTGCTTCTGGTGTCAGGGCTGGTGAGGGAATTTCTCATTTTTTTTTTCTGTAACAATTAGAATTTCTATTTGGAAGCTTGTGTTTGGTTATGCATGATTTTGTTTTCTCTGTCATTTTGTAGGTTTTGGTGGGTATTATTATCTCTTGGAGCCACTCTGGTGGGTGGGAATGATCACAAGTAAGCTTTCAGTGTTGTTTTAATTTTGGTTTTTAATGCTTAAAGCTTTGTTTTTTAACATGGCGGGACGGGGGTGCTAGAATCTAGATTTTCTTGTACCTTAATGGGTTTTGTCTTGTATTAATAATTGGTTTGCTTTTATCAATTAATTGTCTGGAGTTAATTGGATTTTATTTTTAATGAAATTTTTGAATCTGGTAAGTTACGATAACTTGTTTTACATTGTATAGTGGAACCTGGATTTCATGTTTTACATGCTTTATTGTTAGCTAGATGTAAATATTTGTTTGTCTTGGTCATTTTTTTATTTATCTGATTTCTTGCAGAATCTGTTTCTGTATGGTTTATTGTACAGTGATTGTAGGAGAGGTTGCAAATTTTGTTGCATATGCGTTTGCCCCGGCGGTTCTAGTTACCCCTCTTGGCGCATTAAGTATTATTGTGAGGTATTCCCCTTTGTTTTCTTTCTCAACTGGGAGTTAAGGAGATTTTAACTTCTATCATTGGCAACATGGTTGCTTCTTCAATGATCTTTGCATGGTATTCTCCAGTGCTGTGTTGGCTGACATTATTCTGAAAGAGAAGCTACACCATCTTGGGATATTGGGCTGTGTAATGTGCATTGCTGGTAGTATCATTATTGTTATTCATGCCCCTAGGGAATCACCCATTAATTCAGTTCTGCAAATATGGGATATGGCTACTCAACCTGGTTAGAATGCACTTTCTTTTTTTAATAATGTTATTCATATTAGCTCCTTGATTACGAAGGTCTTCTCCGTGCTTGCAGCTTTTCTGGCATATGTGGGCTCAGTAATAGTATTGGTTTTCATTCTGGTCTTCCATTTTGCACCAAAATGTGGGCATACAAATGTGCTAGTTTTTACTGGCATTTGTTCGTTGATGGGTTCCCTCTCTGTAAGTAAATTCAATGTTTTCTCTCCTGCTAGGTTTTATGTTTCATGATTGATCTACACTTCATAGTATAGAGTCCGAGGAACACGATTTCATGCATATTCACTACCGTGTTCTAATAATGAATTTCATAAATAGACTTTCTGCTTCCATATGATTTTTTATATATTTTTTACTTGCATAATTATTTCTATAATCGCGGTTGAAGATATTTACTGAAAACTTTATGCGTTGTATAACACTACAATAATACTGAGGCTGATCTACATTGGATTGCTATAATTTTGCAGGTGATGAGTGTTAAGGCCCTCGGGACTTCTTTGAAGTTAACTTTTGAAGGGAAAAATCAGTTGATCTACCCAGAGACATGGTTTTTTATGTTAGTTGTGGCTATATGTGTCATCATGCAAATGAATTATCTTAATAAGGTTTGTTACTTAATGTCTCAAAATTGTCATGCTGGCCTTGTCGTACACATATTTTTATCAATAACCTGTTGGTGGTAGTTCAAACCTTTGATAAATTCTTAAGCTGGAATATAATACCTTCTCGTTGTAATATGTTAATATATGAGGAAAAGTGATCTCTTCTCTATTTTTTGTGTTGCATCTATGATGTCTTGATCCATATGTATTCCACAAGAACGGCTCCTTTCTCGAAGGGGTGGGTAAAAGAAAGATTTATTAAGTGTTAAATTTATTATTTGAAAAGATAAAACATATTATAGATTGATTATTACTTTGACAAAGACAAAGTGATTTTCATTCACAAAATATTTTCTAGCTTTTGTCATTATTTTCTTAGCTTCCACAAACAGCGGACTAACTAGTTTACTAAATCTCTTGAAGGATTTCACATTAATGATATTTGTAACAAGCTTGTCTCATGATTTATATGTCTATGATTTGATATGTTACATAAATTATTTAATTACAATCAATAAGGATATATGATATGATTTGATAGGGAAATATCTTACCAATTATTTTTCTATTATTTTCGTTCCTTTTTTGTTTATAATTAAAAAGAATATTTATGTGTATACATGATACAAGGAATTCATTATATTCCTTCTGGGAATCCTTCTTCTCAACATGGTACCAGGTGTGAGGTACCAGGTATGAGGTACCATCCTCCGTGACCTATTTTGTCACTAATCCTTTCAACAGAAAACATGGGGAAACATTACTATGGAGGAGGATATCATTGGGCCTAAGTTTCAAAAATGAAGAATGCAGCGAAGTTGTATTTTGTTTTTATATATGAAGGAAAACGCCTTACAAACTATATATAGGGGTATGGTAGTCGCAAGGATGTGAAATTAGGCTCATGAACATGGTTCTGAGAGATTATGGAAGAATAAATAAACATGTTGCACAGGAGGCAGAAGAGGGGAGGAATGAAACATGGGGGTGTGGTTGAAGGAGAGAGAGAAAGAATAGCAGAAAATTTCAAGTGGCAAGAGGATAGAGGGTGGAGAGTGGGAAGGATTATATGACGCGTGTTGGAATTGAATGGTATCAATATTAGGTAGCCTGGGTGAGGAAGCTGGTTCTTCCTCAGGAAAGGGGTTCTCTAATTTCTGCTATTTGCTTGTTTTCTATTGTTTCATCTTGTAAGGAGGTAGTCTTCAGCCATTACCTAGCTTTATTTTTCATTTTCTTGGGTTAGGTTTATATATCTGATATAGCAGTAATGGAATATCAATATTAGTTTATATCTAGTGTTTCTGAAAGAAAGTTGGATTGTTGGAGTGAGAACTACAAGTTGGTTAAATGAATCAAAAGGCAGCAAAATAAAGCATCATAAATATTGATTCATGTCTATGGAAAATATTGATTGATGTCTATGGACAAATCATTGACCTCTCAATCATTTTTATTGGTTTCATATGTAGTAGTATAGTTTTTCTTGGTGTCTTGCGGTTAAGGATAAAGTTATTGTAATAACTATTAGGGATAGTGTGACAGAAACTTGCCTATGTTGGTTTGCTCTTGTGTCATCAGACTTATAGAAGATCCAAAGTGAAAATAGTTAAGAGAAGTGTATTAAAAACCAATAAGAAAATTATTCTTCTAAAAGATTGTACTGAAAACTTAGTTTTTAATAGAGCCTAGAGACGTTGATTGATTCATGTAATGTAACTAATGGTATGAGGCTTCACTACCATTTTAGGCATCAATTCCAATAGACACGAGGTTTCAAATTTTAGAAAAGGTCAGGAATTAGGCATCTATTTTATTATGGATCTCTTCTGAGTTCTGAGTTTTAGTATTGAATACTATATGATTTCATATACAAAAGAGATGGATACAGAAGAACATTAGGCTGATTAAGGCGGCTTTGTTTCTGTATTTTTACTTTTGTTAGCTTCTTAATCAGTTTGACTGAGCTGTTTCTTGATGTAATGATACGATCTTTTAGAAGTTAGAAATGAAACAAATATTTAACTGTTGAAAATCTGGCATTCACTTTATTAAACTACTGGTATTGAGAACTCCTTCCAGTGACATAGTGATCAATTACATATTTTACATTTTCTATTCTCATTTCTTAATTAAATTTATTTCAAAATGATGTCCAGCTAAACTTCAATTGAAAAAGAAAGCAATTACAGATAATTCAAATTTGCTCTGTGCATTGTATATGAAGTTCTTAATTTGAAAATATGAATCGACTATATGCATCACTGACATGATTGTAATGTTCCAGGCTCTTGACACCTTCAACACAGCAGTTGTATCTCCTATATACTATGTCATGTTCACAACACTTACAATACTAGCCAGTGTAATAATGTTTAAGGTATAATCAACTAGTTTTGGCTTTTAATGCTGAATGCAGTATAAGATGATTCCGTTGTCTATGAATTGTACAAGAACCTATTTACATTCAAAAGTAATGCTTACAGGATTGGGACGGCCAAAGTGGTGGAACTATAGTATCAGAAATTTGTGGCTTCATCGTTGTGCTCTCTGGAACAGTATTGTTGCATACAACCAAGGACTTTGAGAGATGCCCTTCTTTTAGAGGTGTGTGGTAAATTTGATCACACAGCTGAATTCTGCTGCCACTAGACTAACCAGATGAATGATAATCTTTCATATTTGCATTTGTGTTGAAACAATTGCAGGTGCTGGCCCTTCCTCGCCTACGCTCTCTACCCGGCTTTATACTGGAAATGCAGACTTTTTACTTAAGCAAGATGAGGAAAGTGGATCACTTGACAGTAATTTATGCTCAAGAAGGCAAGAATCCTATTAGATTGTTAAAGATCTTAATTCATTTAGGTGTAGGGTGAAGGGTGAAGGGTGAAGGGTGAAGGGTGAAGGGTGAAGAATCTGAATGAGAAGAACATCAGGTACCAATGAAAGCATAGAATGATGGGGGATTTGTGAAGCCATTCTTTTATCCTCATAGATTTTAGTTTTGTGAAGCCTTGCAGGGTACATAATGTACATCTTGTGTCATGAATGGTTTGGTTTTGTTCACTTCTTCCAAGTTACTAATCTGCTACAAGTAGTCATTAGATTCATATCAGTAGTTTATGTGAGACTCTCTTTACACGAACCAAGAAAGTGAGTGGGGATAGAGATAGGTTGTGAAAATCTATGTATGGAGATTTTTTATTTGATTTATTTATTTTGTATGACAATTTGGCTTACACTCTGGTTGTTATTTGTGGCTTGTAAGTAAAGAAAATGTACAGGGAGCTAAACATTTTTCTTCAGAATTGTAGTTTGTCATGAACAAACATGAACATGTTTGTGAAAACTCTCAACTCAATCTTTTACTTGCATAAGTGGAGTGTTAATAACACATTCTTCATAACCAGCACTTATTAATCCAAATTTTCGATCCTCCAAAAAAGAATTTTCAGGAAATAGTGTTTCTAACATTTTTATTAAGGTTTAAACTTGTTCGAAGAAGCCAAGAAGTGAAGCTCACCTTGCAATTTCCCAAGTCGACTCTTTAGTCCTTGTCTTGTGCGTGTAAAATAAATAATTATGATAATAAACATTATCTTTTCTAGAAGGTAAACGCAAAACCTTAATGTACATCTTTAAAAGAAAAATCTAGATCGAAGAAAAAAAGAATTAATAATAACAATAATAGATGAAGTAGTGAAGTTGGATTCATGCGTTAATGTGTGAAGAGGTTTGAAATTGTAGCAAGTGGGCTGTTTTCTGGACCCACAAGACACGTGTCTGACAATATCCAGACTTCGTTCTTAAGTTTTCAAGACGCGACAATAAAAAATACATTATTGTAGAATGCATGTATAACAATTGGTTTAATTAAAAGAAATATTTATTATTAATATTATAATAAATAATAATAATAATATATTTATGCGAGTAACATAGTACTATCAAGGAGGCGGTGTTCGCGTGAAATCTAAATGGTCTGGTCTGAGTTTATCTGAAGAGGGAGCGAGTTTTTGGAAGTCAAATAGAGTGAGTTGAATTGGGTTGGACTCGGTGGTCGTTGAATTCGATGGCGAAGATTGAAGCGAAGCTAGGGATGATCATGGATTCGGTGGGTCAGTTCTTCTCCGGCAAAGACCATCTACCCTATTGCGATTCTGACATCGTCTCTGTATGTATTTCTTAGGGTTTCCATTCCGAATCTCAAACTTGTTCATCAATTATTCATTCAATTTGTTACCGATCACACATGTATATGTTTCTGTGTGTTGAGTGTTTGAGATTGCATGCATTTGCAGGGGTGTGAAAAGGAGGTATTGGAGGCAGAGAAACTATCTTCTGATGAACAGATGCAAGATTGTCTATTGCGTTTATCATGGGCTCTTGTGCACTCCAAACATCCCCAAGATGTGCACCGTGGGATAGCCATGCTTGAAGGTATGCAATGCAATTATAAACCTATGTATGTATGTATTGATTGATAGTAAATAACATGTATGTATCTATGTATTTATGCACGTGTGTGTACATGGAAACGGCAGCATCTTTGCCTTCTACAAAGGAGCCATTGCAGCAAAGGGAGAAGCTTTATCTTCTGGCTGTTGGATACTTTAGAAATGGTGACTATTCAAGGAGTAGGGATCTTGTTGACAGGTGCCTCACGGTATGTGTCTGTCCATCCATTTATTTATGTTTGTCTCTGTGTTATTTTGGATTTGGCCTCTCTAAAGCAAGTATGAATAAAGTAAGGAATCTAAATCTTCACATTTTAATCTCCTCTGTAATTTCTTATGCATCAGTTTCACATATCTTTGCACATATTAGAGGAGTTAAATTATAATTATTCAGCATAATGATTTAACCTTTTTTTGTGTGGAGAACAAGTGTCACTGGCCTGGGAGAGAGGTTGTGTGTCGTTTTACATCTGAAGGAGGTTGTTTTTGGCTTGTGTCCGTAGCATAACACCTAACCATGTTTTCTAATATTGTTTTACCACTTGCAATTTTTAAGTTTTGGGTGTTTTTTGCCATCTCTCTCCAAATCCAACAACAGATTCCAAGCAAGGACAAAGCGCATCATCAAATTTTTTTATATATGATATGACTGATGATGATGCAGCACATGTTTGCATCTATATAGTTTAATGTGACATCGTGATAATTTGTTGTGTTTTCTCCTTAGATTGCACCCGACTGGAGGCAGGCAGTGACACTGAAGAAGGCAATCGAGGATAAGATCACAAAAGGTCACCCTCAATCGTTCATGATTTACTTAATAATTTTGTGCTGCATTTTTTTTTTTTCAATGCAAGAGGAAATCAGATTGATCTTGACACTGATGAAACCATGACTCTTTTTTTTTTTTTTTCTCATTGCAGATGGTGTAATTGGCTTAGGCATTGCTGCTACTGCTGTGGGACTTATAGCAGGTGGGATTGCAGCAGCTGTGTCTAGAAAAAAGTGACAGAATACTTTCTCTCAAACACATAATCTGATATGTAAGAGGCAAACATATATCATACTGGGAATTTGCTGCATCTTACTACTTTTATGAAAAAGAACATGTGAACAATAATGTGTACAAAGCGGTGGATATGATATCTAAGTGCTAGATGAGATTTTGAGAGATTTATTGCATGTTTTGGCATTGAAAAAATATTGTCATGGTTATAATTTACTCTTTTTTTTATATGTTTTCGTTTCTGTCCATACCCTCTCCCTTATAATGCAGTCCTGCACGTTGAATCATTCTTTAGATAATGTATATCCATAATTTGATGTTCCTTGTTGAAGGCTTCACTCATTCAACTAGATAAAGAATGACCAGAATGAAAGCAAGTTTTGTGCAACAATTCGATCTAAAGTTAGTTAGCTAAGTCAACATTAGTGAATACTTTGCTAAAATTGATTATAAATATAGTTCTAAGGGCATTCAGGATAGATAAGGCGTGTTTGACCATCTTTTCAATTTTTTTTAATGCATTTTGTCTTCAAAGTATTGCTTTATTTTTTTTTGTCTCTGAAAAATTGTTTTGATCTTTTGTAAAATTTATTTTTATGGTTTTAATTTTTTTTTTGTCTATAAAATGTTCGTCATTTTGTTTTTAATCTGTGTTTATTTAAATTTGTTCCAAAAAAAAAAAAAACAATCGACAGGTCTAAAAGCAAATGTTTTACAAATTTTTTGAACAAGAACAAGAATGCAATGTTATAAGGACTAAAATAAAATAATATGAAAGTGGTAAGAACCAAAAAGAGGATATTTTACAGGATTAAAAACATTTTAATTTTCTTAGTTTTTAAAATTATTCCACAATAGTTTCTTGGAAATTATTTTTTAAACAATTAAGAATAAATGTATCATGTATCTATTTATAGTTTCGAATATTGCTTTGAATGGGCAAGTATTTTGAAATGCAAAAAGTTAAAATTAGCTAGAAAAAATATTTTCATCTTCTGAATTTATCATGTTTTAGCTTTCCTTTTATAATATTGTTACATCTTTGGTCTAATAGTCTAAGTCTACTATTTAAGTTATTTTCAACACTATCCCATTATTTTTTAAAGTTTTAATTAGGTTGCATTTTACAAAAACGAAATAACCTAGTCGATTTTATCGAACATGATTAAAAAGGTGAAACAAATGTATTATTGATATGTTAATGTAGGTTGGTGATGTGTTACATGATTAAAAGGACACATCAACAAGATAATTAGACTAAATTATTACATTTTTTTTAAAAAAAAGTGACCTAATTGATAATTTTAAAAACAAAGAAACAAAATACAGTATGAAGTATTTATTTATTTTCTGAAATATATACAAAATTTAACCAACGTTTTCTTATAATTTTTTTCTTTAATATTTTGATTTTATTAATGTGATCATCGTTGTGTCGTGTTTTTTGTTTTAGATGGAAAATTTTGTATGCAGTTAATTTTCTTGATACAAGGTTACCTAATTTTCTTATTATAAAAATTGTAGGATAAGTCTTGCACCACCTTTTACTGAATGGACATAATTCAATAGTGTCTGGAGAAAAACTTGTAACTCAAACAAAATAAACTATATGGGAGAAACTTATGGGCAACTTCCTATCCGGACAAGGTAATTCAATGAAGGAAGATTCCCAGCAACTTCCTCCTCACAGGAAACAACTATTTCATATTTGGTTGTGTTTAATTATAAAGAGTTTCATTCTTAAGTGAAATAATAAATAAAAATAAGCATTAGTCTATGCTTTTACTTAATTTTGATAGGCCATGGTATTCTTTGTTTTCTATTCAGCACCAAAATCAGGTAACTAAGAATTGGCTTGATCTTTGTTTTTTTCCTCACTTGTCGAACAAAACTTCTTAAACTGATTTTTCTCCAAGGTTGAGGAGAGAATTAAAAAATATGAGGTTTAAACGGTGGGGTTCCATTTGTTGTATTACATGAAGAGATATTAGGTTACACGCAGGCATCAATTTCTTCCTTCAGAACAAATTCAAATGCTTTGTTTTGCCATGCAAGGGGTGATGGTGGAGAGTCCCATGCTAATGGAGATGATGGAGGAGAGCTCCACTGCATCGAATAGTCCAACCAATCAGAAAAATCAGACATTGGCAATTCTACTGGTTCCGGGTAGCATCGAGGGGATTCAGGAACCTAAAGATAACAGTAAAGTGTAATCAAACAAATGCGTAAATTTATATAAACTTCTAGTGATAGATTACTAACTGCTGTGTGTGTGTGTGTGACAGTGAAGTAGTTCTCAAAGTATCCTTTCAGCTTATCTATGTAACCAAAACAGACCTAAAAGTAAAATGGGTGAAAGAAAGATAGTCATACCTTTATCTGCTCTAGAATAAACATGGAATCTGCAGACATAAAATTCGGTTAGGAAATTTATAAATATAATCTCATGACAATAATAACCATCAATATGATAGACTGGGAGGGGCATCCAAATTTAATTCACCAAAAGTTTGAGTAGGAATCTATTCGGATATATCTTAAGGGAACTCAATTTACAAGAAATATTTTTTGTCAAAAGTTCCTCGTGCCAACCCTATCTTCATTGTATTTCTCATAGTGTATGGGTTGAAAGTTGCAGAACATGGCAAAAAGCCGATAATTTGCTATATCATACAGTGGATAGTAGGCATACAGTGGAAATCACATAATAGTCTAAATATACGTTTAAAAAGTTACGTTGTTACGCAAATAAAATACATAAAAACTGGGGCATAATGTGAACTTGAAAGTTCAATTGGTGGAGGCTCGTCAGAGATGACAAGAGGATGCAAAACACATGCTGCAACTTTAATAACGACAATGGTCACAATAGACGAAGGAACTGCAGATCTGAGAAATTCCACTATGTAGTGCCAAAGGGCTTCTATGGTGGCCATTCAACTATTCTGGTATTCTCTAATACAAGAGAGCTAGAAAATATTTACTTCACTTAAGAACGTACTGATGCCAATATATCGCACATACAATCTCATCCTAAAACTCAAGACAACAGTTTACTTGTAAGTTTAAAGTTAAAACCAAAGACATTGATGTAGTTGATATCAAAATTAGAAGGTAACTGAAAATAAAAAGTAAAAAATTCTGAATTCTAAAAGGACAACATACATTCACCCATTGAATGCTGAAGTAAAATCAAGGTATGAAGGATTACCATCTTTTGGAAGAACTGTCTCCAGATCGAAATTTCTCATTGCAGCTTTTTGAGCCTCAATGCATTTCTTGTGATCATGCAAAAACATTTCCTCCTTTACATTAATATCTTCCTTATGTAAATTATTTTTCTTAATTGAGGTTTCAGGGTGAAATGATGCTTTGTTTGTTATATCATTTAAAGCTTTTCGGCTTGCAATCCCTGAACCACCTTTCTTTCCACCTGTCTTAGAATTCTTCGAGTTGACAATCTCTACCCAAGCAAACAAAGAATAAACAAAACCAATATAGTAAGAGAAGAGTGTAATAAAAGATAAATGTTTCACCAATAATGTTACAGAATGTAAAGACAAATTCTAAACTAGTTGATTCGTTGAAAACTTTTTCATCAGTAATCAAGTAATAATGACAATCAATAGAATCCACTCTACTTGTTGGGAATTGTTGTTACAAGCAACATAAAAGGCTTACTTTTGGAATGAATTCCCAAGTTTTCATCTTTGATCATCAAGTTTCCAGGAGCAACAAATTTAGCCATTACCCTGATTCACCTCTTTTAGAAAGCAAAGACTTTGTTACTGGACACTGCAACACAAACTTAAAAAATAAAGTTCATAAAGTATGAACGCATGAGAGTGAACAATGCAATATCGCACATAAGGAGTAAAGAATTAGCCATAAGAATCTAAAAGGAATGAGTTGTGAAAATCTCTTTTAATTGAATAGGGTAAGAAAGTCTTTTGACTCAAGCAAGCACTGACTAGTTAGATCGATGTCACCAACATCAAATTCGAATAACTTTTTCAAATGAAACCAGGGATAAAATATCAGTAGCAGTAGCAGAGATTTGCATAACGTAGGAAGATTGCCCCAATGGTTACAGATTGACCTATATACAAATTTCAAATTGAAATAAGTGCAGGGGTTCTTTGGTGAAATGAGAACAAAACAAGAATTCGAAAAAAGAGATGTTGAATAAACCATATTTCCTGAGAATGACTTTTAGTCAAATTTCCCACCAAAACATTCCAATGGAGGAGGCAGAAATCTGACTTTTCTGAGTTTAAAAGAAAAAAAAAGTATTAAAAAATACCATATTACTCTTACTAAATCATTTAATGTGGTGAAAAAAAAAATAACGATTTTAGTATAAATAATACATCACTCCCAAGGAACATAATACCTATACCACTGCTAATACTTTCTTTCCCATAGTCAACACCATAAGGTTTCTAGGTTTACTTGTATGGTTTGAAATTCCATGTATGAATCAAGTACACTAACTCAAGCAACATAAATTCAAATTCAAAATCATTAAAGAACTTGAATACAAAAACATTAAAGAAATTAAAGAAATTAAATTCAAAATATAAAGAAGGAGAGCGGAAGCGATAGCACTAGCCCAAAATCGCAGGAAGAATGGTGAATGAGATCCTGCGGCATCAATTGCGAATAAATTTGAGAAACCAGCGACCAAAAGCAAAAGCGACAATTAGTGAGATCGATAGCAACACCAAAAGCCACAAATTAAAAGCAACGAACGCGATGATGCAATCGAAGTGAAAAACGCAGTAATGAAAAGTGATCAATATTTGCAATTAGGTTTACTAATTATTCAGTTAAATGAAGAAAAATAAATAAAAATATGTAACACAACAGTACCTGAGAGAATGGAGAGGAAGAAGAAGAAAAGCAACCTCACCTATTGTTTTTGAAGTTCTTGTTAGAGCGCGCTACAGTATATATATATATATATATATATTGTGTAACTAGTATTGTGTAGTGGAAAAATTAAATACACTTTTAAAATATTTATTTGTCTAATTTCACGTTATAATGATAAAAAATTATTTACATAGACAAATTACACTTTCACAACTAAATGCTTTATCTTCTACCGAAATATGAATTATGAATTTAATAAAATAAAAAAACCGCCAAATTATTTTCTTCTACAAACATCATAATTTTAGTTAACTCTATGAAGGGCACTAAGGTAGTTTCACATACCAAAAACCCTTCCTGGTTAAGCCAATGTTGAAGAACAAGTTCAGACGGAGAGACAAAGATGTTGAGAAGCTTCTCTTCTGCACTGCGGGGATGTTCTAGAAAGTTCCAAACCCCACTCTCTTGCAAGAAGCTGTACACGAGCGAAGGCGAGGGTGCACGTGCGAGGCTTCCGAAGCTTCTGGTGGTTCAGCCGCGCGTGCGGCCGGAGAAGCTGTTGCAGGCGAAGCTGAACGAAGCTCTGTGCCTGGCAAACTCCCTCGAGGACCAGCGCGATGGCTATTTCCACACCGATTTCTTCGACAAGCCGTTGCCACCTCACGTGCTCGTTCAGAACCGCGTCCCACGCGCCGACTCCTATTTCGGCCACGGAACGGTCGATAACATCAAGTGTCACGTGAATGCTGCTGCGGAGTCTAAGGTTGTCTTGTCTGTTTCGTGTGACTGTTATTCGATCTCAAAATACTGTGAAGTGTGTAACTCGTGTGTTACAGGATGAGGTGGATGCAGTTTTTGTAAATGCGATACTGTCTGGGATTCAGCAACGGAATCTTGAGGTAAGTATGTATTGCTTGGTTTGACGTGATTTTGTAGGCATTTTGTTGCATTGAAATGGTGATTGAGGTTTTCGTATATGGCAGAGAGCTTGGGGGAAACCCGTGCTGGACCGTGTGGGACTTATCATTGAGATTTTCAATGCCCATGCGTTTACCAAGGAAGCGAAACTTCAGGTAGGTTATCTTTGATGTGCTCTTCTTGAGTTGAAAAGGATTGATTGTTTTGTTGCATTGTTACTGTTTGTTGTTTGGCATCTGTGAGTGCAGGCTGAACTCGCTGCTCTGTCCTACAAGAAGACCAGACTTGTTCGTGTTCGCGGCCCTGATGGTCGCTACACGTTTGGTGCTTCTGGAGAAGCTGAAGTTGTTAGCGCTCGAGGGTGAGTTTGTTTCTTTATTTTCTGCTGTAAGGAGTGCTGCCAATGCTCTCTAACACACTCGATTGTTGCTTAACATTTATTAAGAACTACAAAATGATGAGAGATGCTTATCAAATAAGAGATGAGACCTACACAAACTTGTGATTTTCAACGAATTCCAACCAATTTTATGGAGTTTGTTCGAAAGAACGTGTTACAGATATGCTCCTAGGATTTCTCGCTATGCTCTTTGAGAACGATGATATACTTTGAATTGGACCGTTTTTTTTTTTCTTCATGCATAAGTGATTATAGAAATTTGGGGCCTGGCAGAATTTTTACGTATTTCATAAGTGTGATGTTGGCTATGGACAACACTTCCTCAAATTTGGTGAAGTTGTCTGTGGTCCCTTCAGAGGGTTATCCAACAACAATAATCAGGCACAGGCACATATTACTTCAGTTAAACATGACTCATTCTTGCATATTATTATATGATGACTTGACTTTTTAAAACTTAAATTGTTCACGGGAATCTATCTTTTTCTATTTTACATGTTGTTTAGATCTCCAATTTTTTCCACTCATGCCTATTTAATTTTTTATATGCCTTGCTGTTACGAAGTATGAACAAGGTTGAAACTGAATTTAGTTTTTCTTTCCACTAATTTATGAACATATACTTGTATGCACTTGTTCACTGAATTTGTGTATCCTTTGGCCTAGTCTATTGTATTATTGTAGTAGTAAATTGATAGTTAGAGTAACATTTTCTAAATTCAATTCTTGTCAATTTCAGGAGAGGTAGTGGGGGACAAGGTTTTATGAGTGGTGCTGGAGAAACTGAACTTCAGCTTCAGCGACGAAGGTATGACTGTCATATTAATTTTTTTGCATACTATATTCTTAAGGATGTATTTCTTGTTTTCCCAGTAAATCTCATGGTTTCCTGGTGTTATTTGCATGGTTATTTTTCAATTTCTCATTGCATTACGCCATTGCAAATTGTTGCTGTATTTTCTTGATCCAAATATTTCAAAGGGGTGAATTATGTGACTTTAACCTTGCATTGAATTAAAGTTCAATTCTGCTGACCACACTCGCGCTGAGTGTCATTAGATATATAAATCACGAGTATGGAATATGATCTGTTTGTTGATGTGAAATCTAACAGTTTATATGATGATTTTATGTTGTTCATAATTGAATCACTAAAGTGTAAAATACCTTTAGAATCCTGGAGAGGAGAAATTATTTATTATCTCAAATTGAAGAGGTTCGCCGCACCCGAGCTTTGCAGCGAGCTGGTCGCAGGAGGCGTGGAGGTTCATCTGGACAAGGCTTAGCCACTGTTGCTGTTGTTGGGTATACAAATGCTGTAAGTGGTCTCGATATTTGTATTAGGTACTTATTTTAACTAGAATCATAATTTCTATACCTTTCTACATGTTTTTATCAGGGAAAATCTACATTAGTAAGTAAGTTATCAGACAGTGATCTGTATAGCGACTGTAGGTAAAATCACCTTCATACCCTTGTGCACTTAAATCGTCTAATTCTAATATAATTTTTAGCGCTATTATTTTCACTTTAAATACTTAACAGCATTACATGAATTGCAGATTGTTTGCCACAGTTGATCCAAGAGTAAGAAGTGCAGTTCTTCCTTCAGGGTAATTTGACCTGCAATTTACCATTTCTTTCTAATCTTGGCTGCAGTACCCTCCATTTTTACATTGGCCGGTCGTGTTGAATACACATGCTTCACTATCCTAAATTCTTAATTTCTTCTTTCAGAAAAAAAGTGCTTTTCAGTGACACAGTGGGATTCATATCTGACTTGCCTGTACAGGTAATTTTGAAACATGAGCAAATTGTCGTATCAGCGAAACTGTTCCCTGATTATTTTTATCAATAATATTCTTCGACATTCTTCTGTGACAATATTCTAATTTAACCTTTTCTCTCTTTTAATTTTTGTAGTTGGTGGAAGCATTTCATGCAACTCTAGAAGAAGTGGTGGAAGCAGACCTGCTTGTGGTATGATTTTTCAATTCCTTTTAGTTTCTTGAGATGAAAACAGAAGTGGTATTTTAGAGTGTTTTGCATCTCGCCTGATTTTATTTCTGATACCAGTCTCAAAATTTCACAAATTTCTTCTTTTATCCCTTAATTAAAATTGGAGAAAAATAAAAGGCAAACATTAAAAATGAACGGTAATAAAAAGCTGGTGATTGCATCGAAGATTTTCATATTATGAGTTTTTATTCTACAAATATCCTTATGGTCGATTTATGCTTGTAGTGCAGATTGTATTTTTGCCTTCATACTTCTGGCTGTTCTTTATTTTTCATGGACTGTTACTTTCTGTACAGTATGAATGAGTGTGCATTTTATAGTCATTTTTTGTCTTTATAGCAACTATTGCTCTGAAAATTACAAAAGTCAACTGTTTAGAATTTAGTATTTTATTTAGTAATTGACAGGTCAACTGTTAAATTTATTGTTCCTTGAAGCATGTTGTAGATTCGAGTGCTCCCAATCTAGATGAGCATCGAACAACAGTGTTACAAGTTCTTCGACAAATAGGAGTGTCAGAAGAGAAGCTTCAGAATATGATTGAAGTTTGGAACAAGGTGATACAAGTATATAACTCATTTACAAAATTGCAAGAAACAACTGTTGACTGTATATCTCTGAAAATGTTCAGATTGATATGGAAGAAGAATGCATGGACGTTGATGAATATCTTGATGGTGAAGATGAAGACAACTTCAAGGTAGAAGAAGATGATGTAAAATCTGAGTTATTAGCAGAAAATGAAGGCATGAAGGAGGTTGGTTTTGAGACCATGGAAGAAAAAGACTATTCTGATGGTTGGTTATATGATGATTTAGTCGATGAAGGTGACCGACAAAATGAGTCGATTGAAAAGCACAGTGATCTGGACAAAGATAACTCAATTGGACCATCTGGTCCACATGTGAAAACATCTGCTATCACAGGAGTTGGGTTGCAAGAATTGCTCGAATTGATAGATCAGAAACTTAGTGTTCTGAATAATAAGGGTGCACAGGTGGTTGAAAGAAGCATCTATGAACGAAAATGGAGGCCCCCCCAAAATCAGGAGTCTGGCATAGCAGTTGAACAGTAGATAGGACAGTCTTTCCTTGCTTCCTTGCCATGTCCAAGTTTCATCATCAAAAAGTAGTGAATTGTGATCAAGGGACACAGTATTGCCTCTACAATCCAGATGAAGTACTTCGAAGCTGCTCATGTTAATGTGGACTTCTTCTGCCGCTATCTGCCATTAATGAGCTTTCCATGGATGATAATTTAATACTTCAAAATTAAATAAAGTTGATGTAATGAGTTACATATGTTATACACTTCCTGCCAAAAAAGAAAATAGGTGCATAATTGAAGTAATAATAGCAGAATAGTGGTGTACACAAATAACTACATAGTTTCATTCATTTGTTTTAAAAGTAGATTTTATTTGAAAGGATTGTTGCACTACAATTTTGTGTACACAACAGAATCACGGATGTAAACGTCATTGCTTATCACCGTTTGGTTAGCTCGATGTCATTATTGTCTCTGCTGAAAATTCAATTATACGTATATTTGAAGCAATAATATCAGAATGATGGAACAAGAAAAAAGAAAGTGAGATATCAATAAAGTTTATTTTTTCATGAAATTAGTATATATGCTGTAAATTGTGGTGTAAAAGAGGAATTGACACTACAAAAGAACCAAAAATATAATTAAAACTCAATTATAGGATTATTTTAAGCAAAAATAACAATGATGGAATAAGGAGAAAAAAAAATGTCAAAAATGAAAATATAAAACAATTTTCCATTGCCGGGAATCGAACCCGGGTCTCCTGGGTGAAAGCCAGATATCCTAACCGCTGGACGACAATGGAATTTTGTTATAATTTTGACTATTAATTTACTTGATAGTTAAACATACAGATATTCAGGATCAAGTTATTTGACGATAAAAATCATCAATACGCTGATGCGTTCATTAAATTAATTGACATTAAAATAACCGATAATCTTAGAATTATATACAAATGAGCTAACAGCCCAACTACATACTGAGTATAATGTTAAACCGAATCTCTCCTAATTTAATGTCACAAAATTTAATACTCTAGTAGGGCTAGTAGTATATGAACACAAGTTATCAGCAGCATATCAAGACAAATTTCAACATTTAATGAAATTATCAAGCAGTATATGAACACAAAAGTAAATGAAAATATAAGAAACAGCATTTAACGTTCAACGATTTCAACAAAACAATTGAAAATACAACATGTAACAAAACAACTGAAAATACATCATGTACAGTGTATACGAAATAAAATTCATAATAGATAGATGCATGTACAGTATTAATTTCATCAATGGGTACAAAACAACGAAACAAACATAGAATATCAACACTCAAAACATCACTTCAGAAAGCACAAAATACTAATTTTAAACTATGTAAATAACCAGTAAACTATTAAAAGCAGTTAACTTCACTGGTAGCATAAGCAGACTAGTAACATATAACATATCAAAAAATTAAAAAATATTTTAACTGCACTAGATTTATAATAAACCAGCACCATGTAAGAAAACTTTAAACTTAAATGGAAGGGGCCGCGCGAACGCAGGCCCCCACTGCCACAAATTATGACGTAGGCTCTGCCACTTGAGCAGACCTTAGGCAAGCACCCTTCCTAAGTGCAATGGAAGTCACATGCCTAGGCCATAGACCTTCTTGATCATCCATTGACCCCGTCCAGGTAAGTATGTTGCTACTTCCCATATGCCTTTCTTTTATAACCCATCACTTCCACTACTTCAATACAATCTATCGATGTGGGACTATTTCTTCTCACGATAACACCCTTAACTATCGTATTACCAGCCAAAACCAAACAGCATTTTAGCAATCATATCAGAATAGCTGAAGTTTTCATTTCATTCTTCTACATCCGATGCATCAAAAAGTTTTCATTTAGCATTAATAACATGAAGAATACGAACTCAATTCAAGATTACTATTGAAGCCCGAAGAGAGACTGAGAGAAACAAGTTGGAGGAATTAAAACAGTAATCATCAGTGCATACTTATTGTGTAGTTCATTATGTTGGTAAGTAGTTATTTCCTTCTCCTCTTTCGAACTTTTATGCTGTGTAATACAAAGTGCATTGGTACAAAACTTTAGGCTGTGTAAACTATTTGGTGATATGGGCAGTGAGATCAACTCAGAAAGTGCTTCTGCTGCACACAAGAAAAGGAAGCAAGGAGGGAGAATTTGACCCTGACATGATCCTGTATGTGGAGTAAACTCTTTACACAGTTGACAGTTCTGAAATATAGAAAAAGAGACCATAATTAAACATCTTATTATTAAACGAATCCATATAGAAAAAGAGACCCTTATTTTATTTTTTTTCTCTGTAATGGAAACATCTGCAATAAGACTGTTATGAACGAAAGCACTTAGTGTCTCTTTCACCTTAGAAAGAGGGGACTTCTTTAGCCTATTTGCTGTATACACACTGTGGCTTGGTTTAAGATCATATTGCACAACATAATTATCTTCCTTTGATTTCTGACATGTTTTCCTATGGAAAAGTTTGGTGTTATTATCTGTTGTACTTGGCCAACCCATTACCCTGTGCCTAGAATATTTCTTCTGTCTCACTATTCTGAGCCTCATTTATACAATAAGAATGTAGATTGAAAATGAAGAACAACAAATCGTTTGTTTACATCAATGAATAACAAGCTTACACATTGACCAAGATATTTCGTATCAATGATTACTTACCAAATATTTTACAGAAAATTTACTATTATATACACTGAGTGATGGAGAGAGGAATCAAGTTACTGGACATATTTCATAAACAATTCTTCTGAAGTGAAATAAATTCTTATTAAATAGATCAATTCCCCGAACTTCTATATACTAAAAAATTAAAGAACGCTCCATTGCGCTTCTTTAGTGTGACATGTCATGTGAAATTAAAAATATAGACAAATTTGTACTGTTGATTACATGTCTGCAAAAGCCTGGACTATTTAAATTCTTATATTCATCGAGAGAAATTGACAATTAAATTTATAAATACAGAATTTGGCTTCTGATGGGAGCTGATAATACACACACATGATTAAAAATTGATGAATAAAAAAGAGGTGCAAGTGTGTCCGACTTGGAATAACTGCAAGAGGAGGATAAAAAAAGTAGGGAAATGGCATGGCCATGTAAATATATTTAGGTAATTAGTGGCGTTGTTCCCATGGCTTAAGGAATTTATATCCCTGTAGAAGAAAAATTTGCAAATGCATTCGCTTATGAAATTTACACTGCAGCTCCTTTCAAGCAGAGCCTGCAACCTACTAAGAATTTACATTTCTCACCCTCAACCCCCACACAAGGTACATATAGGGAAAAAATGGAAAAAGTGAAATCAAAGAGGAAAAGATGAAGAAGAAGAAAACGAAGAGGAATTACAAATCACAATCAATCCCTATTCTCTCTCCTACTATGCCAAACCCCAGCTTCCCTCGTCGTTTTATATTAGAAGATGGAAGCCAAATGAAATTGATCAGTGTGGTCTTGCTCTAATCCCAACCAAAATCATGAAAAACATCTCATTTACAGGTTTTCGTGTCAATGAGCCAGCTCCTCACCCCCAACTCCCACAGAAGACTTGTCAATCATCAGCACATCGTACTGTTCATATACTCTTGCACGATTCTCAGCCCACCATTGCTCTGCTTGCTTCTCACTGAACCTCTTCCGACTACATTCACCAATGTAAAGGATAAAAATCAGCTTTTAAAATTGCTAATCATGAAATGATGTACAGTTATCTGAGTAAATCAGAGAAAATATGTAATTGATCAAAACATGAAACACAGGAATATGTAACTAAATTACCATTAGAATGGAAGTGTCACTGACATATGAATAATGCTCGTCAAGGCTTTTTCTTTTATAAATTACCATGTATATTATATCCTACTTTTTCTTTTATAAAAGTATATCATATTTAATATTAACAAATTTCGCACTTGATGTTATGTAAAACGTAAAATGGCGGAAAAACAATGTCTACAAAACACTGCATACCTGAAGCGAACTCTCTTAAGCTCTATTTTACCTCCTGGAAGGGAGGTGAGCGTAATATAAACACCAGGTTCATCTTGCTCGACCCATTCACTTTCACTACGGGATTCACAGTCTTTTGTTCTGCTCCCATTTCTATTTGTTGAATCAGACTGGCTCTGTTTATTGTGACCTGCACTTCGGTTGCTAGCAGTGCCTGATCCATTTGAAAGAATCTGGTTGTTTGATGCAGTTAAATCTGCCTCTGGACTTAATGCTTGAATATTTAATCGGTCAATGGAAGCATAGTTAACATCATTGGAACAAGGATTAGAACCAAAAGAAGAAGCAAGAGACGGTGATTTCACATTCCTAGCAGGTCCTACAGGTAGCCTCTCAGCCATGTCCTTCAACTGCTCAGGACAACAAACAAATAAATATTGGATCAATTAGCCTTGCTATGATACATCCAGTGCAAAACTAGAACAGAGCTATACAAGCTTAAAGATTTTAAAAAATTCGCTATGTCTGGGCATAAAATTGATTAAGGATTGACTGTAACTCTGTAAATGTCACATGTCATGGCTTTACAATTTTATTTTAGGGTCAGTTATAGTTAATTCAGACAATCTCGAATATATTGCTTTGGCTAATAAAAAAAATCCTGGACATAACCGCTGATTTGTTTCATAAAGAAAAATAAAAGGCTTCCACCCATTAAACGTAAAGATTCTTTTTTCGCTATCTTCATGAGTAAGTTTTTCACGGTAACAGTCTAATTTATAATTCAAGAGTTAAAGTTTCAACCTGAGCAGTGAGTGACTTTATTACTTCCTTTGCTGCTTTGCATTTGGCAGTTTCTTCCCCAGCAATTGCTATTGCATCTTTTAGCTGTTTAGTTGTTCTTTCCAGTTCAACTTCTTGGAGTTGGGCCTTCCGAGTCAGGTTTTCCACCTACAAAGGAAAAAAATCATTAGGCACAAACAGAACCAAGTGATTTAAACATTGGAAGTTTAGAAAAGTAAAGGGGAGAAAGGAATGTAGAAAGAATCAGTTGAAGACAACCAAAGTATGTTAAGAGAGATCAGGTATCCTCTATATCAAACAGTCAACCACTTATGAAAGAATAATACTAGATAGGTGATAAGAAACTCTATAATTGATTCATTGAATCCTCCAAAACACAAAATGGGAAAGAAAAGAAAAATATCTACTGACTGTTAACCTTTCTGTTAGATAGAAGTATCACAAACCCTGACTACTTTCAGCTGTGAATTGCTACATGTTCTGCATTGGAATAATACATTAAAACTTACATGGAAATGCTTCATATCTAGCACACACGGAAATCTTATGATCTCCTAGATTTCAAATTGCAATTCATTTCTAGATTATTATAATTAAATACAGCAAGTAACTCACTGATTTGCAATGAATATGCATCTTTCTACATGCGTCCAGGCATAATACTATAATATCACAATAGCATATAACTTCATTCTTGTCTTCATTATCACACATGTTTAGCTCATTTCATCAGACAAATTCACAAAAATTAGCATCAAAACAAATGACCAGTTGTAATACAGATACAGAGCCATTTAAATCCATTTTATCACAATTCTATTAAATTTAAGTGAATATTGACAGTGAGTGCATAAAGCAAGGTACCTGTGATCTTAATTTAATAACCTCCTGACTGAGGCTATCATTAGTCCTCTTAGCATCATCCACAACTATCTTTGGTGATGTAAGACCTCCTAGGGTTGGGGTCGGTGTGGTTGAGCGAGGTGGACTAGGTCGTCTAGATATCGGGGATGTTGCTCGGGAAACAATTCTAGATCCAGGAACAGAAGCAGAGAAAAATTTCTTTGATGATCCAAAAACAGGATTAAAAGATTTAGAAATATTCAATGCTCCCCATTGTGAACCCCCATTTGGAACAGGTGAGACACGGCTGCTGTTGAATTCCAATTTCTTGTTTTTCTTTGAAGATCTGCTTTCCACTTGTTTGAAGGATTCAATTGAAGAAAACCTTGCAAGTTGATTTCGAGATCTAGAATCTAATTTATCATCCTTATCGATTAACTCCAGCGACCCATGATTGACACTTCCTCTTCTGCTCACAGAAGAATGAGACGAAGAATCAGTTTCTACTGTTTTCCTAAGTTTATTAAAACAATTATCACACACACGATACGGTTTGTTGGGGTTTGGTGCCATCGAAGCCTTAAGAGACTTCTTACTGCTACATGAATGGCAAAAAACAAGTCCACAATTATAACAATTGTGGCGTTTTCTTTTGAAATTAAATGGCATACGACAGCCCGAACACATAGACTGGTCAACACCAGAAACCCACTTATGCAGACATATAGCTGCAGTGAAATTAGTTCCACAAGCAATACTTTTGACATCTTTGTCCTTCAGAGCTTCAACTAATGTCGGGGAATTTCTATCATCTGTATCCCCATGGCCTAAACGGCCATTTGCACCCTTTCCCCAGGTGTAAACTTCAGTCCTTGAAGTTAAAACTGCAACGTGATACGCACCACAAGCTATCTCCTCCACAAAACTTTTTGACAATTTCCCTTCAACACGTATTGGTAGCTTCCCATCAGCCTGAGGATTGCCTAATTGGCCATAGACAGGACTGCCCATTGTATAGACATGGCCAGAGGTGGTAAGTGCAACAGTAAGACTATGTCCACAAGCGACCTGACAAAAATTGTGTTCAATGAGGGCAACACAGGTAGGAACAAGTTTTTCTTCCTTACTACCATGCCCAAGTCGCCCTTTGTCTCCATCACCCCAAGTAAACAGCTTCCCTGAAGAGCAGTTGCTAGAACTTGAATTTCCAACCATGACTTCCACGACTGCAGCTGTATGCCAAACACCACACGCAGCCCGCACAGTACGAAGACCCTTGAGGGATTCTACTTCCCTTGGTAATGAAACACTTTTTCGGTCTCCATGACCCAAAGCACCAAATGTTCCATCACCAAAAGTAAATAATTGACCAGCAGATGTCACAACAGCAGTGTGCCATGGTCCACAAGAAATATATGAAACATGTATGCCTTCCAAGGGGCCATTTACTCTCTTTGGTACCCAGTGGCTCACTTGATTTCCATGTCCCAGAAGGCCATAATTGTATGCACCATTACCCCACGTATAAAGATCACCAGAAAGCGTCACAGCACATGTGTGATATTCCCCACAAGCTACAAGTTCAATATTTGTATTACTTAGAGCATCTATAAGCTTTGGATGGAGAACATCAGAGTCAACACCATGCCCAAGTCTGCCACCTGATTCCTCTCCCCAAGAGAAAATTTCACCTTGTTTGGTCACTAGGGCCGCATGTCGTCCACCGCAAGCAATATTCTGCACATCAAGAACTACTGCAGATTCCAAGGCTTTCGGAAATAGAGAATCCATTTTCACACCCAAACAACTCCCAACTCGTTGATTCCCACCACCCAGAACACCATCACCTGTGCCTTCCCCCCAAATAAAAACATCCCCTAGAGCATCACCATCATCATGACCAGAACCTTGGCTAGAGGTGCTAACGGCACTTGATAGACTAACTCTAAAAGCATCCATACCCATTGTCTTCATGTGACCATGCATGCTGTCTGATCCTCCAGACGACACAGAATGTACTGAAGCACTGGCAGAATCTGGAGGATAGAAAGCCTTTTGAGGGACAGCATACAAAACCACATCCAATGCTTTATCCAAACCATTCTTAGGGGGACTCTCATATGGGCTATGAAGGCGTAGGTGATCCCCACTATCCTGAATAGAACAAACAAATATTCTCTTAATAAACATTTTCAACTGCCATTGAGAGGGTGAAAAAATAGGAGAGAGACGATATGTTAATACCTTTTTCAGGCTTTCATTACTGCCAAAGGGAGAATTTAACGGAGAACTTCTTCTTGTGTAGGTTCGAGGACTATTAGCCTCAGACGGAATACCTTCACTTCTTGACTCTGTTCTCCACTTCCGGTGATGGCTACGGGAAATCAATGCTTTCAAACCACTGAACCAGACTTCAGCTTCATCTTTATCCTTGCATATCTAGTAGAAAATGATCAAACCATCAGACTGCTAAAAAAACTTATTGATACTGTTCACAAAATCAATAACATCTGTACAAGTAAAACAACAGGACTACTGCAGAAAAAAAATCCAAAGGGAGAAGAATGAAGAAATTCGTACCAAGTCCAGTGACCTATCATTGTAGATAAGAGAGAATGACTGGTATTCTTTCTCAGGTCGTGGATATCTTTGAAAGATAGGCTGAAAAGAGTAGGGCCATCTTTTATCAATCATAACAGAGAACCTTATCACTTGAAAAGAATTCACGGTAGATGCTGAAAGTTAAAAAGGCATGAGTAATGTCTTTGGATTTAAATGCCAACTTATTAGAATAGGACACTGAAACAGCAAACATCATGTTCCTTAAAGCAAAACACAATCTAATAGTTACCACAAACAAGTATATTGTAAACTATTCATGACACTAAAGAAACAAAACCTTTTACTGTAGATGGATAATGAAATAGATCATATTTAGAAATCTTGGTGGTCACACTCACATCACAAGTGCATATAGATATAGGTGACATAAACTGTATTAGTCATACAAACATCAAATTGAACAGAACTATCTTATAACTGGCTATCTCAACATGGTAAGGCACTGTTGGCTAAATCTAAAGAAGCAAAACGATGTAATGATTTTCATTTCAACTTAAAAACTTACTGTGCGTTGTCCAGATATAATTCTAGAGACATGACTCAGTTTGAGGTGTTTCTCTTCTTTCCCTGAGAACCATATCAAAACAGATTCATCCTGAAAAAAAAAAAAGAGGAATCAAATTTTAACTTTTGGTTACTGGAAAACATCTAAAAAAATAACATAAGTAAACCACAAACAAGATTATGGGAATAACAAAGTCGTACATACTTTCAAACCATGAAATGGCATGAAAGTGATTCCGTAAATGGCACAAGAGTTTGATATGGCATGGTGGTCAATAAGGTACCATGGATGCTTACGTTCAAACTCTAGACATGTGGATTAGAGTGCTTGCTTTAACAAGATTTGGCATGTTTTTGAAGGTCACCCTCCAATTTTTTGAAGTCAAATATTGGCACAATGATGTCATAAGCAAATAAAATTAATTTCGTGTGGAACAGAAGTTGTATCCCACTATACACTAATAAATGCATGTTAAGCTCAATGCCATAATCGTTGTGACTTTATCAAAACTTCGTAACATTACTGCAAACCCGCTGAGAAACCTAATCTTAAGCTAAACTAATTAATGTGAGCAGTTGATTGATCTTTCTTTAATATTTGTAATTTTTCTAGTAGTCCATGAAGTATTCGGATCTCTTAATTTTCACTGTCTAGTCTGTTTCAAGGTCCCCTACAATCACTTCGAATAAATATTTTCACCACTATTTAACAATAAATAAATACAAAATAAAAGGTAGAAGACCAAGGATTTTATATATGCCAAATACAATTCTTTGAAGAAAAGAATTGTTGACACACTTTAACAAGGATTCGTTTTAATTTACAAAATAAGAGTACAAACTCACATTGGAAAGACGAAAGGGACAAAACTTGGGTTTTCCCCTTCTTCCATACTTGAGCAAGCAAGCCCCTTTCTTTAAAGCAGTAATGGCCTGCCAATCAGATCAATAAAGGATTTCAGCCAGCGTTATAGAATATCTGAAGATACAAGAAGACTTATAACATAGAGAAATCACTAAGCATAGCACATGGAAATCATTACTGAAAAGCACCAAGAGCAGCCAGCTAAAGTCCAAAACTCAACATAAAGAGCAACGACTGACTGAATGCTATCGCAAAATTTACTACAACGAGGCCGTATAAAAGAGCACATCCAACTCTTTTGTCATTTAGTCAATATAATAGTCAAACATCATATTTTAGAGCCATATAAAACAGCATTTACCTTGTCTTCCTATGGCAGAACATGGTAACAAACACCCAAATAATCCATAAAAGTTAACAATGATCAATTGGAAAGCCCCATAAATAGTAATATTAGTGAAACAAATTCAAGAAATAACTAATCTAATAATCACATAGTCAAATATATAATTATTTAGCCCGCAAAAATAAGTAATCAAATCTTTGAACACGACACACTCGTTACTCTCAAATTTGAATTAAAAGAAGCAAACTCAAAGTAACAGATCAAAACCACCAAGATTTTTCACTACCAATTATAAACTAGCTTGACCTGATGATACAGTCCTAGCTGGCAGTCAACCAAGCGAACCATAGACATTCATCAACATTAGCCGTAATTCTAAGTTCCTAGCGAAATGAAGCTAATTATCTATTCCCTCCCTCACCCTAAAGTTCCAATGCCACCACAAACAGAAAATAAGAACATTGCCACCACTGTACAACGCACGCACAGCACAGATTAACAAAATCTAAAAGCAAACAGTACTCCAAAATAAAATTCAAAGCACAACGTTACAGAGAAAAGTTTCCAAGGAAATGGACAAAAAAAAAACATATTATATACCTGCTCAATGTCTCTTTCCACAGGGCCGGTTCTGCTAAGATCCGAAGCCATTCTGCCAGTCCGCGAAATCACGCAAAAACAAAACCAAAAAACGCAAAAGAAAAAAAAAACACAAACAGCACTAATTAGAAACTTTCACTTTCTCCTCAAATCCAAACACTAATCTTTTACATTCACCAGTTCTCGTACCCGAACCCTTCCATTCATCAATTCACACACTAAAACCCTCGCTCCAACAGCTCCGAGCCTCCTCCAGGACGCGAATCCACCATAATTACAGCTCCATCTCGCACTCACTCAATTGAAGCTTTGCTCCGCAGCTGCGTGCGGCGCAGGACCCACTCTAGCGTTCTCTGACGCGGCGATTGCACCGGGGCAAGGCACTAGGTTGCACCGGAAGACGCCGATCGAGGAACTACGGCGACTCTCGGCGGATTCCGGTGACGGTGAGGTCGGCGAGCTCGCGGCAAGGAAGTGCGCGTAAACGGAATGGGAGAATCTAGGGAAGTATGATCTGCAAAATCAGTTGCAGATGAGAGAGAGAGAAGTGAGAGGGAGCTAGAGAGAGAACCTGAGGTTTTAGAGAGAGAAAGCGAAGGAGAATTATAAAAAGCATAGAAAAAGAAACACAGTGTACGTCTATGGCTGAGGAATGAGTGAGTGTGTGTGTGTGTGAGAGAGAGAGAGAGAGCTCAAAACTGAAGCAAGCTACATTCATTTTTTTAAAAATTGAAAAAACTAAAAAAGTTAAAGGGATTAAAAATCACCCTAAATTTAGCCATAATTTACGACTTTGCCATTACGCTACGCTTTTTCTTTTCGGGAAATGCTTTAAAAATTAATAATAATTTGTTTGGTTCATTTCCATGTCAAGAATATAAACTAAAATAGAAACCGAAAATAATTTTGAATCATTAATTAATATTTTAAGAAATATATATATGGTCCTGGTTGAGTCAATATTGTGTGCATGAGTACTTAAAAAGATAATTTTAAATAATTAAATAAATAAAAAGGTAGCTTAGAAAAGGTGATTTTAATACAATACATGTGAATATAATTGCAGTGCCGAAAATGCCGGAATGACTTTGTCCTGTTTGGGTGGAATATGATTAATCTTGTAATAATAATATTATTCTTTTATTATGTATTTGGATAACATAACACTCACTGTAATACTGTATTTTTATTTAGTGTCTGTGTTTATATTTAATGATTAACATGAGATCACAATAATTTTTTTTATTTATCATAAAAGAATTTATTTATTTTTATGACGCGTGTTATCAATAATAGTAGTAAATAAAAGAATAAAAAAAACATCAAATTTATGAAGAAAAAAAACTGAGAAATCAAATAAATTACATGTTAATATAATTTAATTGTTAGTAAAAAAATAAATAAATAAGATATTATATGACAATTTACGATATTTTACTGTATTAATTGTTGTTTCTATTAATGAGTAAAATTGTAACCAACCTACTAGAATTGTCATGTCAAAAATAATGGCCAACCTACTAGAATTATATGCGCATGTACTCCTAACCAAAGTTTATACCACGATGCAAATAAAAACATGTGTGTACGAATACAAGTTGAAAATATATATTTTCAAAGCATGGATAATAGATTGGTCAAATTGTCATATTTTGTGCTAAGGTATGTTTCAAAACACATAAAATAATCTAAGATAATAATAATAATAAAGTTATGAATATAGTTAATTTGAACAAAATATTTAATTCATGTTCATTGTTATCAAATGCACTAAAGTTCATATAATCTTCTGTAAAATTCAACAACTTAATAAAGTTATATCAACTTTAAACATGTAAAATTAAAATTTTATATAAATATATTCTAATATATACTTTGTTATCAAATTATTGAGTGCATATATTGATGTAATTTATGTATCTTTTAATAGACTAATTTATGAAAAGATTTTCTATTAATTCTTCATCACCACAATAGTCTCATTTATACCATCTAAGTTATAATAAACTATTAACAAATACTTTTTTTTATATTTTATGATTAAATATTTAAGTTATACTCAATACAAATTATCTTACTTAATATTTTATGATTAATTAACTTTTAAATGATAGTTTAATTGAAATGTCAAAGTTCATGATTATATTTATATGAATAGTATTATGATGTACTACACAACAATATAACATTTAAATATATACCAAAAGAAAACACTCCTGAAAATAAATAAATATAAAGGATTTTCCTCATTAATTGTCATGACTAATTCAATTTTTTTTGTCCAAAACGTTACTTAAGTAAGATCACTTTGAAGCTTGAAATAGAACTCAAAAGTTTGAAATAATTATTTTAAGCGGAGTATCTCTTCACATAAAATAGATTACTTAAGTCACAATTTATTAAAATTAATGAATTTCTTGTAAATTACTCATATTTTATTTTATAATATCTTACAATTTATTACTTATTTGAGTAAAATCCATATGTAAATATATCGATAAATAAATAATATTCTTCTGATAAAGGGTTTCATGACATATTGTCGTCGTATTAGATATAAATAATTTAAAAAAAAGAGATATATTAATTTATTACCCATACAAATCAATTTATCAAAATAAAAATATATATTGTATTAAAATATATATAATAAATGCAAAGAATCAACATAAAGAGTCCATATAAATTCTAATGTTGTTTATGATGAATTAATTAGTAGTATTGACTAAACATATTTAATACAAATATTTTAAAAGATATTGATTATAATTAACTATTTTAATTTTAATATTATAAGATACATAATTAAATATCTTTGTAATATTTGATCGTGAATATGATCCAATTTATTATTGAGAACACTGATGATTTTAAATGGTTTTACAACAAATAAATATGGAACATATTTTTATATATAATAAGAATTATGATTTGTTTATTTATACAATAACACGTAATGTGGTGAAAGATAACACATTATACCCTCGTTAGATTTAAACCTCACTTACTTAAGATTTAAATTTTAAATTAAAAATGAAAACAACCAATGATATTAGAAAAAAAATACAAATATCATAATAAAAGAATAAAAAAAAGTATTAAATATAGTAGCAGCAATGTTGAATGAGGAATTTATAAATAAATATACTCATTGTGTGAAGTTCGCAGCTTAACGTAAAAAAATAAAAAAACAAATAATTTCTAAAAACGTTCTCCTTAATTTCTAAAAACAAATTATCCTTTTAGAATAAATATATTCAAAACTATAAGATGAAAATAAATGAAAAATACTTGATTAAAACATGGACAATCAAGACAACATCACATAATAATCATGGAAAATAAAAACAAAGTACAACTAAACCTATTAAAATCAAGGTTGAATATAATGATAAATTCAAATAATAATTTAAAAATAGAAAAATATATTTTTATTTTCAAAATTATTGTTGTTATTATTAGTATTATTGTATATTTAATATTTTAAAATTGAAAAAAAAAAGAGTTTGATTTTGGGATACTAATAATTAAAAAAATTGTACATTTTCAATTAATTAAAAATTACCATACACACGATTTTTAAAATAATTATTATACAAATTAATAATACATTTTAATTGAATTTCCATTTAATTTAAATTTAACTTAAGATTTAAAATTTTTGATACAATTGAAAATACTAATTATTTGTTTAAGTTTGAAAATTGTAAAATGCATAAATACTCTATAATTATATGTACTGAAAAGTTATCACCGTAAATTATTATTTGTGTTCATCCTTCCTTTACCATGTTCCGGAATTTATTTATTTTTTCTTTCTCTGAAAAAATGTGTGAAGAAAATGCATGTACAATGAATCAGTAACACATTAACACTTGAAACATTGAAACATCATCGTCTAACAAGTAGAGCTATCAGAGATGCAACTATCAATTCCAATTTTCATGTCTCACTTTTGGTGTGACAAACCAAACTTACTAAAATTTATGAATTTTAAATATTTGAAAATTTTAAGGTTGTTGTATTTGAATATTTTTCATCCTTATCGTGACAGTGCTCTAATATTTTTTTTTATTATTTAAACAATTAAGTCTACATCTAGATGATTCCACTTACTTGATTTTGATTTAGATAAAAAAAAGTAGTGAAATTATTGTGAAGTTATTTTTTACTTTTTTAATAAATTTTATCATACAAAGTTAAAAATCAATTTTTACATGCTGATGTAGAGGCTAGAGTTTTAAATTTAAATTGAATATTATAATATTTATTTTCATGAAAAACAAAATACTGGTATATAATTCTACATTTATATTTAAGTAAAAAAAATTAATTTTTATCCGCATACTTGTTAAATACACAAGTACTCGTATTCTATACTGATTATTCAAGCTTTACGTACACGTAAAGTTAATAATTTAATTAAGTGATATCACTAAATTAAAAATATATCGTTAGATCGTCAAGACAAGATTTTGAGAAGCGTTATTGAAACATAATATGAATTATATTCAAACATAGGTTATAATCAAATAACATTAAAAATTTAATAATTTTACAAAATCATTTTCAGAAGTAACGTTTAATATTTGACTTTTTAACGACGTCGGAGTAAATAAATAATAGGTTTAAATATCTTTTTGGTACTCATTTTCGTAGTGTTTGTTGTGGATGGTCCTTATTTTGACAAAATGTTTAAAATGATCCTCATTCTTACCGAATATTTCAAATGGTCCTCATTTTCGCAATTCGTGTTTTATTTAATTTTTTTCTGTAATGTCGTTTAAAACATTAACGAAACATTGTATAGTTAGCGCGGTTTGTACAGGTGGCACGGTTATGTACAATACACATAACACACCTTAATACAAACCGTGCTAACTATACAATGTTTCGTTAATGATTTAAACGACGTTACAGAAAAAGATCAAATAAAACACGAATTGCGAAAATGATGATCATTTTAAACATTCGGTGAAAATGATGATCATTTTAAACATTCTATCAAAATGAAGATCATCCGCAACAAACACTACGAAAATAATGATCAAAACGGTATTTAAACCTAAATAATATAATATTTTAAAACAACTTTTCCAGCACAAATATTGTATTCTGAATTGAAACCATGTTCACATGTCCTTAACACTTCACATGCATTTTTTAATATTTAATAAAAATATACACTTTTTAATATTATGTGTTATTTGTTTTTACATGCAAATAGTTTTTAAGTTTGAACAATTCATTTGTTGGTTTTTAAAAGCTTCATTAATAAAACACAACCTTATTAAACTACTGTTCTGTGATTATACTTTATGTGATAAATATGATGAGTTGACACAGTTAATTCATAAAAGAGGCAAGTTAGATAATTCAAAAAATTTAGACACTAATCTCATATGAACTAAAGTGATTAACATGTTTCTTTTATATATATATATATATATATATATATATATATATTAACTTTTATATGCGGGAATCTATGATTAAAAATACAAATTTTAATGAAATTTATTTAGAGACGAGTTAGTTTTATTTATTTTTTTAATTATTTAGGTTGTACGCTAAATGTAGTAAGCATAAAATGTTTTAGTTTACTTTAGATCAGAAATTTATATTTTTAACTCGGTATATTTTGTTAACTATCAACTTAATAAACAAGACATATAATTCGCCATTAAGGATGTGTAATATTTTCAGTATAAAAATTATATTTAAACAAATAAATTTAAAATAATTATTTTTGTAAAATATGTTTATTGAAATACGTTGACATGGTACAAAATTTACAATTTTGAATTCTAAAAAAATCTTTAAATTATAAAAATAAGAAAATATTTCTAAAATATTAAAAATATTAAGATTTAAATAAGACTAATAAAGTGTGAATTCTATAAAACTATTTTATTAAACAATAATAATATTAACATCAAGTGAAACAATAAACATGAGATGTGTGTATTGGAAACAAAATATATAATGTGATATAATGAAAGTAACATAAAATAAAGTGTGACCTTGAGCTTATATAAAGAGTGAAAGCACAATGAGAGGTTGTTATCATAAATCTCACCTTGGTCCCATTACTTTTTTGAATTAATTAAGTTGGGTTGCTTTCACCATTCTTTCATGAGATGAGCTTCATGTGTGTCAAGTTATTTATCTCCACACACATCACAAGCAAGCAACTAAAGTGAAGAAACTAAGAAAATATGAAAAATCTTGCAGTGGAAACATTTAGAAACCACCAATGACATTGAGGGAAGAAATGAGTAACTACCAAAACTAAGTAAAAAAAATTCTATTTTTTTTTTAATATTATTCTTCTGCTAACATTTTAAATTGTTATGGTACACTGTATTACTTATACATAGACAAGAACAATTTAAGAGTTTAGAATACCTAAAACAACCTGTATAATGAATTTTTTTATCATAATTTTATTTTTTTGGATTTTTTTTCTTAAAGACCAGTAATTAGTACTAAAAAAATTAGACTTTTATTCTTGAAGGCCTAAAATAATTAATACTAAGGAAAATATGAGACATTTTTTTTTCTTGAAGGCCTAAAGCAATTAATATAAATTGTTTTTTAAAGCCTATTTTTTTAGACCTAAAACAAGTATTTCGTATATTTCGTTCATTTCGATCGTGAGCCGGTTTTATTTAAATATTAAGACGAATAACAGATTAAATATATGTTTATCTCTTTAATCATTTTAAAATAAAAATATTTTAAATTTTAAAATAAACAATACTTCAAATACAATAATTAATCATAACAATATTATCTCGATCGATAAAAAACCAATCGATAAAAAATTGTATGATATCCTTGGCAATGGCACTTGTCCCTCCAACCCTTGTGAGTGATTGAGACCAACACAAGTGTCCACTCCTCTCCTACACTTTTTTGGAAAAGTTGCCCTTAGCCACAACTCAAACTTCATGGTCCCCTATACCTACCTCAAGTGCTTCTAATTGTCCACACTTCATTCATATATATCAGTTTTTTCATCCATTTAATATTCTCCTATCAACACTTTTTCAACCTAATTTTCTCTATCAAAAATATTATATTTATAGATATTTATGACAAAACTTCTCCATCGATAGAACAAAATGAAACCACCTATTCGATAAACTAAATCTTACTTTGTTTATATGTAAGTTTATTTTATATGAATTCCAATAGAAGTAAAGATTTGTTACTTTTGAAATTAAAAAAAAAAAAAAAACTTTTAAGCTTTTCTCAAGTTTGAATAAAATTACAACAGGCTTGGACCATCTTGCCTTTAACCCACATGAACAAAAAGGTTTGGTCACGAAATCTATTATTATGTTGAAAGGATATTGCGTATAGAATTTGGAATGTTTTAATTAGTATATAAGACCAAATTTAAATAATTTTAAATTTATCTTTAAATGATTTGATATTGTTAATAACTTTGGTGTTATTCTCTATTTTTTTTTCTTTCTATTGAACATTAAAATGCACTATATTAGTATTTTAAATATTTTTTAAATATATTTTAAAATATTAAAATTAGTGATAATTAATATATATTATGAAGGTACAGTAGAGGAATAACACATAAAAACTCAATAAAAAATTCAAATTCAACTTTGGTTCGAATTTCACAAGCTAAATCACGGTCACTTATTAGTGTATTAAGAACCATAATTAGTAGTATTAATCAGCAAGATATTATAAAAAAATATTAAAAAGTTGAAAAGCAATTAGAAATGATTTCTTTTGCAGATTTTTTATATCTATTTATTTTGAACTATTTGATTTTGATTAATTAATAGTCGAAGTCGAGCTGAACTACTAACTATATTTGAATATAACACTATAAATTTAAAATGAACTAATAGCCAATAAATATGTTTTGTAAAAGCTTTTTGTGTGATGTATATATATTTTACTTGTAATATTTTTGTATTTATTAAAATAAGAACAAGAATAAATATTTGTAATTTTTAACCATAAAATTGAGTACCACCCTCTGTAAAAAGTTACATGTATGACCTGTTGAAGAGATTTGGACATTATTAATTTATTAAAATTTAATTATATATGCATGTAATGATTAATGAAACATAAGTTGAATCATGCTATTGCTTTATACCCTAATAGTATAATACCTTGCACATTATATAGTTTACAAATTCGATTAAAGTCATTTTAACCTAATACTAATTCAACTTAAGATGGGTATGCATTACTTCAATTGTATAACTAATCTAATAATAGTAAACTCAATTAGTACAATCTATTTGATTATGATGTATAACACTACCCACTAATATTTTTATACATTTTTCCTTCTATAATGAATAAAAAGTATTAAGATTTATATGATTATATAAATTTGAAATTGAATGTTTTGAGTTTTGAATTATTTTGTGATGTGGACCAAAGCTTTAAAAAGGTTATTTATCAAATTTGACCTATATGGGAGAGAGAACCTAACATTGATCCAATGTTTGAATTATATATATGGTGCTCTTCTTTTAAGCACAACTATTATAAGGGTTTATTCTGCATGCCTAACAGTGGTCCTTGCACACCAATTATTAAAGAGAAACTATCTTTTAGTATACTTTCATGTTCCAGCCTCACATTCATAGTACCTTGCAATTTTTAAACTTATATTTAATTTCAATAAATGACTTTATATGGTAAATTCAATTTCATTAAATTTGTTTATAAAGTAATATAAAACATTCATGCATCAAATTAAACTCAAATATATGATACTACCTCTGTTGAGTTTGTCACTCTAATAAAATTATATTTTTTTTATCAACACTCTAATAAAGTTATATAATAGGAACTCAGTCTATTTATATATGACATAATAATTCTTGTTACTTAATTTATGAACTTAATTTAGCAAATTAGATTTAAGAAGGTGTAATAATAGTGTACACGAAATCTTTGTTTGATGTGCAAACATCGTAGTGGAAAAGAAAACGCAGGTTTGTTAAAATTGATGAAACCCTCTTCACATGCTACCTTTCTTACGTGTTGTATTCTCATGGTATTTATTGGTGTCTTAATGGCTAAAATAAAGAACGTGCAAGTACACTACTTAAAAACACACATCATTAAAATGTTTCTTAGCCATGTTTCCATGGTACTAGGTTTTGGTCACAGCTGCAAAGAAAATCCAAAGGGTGAGAACCAATTCACACAAAACAACATACACATTTGTACATTGGAAGATGCACCACACCTTTTCTAATTTTCATTGTTTTTTCTCTCTCTAGTACTAAATTGATGGGTATTTTCAGTACCAAATTTATTGGAGTGGTACAATATTAATAATATTAATAAGATACGAACTCAATTCATATATATAAGTGATTTACATTTTTTTCTTAATTCGTAACTTTTATAGATTTTCTTTCTTGTATTTTTTATTTATATTCAATGTGAAAGTTAGATTTACAGTTATATTCTTAACATAATATATAATGAATTAATGACACAAATGTACCTGAGTTTTATCCATCATTTATCGTATATGTTTGGTCCCGTGGATATATTCCAAAGTTCATTTCTGGTAATCATTCTAAAATGTTATCGAAAATTAGAAAATATGTTATGTATTCAATGATACATTTACTTTTAAAATTAACTTTGATTTTGTCTGAGAACCTCAGTGATTAAAAGATATTTCACTTAAATGAATTTTATGAAAAAAAAAAACCTAGAATGCGCAGTCAGATAATAGATTAATAGTTTATAATTGTTTGGTTAGATAGATATTTTTTTCTTTTATAATATTAATAATGAAAAATCGTATGAAAAAAATTTATAATTGTAAATGTTTGGTTATATTTGAATTAATTTTTTATGATAACAAATAATGTAAAGTGATTTGCATAGAGTGCAGGAAGAAAATAATATTTGAGTTATGATTTTATTGTTTATGTCAGACCAAGAACACTACTAATTCACAAACGAAAAGCCCAAAATAAAAAAGACTAACAAAATCATCTCCCAACTTGAAATGGAATGGTTTTTCTGAATATTATCCACCAAAAAAAAAGTATTTACGAATAAAAAGGATAAAAACTATTTACAAGTCAAAAAACAACAAAAGTATTCAGGAAAGTAAATAATAACATATGTTTATAAAATATGCATACCAAAATTTATAATTAAAATAATATATATACACACGTTTACAAGTTGACTCTACCCCATTTAAAGTCATCACAGACTAACCCAAGACCCATTAATTACAAAAAACTAACAAAATCAATAACTAAATTACATCATTTTAAATTAATACAGAACTAATGAAACACAGATTGTTAAAGCAAAAAGTAGAAGTTGGCATTTTTAAACTACCAATCAATGGATCAAATTAGCATATCAAACGCACTACCATCATAATTAAACCAGTAAAACACAAATAACAAATGTATCAGCTGGAATTTAATCAACCACAAGGAGCTTTCAGAAAATGAGATTTTACATGAAAAAAATAACATGGGGGGCGTAATTCATTTTTCATTTTTTTTTACAAAGGCAAAATAGGCGAGCACAAAGAACAATAAATGGAGTCACTGCTATTGCTGTCAGAAACAGTGGTTTCCATGTTAAAGGAAAACGTATGTGTCGTTTTAGAATGTACATACCCAATGGCTTAAGACAAAAACCCTCACACTTGTTACCATCTATGAACAGCATCTAATAATCTAGTGAGGAACTGGTTTCAGCAGTTTCATCCTCACTAAAGCTAGAAGGCATCTCTGCAGCAGATCTGCATATTCATACACAATGCCATTAGAAAAAGGCTACTTTTGTGTTTAAAAGCCTTTCTTTCTACAAAGTTATTTTAGGCCTAACCTTTTAAAAAAGAGAAACTCAAAAAAGGTTTAAGACAAACACTACCTAAACAAACATGCACATGATCTAAACAAAATATTGAGGACCTGGGTGATCATATATTGTCATGGGAGAGAAAAACAAGAGTTCAGATTCTTTACTCGGCTTTTGGTGCTGTCATCTGCTGAACATTAAAATATACTGCTGTTGGTATTTACAAAAAAAAAAATGTATATATTTTTAAACATCAAAATTAGTGTAAATTAGTGTATTTTGAAAACACAGCAGAGGAACAGTATAGAAAAATCCAACAGAGAATCTAAATTCCAAAAACAAAACATGATGAAATACCCACCTGTGAATTTTCCTTTGCTCCATCTCAGCAACAGGTGATGGTTTCACATGGTATTGTTGAAGCATGTCAACTTTAGCTCTCTTTGCAACCTATACACACAGTAAAGCAAAACATCAGATACATGCATGGAAGGAAGAAGGGGAGTGAACTCATTAGGAAATCAAATAATCACATTCCAGAAGGAAAGTTCAGACATCTAAAACTAACCAGGATTTCATTTGAAAGCCTCCCATCTACATCGCGGTATGTGTTCTTTGCTTTCTGGTCCAGCTTAAACATCTCTTCCTGCATAAAATATTAGCCTTTTAAACCATCTGTAAGCAGGATAAATTGATCATTACAAATATACACAGAGAAAGTGCAAATATGTTGATGAACCTTTGCCATCCTAGCAGATAATCCCCTTTCTTCAGTATCCATGGGAACACGGGAGTTACGGATTGAACTAGAAGGTTTAGATTTAACATGTCCACTCTTTTGTATTCTCTTTGGATTGATCTTATCATAACCATGCAGCATCAAGTCTTTCGGCTTAATCGCAAGCTTCTCCTCAAAGTGATCACTGTGGTTAGAAGCAGAATCAGATCGCATCCCCTCAACCCCATGCTTAGTGCTCATTCTATGATTCTTAGCACTGTTATAGCCAGATGCTTCTCCAGTAGAATCTTCATACAAATCAGGGAAAGGGTTCCTTCCAGAAACATGGGTGTTGTAACCGTGGTAAGGTTGCCTTTGTTTTATATTCTGACGGGCTTTCTTATCTTGTTTATCCTGGAAATCAGATTCATGCAAGGAGCCAAAGTCAGCTCCTTCCATATGCAAATCTTGGGAATTAAATTTAGTATAATGCGAATCATATCTCTGCAAATGCCCAGGTAAAAAAGAGAGTAAGAAAGCATGGATATATGTATCACATAATGAATGCTATGTTTAAATCCAAGATCATTTTTGTCAGTAAGCTATTCTATTAGTTCCATTTTGGTCTCACACTACAACAAACACCAAATGACTAGTTTACTGGTAAAGGGAATAATCACTCCAATCCATTAGATTTAACTTGTTATTGTAACTACTAAGATATATTTTCTGGTTTATTGTAACTATTTAGAATTCTATTGTGAAAGGTGATATTACAGGGAAACTGTAACAAATTTGTTTTGGTAGTGTGAATTATATAAATCTTAACTCTCAATTGAGATTTTCGTCAAGTTGATTAAATATATCAGAGATGCTGCCGTATCATATATTTTGGACATTACTTGTGTTCTGGAGCCCCTATCCATGTTGGAGCCATTAAAGCCTAAACCATTCCATTTTCCCAGCCACTTTTGAAGAATTCCAAAATGTTAAAAAGAGAGAGATTAAACAGAAAATTCTGGTCAGGAGTTGGTGACAGGATGCAAGACTTGGCAACAAGAGGCACTTATGGCTATCAAATATTGGTTATATGGGTATAAATACAACTGTAAGTAATTGTTTCAAAGAGAGATGGTTTTGAATAATGTCATAAATTTCAATAGTCAAAAAGTCAGAACACAAATAATTATGTCACTGTCTAATTTTTCAAAGATGAATTGAATGATTTAAAGAAAAATTATTAATTACTAAACTCATAAAATAAATGCATTAGAAAGGTCACTTACAGAGCTAAGATTGGGTTTTTTTGCAGCAGAGATTTCTGGAGAATTCAGAACCGGAGCATTTGCTACACAAAATGGTTCTGCCATAACACCCAATAGATTGTAAGGTAGGAATCAATCTATTCTTAAAATGACTCAATGCATTTAGAAAATGGTCAAGAAGTAACGAGAGAAATAAAACCTCACACCGTAGCTAAGATGGAATATTTCTAGTAAAGCATCCAAAGGAGCAAAAAGAAACTATCTTGACCTAAACAAGCAAATAGCACACCGCACACATATTAACATACAAAGGCCATGTGTTATGAATATTGAAATGCAGCACCAATCTTTAGGAACAAGCTTTCCAATTTTCAAATTATTTACTGTTGCAGAAAAATCCATCCCCTACACACCCAACTCTATCTTCAAGCATTCAATGCCAATGACAAAAAAATAATGCTTCATGCTCCATTTTTTTTTCACGATTTGATTTGTAACAGACAATAACACATTCCTTTAACCCAAAATGGAAAATTGCATTGTTTTAGTTTCAACACCATCAATCTTACAAAATTAACTGATGATACATCACTTAAAAAATGGGGAGAATAGAACATGGTGCAACATACCATTAGCTGGATCTTCAGTTTGGCACTCAAAGGCCCCCGGAGGAGGCGGATCAAATTCTATACCGAGTAGCGGACCATCTTCCTCATAATGCCTTCCTAGTTGTTTCTTAACAGCAGTGATAGCTGCATGTTCTATCTCACCCTTCAATTTCAAATATCCTGATGGTTTGTATCCAAGGTTAACTGCACCTTTGGGATTCAGGGGTGGAAGAGCTCCGTTAGGTGTAAGATGTCTAGAAGGGTCCATATCATATGGATCCTGACCTTGAGCAAAAGCCCTTTCTTGCAAGAAAGAGCTGCTCTCAGATGATGTGTCATCCACTCCACTAACATTTTCAAGGTAATGGTTCCTTCGTCTTTGTGTCATGTCTGCAACAGATATTTCGTTGTTGTAGAAGCCATGGCTCTCAACCTCCTTAGCATCCAGATACCTGTAATCAGCATGTTTACTGCTTCCACAAGAATCTTGCCCAAGTCCACTGCCGCGATCCTGGATGACACCACTTGAACGATCTTGTCGCCCATTAGCAACCGCTTCGTCTTTCATCAATCTTTTATCCTTTAACCTTCTGTGGCAAAACCATCCAGATATTTGCTTTTCTGTCAATCCTAACTCCTCAGCAAGCTCTACTTTCATTTCCTCTGTGGGGTACTTGTGCTCTGAAACAAAAGTAAAAAAGGAAATTCCTCAAAAACTACCACTTTGCAAATGCATTAACGTATATGTATGACAAGAGAGTATTCTTACCATCATAAAATTTCTCCAAGGCCGTAAGTTGGGCTGGTGTTTTCAGCTTTCTTTTCTTATTTTTCTCATTGGAGACTTTATTTTCTTCTGATTGCAGTTCACTTGATTCTGAACACCAACAGAAATTCGGGAAGTTTAGTACATGTGTTGTGTTGGAAGGAAAAATGTAACTACAACAATATATGCCAGACAAAACAATCAAGAAGCATCTTATGCAATATTAACTGCTCAAATTGATTCACAAATGTCATGGAATTCAAACATACAACTATATTATACTGAAGTGCCGAACAGTTATGGCAGCATGGAAAAGGATGCATACAGTGGAATTGAAGTTAAGTTACTCGTGTGAAATGTTGATAAGATTATAAGAACCAAAAGGTTTCTTTTCTTTCCTAAAAAATTGAACCAAGAAGTGACTCAAAACTGGCCAGTTACCTGCTCCTCATTCTTTCAAAGTTTTCCAAACTTTAATAAATTTCAACCAAATTTATAATCTCAAAGGTCTTTTACAGAGAACCCACGATTTGTGCCAATCAAGACCAAGTGCAAGTGAAAGAAGAAAAAGAAGATCAAGAACAACAACAACAAAGCCTAACTCCAAACGTTCCTCACGGAAAGTAGATCCAACAGTAGACACCAATTCATGGTCATCGAAAGAGAAAAGTAAAACTTCCCCAATCCATACAAAAAGAAAACATGGAAGAGAATAATGTATGAAGACATCAAGTACTAAATTTCAACTGTGATCAAAATCAATCAAACCCCATTTGAACCCTTCAGTTTGACTCACTTTTCCAGACCCCAAATACCCCAAATTGAAGAGCTTGGAGGCACACCCACCATTACAACAACCTAATGCAAACAACCCGAGTTCCGGGTCCCAACAATCAATTTCCAAAGCATGGAAATTGGAGTAATCTGAGAAAAATGAAGCACAAAATCGAAGACCGAAATCTGTGATAAGGCGCCAAAGTATAACAGAAACACAATACCTTCCATTGGGGTGAGGAATTGCGTTGAAGAATGATCCTCTGTTAAAGTTTAGGGGCGGATTTTGTTGAGTGGCTTGTGAGAAAAGCGAGGACCCGCTTGCGGGAAAGGAAAAGAGAATGCAAGGACATTAACAAAAACAAAAACAAAAACTTATGTTGTTTGTAACTGGATACGTTTTCAATTTGACCCCCTAACTCCGCTTAGGAACAGAGAAAGGAGCTTCTGGTGAAGGTGGAAAGACAAAGCGAGAAGAAACAAATTCAATTCGTCTTATGTCGGATTTTCTTTGCTTGCTTCTTCTAACAATCTTTGCATTCTTACGAAATAAATAATCAAATCAATAAATAAATCAGATTTACCTCACTATATAAAGTAAAATGCATTTCAAACAATTATAAAGCATGTTCTTTTAATCATATAAACAATTAAAATTACATACATTTGTTGCTTGTAAGTATAGATATCACAACATTAATGCTAAAAAAATTATGATATTTATTTATTTAGATCAACTCCATCGATATGAAAGTAAAAAAAAAAGTTATATAAATTATGAAAGTAAAAAGAGACTAAATGCAATGATAATGGATCATCTGTGATTCATAAACTTAATCAACAGAACCAGTTTAGTGATATATTCTTCTTACTACTAATATTTTATATGAATTTTTATGGTTTTTTTCAGTTTTGTTAATATTTAGTTGGTGTAACTTAATTAAACTATGAAATGTTGTTTTTCTAACATTGAAATTATCTACGGATTTGTAGGATAAATTATGTATTTTTATGATTTTGTAATATGGATACATAACTGGGTCAAATCATTTTAATCCAATTAATCTGTTCACATAATTAATTTCAACTTTGAAGTTTGATTTTTTATTATTATTATTTTTTTCGGAAATGAATTCAAACTGATGATGAAAATTGAAAGGTTAAAATTACCTTTCTCTAAAATTCGATTTGAATACGTTGGTGAACCTCATTCCATCGAGGAAGATTAATAGAAAAAAGAAAGCATAATTGTTAATGTATAGTGAAAGAGTCAACTAGATTAATAAAATGTGAAAATTATACTAAGATTTATTTTACTATTGTGATATTGTGATGGATTATTGTTGTAAATGAATATAAAGCTTGAATTTAAATTGTGTATAAAAATATTTCATTATTTAATGCAAAATGGTTAGTACGCGAATGCTACATGCATTTAACAATAGAAATGTATATTTCTACATGTTTTGCAAACTTAACACATGACATAGATATAGTAAAAATATAGAGATAAAATAAAAATTAGATGCAATTATTTATGTATTTATTTCTTTACGAAAGTGTTGCGTTGTTTTGTTTTTTACGTTATACTTGTGAGAAACATTAGATTCTTTCAATTTTCATCTGTTTTTTTTAATAAAAAACGTATTAAAAACATGTTTACAGTTTTATTATTACAAAGTGTAAATAAATATAAAGCAAAGTAAAAACTAATATTAAGTGTGTGTATGGAACAAGATAACCTAATAATTATTTTTCACCTTTTCAGTATTTAATCTATTTAGCACATAAATCGTTATTAAAATTCATGAAATGGAAATTAGTAGGAATAGAAGTAGATGTTACATCTAACCACCATCATTTAATTTGTACCAAACTAAAAAAAGAGGCAAGAACATAACATTAACATCAAACTAAAAAACATTGTTGGGCTATGAAATTTTGTTGCACTTCACATACTTATGCAGTTTTTCTTTTTTTTTTTTTTAAGAAAGAAGATAGAGAGTCTTTATATCTATAAATTTATAAATCTGAGAGATTAATAAGTATTTTCATTGAAATATTATGGTAATATGTTTATGCATCATTTTATTTATTTAAATATTTTTTATTTTATTGAAATTTATTTATTAGATTTTGAATTTATCTTGAATTCATTGTTATATTTTTTTTAATAAATTTAATTAAATTTTAAGTTCTTAGTTGGAGAACTTCAAATTAAGTCTCCAAATTAATTTTTGTAGTTTATCGAGTTTTATTTTATTTTTTAAATAAATTGTTGTGTTAATTAGGTGAGATAATGATTAAGTGAATGAAGTGATTTTTACTTTCTCCTTAGTTAATTTTTATACTAATTTACTAATTTCATAATTTTATAAGTTTGTCATTTCATAAATTTATATTTTTACAATTGATAGTTTGATAGTTTTATAATTTTGTAATGTAAATATGTAGTTCTATAATTTTATAATTCAATAATTTTGTAATTATTTTATTATTTTTAAAATCTTAAAAAAAAAAAACTTACTTTACAAAACATAAATGTAGTGTTCATCTTCTTTAAGGAGCCTCCTCCTTTGATAAATTTCGTATTCTTTTTGATCAAAGGTTACCTTTGCAATCATCGCGAAGAACATTGCAAAGTACACTTATTGAAATCGTGAATAGAGTAAGTTTCCATTCTACCTCTTATTTTATAGTTAAAGTTGAAATTTTTGGTTGCCTTGAGTTGTATGAGTTGCATGTGATCCAACTCCAACCCAAATGTGTCCTTGCACGTTGATGCATGTTGGTGTTTTTAGTGTTGTCCTCAAATAATTGATTTGGTCTTTATGTAGGTGTAGTTAGGTTTTATGGGAGTTGAAGGCGTGGGAAGGTGTATGATTTTCTCTGAGGTGAGGGAAATTGATTTTAGCTCTTATATGCTGTAATCATTTTATTTCTCAATTGTAATTTGGGTGTTGTGAAAATATGAATTTTGAATCATTGCTTGTTGTGGTTTGTGATATTGATTGTTAAATATACTAAGTGTAGTGAATTTTACATTTTTGTTGTGATAAGCATGAAAACAATGTTTTATTGTGGCTAAGAATATCCTCTGAGATATTTGAATTGACTGGATTTGACACTCCCTAAGTTAAGAACATGAATTTGAAAAGTATTATGATGTTTGTTAAGTAGGGATTAACTCAAGAAGTGTCAAATTACTTAATCAAAACTCAAAAATAGAGTTTAAATTTCTAATACACTGTTAGGCGTCATTGCAGTTGCGTCGGGTGCTACTTAGACAATGGTCACTAACTTGGGAGGGTTAGGTGCCACTTAGATAGTGGTCAGTAACTTGAGAGCATTATGCATCACTTTTGGACCACAAACGTGCTTAAATCAATGGGTTATAGGGGGTTGCAACGCCGTATGCCACTTTCCTAGCATCAGACGTCACCTTGTTTTCTTGGTATGACTCATATTGGGAAAATAGGATTCCCGTTCCGCTAACCGTCAAATCAAGTTAAAATTTTGACAATAAGTCTTATACATGTAATTCTTCACTCTAACAGTTGAGATTTTTTATTAAAAATATGTGATTAGAACAATTTTTCATGTAAGATTCTAGTAATATAGGTTGTTGACACTTTAGAGGTTGTAGAATACCAAAGTTGCCATCAAATGAAAAGTTGGTTGTGTGAAAGCACCTCAAATTTGATTCTAATGGTTCTAATGGTGGGAGGAAGAAGTATGAGAAGATTTGCATGAGAAGTTTATCGATGAAGAGAAGTTTTGTCAAAGAAATATAGAAGCTAAAAATAATTAGTTGAGGTTTTTTATTTTAAAAATTGTAAAATTATAAAATTGGATAAGATGAGAATTAAGTAAAGTAAAAACTCAATTATTTTTTATTTTTATTTTTATTTTTAATGACTTAATAAATCATAAAAATTCAATAAAAACTTTTCAAATTTATCATAATTTAAAACTTTAATACAATAAAAATATTCTGTGACGTTCCCATTTTGCATCAATGGCGAAGACAGTGTTCACGCAGAAGCTACTCGCGTGCATTCTCAGACCTTCAGCGTTCAAAGTAGCTCAATGCCATCGCAACTTCATCCACGCGGGTACCAATCCCACGCTCCACCACCTCCTTCGCACCGGGAACCTTCCAGAAGCTCAGGCTCTCCTTCTCCGAATGATCAGAAAACGCGGCGTTTCACGTCCCCACCTCATCGATTCCCTTCTCGCCCCTTCTTCTCACTCTCACACAAACGCCATCGTTTTCGATTTACTCATAAGAACCTACGTCCAGGCACGGAAGCTTCGAGAAGCTTCCGAAGCCTTCCGCTTGCTGAGGCAGCGCGGCTTCGCCGTCTCCATCAACGCCTCCAACGCGCTACTCGGCGCGTTGGTGAAAGTGGGATGGGTCGATTTGGCGTGGGCGGTGTACGAGGATGTCGTCGCAAGTGGCACAACGGTTAATGCCTTCACTCTCAACATTATGGTCAATGCTTTTTGTAAAGAGGGTAGGTTCGACGAGGTTAAGGTTTTCTTGTCCCAAATGGAGGGTAGAGGTGTTTTGTCTGATGTTGTCACGTATAATACTCTCATCAACGCGCATTGCCGACAGGGGAATGTGTGTGAGGCTTTCGAGTTGTTGAACTCAATGTGGGGTGTGGGGTTGAAGCCTGGGGTTTTTACTTATAATGCTATTATCAATGGTTTGTGTAAGAAAGGGGATTATGAGAGAGCGAGGAGTGTTTTGGATGAGATGTTGGGGATGGGGTTGAGTCCTGATGCGGCCTCGTTTAATCCCTTGCTTGTGGAAAGTTGTAGGAAGGATGATATTCGTGAGGTTGAGAAGGTGTTTGATGAAATGTTGAGGTGTGGGGTTGTTCCTGATTTGATTAGTTTTGGTTCTGTGATTGGGGTGTTCTCTAGAAATGGGTGTTTTGATAAGGCTTTGGACTATTTTAGGAAGATGAAGGATACTGGGTTGGTTGCTGATACTGTGATTTATACTATTCTTATTGATGGATATTGTAGAAATGGTAATGTGGCTGAGGCGTTGAACGTGCGGAACGAGATGGTTGCGCGGGGTTGTGTGATGGATGTAGTTACTTATAATACTCTGTTAAATGGGTTGTGCAAAGGGAAGATGCTCGGTGATGCTGATGAGTTGTTTAAGGAGATGGTAGAGAGGGGAGTTTTTCCGGATTATTATACTCTCACCACTCTCATTCATGGGTATTGTAAGGATGGAAACATGAGTAGGGCACTTGATTTGTTTGAGACGATGACTCAAAGGAGCCTTAAGCCGGATGTTGTGACGTATAATACCTTGATGGATGGATTTTGCAGGATTGGTGAAATGGAGAGGGCTAAAGAGTTGTGGTGTGATATGGTGAGTAGGGGGATATTGCCCAACCATGTGTCGTTTAGCATTTTGATAAATGGGTTTTGCAGTTTAGGAATTATGGGTGAGGCATTCAGGGTGTGGGATGAAATGGTAGAAAAAGGTGTTAAACCTACTTTGGTTACTTGCAACACTGTTATTAAGGGTTATTTGCGGACTGGCAATATGTCGAAGGCGAATGACTTCTTCAACAAGATGGTTTTAGAAGGAGTTTCTCCTGATTGCATTACATATAATACTCTTATAAATGGTTTTGTAAAGGAAGAGAGCTTTGACAGAGCTTTTGTCTTGCTTAATAACATGGAAGAACATGGGCTTTTGCCTGATGTTATCACATATAATGCAATTCTTAGTGGATATTGTAGGCAAGGCAGAATGCGGGAGGCTGAGATGGTATTACGCAAGATGATTGACAGTGGTATAAGTCCCGATAGATCAACGTACACATCATTGATAAATGGGCATGTGTCTCTAGACAATCTGAAAGAGGCATTCCGTTTCCATGATGAAATGCTGCAAAGGGGTTTTGTGCCAGATGACAAATTCTAAGATTTCTACTGTTGCAACTCTTGTTATCTAAAGGTTGGACTTTCTATCATGGGAAAATTTCGCTTCATTTTGTTGTAAGCATTGATTTACGGACCATGCTTATGTTTTTCTTTGGTCCTGGTTCGGCATATCAGAAGAAATGCAACCCTGATGGATGCCTTGTGTGCTCTAACATATAACATTAACGTTCTCACCCTGGTTTGTAACATAGTAAAGAAACACTTGTCTTTATTATTGATAAGTGTCAATTTTAATTAAATTTGAATGAGTTTATACACTTATCTGGATTAGAATGATTTCATTTCTCTCAAGATACAGATATAAATATAACTTCTGATGCTATATTTCTTAAACTTTTTTTTTTTTGCAGAAAATAAAAGAATTGAAAGGTGAGAAAGTTTTCGCTTGAGTGCGAGAAACCAAGCTTAAGAAAAGAGAAGCCTTCTGTCTCTACATGTTGGTCATTGAAATAGTGAGCTAGCGCTTGAGCGATGTACACCAGCGCTCGAGCCATGTATAACAGATTTAAACGTGTTTTGGAGAGAGCAAGCACATTTCTTGAGCCACAACACAATGCTTAAGTTTAAGAGAGGAACCAAAATTTAATTCAAATTTTAGTGACAACTCTCTTTGCTCAAAACAACGCTCAAACGAGACGAGGAAAGCAACCTTCAGAGCCCAACAAGCAGGTTTCTTAGGCATCCTCAAGTGACATTGTTGTTTGAGCGTTGCACGAATATCAAAGAAGGAAGTAGCAGATGACTTCAGACACGACTCCTCTACTTATCCTGGTAATTTTATTTTACCATGAGTTCCTCTTTTGGGATCGAATAGTCTTTTTTCTTGGTTAATTATTACTGTAGCTTAATGTGATCTTATATTTGATGTTGGTGATTTAATCTGGTGTTAATTTTTGCATATGTGTGATGGATCCATAATTGATCTGAAATTTCCAAGGAAAAAAATATGAAAAGTGTTTTTTAGAATTGGATTTAATTAAGATTATTTCAGTAGAGTCCATAGATTAGAGCATGACTTAAAATCCTAAGGAGAATTCTGAAAAATGATTCTTAGGATTAGATTTGATTAATTTCACTCAGCATGTTACGATACATGGAATAAATTTTGGATATGTTAATTGCTTATAACATGGCTGCATAATGAAGAAATATTTATGTAATATACAAGGAATTCATATTTGATAAATATTCTTTTAGACCTTATAAGCAATGAACTGTTATAAGAAAACTTTAGAATTATGTTGCAAGAATATTAATTAGAAGATACGTTAGGTGAAACCATAGATAATTTAGATTAAGTTGTTTTCAATTCCATATTGGTAGATTATTCAGTCTTTTTTGGCTTCAAACACAGTCTATTAACACAACACAATAATTACAACTATTGAATTGGAAGTTTACAATTAATGGAATCTGACCAGTAATTCCCTCTGTATATGATACTCTTTTACATATTCTTTTGAAAACTATAAGACTTTGATAACTTGCCTAGTAAAATGATTATTTATACCAAAATTTCCTCAATTACTATACATTATGAATTTGTAGTTTCCGTTTCATTGAAGCCTTGAAGTCATTGTGCAGCGTAGAATGCGAAGAGTTGATGCAATTTTTTTTATAGCTCTCAAGTAGGCATGGGACTGGTCACTGCTCACCACCGAATGTATGTTTGAAGTTTATTAAGTGCAACAATCACATACCAATGTTTATTTGACAGATATACGCAGAAATGGTATGGAATTGGTCGAGGCAGGTTAGCCCATTAGAAAGCAAACAGCAAATTATAGAATTTATTTGTTAATTTTGAAGATGTCTTTTATAAAGTATTTTTGATTAGGTGTCAATGTAGGAAAAATTGTACCTATAATAATTGTCTACAATAAACTACGCAATTTAAAACCTAAATCACAATAAAAAATTGTATATATATATATATATATATATATATATATATATATATATATATATATATATATATAACTTTGTAAGGTGAAACACCTCATCTACAGTTTTAATGTAAACCATCAAAATTATTGGTTGTAGTTATTTACTTTTATCCGTGCCAGTAAAGTATTTATTGCTTAAAATTAAATAAATTCTTGAATAGAATTGGACTGGTTTGACAAGTCCAGCAAAGATATTTTGGGTTTGAATTGTGGGCTGAAGTAGAAATGAATGCATTAAGTGGAGGGACTTAGTAAGAGTGAGGCTGCAAATAGAAAGTAGAAGAACTCCTTTCATTATTCTTTCCTTCTCAAACCCAAAATCAAACTCTTTTCTCCATCCCTTAATCATTTTTATTTTTAGTCTACAATCTAATTAAGAGAAAATTTAAAGCATCAATTTATATAACAAGGACCAACATTACGGATTTCTAATTTCTTGGATTGATGCATCTTTGGTAGTCCACTTAGATGGGTTTTTGTTCATGCATATAATTTAATTTTATTACAATAATACTATTGAGATTCTATTACAGTATTTCAATTGATTATAAATTTTTTAAAATTTCTTGTAAATGAGAAAAAGGTGGATGAATTTGACTCCACAATCAATAAATTAAGTTGAGTAAAAAATCTTAATTTGTGAAAAACTAGAACCAAAATTGCATTTCTACTCCTAATAAGTCATATGTAAGAAAATAATATGCTTTTTGTTGGCTTTTAATTCCTTTTTTCTGCATTCCATTACAATTTCATGTTGAAGATGGATTATGCATATATAATTTTTGGTAGTAAAGTAATGACCAAATCTTGTTTTAAAGAATGGATCAATTCAGCTTTGCCTTCCTCTTGAAGTCTAAACAATCCAAAACCATATTCCATTTTACACAACACACTATCGCAGACAACCAAGTTTCTATTATTAATCAAATTAAGATGCGAAGATGAATGTCAGTTTTTCATCATTATGTCCCTTTGAATACTGAGATTCTTAAACAAATCACGCTTCTGATTATATATATATATATATATATATA
>Ga0214542_1000589_pt1 | contig 67126 bp, 34 predicted proteins | sample CNSS1metaG_FD_160096 | JGI IMG/M metagenome (GOLD analysis project Ga0214542, IMG submission 160096) | Root nodule microbial communities from cowpea collected in UCLA plant growth center, Los Angeles, California, USA - CNSS1 | ecosystem: Host-associated > Plants > Roots > Nodule | place: USA...
TTAGGTGAAATGATTTGATGTATATATATTATAAAAAGTTATTGTAACATGTATATATAGGTTGTAATTAAGCTTATTTACTAATTTGGTCTCAAATGGAAGATGACGAAATTGAATGATTTTAAAAGATTGGGTACTAAATTGAACCAAAAATTTAAATTGGGGTACTAAATTGAAAACAACTATTACACTGCCACGTGTCATGCTTGTAAGCTGTCACGTGGCACGATGATAAACTGACACGTGGCAGTTTTTTTAAATTTTTTGAAAAAAAAAATTAATTTTTTGAAAAAAAATTAAAAAAAAATAAAAATTTCATGGCTTGACACGTGTCCTGTACGGACACGGTGACCAAATTGAACCTCTTTAGAAAATTGGGGTACCAAATTGAACATTCCTAAAGTTCGGGTACCACATTGAACTTTCCGAAAAAGTTTGGGTACCTGTGTATTTATACCTTACATTAACTAATTGTTATTATTCGCTTTCCTAGATCTATATTAAAGTGATCACTTGTTATTACATATTTGTAATAATGTAAGTAATAATTACATTTTTATATTTTTAAATAAAATATTATCTATTTTAGTGACAGAAAATATTTTATATTTTTAAAGATTAAATCAATATGCTTCAAAGAATTTCTTAAGTCTTGAATAAGCCTCAAAAAGTATAATTAATATTATTCATTTTTTAAAATAATTTTATACAAATCATCAATGTTTTCAAGTAAATTATTGGACAATCTCCTAGAGTAAATGCTAAAGAATTGTTTAAAAAAAGTTATTGTTGTTTGAAATAACTTTTTCTACAACCATGTTAGCATGGTATTGGAGTTGCTTAAAAAAACTACGAATTTCTCATACAAAAATAAACAATTATATCTTGTATCGATTCGTGTCAACAACATCAAAATTAAGTATAATTTAAATTTATAAATTTGTGAATTATTTACAATTCTTTAAAAAAATTATTAAAACAAAAATTAAATAAAATAGTTTAGTGATGATAGGGCATAGTATAGCTCACAAATAACATTTTTCAATATTGAATATAAATGTAAATACAATCTGTAAGTAATCTCATTTTCAACGTTATTGAACATAAATGTAAGTATATAATTCTTGGAATCTTCACCACCGTGAAAAACAAACACTCTAAAACTCCTTTCATCGTATCTGTTAATGGAACATTAACAGAAATTCGACACATACAAACACATTTCCTACGAAGTTATCAGTAATGTGAAACATAGATGTTGTACTCAATTGAAGACCTCTCTGCATCAAGGTAAAGAGTGTTGCTTTCTGCATAACCTGTAGCAAATTTGAAAACCCCACTTCCTCCAATCACAGGCATCTCCCTCACCTTAAGGGAGAGACGGTTCCTCCCCAACACAACAATGGTGCTGCCATTGTACTTCCCTTCGGTCAACACAAAGTTCGCAACCAGCAACAGATCGAACTCCGTTTGCGACGTGCCGGCGTACAAAGACTCAACTTTTCCGACCACTGTCGAGTTTGGCTCTGGCCCCACCCTCAGCTCGATGTCGGAGACACCCACCAGTCCGAAAGAAGTGGTGTTGTAGTTTGGAAGTGGAGGAACCACGGACACTGAGGTGGCGTTGCTGCCGGTAAACCTCTCGTGGAAGAAGAACCTGAAATGGCTAATTATCTTATGTTTTTTATGTAAACCTAATTCCTTACGGTTTAGGGTACCGACGAAACCAGTTTCATCGGCGAGAGTGGAAGTGAGTACGTGACAAGAGACGAGTAGGGAGAAGATGAGAAATTGGGAAGTCATGTTTGGAGGTGAGAGAAAAGTTGGTAAAGTGGAAGAGTGACAAGTTAGAATGAAGAGAAAGGAAGCGTTGAAGGGAGAATTTATAAGAGTGAAAAGGGGAAAACATGGGCCATAGGAAATTTTAAATAATACTTTCACGCTTAAAACATTCATTGAATAATTGTATAAAGATATCATCTCATTCTATGTTTAAATGGGATTGTGAATATATTAATGTTCTTAGAAATTATTACAAATATTAAAAAAAACTTTTAAATAATGGACAATTTTAGTCAAAAACAAACAACGTTTAAAAATTAGTTTTCTAATTAAAAATCAATTTGAAGATTAATTATTTTTAGTCAAAATTTTGGTAACTAATGTTAATGATCAATTTAAATATCAATTTATAATAAAAACTATTTTAATTACCAATTTAGATATTAATTATAATTTTTTTAAAATTATTTTAGTTACCAATAATTTTTAGTTTATAAATTAATATATTAATTAGTCATTATATTAACTAATTATTTTTTATTAATAAAATTATTATTCAAGAATTTTCTTATCGTAGAAATATGTTTTTGTATTTTATTTTTCTTAGAAAGTGTAGACTAATGTAAAAAGAATCAAGGTTAACAAATTTTTAACCTAATATTAACTCAAATTCTAATAAAAATTATTGTAACTAATATTTTAATTACAAAAATTTTATTTATAAAATTAGCATCTCAATTAGTTATTATATTCACTAATTATTATTTTGTTATTAAAATCATTATTCAAGAATATTTTTTTTGTCGTGGAGGTGTGTTTCTGTATTTTTTTCTTAGAAAGTGTAGACTAATGTAAAGAATCAAGGTTAACAATTTTTAACCTAATATTAGGTCTAGTTCTAATAAATATTTTTAAAATATTAAATATTATTTATATCATATTTAAAAATCATAACTTAAAAATAATATTTTAAAGTTTTATTAAATACTTTCCTAATATTAAAAATATAAATTTACATTATTTTATCGGTTGACTTGTATGTTATAAATGTTATTTGTCACATTTTAAACTAGCAGTACACATCGCAATGAATGAAACAAATGTAGTGTTATATGATGACGAATAGTTGTACATTGATTTTTATTCTTTTTTTTTTTTTGAGGAACATTAATCAAGATAATATGTGGCCCAACTCTAACAATATGTTTCATGAAAAGGTCCCTCACTTAATATAGGCTGAATCTAGTGTGTCCATTACATTATATCTAATTTAAATCATTAAAGGTTATTTGTCATTTGATGATTTTGCATTTATAAATTAAAGAAATTTGGACACAAAATTATTTTGTCAAATTTCTTATTTTTCATAAATAAAGAAATATCCTTTTTTGTTCATATTGTTCTTCGTATGGAGCAACATTACACAAGAGATATTGAGAATTATTGTATTTGCAATTGCTGAAATTACGCAATACAAAAAGGTGTTCATTATCAATGTGTTTTCAGTAAAGTGTTTAGATCCCACACGAGTGGATATTTTTAAATTTGAAGAAAAAATTGTGTGCTCTTATGGACCTTCTTAATGACACAAATTTTTTTTGCACTTTTTTTGTAAATGTCATTTGAATATATAGTAAGATGATAGGTTAAAATAGATCAAATGATTTGATAATGATTTTGGCAAATCAATATAGATCAAATGACTTGACTATATTTTTGCAAATCGAATTTTGAAGTCGTGGCCTTCATTAGGTTAGTATAAGCATAATATGCAATGAAAGAGATTAAGGAAGTAAAAGTTACTCAATAGTTTTATGTTGGTTTGTTTGATTATATAGACTACGTCTGGTTCTTAACCAATTAGTCAAGTTTCACTAGCCAAATTATTGTTGTGAAATACAATTGAGTATTCTTTTTTTTTAGATCTTAGTCACTCCTAACTAGTTGCACCAAATATTCTTTGAAATTTAAAAAGTCCTTACTAACCACTTGTAGTATTCTTTTCACAACAAACCATTCTTGTCTTAACCAAAGTATTTTTTTTAAGAAGCAACTTTTCGCTTAACCAAATATTCTTTCAACAGGTCACTTATGACTTAATCAACAATTATTTCAACAAGCGACTTTTGACTTAACCAAGTATTCTTTCATCATGTCTTCTAGTTTATTTGTGCGATCAACAAATCATAAGTCTAACTTAATAAAGAAGGTAATGTCTTTTTTACTATATAAGGTTAAGCTCATTCTACTAGTTTGTTATGTCAATACAAACAATGTTCTCACAAAGTTATTTAGGCAATTTGGCAGTGTTGGCACTTATTTATTTCAAGCTTTATCTTCTTCTTCTTGAATGACTTTATATAGACTCTAAAGAAGTAGCACTAGTGCAAAAATAACACTTTTGTGACAAATTATTATGCCAGTTGTAATCCATCAGCCATAATGTGACGCGCGGACAGAATCGTAAATAAGATAACACTTTCTAAATCAGTTGTAATTATAACTACTATAAAAAGTGGGCGTGGTAACATTTTTATAATAAAGAATAAAACTTTCTATCCTGGTTTTGGTTATAACCGGTAAAGAAAGTGAGGGCCAATGACATTTTTTGTAGTAAAAAAGAAAACTTATTATACCAATTCTAGTTAGAATTGGTATAGAAAGTTTGCGCAGTTACACTTTTGTAAGAAAGAAGAAAACTTTCTATATCGATTCTAATTATAACCGGTATAGAAAGTTGTTTCTTAATTTTTTTATTTATAACACAAATACACATAGATAGTTCTCAAATCCCAAATTGCTAACCCTTATTCTCTTCTACCCTTTCTTCCTGCTCAAATCCCCTCGCAGTTGCATTGTCAACCTCGGTTCCAGTGGAAGACTAGAAGACCAATTACAAGAGGTGCTTGGTTGAAAATGGCGACCACCACAAGCCTTGACGTTGTCGATGGCCTTGTGATGAGCATAATTGTTGGAAGTCCCACATCGACTAGAGATAAGGTCAATTCACAATATATAAGTGGGTGCAATCATCACCTTACAAGCTAATTTTGTGGGGTTGAGTTAGGCTTAAAGCCCACTTCTAATACTAATCAACAAGTGCATCTACGCCTTCTGCAAGAAGATGAACCACATCGTCGCCATGGAAGATTCCTTCTCCCAGGGAAACACCTTGAACAAGGAGCAAGAAAAGTTTCTTTGCACTAAACCCTCCATTCTCGCCCTCATCGATGAGTTCAAGAAGCTTCGCTAGCCCCTCACCTACTCGATAGCGGAGAGTGATGCCGAACGCGCGAAGCACTAAAGCCCCAACCTAGTTCCTAATAGATATCTCTAGTTTGTTTAAGCATCCGTGGCCACAACCAATAGTGGATCTTGACCAATAATTTGGAGAAAGCTAAAATAATACACTAAAAAAATTTAGTTTTGAAGTCATATTTGATATAGACCTCATTTTAAATAAGCTCTTATAATTTCATCTCTTTTACTAATTGAATATTTCCATATTTGAGGATGTTTTCCTAGATCACGTTCTAAAGAACTAATACTAAATTCCTCTGTTATTTTTTAAACCTTAAGACAGAGCTTTTCTAATTGAACAATTAGATCATTAATATGATGCTTTATAATATGTAAAAAAGTTGTATTTGTCATATTTTTATTTTTACGGGTAGTTTCCCTTTAATCATTTTTTAAAAGGAATATATTATTTTATTCTTCACCATTATATCTATTTTTTAAAAGAAAATTACCTTTTTTCTTTAAAAATGGAAAAGAGAACATATGAAAAATGAGAGAAAAAAAATAGTTAGTTTATGTGTAACTTCACTTTTCATCATTAACAAAAAGAAAATAGGTGAGTGGGAGATGAGTACAATGTGTGAAAAAACTAAAAAGACAATGCGAAATTCATTTTTCTGATATATATTTTAAATATTTTAATATTCATTTTAAATTATAACGTAATATTGTTTTTTTTTTGTTTTTTAAATTTTTACATCTATCATTATTAGTAATAAAAAATTACATAAAAACTTAAATTAAACAACATCATTTAATGATTGATATTAAATTATTTTATTTTATTATCTATTTTTTAATTTAATTCATCATTTGAAAAGAAAAATACAAAAAATAATACATTTTCTTAATTATTTTAAACCTTATTAATTTTTTAATTTTTTTTCTATTTCGATAAAGGAAAAATAAGTCAAAATTCAATGGTTGAAGAATCTAGTTATAACTTTGTTTTCAATGTACAAGACAACAAATACCATAATTGATCACTATGAGACCAAATAAACTTTGCTATTTCACGTATAAAATAACGCAGACACTACTTGAGAATTTTCTTTCTGTGCGTGCTCCGGACTCCGTTGTTGAAAGTGCACCGCTGAAACTGATGACTAGAGAAATCTAAAGATTTAAATAATAATAATAATAATAATAAATAAAATATTTGTATGTGAGCTGTTTTTTTTATAAGTTAAAACCAAATATATTAAATAACATAATAAGATTGTTCCGATTTATAAGTAGATATTTTCTTAACTCTCCATATTTATGCGAGGAGTTTGATATAAATATAATTAGAACGCGGATGTACGAAATTTTAAGAAATATAATTATAATACGTAATATTCGATAGATATAAGCTATATATTTATGAAGAAATTTTTTATTTTATTTTATTCGTATACTCTCCCTTTCTTTATATATAACAAAATGAAATAGAATATAAAATATAAAATATAAAATACTTACAATATTTTAATCTTGATTTCCTAATTCTAAAATAATAATTAATTTCTAAAATTGAAAAATATTTTTAAAATCATAAATATTTTCTAAAAAATAATTTAAATAAAAAGAAATTAAATAAATATTCTCAACAATGAGTCATATAATAAACTCTAAAAGAGATTGAGCAAATTATGGATAAGATTGACTTACAAGGATCTGTTATTGAATCTAATGATAGTGACTTAGAAACTGGTTTGGATGAAATTGAAGTTAACCAACACGATATTATCTTTAAATAATTAGAAAGTGTTATCAACTTGATGTTAATATGAGTGAGTTGAAAGATTCCCGTTATTTATCATCAAATCAGTTAAATCAAGCTCAAGATGCGCTCTTCACTCTTATGGAAACTTAAATGAGTGTGAATTTAAACAAATATTTATATAAAGTAAAATATATTAAATGTGGTTAAATGGGTATAAATAAACTATATATGTTAGGATGATTAAACAGTGGCCATTTCTTCATGCATCTTCCTTTTTTTCTTTATACACCCCCTAATTTTCATAATCTTGCTTTTATCCCTAGCTTTAAAAACCCTAATAAGTTTTTGTCTCCCATCTTCTTCTTTGTATCCACGCCAATGCATGCGCTCCCATCTTCTTCTTTCTTCTCCACTTTTCTCTTCATACTACACTTGTATGTCAACCAACCTTGAAAAGTAATGATTTTGTACTTTATCTTTTTAATTTCTTCCTCGGTGATTCTTCCATCTGCATGTTTATCAACCATGCATTGCAAATCCAATGACATTGTAAAAATAGAGTCGTCAAAATGGGTTATAAATTACTCTGGATAATATACATATATAATATATATATATATATATATATATATTATATATATATATATATTATATATATATATGTATATATTGTAGATGAGGATAAAGAAGATGTTTTAAGAGATGAAAATGTTGTGGATTTATTCATTCAAGATTCTAATACTATAGTTTGATAAGTGATAATAATGATTTGGTGTTAGACAGTAATTTATATTTTTGTGATTTTGGTTTATATTTGGAGTTTAACATAATTTGGGATTTTATTTGGATTGTATTGAAGTTTATTTAGATTTTAATCGGAATTATAATTTCGTTTTCTTGAGATTGAAGAAAAAAATTGTGTGTTTTATTTTTAATTAAGTGAGCCAGTGAGCCAACCCGTTTAACCCGCCAACCCGTGGTGGATCGGGCCGAGTTCTAATTTTATTGGCTCGCTAATAAGTGAGCTGGGTTGGGTTGACCCACTAAGTGGCCAACCCATCGCGGTTCATGTCATTTGTAGTAAAATAAATATTAGTTTCATAATCCATATTATGCTTTCAGATTTGAAATACATACTAGTAGGATGTCAAAAACATCCATACCCGCGAGTATCTCTGGATAAAACTCGCAACGGATATGAAATAAATATTGAAAATGATACCCTTGGATAACGAGTACGGGTATATTTTATACCTGCATGTTAACGGGGGTACGAGTATCATAGTATTTGTACTCGTAGATACTCGTACCCACTATACTCTAATTTAAATAAAAATAAATCAAAAAAATGATTAAAACATTAACACATTGACTTTGAATGTGTTATTTTTTATCAATTAGTTTTAAAAGATCTCCATTTATTTGTAAACGTTCATTCAACACTATTTAAATGAGTTATTTGCACTTTATTTGAACTTTATAAATGTTATGCATTGTATTTTTATTTGAATTTATGGTTAAAATTTGTTGTTAAATATTAATTTTTTCTTTCATAAATACTCGCGGGCACCTGTGGATATTAAAAAAATATGCGGGTATTCGCATAATGGATACCTATGCGGATATGAGTACGAGTACGGGATAAATATTTATCCAACGGGTAGGGTACAAGGAGCCACTACCCGTACCCTACCCGCCCCGTTGACATCCCTATATACCGAATTTTACAGTTCGACACATAGTTTTGAATCCAAAAGGTTGTCGGATTGTGCAATCTGATAATCTTTCAAACGTAAAATTGTGCATTGGATTGTAGAATCCAGTATGTATTCTAAATCCAAACAAAAAATTAGCATCGAAGACCGTACTTTCAATGACCCATCCTAGCCAACCCCAACCAACAAGCAACAATACATGACAAATACAATGAACCTAGTTACCTCTCACTCTTCGAGACACAGAACAACGATGAACCACTTCTTCTTTACAAGCTTTTAGCAATGGTGCAACACCTTGAAGCCATGGAGGTGTGAATTTATGGAGGAAAAATAAATAAAATTTCATGAATGGTGTTGGTGTGCATAATGCCCTTTTAAAATAATAAATATGAATAAGATAGAAGTGAAGAGTAGCACTTTTGGTTAGAGCCTTGTTATGGGTTGAAAGTCATGTTTTTGATTCGTACTTTGTGCATTTAGTGTTATTTATGTTTATTTTATTTTATTAAACATGCTTGTGTGCGTGATTACTGTATATTTTATGATGTTTGATGTGTATGTTTATAACAAGATAAATTAGATAGCTTATTTGGTTTGGAGTGTTTGCTTGAGATTTATTGGTAGTGAGTTTGAATCTTGGTTAGACTAAAAGTAGATTTAATTTTTTTAGTATTGTTGGTACTCATGGGAAGGTGAATTAAATGGCAGAAGAGTGATAATGTAAGAATTGTTCAAGAATTCCAAGTAAGGAGCTAATCTTTCTCTTTTGTTTGACTAAGTGTAAAAGTGAAGAGCATGTTTACGTTATTTGGTATTTCTCTAATTTTTTGCTCTTGTTGGACGAACAAAGTGTTGATATTCCAAAGTGGTGGTGATGAACACATTTTTTCGTAGGCTATGGTTTTAGGTATGTGGAATTTACCTTGTCCTGTTATTATATGATGTTTAATTTTGAAAGAAAATTGTGCAATTGGATAACAATATTTTTTTAATGGTGTGTTCTAGGGCGTGATTTTTGGTACCTTGGGTATTTTGCAATGTTTCTATTCAGTATAAATACGGGAAATTATAATGTAAGAGTAAATTTTTAGTTTGTGGATTAATAGATAGTTCATGTTTGGAGTTAATAATTGTAAGCAAAATATCCAATGGAAATGTATTTTTAGGTATTGAATTATGACTATATGTTAATTGTTGATGATTTCTTTTGGTTAAGTGTTATGATCAATGGATTGATGTCATAAGGGTATGAGAAGGGATTTCATGTTGCTATTCTCTGTGAAAAAAATTATAGTTTTCCTATTTTGGGAGATTGCTCATGAAGTGAATATAAGGTAAGTTAGTTTAGTGTTAAAAGGATTATAGGTGCAATGCATTTTTTTCTCATTATTAGTGAATTGTGAAGGTTGTATCAATTTTAATCAATGAGCATATAGAATTGGAGCTTTTGAATGTGGAAATGATTTCTATGGTCAATTAATTAGATGGCTGGATGATAAATTTTTTTGTTGTGTATTCTGGATACTTGATTGCATTGAAACGGGTTCATTTTCATATGTCAAACCGTTTTTTTTCATATTCTGGCAAGTGTGTATTTTTCTAGTCTGCGCAGTTTTGGTAAAATTGAGTTTCTTGGTTCGTTAACCGTTGGATTGAGATGAAATGTTGACAGTTAATCAATAACATGTTCTTCAATATGACCTTTGTGATCTTCGTTTGAATGCCTGCAGTTGGAGATATATGCTACGCACGATTGTTGTTTTTATTATTTGAATTATGTTGATATTTTTGTTATGATAAGTTGTGATAGGTCTCTGTTTGTAGTATGATAGATGTTTCAACATAATGAGATGATGTTATTTTCGATGTATGTGTGTGTGTACGTGATGGTGGTGTATGTATTCTCTAATACCCATTAGTTCAGGTTGATTCTTTTACCAAAAGGACTTTTTGAGTCAAGTAAAAGGGTATTTTTTTTTTATCGTAAGTCTTTGGCATGAGCTTAACAAGAGTGCTCTACCTAAGGCCTTGGTGAGTAGGAAGATTTGTTTCTGAGAGGTGTTGGTGCATGGGAAAGGTAATGGTAATGGATGGTTATAAGAGAAAGACATACTAGATTGATATTACTTGGTGGTAATATGATTTGATTGATACTATTTGTGGTAATATGACTTGGTTGATTTATGTAACATGTGTATGTTCATGAGCTGAGTTGTATGATGACAACATATGGTTGCATATTGTTTTATCTGGTTAGCTCACCCTTGCATTTGTTGTGTTTGTGTGATGATTGTATAATTTATGTGTTATACGGGAGTAGATTTGTTATAGATGCTGTGGAAAATGCATAGGTGCGAGAAGATGTGCTAGGGAGAACTTTGGGAGTTTTGGAAAACTTTTGAAAAGAATTTTGGATTTCTTTTATGTTGGATTTTCCTTTGAATTTTCTTGGATTGAAAGAATTGTAATGAAAACATTATAGGATGATATCAGAGTATTTTGTTGGTTTGAAAAGAAAAAAAAAACACATGATATCTTGAAAACATGTGTTACAAGTGCATAACGACACTATTGTAATGGAGATGGGCAACACAACACTGATGGAGATGCAACTCGTTCAATTTGACAATTGAAACGCATGAGCTTTATATGAGCTTTATATGGAGTTGCAAAAGTTGCTATGTATGGAGGTGCAGGAGGTGTGCGATTTACATTTATAATTTTTAACTTAAGGATATTTTGATATTTACTTTGAGATATGGGATCTGGGAATAAAATATGGAGGTGCAGAAAGAAATAGTCTTAAATAGGTAACTTGGACTTGTTTTGGTCCGCACTTGTATTTGGATTTAACAAATGAAACCAATTGAATTGATCTCTCATTAAAACGTCTTATCAAAACAGACGAAAAATCTTAATTTTGTTTTGATAATGGATAGATTGACCCACAAGTTTTTTTAATTTTTTATTTTTAAAATTTGTTGTTTTATATATAAATTTTAAAAATATATTTAATCATATAATTTTTTAAAAATATATTTAATTTCATAATATTTTTTAAATTTGTAATTGATTAATTAAACATTGTAATTTAATAAATTAAAAAATCTATTATATTTATGTTTTAAATTACTCAGGTTAATGATTTAAATTTTAATATTATTATGTATTTATATATTAAAATAATATGATATAAAAAAGTTAATATTCTAAATTATTATTATTTAAAAAAAAAACAAAAGCATACTAGCATGTCAATGCATCATTACCCGTCTTTGATATATCATTACAAATTTTAGGGATAATCTACTTTATAATTTCTAATTTATACATACAAATAACATTTAGGTCGCCATCTCTATTAATCCAACCTAATTAGAGCTTTTTCTTTCGGTGTGATCTATTCATCATATCAAGTAGCATTTCTTGAATATAAAATTGCTCTAATTATACTCATCATCCTACATCATTCCAATATTGTATTAGAAAGATGGTCTTGCATATGGGACTTCGACATTTTATTATGTAACAAATATGTAGAATGAGTCTATAGTGGAGAAAGAGTCGATTGAAGAAACAGAACACGTGGCAAAAAGAGATAGGATGAGAGGAGAATGCAAGAGTGATCATGCAAAGAAAGAGAATGTTAAATGATCGTTTTGAATCCAATAATATACATGAGTTGAGTTTTGGGATTGTGCCATTGTTAAAAAAACTTTCTTTTACGTTTCATTTAATTTTCTGATGTTCAAAATAGGAGTGTGATGCAGCTGATGTAGATCCATCATGTGTGTTATTTACATTCCCCACAAAATCGACGTGTAATGTGAGGTTTGCACCTCACTTATATATGATGAGATTGTCTTATTTCTAGTCGATGTGAGACTTCCAACAAATATGTCTCTCTACCATTAGAAATTAGCAGGGTATAATAATAACAGTAGTCAATAAGAGCACTATGTGGAGTGAGTTATCATATCTAATTCTTATCATTTTCCTTAAGAGTCCATACTTTATTTGTTATATCACAAAGTGAGGCAGGGACAAATTTGAAAAAGACAACCATGGTTGAGAAATCTATTAGAAACGTAGGACAGGTGGCCACTAACGAAATGAGGGAGAGCAAAGGATAAGTAAGAGGTAGAGAATAACTAAGTCACTTTGCTGAATTTTGTGTGAGACTTCAAGTAAATATAAGGCCATGATTTGATCACAAATCTTGGAAGTGCCAACATAATATATTTAAAATTTATATATTTCATCATTGTTATTAATAGGGTTAAATATGTTTTTGGTCCCTTAACTTTCAGTAAATTTTGGAATTAGTCCATTTTGAAACTTTGAACCAATTTAATCCTTCATCTTTTAAAATACGTGGATTTAGTCCTTTTAATCAAATTTTGTTAAGTTTATTTGACATTTCAAGCGCGTTTCACAATAGTATTTGACTTAACACTAAAGCAAAAATGTGTCAAACAGTATAAACAACTCAAATACAATCCTAAAATGCGTACGAAACATCAAATAAACCTACCAAAATTTGATTAAAAGGACTAAATTCACGTATTCCGAAAGATGAAGGACTAAATTGGTCCAAAGTTTCAAAATGGACTAATTCCAAAATTCATTGAAAGTTAAGGGACCAAAAACATATTTAACCCTTAAATTTAAAGTATTTAATATTTTTATTGCATTTTAGATATTAAAATCTAAAATATTTTATATGTAAATGTTAATTTTACAAATATTACTTTATTTTTCTAAAATATTTTTATATATCAATTTTAAAAATATTTTAGAATATAAATATTAGAAAAAAAATTAATAATTATATTTTCATAATATTTTAAATAATTATATTCTATTTAAAAATTAAATATAAGAATTTATTCAATTTATAATTAAATTTAATAATTTATAATTGAATTTAAAAAATAATAAATTTAAAGATCAATTTTAGAAAAGATATTAATATAATTTGTATAAAAGATATTAAATTTAGTGTCAGACTAAATTGAACAAAAATAAGGAATATAAGAACTAAATTGAACAAAAATAATGAATATAGGGACTAAATTGAATAAAAAAAATAATAATATCACAAACTGACACGTGGCACAATTATGACTTGACACGTGGACCATTTTTTTGAAATTAAAAAAAAATTAAAAAAATTAAAAAAAAAGCAAAAAAAATAAAATAAAAATCGAAAAAACCAGAAGCTGACACGTGGCATGTACTGTTCAAAAACGTTAACTATTTAAATACCGTTAGTGAAAAGGACCAAATTGACCACAATTTTGAGGATCTAATTGAACATAAAACGAAAATAGGGACCAAATTAAATAAAATCAACAAAAATAGAGACCAAATGTATATTTAAGCCTTATTTTTTTAATATTTATTTTATCAAATCAAATTTATGTTCGCTCTTCTTTGTTTCATTTGTTAATTTCATAACTGTTATTAATAGTACCATAATTATAAAAAATCTTCATTATCATTATTATCACAATAATTGTTATACCACTCTATCACATCAATTTTTTTTATACAACCCTTGCCACAATTACCATCATCTTATGTCGTCTTATTATTTGTTATATTACATACCATCATCCTTATTTCTAATATATTATTTTGGTACACATAGCATGTAATATGTTTGTTTCCCTTTTATATCCTATTATGCCATCTACTCTTATATTTTATCTTATTCTAATTAACTTCAAACAAGTCCTGGAAGATCGTTAACTTTAAGGTTACTATAAATAAATTAACCCACTTAATTAATTTACAGTGAACTATAAATCACTACTGACCTATGATTTTTTTAAGGCTGCTAAGTCAACTCAATTATTTGGCATTGACAGAAACGATAATGAGAAAATTTTCATATCCTAAAGTCAAAGTAAACTATGTTTAAAATTTACAAAGAATTCAAATGTAATAGAATTCACCAAAATCTAACTCTTCTTAACCCTCGGAATTAGATTACATATGTTTCATAATTTTCTTCATCAAAACCTTTTCAAAAATAAAGCAAAAAATTAAACAAATTTCTTTTTTAATTTCAAATTAATTTATTCAAGAATAGAAGTGTTTTTTTTAAAATAAATGTAAAATGTCTTCTACAAATTAATATATACAAAATTAATTTTAATTCATAAGAGAGAAAAAAAAACTTTTTTTCCCTGTAGAAATAGCTATTATGAGATTCTATGTCGCTCATTAATTATATAAATTAAGTTGTTGACTTGGATCCTCTCCAGACTATCAGTTCTCTCCAACCCCTCTATCCCTCTAATTCTTCATTATTATTTTTTTCACCATATGTTTTACTGTCTTTTTCTTTTCCGTGCGTTTTTATAATTTATTGGACTTTTTTTCTTGCATCTCCAAATGTTTATTCCTGCATCCTCATATGAAAAAGCTTCTCATGTTTCCTTTTTTTCAAATTAATTATCTTTGAATTGTACAATCTAGAAGTAAAAAATACTTCCAAAATACATAAATAGAAACTCAAGAAATTAGAAAGAATTAGAAAAAATAACTCGTGAATTGCATAATCCACAAGTCATTTTACTTTCAAATTACAAAGTTCAGAAAAGCAAAATGGGGTCTTTTTACATAGGGTTGAGTCATATGTCTCTCCAAAAAATTACTTTCGCAAAAGTCATTTGACTTCCAAATTACACAATAAAAAAAAACAAGTGGGAATTTCTTTTATACAGGGGTGGAGAAAGCAATATATAATGGTGCAGAAAGAAGCTACCAAATTTTTTTAGACTGGAGTGGCCCAAAGGAATCTGATTTGGATGGTTCCCACGGAAGCCCCTAATCGAGTCTAGTTAATTTGCAGTAACAATTGCTTCCTGCACTCCTCAAATTTCAAGTGCTCCCATCAAATATGTGAAGTATCAAAATTAATATTATGGGTTTTATAATCTACATTTAGTTTTGTTTTATCCTTTTCTTCTTTTTCCTCACTAGATAGTGCAGATGTGTGTGAGTTCTCCATTCACCCACCCTCACAAATTGTTCTATACCCTCAAATCAACATCCATTAAATTCTCTCCCAACAAAACACAAATTCAAGGAAAAGAATAAAAAAATACCCAAAAGGAGTTGCGGATGTAGAGAGATGGAGTTGCAGATGCAGATGCAGAGAGATCGAAATTGCAGAGAGAAATGGGTACGCGGAGACACTTTTAGAATTTGGTCTTTCTTCCTACACCTCCAAGCATTTCTTCTACACTTCCAAAATCTTTTTAAATTCCAAAAGAACCCTTTGATCACTTAAGAAAATCCACGGACATCACACCCCCCAAAATGACTTTCGGATGTCGACTTTCATAAGTCAAAATATATCACCGGAATTTGACTTCCGAAAATCAAAATGTTCACCGGAAGTCAACTTCCGAAAGTCAAAATTATCACCGGAAATCGACTTCCGAAAGTCAAAATATTCACCATCCGAAAGTCAAAATGTATCACCGGAAGTCAAAAATTATCACCAGAAGTCGACTTCGGAAAATCAAAAAATTAATTCTATTTTAAATGATTTTAATTCTTTTTAAAATTTATGTTTTCTAACTTTAATTTAATATAATTTTTTTAAAAACATTAAAAATATTAAAAATTTAAAAATTTAAAAATTTAAAAGAAAAATTACTTTAGATTTTTTTTTGTCTGTTTTTAGTTAAAGTTTTACTATTTTAATTTAAATTATTTTTCTATTTTATTTTTAATTTTATTTATTTTTTTGATATTACTATATTTAGTTTATTTATACATTTAATGTGTATAGTATTTTATATTTTATTTGAATTTTTTTAATTTTATTTAAAAATAAAATATTTAACTTTAATCATATTTTTAAAAAATTTCAATTATATATTTTTTTATATTTTTAAATTTAAATTTATTTTAATATAATTTCTTAAAAATTTAATAAAAATAAAAAAGAATTAAAAATCATATTTAAAATAACATATATATATATATATATATATATATATATGTAAATAATGAAATTTTAAATTTAAAAAAAAAAACGAAAATATATATAGATATATATTTTCTTTTTGTTTTTTTTAATTTACAGTTTTATTATTTTAAAATCAATTTAAATATTAAATAAAATTAAATGAAGCAGAATAAATTTTTATTTGTTTTGTTTTTTTATTTAAAGTTTAATATTATTTTAATTTTACTTATTTTTATATTTATATTTATTTTACAGTATATTAAATAAAAATAAAATTATATATATAGATATTAATATAATTTTTATTTTTAAAATATATATTAAAAATATGAAAACATAAAAAATAAATAAAATAATATATAATAAACTAAAAAACAATTAAAAGTTAGAAAACATAAATTTCACAAAGAATTAAAAACATAAAAAATATAATTAATTTTTGGACTTTCGGAAGTCGACTTCCGGTGATAACTTTTGACTTCCGATGATACATTTTAATTTCTGGAAGTTGATTTTCGATGAACATTTTGACTTTCGGAAGTCGACTTCCGGTGAACATTTTGACTTCCGGAAGTCGACTTTCGGTGATACATTTTGATTTCCAAAATTCGACTTCCGGTGATATATTTTAACTTTCGAAAGTTATATATTTTGACTTTCAAAAATCGACATCAGTAAATAATTTTGAGGGTGTGGTGTTCGTAGGTTTCTTAAATGGTCAAATAATTTTTTGAGAATTTAAAAAAATTTTGAAGGTGTAAAAGAAATTTGGAGGTGAAAGAAGAAAGACCCTTAGAATGACCTTTCCGGAAAGCATATTTATGCGTTCTGATCTCTCATTTCGGAATCCACACCTATTTTGTAACCATGTCCCGGAACACATTTTCAACATTATCGGAATCCATTTTCCGGGAGAGTTATATATGTTCTACCTCAACAGTCTCACAACTTTCACATAAAACAATCAAGGATAAAAATAGAATTCCAAAAATATTGGCTGTATGTAGAAATTGATAGGGTGCAGCAAGCAATTGGTTTTGAAATTTATTCATCCTTACATAAATCAGTGACAACACTTTCTTCCCCTCTTTGAACTAATTTCTTTCCTGATTAAGATCACTGCAGCAATGCCCTTTATTCTTTAATTTCTCTCTTTCCCACCAACCAAAATGCCTGATATTTCCATGTGGAGAGTGAATGCCCTAAGGAAGTCCTTCAAATTACCACAACTGAACAATTTATTCCACGTAAACCGATGCAAATTTATTACAGCTTATTCTCCACTAGTTACGTGGGAGAACGTTCTACTTTTTGTCATGCAACTTTACATTAGCTTTCTACAAGTGTTTTAGTAAAATATTAAACTACATCACTTACAAAAAAACAAAAAGAACTACAAAAATTAAGAATTGAAAACCTAGAATGCTAGAACCAAAGACAAACCACTGTAATTCAGAGCAGAAACTAAAATTCAAACCACTAAACTATCACCATCCATCCATAAGTTTTCCTACCTACAAGCATGAGATGATAGTTTTCACAGCACTGCTTGTCATGATCTGGTATGACAAGTTTCCCTTCGTCACCTGTTCAAACTAGTCAATCCATTCACCAGCCATAGATGGGATTTTCTACCTGTGGCGGCAAAAGATGAAGGTCTTTACAGTGCTGTTTATCGTAGTCACGTGTCCCAGGTATTGCTCCTGTGCATAATCTCAGGAATTCATTCCCAGTGAGACAATAGTGAGCAAATGCTAAGCCTCCATCTACTAGTTCCGTCAGATTAGGCATTGAAACTGACTTGGGAACGAGCTTTCCTTTATCTAGGCTTGACTTTTCACCATTATTTTCCTTATTCAGGATGCTGTCAAGCTCAGAATATTCCATAAATCTTTGAGTAGCGGCCTCCCAAGAAAGTTGATATCTTTGCTCAGGTGTTAGAGGATAAGGCTCGTTTTCTAATGCTTCTTTTACTTTTGCCACAAAGTCTTCGGACGTCCTGTACGTCAAACAGTTGGGAAATGACCTGAAGAACTCGTTTGACGGATGATCAGCACAAACTACAAATTTTCCCATGGCAAGTGCCTCAGCTGTAGCAGTGCATAGCACATCGCTAATGCTAGGATTTATAAAAACTTTGTACCTACAAGAAGGATAAATAAATTGTGTCAAAACAGGAACAAATTTTATAAAAAACAAGTTTCAGATTGTCAGGGTATGTAAAGCATAAGAAAGAATCATGTGTAGGTGAATGTGCAGTATGCATGCATAAAAAATTGCATTTTCTGAACACAATCAATTGATTCAATTCACCTTAAAAAGGTAGGGGAGTAAAACATAGCACAGTTTCACGTTGTAATAGATGTGTAACTTCAAAATTTATTTTCACCATTTCATTTAGGGTATTTCACAACAAATTCTGGACTACTGTTGTGAATATATTTCACTATAAATTTCGGAGCTCAGTTTTCAGACTGTTCCTACCCGTGAAGAGAATCGTCTGCATGATCTCTTCCTTTTTGAAAGCTGAGATTCAAATCTAACTTCCTAGCTGCACTCTGAACTTCATTAGCATCCTCTCCATTTCCAAACACATCCAACTTGAAGCCATCAAGGTCAGCCTTATGTTTTGCTAATAAATCTATCAACTCCTTATATCCCTTTGCCCACACCATCTTTCCCAAGAAATACGCGCCTTTTGTAAAGGATTTCTGCCCAAGCTCCCTCTCTGTAGCAATTTTTTCTCCAATTTCCAAGAACTTCGGATTCACACCATGAACATTGCAAATTACAGACTTGGGTAAATCCTGAGTAGCAGCTGAGAGACGAAGAACCTGAGTATATAAAACAAAAAATTTAGCACATTTTCTCTTGTTTAATTCTTTTATGGTTAGAAATCCTTTTATCAACAAAAACACCAAAACCATCTAGTAATCTCCTGAGTTAGGTAGTGGCGGCCTAGACTTTTTTTAATTTTTCTTCTCCTTAAAGAAAAAGTCAGGTCAAACACAATTTTATAAAAAGCTTTAAAGTAACTTTTCCAAAATAAAGGAGTTTCTACTTTTAGAAAGAATGCCCAAGAAAAATACTAGGATGATAAATTACATACCTTGTGGCAGTATGCTCTAGTAACCCAGTTGTTTATGTGTTTCACAAAGAATGCCTGGAGTGCTCCATTTTTCTCCCTCTTGATATATTCCAAGTAATTTGTGTGAACAATACCAACAACATGGTTGAATTTGTCAGTCCAACGTTTGCCATGATGATACCAATTTAAATGTTCCGGCTCTTCCAGGATAGCAATGTCAGCATCCCTAGATGGTATAAATTGAGAAGTATCTCCAGCAGGTATTATACTCCGTCTTTCTTTTGAAAACTAAACATGAGAATGAAGAAATGTAAAACTTGACATAAGTGATATGAAACATAAAGGAATAATTCTATTGAAAACTTACCTTCCCAGGATAAAAAGAAATTTTGAAGTCTGCCTTAAAACCAATCCTTTCTTCAAGCCAGCTACGTATATAAACTTCCTGTTCTTCTGGTGAAGTAAAAGTAAGACTTCCGGGGTAAACAAGCTCTTGATCTGATTTACAAAGCCATGGAACCAACAGAGTGACCTTTTGCTTGGCAGATTGTGATAAATATGCAGCTCGAAATAGGGGGTTTACAGCTGTTCCTGTCATCCAAGGAAGACTAGCAGTTGTGACTATTGCGACATGTCTTTCACTTTCAGACGGATCATGCTTAGCATGGTCTGTCCAGAATCCACCTTCGTGACGGTGTCCCGTGCTTTGAAGGACGCTTGCTATTCGTAAATCCAATTCATCATTTATGTTTCCATTCCCAACAATAGAAGACTCTTCCCCAGATAGGGATTGCAGTAGAAAATGGTTTCTGCGTTTGCTATACAAACTTTCGACTATCTTGTCACATACGTCTGCAATGAAACCACTTGAACAAATCATCAAAATTGAATAGCAGATAAAGTGAAACATAAAACCATGAACTAGATAACTAACTTCAAAGAAAACAAAGATATTATCCAGTCTACTTAAAAACATTGATCTTGCACCAAATTTGAAAAAATTTAATTACTATAGTCACTGATCAGTGACCAAGCACTAAACAGTTTCACATGAGTATGCTGCGCTAATTTCAGTTTACTATAAGTAGCTCAGAACAGAAAACATTATCTGATTAAAGGACATTCATAACCTATTCATTTCCTATATAATTATATTCTCAATCCAGCTGTTGAAATATAACTATGTAGATCTTAAGTGACAAATGATGGAGAATTTAAACAATAATAGGTTTCAGATCAAATGGTTAATATTTCATTTGAAAATTATATAACACTGTACATTATAAGGAATTTTGGCAGAGACAAATAAGAAATTAATATTACACAAATTTATTCTCATAGAAACTCAGAAAATAGGATGGAAACAAGAGAGAAAGAATTAAAGGAACAGAACAGAAAGGAAGAATAGAATTCTCTCCAACCATTCAGGAAGGATCTCTCCTTTCATGTACACAAACTATCAAATTCACATAAGGAGTCCCTCCCCAAACCTTATTTCCCATATGAATTATTAAAAGGGTTGTTTGGGATTGCGTTTTGTGTACACACGTGTCTTGCTATTTATAAGGAAGTGGTAAACTGTCAAGAGATAAAATCAATAATTAATAGAGAAATATTTGAAAAATAATTACCTATTGGATGTAATAAAATCATATCATATTTCCTCATTTAATGTAATCAAGTCATATCTTTAACACTCCCCGCATATGTATCATATTAGTCAAGATTGTTACAAATGTGTCGACTTGATAGACTTGGTGAACATGTTAGCTAGTTGATTGTTCGAGCTTGTCACAAAGCTTCACACATCGATTTGGTGCAAGTGTGTGAAGATGACATGCAAAGGAGCTGGTGCACATTAAAGCAGTTGGCCATGAGTCACGAAGGGTAATGATTTCGTAAAAAGGGCAGCTCCAATCACGGTCAAAGGATGTGTACTGGAGAGCCAACAAAATTTCAAAGGGCGCAGCGGTTACTGGAGAGCAAATATTGCTTAAAGAGCGTTCTGACTGCCAAAAAGAAAAAATGGTCAAAGGGCACGGTGGTTGCAGGAGAGCAAACTGCTCAAAAGACACGGCAACTACCAAAGAGAAAAAAATTCTCAGAGTGTAGCGATTGTAGGAGCACAAATATGATTGGCAGCTGGTGGAGAGCAAAATTGCTTGGAGGGCACAATGGCTTCTGGAGTGCAAAAATGCTTAGATGGCGTGACAGCTGCTTGGGATTTAAAAATTGCTTGGAGAGCGTGGTTGCCGCTGGAAAGCATAAAATGCTTCAGCGGCTATTGCTTATCCAAGAGAGAACGTCAGAGACAAAGTCAAGTTCAATACGTTTAGGTCAAAAGTCATAGCCTAACATCATATTGATGACAAAACAATTCACAGATGGTACCACTCAGATACTTATATTGAAAGGATTTTGTAATTATGTGTTGTGTACACATGAGTATTCTCATTTATCATGAAGAAGAGACAGAAATTACAATAATAAGCAACAAAATCAATAATTTAAACTGAGAAATATTTGTTAAGAGATTTTCCAATTTGATGTAATCAAATCATATCCTATTTCCCTATTTAATGTAATAAATCATCTCTTTAACATTGTTCCTGCTAAAGCTGAAATGGATGCTTAAGTGAGAAACACTTATTGTAACACTCTTTTTCAGTCTCTTTTTGCTATTTGATCTCTATTATCAGTCAAAATCTGCCTCTCCTCATGGAAATATCCCTTATTTATATAGAGCAAACTTCACCTTTTCTCACGCCAGTTAGACAGTAACCCAACCATGATCAAGCCACTACAGTAATTGCCTCTGTTCCTTGTGGCATTAATATAGGAAGCAGTGCTAGTGGGTAAATCAGGTATGCGATATGTTGCTCCCTACTCGACTTCCTAGCGACTACTACTGCCAAGCACGGTGACCTAGTCAAATAGTATAATGCCTCGGCCCCTAACCAATAGCTGGGGCGATTTGCCTCCCTTATGAGGTAGGCCCATAACTGTTACATAAATGACGATGATTGTTTAAAAACATTGCCCTAGAGCCGAGGTATGGACCAAAGCCCGATGCTCAAAATTGCATCAGCAATGGAAGTGTGAAGCCTAAGAATGAGGCGCTTAACCTCACCCTAGGGCCGAGGTATTAACCACAGCCCCCGGCTCAAACTTGCATCAACGATGTGGAGCCTAAGAATGAGGCACTTTTACATCGCCCTCGGACCGAGGTGCGGACGAAACATGTATAACCAATCCCTTCCAATTAACTAACCAATTAGTCCAACAAAAGACTTAATGGATCAAATGAATAACATCCGACTTTATTCAATACTCACCATATTTCCTATCAATTGATGTGTTTTTGTGATAAATCAAAAGTGAATAACTAGAATGAGTATTTTGAAAATCTGAAATTGGATTAGAAGTATACCTCATGTAAATCATGCTAATAAAAATCTCACTAATGAATCTTTCTACTCATTACATTATATTAAAAATTAGTGTAAAATATAATGACAAATGAACATATCTTAAATCGTGATCACAAATTTGTTGTATCTTGAATTTTATTATTTTCAGTGCATGATAAAGTTGACAACTAAGCACTTGACAATCATATTGATTACAATCATTTTCAACAAGAAATTATTTGATGGTTTGGGAAACAATTTTTCATCTTTTGAACAATAATATTCATCTACTAACTAACTAATTATCTGCATGATCCCCACATAGTTGCATGAAATATGTGACGAGTTAATCACACACACTGTTAAATAACTAAGGGATGAGGCAGCTAACAAATACATCAGAAGTCGACCCCTTCCCACTTACCAATCACAACAAGAATAATGCAGCAGTATAGCATAGCAATGCAAATTCCAAAAAGAAGAGTAGAAAAAGGACATGGGGAATTATTGTGGCAGGAAAACATTACATCGGTTTCTTTCATTTACCTACTTTACCAGATACATGAAAAAGAATGCTTATACTAACCATTCATTGTTTAAGATTTCAGGAAAGAAGGAGAAACCAACTAGGTGATTTATAAACACAAGAAAGTAGAAACAAAAAAGTCACTTTCCATTGAAAGTGAAAATGTTTCTACCAAAGTTTACTGATTAGGAAAAAGCAGAACATAAACTTCCAGTAAGATGTATAAAGTGGAAATCCCAAGTAATTGTGCATAACTATGTACCTCTTTTCACTCCAAGATGGTCCAAAAATGGCCCAGACTGTTTTACAAAGTAGGCAAGAAGTTCGGGTACATCCAATGGTGGCACTTCCTATGAAAGATGTATGAAAATGTTAACCATAGTTTATGATTCAAATCAAGGCCACAAGTTCAGAGCAGACAAGAATCAGAACTCAGGAATGTTAATGACACGTGTTGAACACATCCATAGCATAGATGTCAGTGTGATGCTTAAGTGACTTAGCCCATATTTCTTTAGTATCATATATCCAATCTTCTCCTAACAGATTGCCCTAATTTCTAAATTAAACATTAATGTTAGTTTGAAATGGAATAGAAAAAAATGTCTATGCCAACTAACTGAAAGAAATATTTTTTGATATCCAGCTAAATAAAATCAAAATAGTGGAACTTAATGCCCAGAGGCGCAACCTAAGGATCCATGGACCGGTGTTTGATCGTATTCAACAATATATATGCATAGTGATCCATTGAAAGTTAGATTAGAACCTTCAAATGACCAGTCACATACAATTTCTTCTTGTTAATTTACAAAAAATTACAAAATATTTGCCCAGACATATTTATGTGAACAAAAGAACCAAAACATACAACGAACAAACCTTTGACTCCTCAGGTTCCTTGCACATTGATTTCTGCAAGAAAGTCAAGACATGAACATGTAAGCTCTCATAACAAAAGCTCTTCACAAAATTTGCTCAATTGCCCAAAAAATACAAGCCAGCAATCACAACAGCAGTTAAAAAAACAAAATCTCCCGAATCCTCATAAAGAACATTTAGGTAGAAACCACATACATGAGCCGAGCACATGACTCTCTAAAACTAAACAAATAAACCTGTCAACACACATCTCAACCAACAAATGGCTTGACCTCAATACTGTTGCACTCGTGCCCGAAATATGGCTCTTACAATAATCATTTCAAACTCCTTCTTAATTTCCTTAAATGTATCATTAAAGTTATTAAAACATCCAGTAGTACTAGTAACAGGAACCAAACACATCAGTTATCAGTTCAGAAAGTAATTTTTAAACTGTCATAACAAAAAACGGTTTTTAACAGGTAAAAACAAATAATCTTCCTCCAAGTTCTAACTGTAACATCAATAATCCATCTGCATAGATGATTTTCATTAACAAATGCAGTGGTACAGCCAAGCAAGTTCTTCCGCCAAAGAAACAATGACTTAAAGTTAGCCACAACCAGAGACCCTACCCAAAACACACAGAACCCTACAATTAACAAGAAACCGAGTAAATTACTAAAAGAGAAAGAAGCACAGACCAACCCAGACTTCACTTTCTCCACGAATTCACTGTTCTTGAAAGCCTCGAAAGAAGAACCGCGCTTCTCAAACTCCTTGAGCCTGATCTTCAATGCACGAATCGGTTCCCAGTCCTTCGATTCACCCTCGCCTTCGCTTTTCCACTCCTCCCAGAAACTCAACCTCCTTCCCCTCTTCTCGAAATCCAGAATCCCATCTTCCTCCGCTGACACAATAGCCTTCTTTATCGCGGAAAGGTCGATTCGAATCCGCGTCCTCGGGCGCCATTTCTCCAGAACCCTCTTGCTGAAATCGGGTGAGGAATAAGCGCGTCGAATCTCCGACAGCTTCGGGCGCAGACTCTTGACGAACTCGATCTCCCTCGGCGGCGGAGAGCGCATGGCCGGAACCGAGAACGGCGGCGTGGCGGAATTGAAGAAGTTCTCGAGCTCGCGGTCGAACGACGTGGCTAGGTCTTTGAACGAGTTCGCTCGGTCACGCATGAGTTGAATATCAGCGTCCGCCGAGTCTCGAACCTCGCGCCAGCCCTTCGACAGGAAGGAGAAGGCGTTCGATGAGGTCGGAGTATGCGGATGCGTCGCCATGGATCAACTCCGACACCAGTGCGTTGTTTCTAAGAGTGTATGCAACGCGGAAGAATAACGAATTGTGTCTCCTTTCGTAAGAGCCACAAACGAAGATGGAGGGAGGGAGCAACCAAGTTTTAACGGTCAAGATTTTCGGAGAGTTCCCAAATTTTCTCGAAGCTTGGTCATGCCACGTAGGATGCACAACGGATTACATGGTGTCGTGGAAAGATCACGTGCTGTGCTGATGTGTCAAAATATGGTTGGCCCACGTCCCGTCTCTGTGATTATGGGATGTGGATTCGAGGAAGAATATTCGACCCGCCTAGAGAAAATATGCTTGTTAAATACTAAATCAAAACTATACTATCATACCAAAATATATATTCTATTGTTTTTAGAAACCCCGTGCGCTTAAGAGTCCTAGTATAAAACAAAAAAAAAAAAAAACCATAAAAATGATTTCTTTTATCTCAACTTTTCTTAATGTTCCAAATAATACAGTTGGCATTCTGTATCCCATTTTCTCTTCCTCTCTCCCATAAGTTCTTCCAAGAATGACAGTAGCAACTTAGCCAACGTAGGTTGGCGCCAAATAACTATGAATTCTTATAATTGTGGCTCTAAAATGGAAATACCAGAAGTTAACATAATTTGTTGAATTATGGATTTATTATAGCTCCCGTTATTTTAAAAATTAGTTTATAATATAGGTAGACATAAATCTCATTTTAAATTAAATTTAAATTACACTATAACTTAAGATAATAAAGATAATATAAAATGATTGATCAGAAATACCAATACTTTAATTTATGAAAGTTGTAATAAAATGTACTGTAAAAAGTTTTTGACACCACTGGTTAACTGGATTCAAACGTTAATAATTAATGTTGGAATGTAAATGCAATTGTTTGAAACTCATTATTTAAGCAGTTGATGATAATGCGACAAAGAAGTGATGGTTTTTATGACAAGCAATTGACACTAACAGCAACGGTGTGGAAGCACGCAAAAAAGAACCATCGAAGAAGACTCCTTCTTTTTTTCTCTCTCTATCTCTGTAGCCGGTGAGCAAACAAATAACCACCGATTCAACTATTCATGACATGGGGACCAAGGACAACATTTTTGTGCTAGTGCTTGGATCCTTCACGGTAGTTAGTACTAAACTTCGTTTTCTCACGAGTATTTTAGTTTGACTCCAATGTTGGGTATTCCAGCCCATAACCATTTATTTGCATCACACATCATGTGTGTGGTTTGGATGCTCCCACTGTCTGGTTGCTGGTTGTTGTGTGGGTTATTAGGAATGTGAACCCACTATGTTTTGTCCCATTGTGTTTCTTATTTTTTTCGTTTGGCGCACCTTCCATCACGCCACACGCGGCTCACCATTATAGTCTTTCCTCTTCTTTTCCTAAATCCTAATGTTTCGCTTACCTTATGAAAATTAGATATATGCATGCACCGTGTCTGCGGTTGGAATAGTGATTTGGGGTTGCTCAACTGAAGGCCCATTCAAATACGTCTCTGGCTAAGCTACGTTTTCGGCCCAATATTTGGGACTACTCTTGGAAATCTAACCCACATATGATCGAAATCGATTCCATAATTTTACTCTTTTTATACAAATAAACCCATATTTTTAATTAAGTAATACGAAAACTGGGACCTTAATCGTCTAAAGAATTGTTTCCCTAATAAATCCATATTTTTTATTACACATAAAAAATCTTTCATATCTTTATTTCTGTATTCTGTAAATGAAATTTGGGAAAGTTTACTTACGTAATTTAAAAAATAAATAAAAAATAGGTCTATTTAATAAAAAAATGGCCATCCTTAGAGTAGCTACCGTAAATTTAAGAAAGAAATCCTATAATATAAATTTAAAATTCTAGATCGTGATTGAGATAGTGAGTCATAAAAATAAATAGTTTAGTATAAACTTTTACATTGTAACAAAAAGTATAATTCAAGATAAAAATAAAATAAAATAAATATATCATGTCATTACTTTTTGCAATAAATATGAACTTACAGAGATACCAAACGACGTCCAGCAAAATTTAAATCACCAAATAAGAAAATACATCCTAGTCACTATAAAAATTATATAAATACATAATATATATAAAATAATCTCTTTTCATAAACTAAAAAAACAATTAATGTAGTTGGACTCTTAATTATTATCAGGATAATAAATTAACTACCATTAGTAACGAATTAAAAAAAATTGCTTAAATATATTAATAAAATTTTTATTTGCAATAAGTAATTCATAATTTTGAACATCCGTGTGGAATGTTGCTAATTGTCATCATTTTGTGGGCTATTACTTGCCCACTATATGTTTGTCCCACCGTGTTTCTTTTATTTTCCGTTTGGGACCAGATTCAATTAGGCTATGTTATAGACTTATAGTGTATAGTTTCTTCTGACATTTCCTTTCCATAGTTTTAACGTTCACTTTCATAAGTTTCTTTAATTTTGAAATGCACATGTCTAAATATAATTTTCTTATTTTTAATTACAAATCAAATCAAAAATAGATTTGTATTTAAGTTTGTTTGATCTGAAATATAATTTTTATATTTAAAATTGTGCATTTCAAAATTACTTATCTTATGTATGTTCTAGGGGTACAAAATTTAAATTCTAAATTAATTAAGAATTTACTCAGATGCAGAAAGAAATTTATGGAAATGCGTGCCCCTTTTTTCCCTTCAAAGTCCAAATAGGGCCCGACAAATTATCCACGCCCAGACTTCTAAAACTGAGCAGGGTGCTTCTCCTGCAGCCCACGTTTTTCTTTATGCACCTCCAAATTTTTTCTTTTTTCTATGTTACCCTCTTAACAATAACAAACTGGATAACATAATTTAGGAAAAGTTACTACATCAAAACACCCGGGAGATGCGGGTTAATTGTTTTGAGAGATTTAGTTGTAAGGTCTTAAAATCTTTGTGTCGAATTTTCAAATCTGGTATACACTCACAAAAATCGAATTTCATAATTGAATGCTTAAAAAAATTTTGCCGCTTCGTTGTTGATATGTTATGCACCACCATGATCAATGTCACCAAAGAGTTCAAATTCCCTTCACTTGTCCTTTTCACTTCTGCTATTGCTTTTATTGGTTTGATGCTTTATTTCCACACACTAAAGGAAGAGGGAAACACCGAGTGGGTCATGCCTAGTTATGCGAAGCCACTCCCAACACAGAATTTTCCTACCATATCGCTAAGGAATCAGTGGGGGAAGTTTTCACTGGCCTACGAGAGGGGCCTAAAGATAGTCGATGGCTTCATAATAAATTTATATGTTCATCGAATTTTGAAATTATTTTATTTACCAGATTTTAAAACCTGATTATGGGTAATTTTTTTTCAATGGATTTCGAAATCCAGTTAAATGTTATTAAACGTCGGATGTGAAATTTATTTTTTGTGAGTGTTCATTAGATTTGGAAACTTATTTCGAAATTTGACAACTACACCCCTCAAGAAAATTAACTTAATTTTTTGCTTTGGTTCACATCACATTTTCCAAATAATTTTATACGATTAGATTTTCTGGATTATGTTATCCGGCTTTTTATTATAAAGAGGGTAAAATGGGGAAAAATGGAAACGTTTGGAGTTACAAAAAGAAAAACATGGGTGTGCCCAACTAAACATAAAAATATATTCTTTTTTTTTCTTTCTTCCTACACCTCCAAAAATTTCTTTTGCACCTCTAAAAATTTTAAAAATACTCTCTGACTATTTGAACAAAACCCACATAGATCATACTACAAAGTTGTTTTCGGATGTCTATTTCTGATCAAAGATTCTTTTGAAAATTGACATCCGGTTAAAATTTTTTACTTTTAGATAAAAAATATATATATATATTGAAAATCGATTTTCTGCAATATATTTTTACTTTTGAAAATTGATATCTGAAAATAATTTTGGGGTGTAATATCCGTTACTCTACTTAAATAATCTAATGATATTTTTGGGATTTAAAAAGGTTTTAAAGGGAAGAAATTTTGGAAATGCAGGAAGAAAACGCTTTCTTTATGGTTCAGAGATCCAAATCCGGCTGTAAGTTTAGTTTTGGGTTTACTAAGTTCGGCCTAGCTCCACAATAGGGAAAAAGATTGGCTAAAACTTCTTGCACTCCATCAAATTTCATCCCTCACCCGTAAAAACACTTTCCAATTCTTTTTATAATAAAAGAAGGAAGTGATTAATTTCTAGAAAAAAAAAAATCGTATTCCAAAAAATAAATTTCAAAAGTGATAAGATCTAAGAAAAAGTTGATAGGGTGCAGGAAGTAATTGAAAAAAGATTTTACACTGAGTGGGCTGACTTAAAAGACAATACTGCAATACATTATTGTAGGATACATTTGGAATTTAAATATCGGGAGAAATGAAAAAGGAAAGGAAGATGCAATATTTAAATTTTCAAGAATAACACTAAATTAAATTTATGCTAATCTATTATGTTTATAATATTTTAGGGGGAAAAATGTAGTTTAGGAAAAAAGTCCACTGTTCAAATCTTTTACAAAGATTTCTTATTTGATAAAACATATTTTATAATCAACGAAATGAATACTCGATACAAAAAATAATATTTTTATTTTTAACTGTTTTTCTATCATTCAATTTGAAATTTATTTAGCCAGCTTCTTTAGCAATCCTACTCCCATTCTTCTAATCCAAAACCCAACACTCAATGTTTTTGAGAGTGGAGTTTAGTCTTTTAAGGGGGAAAGAAAAAAAAATTTTCAATTTTTAGATTACACTAAAATTTATGTATTTAATTTATGTATTTAAAGTTTTTAAGACACTAAGTTTATATTAATCTATCATTCTAATATTTATTTTAAAAATTATCAAATTCAATAAATGTCCTTTAGAACAAAAAGTTATCCTCCCTTCCCTTTTTTTCTTCAAAATACAATTCGCAAACATATTATGGGAGTTTCATAAGTTTCTTAAAAAAAAAAACCTTTGAACAAAAAATTATTTTTAAAACTCGTAATTTATAAAATTTACATTATTACTATAATATAAAAATATTTTATAATTATAAAAATTGGCTTTCCTATATAAAGTAACTAACAGGAATTAAAGTCATACATAAATGTTAGATATATATATATATATATATATATATATATATATATATATATATATATATATATACACTTCCTTTATTGTAATTATTTGATAAATTTCACTTTTTTTGTAAAGATAGAGACATGATCTAATAAATCTTGAATACATTTCACTTGGCACTAAAATATGTGTTATATATAAAATGTGTAGGAAAAAACTTATTTTAACACATCAAAAGATGTTAGTAATAAATTCTCTGATATATATACTCTTACGAATATATATGTTTTTCTTTATTTTTTGTTCCTTCTTATTTCTTTTTATCAAGCTATTAAAGTCCATTTTTTCAGAACAAAATATCATTGATAATCCAAACTCCAAGGCAATTGATAATCCAAAATATCACAGCACTCCACTATCGTACTTAAATGCCAGGCTGGGATGACCAAGAAATGTGTACCCCATTTCTTTTTTGTTGGTCCATGGCAAGTATATAATTGAGTTAAGTGTTGTTTCTAATGTCTACTTCTGTTTGTGTGATACACTCAAAAAGTGACCTTAATCCTTTAACTAGGGTTTCAACATATCTGGATAAGGCAACTCAACGAAATAACCAAAAATAAATTGTTTTGTTTAGAGTGGTGATAGGTTTGATTGGGTCAATAAATCTAATGTTGATCGCGTCAATAATTAGATTTGGTTTAAAGAATTTTTAGTTTTACACTTTGAAATTATAAGATTAAAGGGTTTGTTAATAATTAGATTTGGTTTAAAGAATTTTTAGTCTTACACTTTAAGATTATAAGATTAAAGAATTTGTGTAGTGTTAGATTTAATGTTGATTAGTTCAATAAACCTAATGTCGAAGGGTATGATTGATAAAATGTCAGCTTGATTGATAATTAGCTTGATAAGTCCAATACTGATTTAGAAATTGAAAAAATGTTGATCGGATCGATAGGAGCAATACAGATATAGATATAGAGATGGAAAAAATGTTATTTCATTTGATAAGTTTATCCTGAGATAGAAAAAATGTCGATTGAACCCATAGGTATAATACAAATCCAATAAGAAAAATGTTGATGGGATAATATAATGAATGTTTATATATTTAAAAGGGATTACAAATAGAGGGTCCAATAATAAATAAGAAACATTAAAAAAAAAATTATTTGAATACATGAGAAACTTAAAATCTTGGAGTGATAGGAATTTTGGAGGTACGAGAAAAAATAAAATAAAATGGTACTTTAAGAGATGAAAAATAAGACATATATCACTTTTAAATGGTCATAGCTAATTGGTAATAGTACTTGTTGGCAGAACAGTTAGCATGGAAAAATATGTAGATTACCTCAGAGTCTCAGTTTCACAACCACCACAAATGTATTGTTTTCGTTAGTATTAGTAATCCACACATTTTTAGCATATTTTTTACTTCAAAAGAAATATTAGAAATTAATATAATTTAGAATATATTGTTTCATTTCTTCTTTGTTTGCAACAGGTTCTCTCAAGAGGTTTTTCCTTCTGGTTGGAGAGGGTATAATTCCCTTTATTTAACAGGGGATAAAGTTTTATTTCAAGACAAGAATATAAAATAGGTCTGTACATTATTGTTTTCGATCCAAGCATAAAGAAGTTTCTAAGAAGAAACTTACGTTGTAGTTTTCCCTTAAAAAATTGAATAACCTCAAAGGTTGAATATTTGGACATTCCAGTCGTCAATATCGTTCAGTATATAACAGCTGGACGCATATAATATATCAAATTAAAGTTTGAGTTTTTTCCAAAGATACTACTGAATCATGTCTAAGTTTAATTAGGCAAGATAATGAACAATCAGTGATATATTGATTTTGAAGTAAATAAAGTAAAAACTCATGGATATAACATGTCTAAATTACATGTTATACTGTAAAAATAAATTAGAAAAATGTAATTAAAATATTAATATATTAATTTTGAATAGATTAGTTTTTATTAATTGGTTTTATATATTTTTTTCTTTATGTATTGTTATTGAACATTATTTAAATAGATTATTTGAATTTTGTTTAAAATTTATGAATGTTATGTATTGTATTTGATTTGAATTTATGGTCAAAATATGTTAATTATTTTGTTTGTAAATACTCACGGGTATCCGTGAATATTAAAAGAATATGTGAATACATGCATAATGAATACTCGTACAACTATAAAAACAAATGAAGAACCAATATTTATCTCATGGTTAAGGTATAGTGAACATTCGCTTAAGTCCACATTTTGATCTTGAGAGTTTGATGCAGACTTAATTGGAAAACATTCTTATGAAATTTATAAAGTCACATTTAATATGGAGTATTAGAGATCATATAATTACAATATAGAATATTATGAGTGTTGAGAATTTATAGGGATGATAAAATATATGAGAGATATAAGATATATGATAAATGTAAGAGATATCTTATACTAGAGAAACTTGTTGTTTTATTTTATTCATATTATATATATAACAAAATGTATAAACTATAAAGTCAGATGACTTTACGTGATTTTTTTCTAAAAATAAAATGACAAAATTATTGATCGAATAATTTTTCTTTTCCAAATAAATATTAATTTAGATGAATGTTTATGCTAGAAAAGAGACTATTCCTACCCTACTTATTGATATCCTTCACGAAAAAGTATAAATATTCATGAGTTATTAGAAGAAAGAGCGAATATTAATCCACATATAACATTAATTGCTCAAAAATATAAATGTTATTATATTAATGAGTCAGTATTTTCTAAATTTTGGTCATTATTAATTATTTAAATGCCGTAAGTTTACATTATGTTTTTTAAGATGAACTGTAGAATCTTTAATATTATGATGACATTTTAGAATGTTTGCAATCAATCAATAAGGTACCAATTTAGTTACCATAATTTTTTTTAGAAATAATGTGATGACGTGTGTATGTTAGAAAGACTAGTAGGTAACTTGACATATCACAGTGAATAAAATAAATTATATTATTGTAACTAATTAAGAGTCACACCACATCGTAATGATGTTATACTTTATATTTCCTTACATATTCCAGAAGTTATTAAATTGTTCTCTAAATAACTTTTGAGACTAAATAATTTTTGAGAGTTAGACTTATTAAATTACTCGACTTGATTTAATTAATTTTTATTCAATTTTCTGTTTTAATTATTATGAAATTATAAATAAGTTATACTTTTATCATCTATTTAATGAAAAATAAGTTTCTCATGTTTTCTTTAACGAGTTAGACTTATCTTTTTTTTTAAGTGGTTCTAATGACTAACTCACATTCTTTTATTAATTTTAACATATGTTTTACAACTATAATTAACACCAATTCTTTAACTAGATTATTAAATAACTTGATTTAATTGTTTTTTTTTCAATTTTCTATTTTAAGTAATTATGAAACTATAAGTAAGTTATATATAATTTTACCAAATGATAAATAAGTTTTTCATATTTTTTTTGAGAAATTTTTTTGTACTCAGCTAATTTGACTTTTATATAAGGGGAACCGTATAACTGATTTAATATTTTATCTCAATCCAATTTTGTAGATTCTTTTTTATAATAGATATAATTTATTTAAATTTCACAAATTATTTATTTTTTATTATAAATTTGGTATGATTTATAAAAACAAAACAATTTAAAATTATTGATCAGAACCTTTATTGAACTATAATACTTTTATCGAACTATAATACTTTTTAGAAGTCGCTTAGAAGTTGAAGTCTTAATACCTTATATGTGAAAATTGAAACAATAACCATATTTATTGATTGAATATTTAAAACAAAAATTGACTAACAATTTGTTTTATCTGAATTATTTTTTGTAAAATTTATTTGTGATTTATAAGAAAAATTATGTCTCTACATAAACATGGAAATTTAAATTCAAACTCATATACATGAAATTAAACGGATTAAAAAAAATAATATTTTGAATAAATATCTTTAAGCCCTTCAACTCATATACATGAAATTAAACGGATTAAAAAAAATAATATTTTGAATAAATATCTTTAAGCCCTTCATTGGGAATGAATTACCATTCTCTTCAGATTAGGGAATTCATGTTTTTATCAAGTCTAATAGTTTCACATTGTTTAAAAATCAAAGTCTACAACAATTGGAATATTTTTTCCTCCTTTCATCTTTTGAGACGACAGACAATACTTTAAATGTATGGTGATTGACAACGATTCTATCATTAAACTTATGATTAAAACAATGACCATATATATTGATTGAAAATTAAAAAAAAAATACTACAATTTATTTTGTCTGGATTATTATTTGTAAATTTTATTCGTGATTTATAAAATAATTATGTCACTGCATCGATCTATGATTAGAAACTTAAATTAAAATTCATGATGTCTATAAAATTAGACTGATTAGGAAAAATAATATTTTGAATAAATATGAATGACAATAATTAGGACTTGATTTGGTGATGAACATATGGATTTTCTACCATTAGATCAGTATATTCCATATATGCATTCCAATTTGTTAGTAGTTGCTCAATTATATTCTTAATCCCCCGAAGCACTTATCAATATGTAATTAAGATATATTAAAATATTATATATTTGTTGTGTTGTGTATATGTTCGCAAAGTAGTTTTCGTATAGTATGAGCACTTAAATGAAGATTATAATATTGGATAATACTAGAGTAAGGATAACGTAGAATTAAACGGCAAAGTGAAAGGAAAGATCGGGTCCCAACTTTTGACCCTTAGATCCCAAAAAGATTGATCTCGTTGAGAGTGCGCAAACTACAAACAAAAGCGTGGCAATAGCACGATACATGGACCCCACACGTGTCTCCCTCTCCGGTTAACTACAAATTCAACTTTTTGCACCGCCACTTCAGGGACTCGCACTCTCCATTTTCTTGGAATCATTATGATATAGCTATGTATGTGCCTTGCCCCACCCCACAAAAACAAATTGCCACAAAAATGCCCTAAATTATAACAAATTAAAGGTGATGCATAGCCAGACCCCACAGTTGTTGGTATATTTGTTCATTTGTTCAACACTAATCATTGCTTAAACACCTCCAATGCTATTATCATGCATAACATTAATACACCAACCCAACTACTTATGGCTTCCCAAGAGATTGATTATTAGATGCAATCACTTATGCTGCACTAAATATTCGTTGTTTTTAATAAAACAAAATATACTGTGTATCTTATTTCTAATAATGTTCATGACTGAAGTATACAAATAAACATTTTTTCATTGAAATACAAGATATGATGTGTCATTATTATTGCAATTACCAATCGCACGTTTGAGTGATACATAGGCCATGATATCTATGTGTGATGATGACGATGAGAGAAAGGTATACCATCCTTACTTGACCCGACGTTTTTTTATTAATTCAAATTAATTATGTATTGAATTTAATCTTAAATTATTTAACACTCGAATGTTTTAAGAAATTAATTTTAATCTATATAATCTTATAAAATTGATTTAGAAGATAAAATTTACATTTTATGTTTAGTTGATATGAGATTTTCAACATTCCCTTACGTTGAACATATATATTTCGAACGTGAAACTAAACATAAATGGGTAATTCGATAATCTTCAATCTTACAAAATTACATTGTAAGATGAGATTTACACGTATTTATATACTGTAAACTTGTCTTATCTTATTTAATGCAAGATCACACACAAATATTTATCCAGACTAATCAAAGACTACATGTTAAGTTTTTAAAGGAGAGGGTTTCACTGGAATATACAACACTAATGAGCTGAGACCAACCACATAAGACATTGACACCACTCTCAGTCTAAAACCTTAAGGCAATGAGTTTATGGATCTTTAAGAATAATGTTCTACCTTCTCATTTCTAGCCAATATAAAACTTAAACTCACACTTGAATTCCTAATACTACACATAGTAATCTAACAACAAAATCATCATATGAGCTAAATCAAGGTATAAACTACTTACATTTCTATTAAATTAATATTCACACTTCTTCGAAGAAACTACCGTTCATACAAATTAAATTGTTAGATTATAAGTTTGTGTAAACTCCATAAATACGTGTTAATTAATTGAAGGATGAAGAGGATTTGCGCGTAAGATCATGGTAATGGGATGGTTTAGTGAAAACGATGAAATAGAGTAATTGACATTCCATTTCGGTGCATTCACCAAATTGAAGACATATGGTGAAGTAACTTTTATCTGTGATTTCTTTAATTTATAATAAAATTGCTATAAAAAGAACCTGATTATGACGTTTTTATTTTTTTTAACCGTCTTCCATTATATAAAGCAAAACAGCTTTAACTGAAGAAGAAATCCATTGTAATCTAGTTTTTCCTTTCCATTTCCCTCCACTTAAGCAAGGATTATAAATTTTTAATAGATCATCATTTACTTCATTCTTTTAAAAAGTCCACGTGGTTGGATGATGCCGCTACACAAAAATAATTATTACAACCCTCCATTTTCAACCAAAAAATCTAAAAAAGTAATTACAGTTGGATTGCAATCTTAATAAAAAATATAATCTTGCAAAAAGAAAAAAAAAAAGGACAAAATTTAGAATAAGACGAAATATCCATGAATTGGGTACCCGTGAAGTGCTATCCTTTCGTCCTTTGCAACATTCCTTTGAATTGAACACATTAACGTTGTACTTTTAAGACAATTATTAAAATATTGCATGTACCGATAGTATATATATAAAAAAGTTACGATACAGAAATAATTGAGTTAAATTTGTTTTTAATTTTTTTTTAGTTTTTAGTAAAAATAAAGTTAGTTATTATTAAACTTTAGTCCAATTTAATTTTTTAATTTTATAAATTTAGTCTTTTTAAAGTAATTACAGTTGGATTGCAATCTTAGTAAAAAATATAAAAAAATTAAGTCTTTCAACTTTAACATTGTTAAAATGATTAAATTCACACAATTCTATAATTAAAAGATTAAATTATATCAAATTTTTAGATAAAGACTAATTTTAACTTTTACTTAAATTTAAGATACAAAAAATATATTTAATTCACAATTATTCAACCACACTATTAGCATACATAGTAATTTTACCGACTATTATAATAATTAAAATCAAGGACGTATTACAAATATTTTTAATTAATTGATCACATAAAAACTTACATTGAGAATAAATCCCTATTATACTCATAACTATTTTTAATAAAAATGCCCTCTGTTGATGTTTAAATTTGTTAACAAAATTTTACTTTTTATATTACACAATTTGTATCAAAGAAATTCAAGGGATTCTTTCGTCCTTTCAAGATTATCGTTCAATATCTACTCTACCTACATGTATGGGATTGGATTCTTCTTCCACTCAGAATTATGACATGATACTATTATAATATTCTCACATCAAGCCTTTATTAATTAACAGTTTAGTCTTTTGTAAAGTAAAAATGAAACTCATTAATATGATTTCTTTGTAGTTAGATTGACAAAATAATAGAACTGTTAATAAATTATCCATTGCACAGAAGACAGTTTGTCGTTTTGTGCTCGAATCTTTCCTTATGTACTGTTAGAGTTCTAAACCAAAACTACGATTTTCAAACGACCAGTCACTTAGAGGAGAATTTTTTTAGTATTTCGGAAAAGATATGCTTAAAATATGAAACTAAAATAATTTATAAATTCTTACAAGTTTTGTTTACAAAAATATTAAAGAGGATTGAATTTATATGCTTTCGTATCCTCCCTTTAAATATATATGGATTCCATTTGCAGATATTTAAGAGTTGTTCCTGTTGTTTTTTTTTTGGATAAAGTATTAGTATTATTTATTTTTTGTGGAATAGTAACATTTTTTTCCCTTTTTTGAAATATTTAAATATAATTTAATTTTTATATCATTTTGTTGATATTTAAAAGATGTATAGTTGTCTCAGTGAAAAACAAAACTTATTAGCCTGAAGACAGTAATATTGGTTTGACTTTTACTATAATTAATTTAAGAATGAAAGCTATTATAATTATCTTTATCAACGAAGCTTCATAATACCTTCAGAAGCTTGCGAACATTTTATTTATATGTATGAAGTTTGGAAACTTAAATTTCGTAATACATTGATTAAAATATTTTTGGTTTTATTACTATTTTCCATATTTTTATATGAACATTGAGTTTCATGCTTATACTCATGATCTATATATCATCATTTATTTTTTGGAAATAACTATGATCACATTTACGAACTTCTTCTTCTATTCATTGCCAATCATATATAAGTTTTTTTTTTTCGATGTAATGTCATTTAATTAGTTGATAATGAATACATCTACGAACTATCAACAGGAGTAATAAATAATATTGCATCTCTTGCAATATCCTTTTCATAATTTATAAAAGGTATTAAATAAATATATTTAATATGTTAAAAACAAAAAAAAAACATTATTAAGTTTTTATTTATTGAGTAAATTTTACAAAATTTATTAAATTGTTTGAAATAAATTGTGAATGGGTGACTTTAATCTTTCACACAATGCTTCGTCACCATTGAATTTCTTATTCATTTCGTCGCTTTGTCTGTAACGCATTGCAGAATAGGAAAACGGATGATATACAAATTTTAACAATACTAATAAAACTAAGATGACAACATATATGACTAAATATAATGCTGCATCGTTTATTAAAACTTTCCCATGCTCTATAAATAAAAGTGTTAAATGAAAAAAAGTATTTATTGCCCTTAAAATACAAATTAAATGAATTTAATTTTTTTAAAGAATGCAAATGTATTGTGAAAAGATTTAGAATATTTGATTATATGGCAGTTACAGCCGGCGGCTAAAGGCTATAATGTTACATATGATATTAAATTTGAACTGAATTTTTTATTAATTGTTAATGTGTATAATTCTGATTTTCATTAACAGATTGTTTGTATTAATTTATGCCTATTTAATAATTACAGCTTATTATATGAGGTAGTAAATAGTTAAACAGAACAATATTTTACATCTATTAAATGAGTTTAATTAATTTGTTTGTACATAGTTCTAAAACAACAAATATAAATCGGATCTAGTATTGTGCCACTTCACCTACCAGTAGCTACACGTACCCTCCTTTATGTGATACCCACTGCAATAAACGACGAACTAATCAAAGAACCCATAGATTAAGGTGTAATGACGTAATTAACTATTAAATTATGGTGCAAGAACAAATTACGTGCACGGAAGTGTCATTAATTTTACACCTATTAGTAGGTAAATTGTTTGTATGTGTTGTTGGCATGTACCTTAAATCTGTAGTGATAAGTATTCGTGTCAAAAATATCCTCAATATTTTACAATTAAAAAAATCACTGAAGTGGAGGATCACAAGAGTAATCTTATTAAGAAGAAAAAAAAAGCACGAGATATTATTTGTCTGCCAAAATATGCGCGTAACTTACGGTAATGTCAATATTTGATTCATTTCTTTTTTAGCTTTGTTGTTTAGCGTAAGAAGATGCATCATTGACGAAGTAATAATTTAACATATATTATTTCGTCAAACATTCTTTCAGAAATAATAATTTATGGGATAATGATATTTTGACTTAATTTTTTTTAATTTATTATTTTAATTATTCTTTAATTATCTTTTTTTTTTTATTTTAGTTGTGTAATGTGATAATCTGAAAAAAAATGAGTCAAAATATATTATTCTAATTTATGTAATAATTAAAATAGTAAGTATTGGTTGTGATGACAAGTACTTTTTAATTGTACTATTTTATTCAATTCTAACACAAGGATTGATGTCACTTTTAACCTAAAATCTTAAGATGATAAATTTTTAAATCTTTATATTTTTTATTGGGCTCAACTCTATCCACGAAAGACTTGACCGTGACTTAAATTTCCATCGATATTAATATATAAAAAAGCTATATTATATGTACACACGAAAGTCTGACTATTTAGGGTGTATTATAGTTCTTATATTTGTCTAGGAAGTGGACTATTTACACAATGTGTCTCCATACAGCAAGCAATACACTATAGGGGAAACCCCTGGTTATACCTTCTTTTTTTTTTTTTAAGAAATTGAAAGTGATTAGGAATATATCATCGTTAGAAATTCAAGTCTGAGTCTAAATCTTACATTGAATAAAAATAAAAAAATTGAACACCATATAAGAATCAAAATCCATAAATTCATTATTTTAAAATTTTGGATTAAAAGCGGTGTCAATCCCTTATTTAATTAGACTCATATTTATTAATATTGTATCTTTCTGGTAATCTTTATAGAAAGAAAGACCTTCACAATCATGATAAGAAAAATGAGACAGGAGAAAAATGTAGCGGTGGAAAAGTCTACGCTTGATGAACCGACCTAAGCGAATGAAGGAGGAAAAACTGTTTTTTCTATCATACTGTGTTTAGAATTATGACTCTCCATAAACTCCTTTTGGGAACTTTTTTTGACCAAGATGAGTGTTATCTCAGCATATCTTCACCGAAAAATAAATGAGTCTTTATTTCGGCATTTCATTGACTTGAAAGGCTACATTGGAACTTATTTCTCACTAATCATATTTTGCAGTTGTTTGTAAAAGTTGTAAATGACCAATTTTGTGGATCTAGAAAATCAAATGGCTATCTTTTGGGAAGGAAATGCCTTATCTCCTTAAGGATTTGAAAGCAAATAAAGTCAATACTTTAAATATTAGGAAAGTTCCAAACAACGTTATTTAACTCTCGTTATCACATACTAAGGAATTATAATGGATTGAATGCATTACAAGAGAGTAATGAGAGAATAGTCACTTCATATAAAATCAACAAAAAATATCATCTCAATAATCTCAATATTAAAGACGATATTAGATAATTCACGTCAACTTATATATAAAATCAATTTTACATTATATAACTAGAACGATCTTCATTTTACAAACTAGTTATTCGGAAATTACTTAAACATTAACTCATTTCCTAATATAATATCATAATTTATTATCTATCTGAATGAAACCTGTTAAATTACCACTCCATCTTTCTATGTAGACATTATGGTGATTGTAAAAAAAAAAAAAACATAAATAACCTAGCTGACGCACAAAAGGACGGAAAATGATTAAATGTCATCTAGATTCTTAAATACTTTTTTACAATTAAGGTATCATCCAACAACCATTCTAGTTGAACCCTTCTAATTAGGTTAACTTATTCATTTTTACATAAAGAATCATATTCTACGTCTTAGCACATTATATATGAATTTATTATAAACGTTGCAATAAATTGCTCGTTGTCTAATTGTATTGTATTAACTTCACTTGAAAGGCAAAATTAACTTACATATTATAAGTATTTCTGTGATGTTGTGCAAAAATTCAACTTATTCTCTGATTTGTTTTTTATTTGATCATGTTAAGTGTAAAATAAACAATTGTGTTTACTTTTACCTAGTAATTACACTAGAAAATAGTCAATACTACTTATTTGTGATCTTTAGCTTCATGGGAAGAAATTAACTCATTTACATTCTTACAAATTAAAACATTTAAATATATATTATATTTTGGTAAAACTTTCACTTTTTATTATGGAAAAGTAAAACTTAAATGTTAAAGATGGATTTAGAATGTAACAAAAAACTAAATAGTTGAAGAAGATACAAAAGACGGAAGGATATTCACAAAAAGGAGAGAATAAAGACATATTTACTTTAGTCTATGAAATTATAAGCAATGCTCAAATTAATTTAAATTTATAAAATATTTTTTTTATGATTTCTGGTATAAAATGAATATTAAAAGAATATTACTAAATTTAGATGATGATTAAGATTAAAATAAAATAGCAGAATGGGGGTTGGGGGGTTTTCTTCTACCTCTTGGGGAGTGAAGGTGTCTGTGCGACTGTGTGGGGCCCGTCAAACCATTTCGTCCTTTGAAAAAATGAGGATGTGACTGAAACGAGGCTATCTGTGAGACCGTCGTAACGGGAATTGCGAAATTCTCAAAAGCAACACCCAACCTAAATTCTCACTTTTTCACTCATCTTCGCTTTTCCACTGCTTCTTTTGCTACCCGGATTCAACATGCGCCGCTTCAAATCCCGCCATTCACTACCCTACTTCCACTCTCTCAGATGAACCCAACATTCACGCGCCGCCATGTTCCGCTCTTCGCTTACTCTCCTCTTCACCCTCCTCTTTTCCCTCGCCTCTGCCGACCCGCACGACGTCGAAATACTGCGCCAATTCCGAAACGGGTTGGACAACCCGGAACTGTTGCCGTGGCCGGACAGCGGCGATGACCCGTGTGGTTGGAAGTACATTTTCTGCGACAATAAGAACCGCGTGAACCAGATTCAGGCGAAGGGGTTGAACCTGAGCGGTCCTCTTCCGCAGAACCTGAACCAGCTCACGAATCTCTTCAACGTGGGCCTCCAGAACAACAGGCTCAACGGCCCATTGCCCTCCTTCCGCGGCCTGTCAAATCTCAAATACCTGTATCTTGACAACAACAACTTCGACTCCATACCTTCAGATTTCTTCGATGGGCTCCAGAGTTTGGAAGTGCTCGCCTTGGATAATAATAACCTTAACGCCAGCTCCGGCGGCTGGCACTTACCGCAAACGCTCCAGGGTTCAACGCAGTTGACCAATCTCTCCTGTATGGGCTGCAACCTCACCGGCCCATTACCGGAGTTTCTCGGAAAAATGAACTCGCTGTCGTTTTTGAAGCTCTCCAGTAACAACTTGACCGGCGAGATTCCCCTGAGTCTAAACGGCTCTGCGTTGCAGGTTCTGTGGCTGAATAACCAGCAGGGGGAGCGTCTCACTGGAAGAATTGACGTTGTGGCCTCCATGGTTTCGCTCACGAGTTTGTGGCTTCATGGGAACTCATTCACTGGAACGATTCCCGATAACATTGGGGATATGAGCTCCCTACGGGAACTTAACCTTAATGGGAACAACCTCGTTGGGTTGGTTCCTCAAGGTTTGGGTGATTTGAAGCTGGACAAGCTGGACTTGAACAACAATCATTTTATGGGTCCGATTCCGAATTTTAAAGCGGCTCAAGTGTCTTATAATAATAACGATTTTTGTGTGAACAAGTCAGGGGTTCCTTGCGCGTTTGAGGTGATGGCGCTGTTGGGGTTTCTTGGGGGGTTGAATTATCCTGAGAATTTGGTTGACTCGTGGAGTGGGAATGATCCTTGTGGGGGTCAGTGGTTGGGCATAAAGTGTAATGTTGATGGAAAGGTGAATATGATTAATTTGCCTAATATGAATCTTAGCGGGAGTTTAAGCCCTTCTGTTGCGAACTTGGGTTCTCTTGTTGAGATTAGGTTGGGTGGGAATGATATTAGTGGTGCGGTGCCTGGTAATTGGAGTAGTTTGACATCTTTGACATTGTTGGATCTGAGTGGGAATAACATTTCTCCTCCATTGCCTTTGTTTAAGACTGGATTGAAACCTATTCTTACCGGGAATCCTCTCTTCAATGGTGGTGCGGAGAATCCTTCATCAGGGAGCAAGAACCCGTCATCTGGATCTGGGAATGTCGACCCTGCATCGGGTCAGTCCAATTCCAGTTCGAGTGATTCTCGTGAAACTAAGAAATCTAAACGGAAAGGGTTGGTTTCCATCGTTGCTCCGATCGCGGGTGTGGCAGCTGCGGCTTTTCTGCTCATTCCACTCTATGCATATTGTTTCAAGAGGAGGAAGGATGGCTTCCAAGCTCCAACCTCACTGGTAATTCACCCTAGGGATCCATCGGATTCGGACAGTGTTGTGAAGATTGCTGTTGCTAACAATACAAATGGAAGCATTTCCAATTTGACAGGGAGTGGTTCTGGGAGTAGGAATAGTAGTGGAATTGGGGAGTCTCACGTCATTGACGCTGGAAATCTTAGAATATCAGTCCAAGTTCTCAGGAACGTGACCAAGAATTTTGCGCCCGAGAATGAGCTTGGCCGTGGTGGATTTGGAGTTGTTTACAAGGGAGAGTTGGATGATGGAACTAAAATTGCAGTGAAACGAATGGAAGCTGGTGTGATCAGTAGCAAGGCATTGGATGAATTCCAGGCCGAGATTGCGGTTCTATCAAAAGTCCGGCACCGGCATCTGGTGTCTCTTTTGGGTTATTCTATAGAAGGTAATGAAAGGATTCTAGTGTATGAATATATGCCACAAGGGGCTCTAAGTAAGCATCTTTTCCATTGGAAAAGCTTTGAACTGGAGCCACTCTCTTGGAAGAGGAGGCTCAATATTGCATTGGACGTTGCCAGAGGGATGGAGTATCTTCATACGCTGGCTCACCAGAGCTTCATTCACAGAGATCTTAAGCCGTCAAATATCTTGCTTGCCGATGATTTCAGAGCAAAGGTCTCAGATTTTGGTTTGGTAAAACTTGCTCCTGAAGGTGAAAAATCTGTAGTTACCAGGCTTGCTGGGACTTTCGGATATTTGGCGCCAGAATATGCAGGTATTTTGTTTACTAGTTGAAGAAGGTTTAATCGTTGATGTCATCTATTTTAGTTCTTGTCAGCTTGTAATAGAGTGTCAGATTCTACGGGAATAACTAATTAACATTACAAAATTTAATAAATCGATTAGCATTATATGTCTTGTAACACAAACTTCAACTTTATTTGGTATGTTCAGATTTTATACTAATCCTGATTTGAATGTTCAAATATATTTCAGTGACAGGAAAAATCACTACTAAAGCAGATGTTTTCAGTTTCGGGGTTGTGTTAATGGAGCTATTGACTGGATTAATGGCACTTGACGAGGACAGACCTGAGGAGAGCCAGTACTTAGCAGCATGGTTCTGGCATATAAAATCAGATAAGAAGAAGCTAATGGCTGCTATTGACAAAGCCCTTGATGTTAAGGAAGAAACATTTGAGAGCATCTCCATCATTGCCGAGTTAGCAGGGCACTGCACTGCCAGAGAACCAAGCCAACGGCCAGAGATGGGTCATGCCGTAAATGTGCTGGCACCGCTTGTTGAAAAATGGAAACCCTTTGATGATGACACTGAGGAGTATTCTGGGATCGATTATAGCCTTCCCCTTAACCAGATGGTGAAGGGATGGCAAGAGGCAGAAGGAAAAGACATGAGTTATATGGACCTAGAAGACAGTAAGAGCAGTATCCCCGCAAGGCCTACTGGATTTGCAGATTCTTTTACTTCAGCTGATGGCCGTTGAAACAAATTGTTTGTTCTACCCTCTTTCCTTTTTGTTTTTCCAAATAGTTGTAGATAGCATGCTCCTTTCTTTCTGTCTATCTTAAAATGTCTGTCTTAAAATGTCGTGTGTATGCTTTGTATTTTCCACTATGACATTTAAGTGTTAATGGTTGTAGATATTGAGCCGCAATCAATCGTCAATGGTTTAGTTCATTTATTTATGTTTGAGTGATCTTTTGTCAACCTTATGTTGGTTGAGACTTTTGATGCGACCTTTTAAGCTGTGCCGTGGTGAATTGATGCAACGCAAACCCAAATGCATTGACATTATAAAAGTATTAATGTTAGGCGGGGATTTGTGGGAAGATATTTTGCCTGGTGCTCCTCCTTTATTCTTGTAGAGATGAATAGTGGAAAGTACTGTGATCAAATCGATGGTGTTATTGGAGAATCTCTTTATCCTCACCCGAGACATGACTGGTAAATTTCATGCATGAATTCACTTCTGAAAGGGTTGGATGGAGTTCAGTGGATAAGGTATTCATTGTGCACATATTGATGTAGATTTTGAATATTCTCTTAGTTATTGCGGAAGACACGGAGAGTGACATATTCGCCATGCTACTGTCTTTTGTTACTTGTATTTCCTTCTACTTTTGGTGCATTAAACTCTAATGGTGATGGGTTTTTGCCTTCTATGATTTTTTTGTTTCTTTGTAATAACTCATAATGCATTTACTATCAGTTGTTGACCTTTTATTGATTTTGCTGCTCTTGCATCCCTAAACAATAATTAAAAACTGGAGGAGGTGATTTTCCACGCACATTTTATTGATCCATGTTGCGTTCGTGTTTCTTTAAAGATGCATCATATTCGTTTTCAATATTTTGATAACGACTACTCAATCAAAAGTCCAGGCAATTGGAGGTACAGCATGATGTTGCATATCGTGTGAAAAATTTTATGATGAAATTGAGAGCAGGTAGTGACCAAAACTGAAGTTCGGGGATGTAACTTCATTCAGAAATGCTTGGAACTGCATAAGAGGCACGTGACTCGAACTAATATAACCAATGTTGGGTAGTTCGCACTCTGATGAAAGGTGGCATGCGTTGGTGACTAGTCTGTAACACGCATTAATTTTGGATCAGAGTGTGGCGTAGTATAATTGATTTGGAAAGTAGCCCCTAAAACTGTTAATTGTTTTGTTGAACTAGCAGTAAATGCGCAGAAATCCACCGGAAAATATCTTCCACACAAATCCCTTTCCTTTGTTTTTTTTCTTAACAATCTCGAAGCTTTCAAATCGGCTTTGGTGGCAACTTTGGAAGGAGCGAAAGACACGAAGCCATGTGCCATGTGCCATGTCTTTTCTTCCAATACTTATCTTGGGGGTTGGAGACTTGAAATTCCACTTAAAAAGGCTATAAATTAGTTATGGGGTGAGTACGTGATAGACACATGGTGTTCTGGGAGTTATGGTGGAGTCCAATTTAGATGTTAGTGGAGTTGGGTCCTTTGCAACTACGTTGTTGTCTGACATGGCAAGTGGTGAAGGGGGAAGCATGAAATAATTATCTGCCATGCAGTTGGCACACACATAAGTGTCTAGGGATGTGGGCGCAGAGGGTGTTGGTTCTTTTCAATGAGTGAGCCAAATGGCATCTCAAACTCAAATTGAGATGTCAGTTGAATGACCAACCTTTTGCCACGCACGAAGCTACTCCTGCCGACAACTGGCCCATGTGAGGATTACACGCCATTACATGCAATTATTGGTTCCCATCGATTCAATCCATCAGTGACAAAGTTGTAGTCGTGTCATGCCACTCTCGAGTTTTTCTTTTTTTTTTTTTAATTTTTCTTGTTGTTTTCTGCATTTATTTATTTGATTGTTCGTTGCCACTAAAATTAAACACTCCTAAGTTTTTAATCATTTGTTGATAACGAGTCCTTATCAGATTATTGTTTTTTATTCTTTTCAAAGTGCCTCTGTTTCTCACGGATCACGGTAAGGGCTTTTGACTTTTGACTCTTACGCAAATCTATCAATATAAAAGTTTATGAAGAATTCATAGCGATTATAACCACATATAAGAACTATTAGAAGGATCACTGATCTCTGTTCATGGATTATATTTAATCTTGAATATCACTATCACATGCTCTACTCTTATTTTTTTTATTAGAATAATGGCTAATTATTCGTAATAAAATTAGAGATAAGTAAGTTAATCTTTATATAATCTTATATGTAAACTTCTTAACTTCATAATAACCACTAAATTCCTTATCCATTCCCTACAATAAACAACTAAACTTCTCCCAATTTCAACCTTGTTCCGAATCATTTTCACTATTATAGCCACAGCCATCAACCTTAAGGAAAATGGATGTATCAAAATCAACCACTGGTTGATTGGACATCAACACGAGGAGGTTTTCAAATTCTAAGAATTGAAATATCTCCAGCACCCACAAGTGAAGCTCCACTAGATTAAATTAACATAAGTACGGTCTTTTAAAGTATGTGCAAACAAACAACTGAACCCCAATCTCAAGAATTTTTTTCAAGATTTTCATGTCACCTGTAATCCATTATGACTTAGAAGTTTGAGTTAGAAAACCATAATGATTTTACATGATGTGAATGTGATACGTCTAAACTATAAACTGAGTGTTACTGGTGTTTTACTAACAATCATATGATACAAAGAACTCAAATAAGATTTTAAAATTGATGATTCTCACATACGTTAGATAGAAAAAAGAAAAGGGTACCTTTCTTCATTGCACAAATCATCCTGAGTGATCTTGAGTGCTCCCTTTGGAAATTAATTAGATAGAATGAAATGATAAGAAGATTTCACCTCCTTGACTAAGCGTTATCTCTTTCGTCGTGCATGAAAAAGATAAGATTTAGGTCATGATGGGAGCCTTATTTCACAGTGAATGCCAATCTTTTCTAAAACAAACTATTCCCGTAAAATAACAATTGTGATAAGCCCTTAATTGTTTATTTTCCTTAACAAATCACATGTCTATCACACGAGACATAAAACTTCAGTTTAATTTAAAATTAAAAAAGATGCAGACCTACAAAACAAAGACAGCATAATTAGAAATAAGATATGGCTTCTTATTTTCCTTTTGATCAATAAATTAATACTTAGGACCGATTCGGTTCCTGCAATAACAAGACTTGTCAATTCGATAATTTTAGCTCTGTCCAGCCAATAAACTGTTTTGCTATGGGTACATCATCCTCTCTCACAACACTTACATTCATAGAACCATGTACAGGTGGCTCAACCACAGATTCTCAGTTGCCCAGCAATTTTCCATTATATTTGGAAGGAGAAGGTGGTTGTGTATCGGCATAATATACTAAAACTCCTGGCACTTTCATGTAGCAAACACAGATCATAATTATCTTGTACCTTTTGCTTGAAGCCATGATCAGTGAGAACTTCCAGGTGTCCAAAGAACAAATCTCATAAAACGTGATCTGAGATATATCTTACGAGAATCAATAGATCCGACCACTTTTACGAGGCTTACATAAGAAGCTATACTCGATAATTTCCAGAAGATGCAATCCAAGAGATGAAATATATAGACCAGTTGTAAAGAAAACCCTTTACCAACTCATATCTTCCAATTCATGCACACAACAATGAGATGGAAACTCTAGCTCCTGGTAGATCCATATAGAATTGAGCACTTAGTTTATCTGAATCATAGGTAGATCCAGTTATATTTCCTCAGAAAGGCAGCCGATATGATAAGTCTTAGTATCAGAATTCTGGTCTTTTGAGGATATGCTTAAAATTTTTGAAAAGGAAAACTGCCAATAAGGTCGATGGACGGGAGGTAACAGTAGAGTTGATTTTTTATCCATTGCAAGTAGCCGTGAACATTTGCTGCACCACCAACAAATTGAGATCATTACATTTCCTAAAAGACAAGAAAATCTAAGGTTATGGAAACATTAAATTGAACCTGCATGGTTTTGAAAACAGAGTCTGGTAGCTGGAAATCCAGTGCTACAACACAAAAGGAAGAAAGCTAAGAAAACCTCAAATATATTAATAACTAATACCTCATAAAAAAACGAAGTATCTAGAAAAAGATAATTACAGTACCAAAAGACAATATAAACTGGTTTCAGTCTGGTTCCCGAGAAAGTACTGCAGAGCAGTCGCAGCATACTCCTGCAATGCAAGACAACTATAAGCTATAATAAAAAAGACATCAAAGAGTAACTAAAAGAATCAAATGACAAGCAACATAGACTGTTACCGTAATATGTCTAAACACATGATGAACTGAAAAACCCCTTGCATGCACGTAGCTTCCACTCTGTTAAGTAGTACACAGTTAAAACTGGAATATTCAGATGTAAAATCAAGCAAATTGATTATGAAATAACAAATAAGCCTTTTTTAAAATAAAAATAAGTCATATTGGAGCAAATAAATAAGTGCAAAACACCGAGGAGGTAAGAATTCCTCCTAAACTAAATACAGAAGTACGGAAAAAAAATCTGTCTCAACAAAGCTAACACTGATATACCACGGTCTTTTCTTCCTTGGCTGAGAATCATAAAAAGTCACATTATGGAAGGTTCGACGTCTAAATCAAGTAAGTCATTAAATGAGAAGTGCAACCCATCAAAATTTGTAATTCGCCATAAACTTCAGCAACAATAGAGTATTCGAAGAAGAGTTCCTAACATTTCTCATGTGACAGAAACACTGGAAGGTATACCTCATGTGGAGAAAAGAAAGCTACAGCGTCAGGATCCATGGAACCTGCAGGATGCAAGGATATAACAGCTCTGAAGATAGATGGGAATAACATTTCTATCACCGCAACCTTCTCTTCGGCAACGGTTCCAACTGATCCTAGCCTTAACTTATTAGAACCGTGATAGTTATGTTCCAGAGAACTCTCATTTGCCGATGAGCTAAGTGCGGAAGCTCTTTTTAACCAGTCCAATCGTTCAAAAGTTAAAATTTTCAGACTTGGCACATCCTTCTCTACAGACTTCAGAACATCAGGTAGCGTCCTTAAAAACCTAATTTCTTCCTTGGGATCCACTGTAATTTCTTCAGACCCACAACATTTCTTTGAAGCCGAGTCACTGGCCTCAAGTCCATCATCAAGATGTGGGAAAAAACGCCTTTTCTGATCAGTGAAGGCTTTGAGAGCTAACCTGGTATCATTAAAGTAACACAAATCAGCAGCATCGAGAATGACAAGTCAGCAACCAAGATCATTATATACCATAAACAAAACATAAAGAGAGGGGCCAAGTACTTCTTTGACAATTGTATTCAACAAAGTGGAGCAGCTAAATGTCGTGCAAAATATTGTTTGCAAGGATAACTGCAAAATTAAAGTCAATTTGAGACCAGAAAAATTTGGAGGCAAACTTGACGAAAGTGAACTGAGACGTCAGCAAAAACAGTACAGTCGTTAATAGTCTTTCTCTGTGTCTAACTGTCTACGATAAACAAACTAACTTACTAACATTAACTGTCACCATTTCTACACAACTTAGACTGAGGCGGTTAGCACGTAGCATAGGGTCATATCAATTAGTGTTACTCCTTTCCTCTATACGTATTCCGGATCGAATAGTAAAACTGGAAGATTAAGATATCAACTTAAGCATGCACGCGTAATCATCAAAAAGAAAAAATCACTGGTCACAGAATACCAGATACCATCATTCGCTAAGCTGTCTTCCATATATTCAACACATCACCACCAAATAAACAAAACACGTTTGAATTTGAATCCATTGTTTTCCATCCTATTTCGTTATCCAAACACGGAAATTGAAATGGCATACAGAACTGAAGAATAAATTTAACAAAAACAAACCTAGTCCTGTCGACGGCAGAAGCGCCAGCTTGACCCGCAAGCTGTCGTTTCCACGCATAAGCAACCACAGCACCATCTGGACAAACAAGTGGCATATGCAAGCCCCAAAAGTCTTTCCTCGATCGAAGTGATTCACTGAGAACACCAGACTCTTCCAACTCCTTACCTACAAAACCGAAAAACCACGCAGAACTAATCATAAAAACGACGTTGCAGAGTGCAAACCAAAACCCTAATCCGCGGGAACAAAAAAAAAAACAAAGGGGCACGAATGCAACAGCACGATTACCAAGCGATCGAAGGTCTTGAAGATACTGACGCATGCAGGCGTCTTCCTTGAGGAACATTTGGAGAGGCTTGTTGCCTTGGTGAGGCTGCGCTGCCGCGACGAATAGCGCTTCGAGGAGGCGGTCGGCGCCGATTCGGATGTCGGCGATGATTCGTTCGGCCTGTCCTAGCTTGTCCATTGCTTGAGCTACCTGCTTCGGCGGTGCCTCGGAAGCGGAGCCACCGGAGGAGGGAGGAGGAGTGGAGGTTGAGATGGGTGCCGTCGTGGCCTGCTGCTGCGTTTGTTGCATTTGCATTTGCATTTGGCACGCCCACAAAGAAAGTGAGTTTCGTCTTAGGTAGTACTTTCGTACAACACGGATTGGGCCTTCCTTCACCAGTAACGACATATAAACACATCAAACACAAGGCCCATCAACCACTTGCTTTCGTAATTTCTTATCAACGGTTTGTATATTATATACGCACTTAACTTCTTCCATAAATTCGCATTTGCAAAATGAGAAGTCTTGGATAAAGGATAAAATATAATAAAGCATAAAAAACACACTCTTAATTTAATTTAATTGATGAAAAATAAGAGAAAATTTTCAACTTGTATTAACACCATGATCGATAACAATATCTAATATTCAACTTCGTGCAAATTAATTACTTATATGTTATTTTATCTTATATTTTGTTATATATAGAAAGATTATATGGATGAAATTAAAAGTTATTTTTGTGAGATATCTATAATATCTATTATATATATATATATAAATATATATATATATATATATATATAAATAAATAAATATATATATATATATATATTTTTTATATTTTTTTAATTTGTTAAAATTTTAAATATCTATAATATTTCATATTATAATATGTGTCTCTTAATTTTCATAAAATCTGCATTCCAATTAAATCTACATCAAATTTTTAAGACTAAAATGCAGATTTAAATGAATATTTAATTTACTTGGTATATAATATATGAATATTGTTATAGGTTTACTATATTAAAAATAAGAGAAAAATTTATTTGACATCATTTGGCAATTTTTGTAAAAGTAAAATATTTTTAATAAAAATTAATTTTTATATTTTTAGAAAAAAAATGAATAGTAACAAAAAATAATGTAATAAGATAATAAAAAAAATATAATATCAAAACACCAATGTCCTAAAAATAAATACTATAGCAATTTTTTTTCATATTCACAATATAAATATAAAATAATTCTACACAGTCAATTAATATTTATATTATTTTTAGAATAACACCTATAAAAGATAAACAAAATTAATAATATCAATGAATGTATTATTTAAGTCTATTATAACCATTTAATAAAACTATATAATAACTTGTGTCTTTAATTTGTACCTAAATCTGAATTCATGAAATCATTACCTAGCTATATGTATGAAATAATTGGGTTTGGACATTGAAAAGAAACAACGCGGGGAAATTTAAAAACAGAACGAAAAGTTTTGGCGGCAAATGAAATAAAATCATCAATAACGCTGCCACAGAAGGAAGAAAGAATCAGAAATGCAGTCCAAGATCACCGCTTTCTTCACATCCAGCCCAGCTTCTTCTTCTCCCAACTATGACGATGATTTGTCAGTCTGGGAGAATCAGCAACACCACATCATCAACACCTACACCCGAAGGCGCCCAAACCCTAATGCTGGTACTTCGGATCCGAAACCAGCAACGCTTGTAAAAAACAAGAAGAGAAGCTACGCACAGTTTCACCTTGATTTTGGCCAATCCGATTTCCTCTTACGCGCGTGTTCTACGTGCGGCGTGAAGTTCACTCCCGGCGATCCACAAGACGAGAAATCCCACAACGAATTTCACAAATCATACACGCAGGGAATCCAATTCAGAGTTAGCTCTCCGCCTACACCCTCTTCTTTTGCCGATTATTATCCCCGATTTTATCTTATTTCCTTATTCTGCAGGGTTGGACCAAAGAAAATGTTATTTCTCTACCCGGTTTGGACTCGGGTCGGGTCGTTTTGTTCTCGGAGCTCGACCCGTTTTCTCACAGGAAGAAAGTTGAAGAGGTGGTGAGGATGATGGAAATTGAGATTGGAAGTGGGTGGATACTTCATGAGCGCTGTAAAGTGTATCTGTTTGTTTATCTTAACAGGGTTGCTGGATGTCTCGTTGCAGAACCAATTGAAAAGGCATTCAAAGTTGTGTCTTGCTCTGATGCTGGACCTGTTCATAGCGCGAAGAAAAGGGGAGTGACGACGCGTTCTACAACTCTTCAGTTTGGGAATGTTATTTTTCAAAGGGAGACCCAAAGAAAAGTTGTTAATGTGAGTGATTCTGAAAAGATGGAAGGGGCAATCTTCTGTGACAGCGAACCAACTGCTGCTGCTTGTGGCGTTAGGGCCATTTGGATTACTCCCTCCAACAGAAGAAAAGGCATTGCAACCCAATTGCTAGATGCAGTGAGGTAACTTCAATTAAATTTGGATTCAATTGACCCTCTGGCATGTGCACCCCAATTCATCATTAGTTTCATTATGGAATCTTCAAATATTTTATATAAATTCAATAAGTTCATAGGTAATGCAAGACCTCTAACGAATATTATTTCTCTTTTAAGTCCTAATGCTAACTGCATGGAACGAGTGCTAAGTGGTTGGGAAAATGTGTTTGATTTTACAAAAAGGAAGTATGATAATTGATTTTGTATCATTTCAATGTGATTTTAGAAAATATATAGATGCCTAGTTATTTTCTAATTTGACAAGAAGTGATAACTAGTTCTGTGTTGGATTAAAAGGGATATATCGAAGTCTTGTATCAAATTGACTTTTAGAATAAAGACATTAAAACACATCAATTTATCTCCAAATTATTTTTTTAAACACTCATCTAAACGTACATTTAATTATTCTTCAACCATTTCCTGGCCTAGTGATTTGAACTTCCTGATTTGAATTGGTTGCAGGAAGAGTTTTTGTCCCGGTCTTGAGCTTGGACGTTCCCAGTTAGCATTCTCCCAGCCTACCTCTGCTGGAAAGGCATTAGCAACTAGTTATACTGGCACTAGGTCATTCTTGGCCTATTAAAGCCAACAAAACAGTTTATTAGTAATTCACTCTCTTGACTGTCAATAGGTATAAACGTAAGCTATTATTCTTGTAAAGTGTAACCTTTTTTAGCTCATATAAGCTATGAGTCTCTTATCTCATTTTTTTTTGTTGGTTCAAGGCTTTGTCATTGTGAGTTGATTTTACCATTTACTTCTCGAGAGCCCTCATCTGCAAGAAGTCTCTAATATTGGAACAGAATTGGTGGCTGGAGTTTATCAGGGCCAGCAGAATAATGCTTTTAAGCAGCCCCAACAGGCCTGGGAGAACCAGAATCAAGGACAGCAGCAGCAGTATAGTTCTGGAGGGAGACATATACCTAAATGAGATATGTGCCACCACCACATCTGCAAACACAGTTGTTTGTCTAGCAGCCCTATAATCAAATGCAAAAGATCAATCAACAGGCTCAACAGTTCAAGCAGAATGTAGGATCCAATCCTGGACAGTTCCAGCAGTTTGGACAATCAGGTTTTACTCTACCACAGCAAGCCAAAGTTGATCCAACAATAGAAGCTACGATTCAAGATTTAAAAACTCAAATTGGACAACTTGCTACTGCCGTGAATGAACTGGTTCAACAGAAGTCAAGTGCGATTCCTTCTCAAACAGTGGTCAACCAAAAAGCAAGTCAAGAGTAGTGATAGATCAGTGTGGGGATGTTTCAGATTCATTCTTTGTAATTATCATTTAGTTTGAACATTTTCATTTGATTTTTTTTGCTTTTTCCAAGAACCAATTTTAATTCTCTATTAACATGTGAATAATTCTCCCCCACACCACATATAATGTAAATTCAAGTTGGCGGGGAGCTTTCTCTGCCGTTTTAGTTTGCTTTTACTGGTTTGCCGTTACTTCTGCATTTCTTCTCTGTTTTAGTTAGCTAGGATTAGATACTAGGTCTGTTCTTAGTTTTAATTTCGTATTTGGTTATCTTTTAGTTAGATTCACTGTTTAGTAATTGTATCAGTAACTTCATTAATATGTCCGCCACTCCGGCTTGTATTGTGGCATTCCAGAATCTTCACTGTAGTGGGACATAATTGACATTTTTTACAAACAAGTATGAAATTGACTTTCGAATAAATAAGTATCATCTTACTAATTAAATTTAATATATATTTTTTGTAATTTTATTTTAAAACTTTAAAAATTATTCTTATTTTTTTAAATATTTGTATGTATCTACGTATATACATGGATATTTTGTAAAATACATGTGGATATTTTGTAAAGAAATATCGATAAATAAACAAATAGGTAAACAAGAAGATAATGAATAATTTTTTTTATTGCGAATTAGATCGCGGATAAACATTGGTATTCGATCTCTTACTATTAACATTTCTAACTATAACATATAAATATAATTTTGTAAATAAATTATTTATGTAACTATAATAATAATTATATTAATTTTTTTAGTAAAAATTAAAAAAACAACGTTTTCGTTGGGGAAGAATCGTAGGGTACGAGAAGGTTTAAAATAGTCAAGTTTGTAAGATTCTATGCAGACATTTTAATTATGTTCACTTTTATCTTCATTTCAGTGTAAACGTATTTTTAAATATTCATTTATATCTTATTGGTATTAGAGATTTAGGAATTTATTATTCTAAAATTGATAATAGATTAATTTAGAATGAACAAACGAAATTAACCAGTAAATTATTAAATAATTAGATTTTCGAAATTTTTTGTACCTTATTTTTTTGAATATTGTTTTTATTTCAACAAATAGTAATATATTTTCAATATGTTGGAATATTTATGTCAGATAAGCTTTTAGACATATCTTTTAAAAACACTCTTTTTGACACGAAATGCCTAATAAATAGTCTTTTCCTTTTAAGGTCCCAAAGAATTGTCTTAAACTTAAAATCAATTAGTACAGATCAAATTCAATATCCAAAAGATTAACAAAATATATAAGCCACCGAACAATTTCCAAAACAATTAGTAAAACATGGAAAATAAAAAGTTGACCATTAACTAATTATGCTTTTCATATTACAATGATGTCTGTCATATACACCTAAAACAAATCACCACAGGCAGCAAAACAAACAGTTACCAAATGCTCACCAAAATTAACCCTTTTAGGAAATATTTTAGTTGTAATATCGTCAACTTTAACTCATTATGATTTAACATCTCCTGTTCCTTTCAACAAACCCTAATATATATATCAAGTCAAATATCATCATCATCATCAACAACGACATTCCTCCCTTCTTTTCACCGACCCAAATCTGAATTTCTGCAAACCCTAATCATGTCCGTTTCAACACCTCCAGTTGAATCAAGGATCCAATTCTCTCCTCTCCCTCAAGAAATTCAGGAACACCATCTTGAGATCAATGATCATCACATAATGATGGAGTCATGCGAAGAAGAACAATTCGATTGGGATGGTCTCGTGATTTTGCTACGCTTGACCCTGCTTGCAATATTGTTCGTCGGACTTACCCTTCACCATAGGCAAAAGCAATTATACCAACCAACCTTTGATCCCATCCCGCCCAAGTTCTTCCTCGACTCGTTTCACGTTCCTCATCTCGAAGTTTCCGAGGCCGAGGTGTCATCCACATGGGACGCGACCGTAACCATATGCAACGTCATGAACTACTCCAACATCAACATCCTAACCCTGCAAGCGAAAATAAGTTACGAGGAAAATGAAACGTTGGCTGTGATCACTCCCATTATGTTACCGAATGCAGTTTTGTTGTTGGAAAATGAGACGACAAAAACGTTGCATTTGAAGTGGAGTACGACTGGGTGGGAAGCGGACCAACCCATTGTGGATGACACGGTGGTTCAGGCTATTGGTAAAGATATTGAAAGAGGAAATACGAGATTTAGTTTACACATGATTATTGTAGGAGAGGTTTGGTTGGACGATGGGTGGGTCAAAACTTTTATGATGTATCCTAAATGCACTAATTTGGTGGTAAATGTTGTAGCGGGGGGTAACACAACAACATCAATCGTTGACCACAACCCTAAAGAATGTGTAGGTGTTGTTCAATGGGGGTCTGTAAAAAACACATTCTAATGTATTAATTCTTTGACTAATTCCATGTGATTCTATTCGCACCATCACACAATTTGAAAAGTTGACGAAAATTCATTTAACTTAGTAAATAAGCATAGTTAAGAATATATAATATATGGTCATTAATCGATAAAAATACATAAAAAAGGACTTCCACTAAAACTAAAATAAGATTGCATCAACTAAAATTAGTAGCTAGGAGTTCTGACCTTATCTAATCGTGTTAGTAATAATTTTATCTATCTATAAATCTCTACGCATAATTCAAACTCTTCAAAATAAATTGGGATGATAATAAATACGAGAACCTAACAAAATTGCAATTCAAAGGGTCACAATATTCAGATTTAAACCCTCCATTGATCATATTTTTTTAAAATCTTATTTAAGTCATCAAATTTTCATTTTATAATTTGGTCATTTTAAATTGAGACCGATTAAAATCTGATGACATAATTGAAATTTTTGTAAAAAACAAAAATCAAGTGAGAGTTTAAACCTATTATTTAAAAGTGAATGGAGGAATGAGTAAAATAGATAAAAATGAAAATTGAAAAACTGATTTTATTAGATATTGACCTAAACTAACTACAAGTGCTTAGCTTGACTAAATGGATTTAATTAGATAAACATATTAATAATTTTGTTGTTTTTTATCAAAAGTATAAAAATAAATATATTTACTGTATTAAATTTTAAAAAATAAAGTTTTGTTATCTTCATAATTATTTACTAAACAGAAAATTAACTAAAAATAGCTATTATTATTATAGAAGAAAACAATTATTGTAAGTCTAATTGTTAAATAAATAATTTTTTGTACTAAAAATAGAATTATTTGTTTTTTATTTAGGTTTATTTTCTTCCACTTATCGGTAAACATAATTTTTGAAAGATAATCAACATCTATTTTCACATATACACAACACAACCATCAAAATAAGTTGGATATATCTTGTAAAACAACTTGACAACACCATGAAGAAGTCCACTACGCATGAAGAAGTAGCTCATAAGAGAACTAAGTGGAGTAGTAACTTTCTAAGTCAGAAAGAGAATTTTGTTCTGAACATTTCGTTTGCTGCTAAACTTTTCTTTGGCCTTTTACATTCACTAATCGTTACTTTTGGTAAATGCCATTGCATCACTTTCCAATAATAATCTACTAAACATGAGAAAAAAAATATTTTTCTTCCTTTTTCTTTGTATGTCGACCTTATTTCGAGGGTGGATCCATTTTTTCTTTAATGTTTCTTTTCATTTCTCCCGTTTCAATTATTATTACTATTATTATTTTATTTCCAATCTTTTCTTTCTTCTCCCACTTTAACTGCTTGATATTAAACATACTATAAATAAGTTATTGACTCCTTTTACCCACTATACTTTTCTAACAATAGATTTCATAAATAGTAAAAGTTTTAGTGTTTCTTTTTCTCACGTTAATTTCTTCCTGTTAGCAACTCCAGAAACATTATATATATATCAATGGAGAAAACTAAAGACATTAATTAGGTGTAGGAAATCGAACACCCTCTTTCCCGTGCAAAAGATGGCCAACGAATTTAGGGTTCGTTTACGCCATTTCCAGAATATGCAATATCATATAATCCTCTGACCCTTCTCTTCTCCCCACCCATTCCTTTCTCTGCGTAACTCGCCCATCTTCATTTGTAGATCCGAAGCTATACCCATGATGGCCTCCTCGACAGCCACTAACGTACAACCTCAAAACGAGCGAGGCCATGTTTATAGATTTTCCCCTGTTCCCCAATCAGAAACTGATCGTGTAATCCACGAACACCAACCGGTATCAGTTTCCGTGCAATCCAGCGGCACAACGTCAGGTTCAGCCATGCCGGAGAATTATTACACGGAAGAAATATTCAGCATCAGCTCACGCGCCTGCGAACTGATTCAAGATTGCCTGGGCCTCATGTTGTTGATGATGCTAGTATTTCTGCCATTATACAAGCGCTTGTGGACGCCGAATGAAAACCCTGTTGCCCCGATTTTCGTTCTGAATTCGATGTACCTTTCGAACTTCACCACAGGCAGCGGAGGGGTCTCTGCCACGTGGGATGCGAAGTTTACGGTGACAAACGCGAACGTGTCGAGCATCTACTTCCGGGACATTCACTTCACCATATTCTATAAACGGAACCCAGAAGATGCGATTTCTGTGGCGTCTTCTTACCCGTTTTACTTGGAGAAGGGGGAGTATGTGAAGCTGCATTTGAAGTTCACGAGTGAACCCTTGGTGGAGAAATGGTTGGTGGAGGAGATGGGAAAAGATAAGATGAAAGATGGGTCATTGAGCTTCGGAATGCAAGTGAAGGTGGAGGCGATTTACTATGGAGAAACATGGGTCGCAGATGTACTGATGAGTCCTCATTGTGAAGACTTAAAGGTTCAGTTTCTGGCTGGTAAGAATTCGGGAAGGTTGGGTAACCCTAATCGGAGATTCACCATCCCTATACATTGGAAGCCATTCTCTTTCTTTTGATTAAACTTATAAACATTTCTGCGATTGATCTACTAGCTAAGTACGTAGGTTGGCTCTGAAGCTTAAGAGTTTTGTAATCCTTCAGGTCGTGTACCAATTTTTATTTAGCTGATTCATTTGGCTAAATGCTAGTAAATCACTTATATATACAGGCTTCCATTTTTACACTTTTCTTTGCTGTCTTTTTTATTTTCTTTTCTTTGCTCTGTAGTCACTAAAAAACGAAGGTGGAAAGAAGAAGAAATAGTAATAATATTATAAGTGGTTTGATAAAATAGAAAATAACTCGACAGTTAAAAGATGGGTGGAAAAAAGTTTTAAATGGAAATATAAAGAATTATAACTAATAGGATTAATTATATTATAAATTTAGTTTCTAATAAAGTTTTTGTTGAATTTTATTTTACTTTATATTTACTCCATTCCAATATAGGTCATCATCACATGTGATAGAAAATATATGGATTATTATTATAAAAACTTAGAGATGCAAGAAGTTTAAAAATATTTTAGCCTTAAATAAATTATCGTGAAACAATATATCTTTTAGGGACCAAATGTACAAATGTAAGATTTTTTTTAAAACGAAGATAGCTGCTTCAAAAAAAAAATTGCGTGGCCAAAACATTGTAATGGATGAGATTAACTGACGGTAATGGACAGAGTGGGAACGATCTCGCTATTCCATATCATTCTAAGATTAAAAAATTCATTCTATTTTCCATATTTATATTTAACAAAAAAAATTAAATTAAAATACTAAATAAAATTTCTTAAGAATCAAAATATTTATTAAATTTATATACATAGTTAATAAAATTTGAAAACATTTTTGAAAAAATATAAGAAAAAATAAATATTCAAATTAAAAAATATTTTAAACATATGTATACTTTAATTTTTAATTTCTAATAAAATATTTTTTTATATACTAATCAAAGTTATAATACATCACTCAAAATCGCAAAGAATAAAGATTAACTAATAATAATAGAATTTTAAAATAGATATTTTATCATTTAAACTTTAATATGTGTTGAACTATGATAAAAAAAATCATGACAATTACATTACATTGTTATGTTATAGTAAATAATTTTCTTTATACAATTATAGTAATAAAATTACATCGTATGTGTTAGAAAATAAAAATAATTTTTAAAAATATCAAAATAGTATTGTAAATGATAAAAATAAAAATATTAAAAAAATGATCAAATGTGTCTTAAAAACAATTTGAAAAATTATTGACTAAGATCACATAAAGGAAATAAATTATTGTGTACATAAGGATGTGACAAGATGAAAAAAACTCACTAGTGTAATAAGGACTTTTGGCCCCAGTTATTTTTGTCATTCTGCCTCGGTTTTAGAACCGAGGCATATTGGGTGAGGCCAAAAAGAGTACCTTTTGACCTCGGTTATTATCTGATGCCGTAAAAATACTTTTCTATCTCGATTGCAGAGAAATCGGAGCCATAGGTTCAACAATATTTTTTTTAATTAAAAATTTCGCAGAGTCTTTGACCTCGATTATGTAAGAACTGAAGCCATATACCCCGTCTGTACCCATCTTGTTGCAGCGGAAAGTAATCATTGACACCCGTAGAAACAAAAAACAAGGATTCATCATGTTCTCGGTTTAAGCAAACTGTCTCGTGTCACCAATGTGTTTGCAAAACGTCTCCAAGAACTTCAAAGACTTGCAAATGAGGTGTGTTCTGCTTTGCATGAAGGAATTCAACCCACAGGTGTTGCTGTTGTGCTTCAATGCAAACACATTCCCTTTCCAGACATAGAATCAAACTCTTTTGGCTCAAACCACAAAGGGGTGGTGGGAATACTGGTTTCTTCAGGCTTTGGTGTTTTTGAAAACAAAGATGCAAATTTGTGGGCTGACTTTTTTGGCCTCCTTAACTTTAGAGGCATTGACAAGGACAAAATTCTTGATAAGGGGTCAATGGACGACCAATGTTAGTGTCCTTCTTTGTCTTCTAAAGTTTCATCCAAGAATGAAGAGCTGAACTCTGTCATGCTCACTACAGTAGCTTCAATTCTCAAGTCTTTAAGTGAGACGAGGCATGGGAAGAACTTAATTTGTTTCTCCTGCAACTAAAAAGGGTACATCATGTTAAAGACAAAAAGTAGAGGAAATTTCATTTAATTAGTCCTCAATCAAAACTTAACAGATTGGGCTAGTTATAAAAAATTAAATTGTACTTATTTTAGATATAGCTCATTTTGTTAAATTGTCTAAATTGGACGCACAATCCAAAAAATAAATACTATATTAAAATAAATTTAATGTAAAATAATAAGATCTTAAAAGTATTTTAGTTAATACAGTACATAAGATTTGAATTAATGTATCCTTACGATTGAAAATATTGAAGAAATATAACTCTATTATATTTCTTCAATATAATTTTCAACTAAAAAAACTCTCTTTTGTTTTTTGTTTTTTGTTTTTTTTTCATTTCTTTCAACCGAAAGCACTAATTTAATTTACAATACATGCAACAACTTTTTTTTACCGATGAGTTTTTTTTTTTTTTTTATTTTCCTTTTTTTTTTCCTATATTATTTTTTTTTTTTTTTTTTTTTTTTATATTTTTTTTTTTCCTATTATTTTTTTTTTTTTTTTTAATTTGCCTATATATAGATATGTTTGATTATTTAATTTTTTCTTTTAAGTTTCTGTATTAAAAATATGTCACGTTTGATATATAGCTACTCTCAATAAAATAATTTGTTTTTTTTATTCCTCATTATGAAAATTATAATTAGAAATTGGCAATTTTTCATGAACAAGAGGTAAAAAAAAATCTATCTAAAACTAAACATGATACGAAAAAATTAAAATGGTATTTAACTCAAACAATATAATTGTAGATATTCATCTCTTATAGATAGAGACACTAACTACCACAGTTTTCATTTTATTTTCTTTTCGTAACTGAGACACTTAAAAAAAATGTAGACAAGGGAAAATTATGTTATAACATTACTTTCTCTAAACAACTAATTCTCAATTGTAATAACAGTAAAATATAATAATAATCTCAAATATATCTTATTTATACATATAAATTTGTTAAATAAATAATATTAAAATTAAAGGTTGTTATTCCTAGTTTCAAATCAAATCAAACCAAAGTATTATTATAGTTATTCCTCTATCACGATAATTGTGTTTGGAAGTAATAGTCGTAGGTTGACAAACTTACTGACATATTTTATTATGAGAGAAAACAAAAAAAAAATTGTTAAATGAGTATAAAAAAATATTAAAGTAATTTTTTTTCCAGATAAATAATCTCTAACATAAAGTGATTTTTATGAAATTGGAATGTAGGTTATTAACCAATAAAAGAAACAAGCACCTCACATAATTTTTAAGGTTTTTCTTTTGAATCTAAATATATCTTGTTTGTTTTATCTATAAAAGAGAAACAGCCGTAGCTTGTTGTTCCTTTGGTTCTCCCTCTCAAAATCACGATTAAGAGAGGGAGAATCGGAGAAAACAAAATGATGGATTCATCCCATGATGGTAGAGGACATCATCCAAGCAGAGCATTCTCCTACGAGTCATCTTCTCACGGTGATCGTCCAGCATCACCACCCATGGAAGCACCACCCAACATGATGTATTACTCACCATCAATGGGATACCAGCCACCACCCATGGCTCTGCAAGGTTACCCTCCAGGATACGACCCATACCCTAATGACTACCCTCCACATTCTCAATCTCAAGTATACCATTACCCCGCAGGCCCATACTTCAGCGATCCACCCACCCATCACAACGCTGGTGGAAACAAAGCCTTACTTCGTGGCTTCCTAATCTTTTGCTGTGTAATATTCGGAGGCCTTTTCCTTGCCACCCTTGTCATGGCGCTAATGATGCACCCCAAACTACCCGCTTACACCGTCAATTCCCTCTCCGTCGCCAACTTCAACGCCTCTACAGCGCTAACCGCCGATTGGAACACCAGCTTCTCCATTCAGAACGTCAACGACAAGCTTAACGGTTTCTTATCCGGCTTCAAGGTCGATCTGTTGCACAAAAACGTCATTTTAGCCATGAGTTACGTACCCGATTTCGGGTTGGACAAGAAAGAGGTCAAGCGAATCGACGCCAAGATGTCGTCGATGGGGTTTCCGTTTCCGACGTCGGACATGGTTGAGATGGCCAAGGATCAAACCAGTGGCTCCGTTACGGTCGTTATGAGGATTGCTTCCATGGTGGAGTTCAAGTCTGAAACGTTTACCACCAGAATGTCGTTTGTACTGGCAATTTGTGACGGCTTGAAGGTCGTCTTTCAGAACCACACCGGCAACGGCGCGTTGGACAATGGAGGAAACCCCGTTGTTTGCCAGCTTTATATGTGAAAAATACAGTGCCTCATGCTTGGGTGTTATACTCATAATTCTGTGGTTTTTTTTAGGGTAATAGGAAGAAATCTAAGTTTCCTTTCATCCGTATATATTTTTGCTGCTAATTTTGTCAGAATAACTTTTTTGGGTAGTTTGTCTCGTAAACAACAAATTCTATTGAAATTTATCAATCGTAATTCATTTATTCTGCATCAGAAGTTATCATTTTACACTGGTGAAAAATCGTGCTCGCAACAACTTTTCTCTCCTTCTCCCTATATATTTATATTTATTGCCGAATATCCAAAAGTTACATATATAATATATTAATGCAACAAACTAAACCCTTAAAATCCAGGCAAATGTTTGACAAATAAATAAAGAGCATCTTCTTAAAATCAAGGGTAATTAATTGCTTCCTGCACGCCACCAATTTGTACCTGCACTCCCATAATAAGAGGAAAAGACTGAAACACCTTCACTCCCATCACTCCCCTTTCATCATCACGGCTCCTGCACAGAAAGAAGAAGATGGGGAGAATGCTGTAGAGCAAGAAGAAAAAAAAAAGCGAAAATAAACTCGTTTAGAAAAGTTTTTTGTAACGTATTTTCATATTTTAGAAAGCTCTTTTAAAAATATATTTTACGTTAAGTATTTGAGAAAATTCATTTCGAAAAATATTATAAAAATTCCGGAAAGTTTATTTTAAAAATTTTATTTTCCAAAATATATTTTATGTAGTTTGGAAATTTTGTTCCGATAATTCTGTTTTTGAAATTTGATTCTAAAAATTTTATTCTGGAAATATTATTTTATAAATTCCAAAAAAAAAATATTTCGGAAGGTTACCATAATATATAATGTGGAAGTATTTTTTCAGATGATAAAATGTTAGAAAAATTGAGAATAATAAAGCCCGAGATTGTAGTCTTTGTTTGCTCCAAACGTTGGTAATTACGGCCTTTTCGAAAAGACTGGGTTAGGAAAGAGGATTTCTCTTCTTACATTTTTTTTCCTTGCACCCCTATATATTTTGTAATCCCTAAACTACCCCTAATTAAAATTATAATAAAATTTTTACATTTTCTTTTAATATTTTTTAGATTGGATATTCTGAAGAATATTTCCGAATTTGAAAAAAATGTCTCTCAGAATACTGAATATGGAATATGTATTTTTTTTATACCCTTGGTCATTTCTTCTTTCTCTCTATTGGTTCAAGTTTCTCGTGCGATACAAGGTTATATATTTTAATTAAAGGTGGAATGAGAATTCTTCGCTTTATGAGGTGCATGAAGAAATACCACAGTAAAAAAGTCTAACTAAATGGTATGATAGTCCTGGAAGGACCTATACGAAGATCCAACTTATTAAAAATTTAAGTGTGAGTCTAAGTCTCATATTAATTAAAAATGAGAAAGTAAAATATTATATAAAAATAAAGATCTATATACTCATAGTCTTAAAGTGGCTTCACATCTTATTGGTGAAGAATGATGTTAATATATTATGTAGGGCTGGGCAAAAATAACTGCACTGTACTGAACTACCACAAACTGCACTGAACTAAAAAACAGTTCGTATGAACTGCACTGAACTGAAAAACAGTTCAGACGAACTGAACTGAACTGTTTTTTTGAAAAATAAACTGGACTGAACTGCACTGTACTGAACTGCACTGCACTATAATATGAACTGTACTGAACTGTTTTATGAACTGCACTATATCAGAACTGAACTGCACTATTTTTTAACTGAACTGCACAATTTTTTACTGAACTGCACTATTCTTGAATTGAACTGCACTAATTTTTAACTTAACTACACTATTTTTGAACCGTTTTTGAATCGAATTGCA
>Ga0214542_1000590_pt1 | contig 67084 bp, 31 predicted proteins | sample CNSS1metaG_FD_160096 | JGI IMG/M metagenome (GOLD analysis project Ga0214542, IMG submission 160096) | Root nodule microbial communities from cowpea collected in UCLA plant growth center, Los Angeles, California, USA - CNSS1 | ecosystem: Host-associated > Plants > Roots > Nodule | place: USA...
TATATATATATATATATATATATATATTACAATCATTCAGGTTCGTTGAAAATAATCTCAGGTCTAAAAATTAAAATCAATATAGATGTGTAAAAGTTAATATGTGAATTAATTACATTTTCTAATTTAACATACTCCATTTCATGCATTTCTAATGAAAACCTATCCAAGATGTTGTAGCAAAGGACAATGACAAGACCCAATCATTTTCCTTGATTGTAAATGTGTGATTAGGAGTAGTATATTTTGTATAGGATTAGCCTTTTATTTATGTAAATAAGTTTTTTCTTTAGGCCTTATATTTGGACCAAACACATATTTCTTTTGAACCGTATATTTTGACTATTTTAGTATAACAATCTCTGATTTAATCGATTATGTAAGTACCATAATCGATTAAAATAGACAACATCCTGTAAATAGTGAAGTTTGTTGATTTAATTGATTATGTAAGTACCACAATTGATTAAAATAGACAGTGTTCTGCAGATTTGTAGATTTAGCTTTTTAACTTGACTCTTGAGTGACCAGAAGCACTAAGGTGTTCTTTGGGCTACATTAGGCCTCAAGCAACCCTAGAAACATTGCTTATGGGCCAAGAAATCCTCTATCTTGCTTTTCAAGGTACATGCATTGGGTCGTTAACTTGTTCATGAATTTGACAACTTATTAGTCACTCTTGAAGAAAATTCTAGAGGTTGCTAGTTTCAAGATTCTTTGCATTTTTATTTTTCAGTTGAGACTTCAGTCAATTCCTCTATTCTATAAATAAGAGTGCTCAAGCATTGTAAAAATAACTTGGAAATAACATAGAGAAATTTTTCCAAATTTGCAGCTCAACCTTTTCTAAGTTCACTAGTGTAACACCCCATTTAAATAATAACTTTAATTTAAATGAAATGTCACACATATAGAATATAAGAGACAAGTCCTGGAGTATAACACTACTCCTTACAGTATCCAGAAATGCTAGAAGAAACCAAGGTACACCACGATGCCAAATACAATTGAAGTAAAAGATTGACAATAAATCAATGAAGTGCCAAGCAATACAATACATGGGTCGTGGCCTTAATGGAAAGCTGGAAATCCAATCTAGAGAGAGACTATGCAGCAGAACCTCCATCACCCTGATGATCACGGGGAGTTCTCACATATGCTCACATCAACAAGTTGATGATCATTGCAAAAAAGAGAAAACCACACAATGGAACATACAACAAGCCGAAAAGGGTAAGCTAGAGTAGAAAATAGTTTATCATACAGTTGCATACAATTTCACAGTCCAAGACGCACATGCCAGCCAATCATGTTATGACTTCTTAAACAATACACTAAGACTCAGACACGACTTATCCGAATACATATAATTAGTCGGATTCAGCAGATGCTTACACTTGTGGTGGACATTCCCTACTCTACCGAGCTGCTCTCCCCCGAGCTAAGTGTTACAATGTCTCAACCCCCACACATAAGGTTAGTCCTTAATGAGTTTCAGGCCTCCTACTACTCTCACCACAAGAGTCAGTCCGCTCTATGTGAGACTAACTGACTCCTTAGAGCGTCAGGATGCAACCTTACCTTGAATCCTTACTAAATTATATATATGGGGCACCACCATGAACTCCCACTAACAGGGGTCATGGAATTACGTCCCGACCACTGAGGCACCACCATGAGATCTCCTCTAGAGATTCATGGAATTATGCCCTAACCACATACACATCATGTTCCAACAACCAGGTAAATACTTATCGTGCATATAAATCTTATGCCAACCTTGATAACCAACCCCCATTCATATTCCATGTCAAATCCATATCAACTCATCATTCTCAATCCATGAAACCATCCATACATGCAACATCCCCAAATCATGTTAAACTCATCCATCACAGACTATAGATTATCTCATTCATACATAATCACCCAATTCATACTTTAAAAGCAAGATCAATACAAACATATAGCCAACATTTGAGAACAAAGAAACAACAGAACAAGCCGCATCCTCGCCCAAGTTCTCGTTCAGGCAAAAAGGTCTCGCTCAAGCGAGCTCCTTTCGCCTAGGCGAGAGCTCGACAAACAAGAACAATGGTCTTCTCCGCATTCTCGCTTAGGCGAGACTTCCCTCGCCTGAGCGAGACATCCACTCGCTCAAAATAGGGTTGGTCGCCTGAGCGACAACTCGCGTAAAAGAGCCTGAGCGAGCCTTTGTTAATCTCGCCTAGGAGAGACACGCTCGCTTGGGCGAGAAAATCAGTGCTCACTATATGGAAACTATATTGCCTTGACGCATACGCCACTGCCTTCTTCTATTGCATCAATACGCAACCCAAACCCAAATGTGAGGCATCACAGTAAACCTCAAAAGGTTTACCCACATCAGGGATAACCAATATGGGAGCACTCGTCAACCTCCACTTAAGCTCTCGAAAGCTTTCCTCACATTTATCCGTCCAAGTGAAAGGTTGGTCCTTCCGGGTAAGCTGTGTTTGAGGCGCCACTATCTTGGAGAATCCTTCTATGAATCTCCTATAGTAGCCAGCTAAACCCACAAAGCTTCTGATCTCTGTTGTTGACTTGGGACTTTCCCACTTAACCACTGCCTCAACCTTGGCTAGATCCACTGCAATGCCCAATGCGGATATCACATGCCCCCAAAAACTGCACCTCGTCCATCCAGAATGATAATAAGATACAAAAGTTACAAAAAAGAAATATATTGAATAATAGAAATCACGAAGAGTTAAGATACATTACGTCCAACCCCCGTGAATAAGGGAGTTAATTACTCTTATAAATTATAAACACTAAAAAAGAATAATGATGAATGTCTCCAACCTCCAGGAATGAGTCTTAACTTTCTCTCCTTTTAGATCAAGTTCCCTCTCCAAAAAGAATTATTTTTAACTACGTGAAGCCTTTTATTTATAAATTTTCCAAAATGCATAACTCATTGTATTAGGCATGAATTTGTACTTGAAGTAACCAACTTTAATATCTAATTTTGTTGATAATTAAATTATTCAATTTTGTTGAGAATTGGTTTTGTTGATATATTTTTTAATCTTCATTTGTAAAATATTTCACAAATAAAAAAACTTATATTTTCCAAAATTATCCAATCAAGTCTTAATCGTCTAATAAAAAATAAAATACTTATCTTTTCTTAAATTATCTAATACAATCTTAATTATCTAATAAAAGATAAAATACTTATCTTTTCTAAAATTATTTAATAATCTCTTAGTTATTTAAAAAGATAATAATAAAATACCAATAAAAGATAAAAACAAACATAATAAAAAATATGATAATGTCAATTATGAATCCCCATTGCAAGGGTAGGCATCCTCACCTTTATCCTTACATGAATCCCATACTCACTAGAACTTTCTTCATCTTGGCAACTATATGTGTCAACACCCCTTAGAATCATGGTATTCTTTCTTGGACATTAAGATGCAACATGACCACTACCAAGATAGTAGAAGCATTTTATATCATTGGTGTGAGTGTGTGACCATGCTCCCTCCCTTAGCTTTTCTTTTTCTTTCTATTTCCCTAAGTTCCTACAAGATTTTTCTTCTACTTGCTTGTCCTCCCTCTTGTAGTCCTTTTTAACATATAAGCTAAAGTGGAGAGTTTTTAAGCATTTTTTCTCAAATGTTGTTGTTTTTGTACCAAGTCACTTAATAAGTCTTGGTATGGAAACAATTCCACTTTATCTTTAATGTCAAGATTGAGACCATTAAGAAACCTAAGATGGTTGTCTCTTCTTGCTCTCTAATTCTCGCCCTCATCATATATAATCCATCCTTTGTCTATATTCCTCTACACTCATGTTCTTTTGTTGGAGTATTTAGAGTTTGTCCATAATCTCCCTATGGTAATAAGATGGGATGTACCTCCTTCTTAAGGCACTTTTCAAGTCATTTCAATATTCAACTTGAGGGGAATTAGTAAGTCTTCTCTCCTCCTTTAGGGACATCCACCAATACATGACATTCCACTAAAAACTAAGGGTGGCCAATGGCACTTTTCTATCCTCACTCACTTGGTGGAAAACAAAGAGTTGCTCCACCTTCATTTTCCAATCTAGATATGCTTCAACATCTTATTTACCATGGAAATGAGGGAGATATACCTCAACTTTCCTTAGAGTATGCTCATGCTCACACTCTCTCCTAGTTCTTCTTGATGGAGGAGGTTGAAACAACTGATGTAATATCCCTTCGCTACACTAGTGATCTAACGTAACACTCATAAATTGGGTGAGAAAATAAACGAAACTAAAAAGCTAAAAATTGAAGAAAAGTAAATGTAAGAAAATAAATTATATAAAACAAGAACAAATAAAATAACCAACTAAAGTGGTGACTCAAATTGCTATAATCTTTACTTAAGTGGTCATTGTCTTGTTCTCAACATTCTTAAAGTGTTTTTATGGTAAACTCAATTTTTTCACCCTATCTTGAACACGAAATAACCTATTTATATTTCATTTCCTTTTTGACATTTAAGCCAAAATAAAATTAAAACTTTACATATTAATTAGAATAATTGTCTAAATTCGTCCATGTTGCATTATTTTTGTCTACTAAGCCCACGTCTCCATCAGTTACTTCTACTTAATTTCCTTTTGATCTTCATGCAACTTTTGCTTTTTGTTTTTTGAATGTTTTTTTTTTATATAAAGGTTGAGTTTTCCTATCTCTCTCGATCATCCCATGACTTCTTATGTGATCATTTCTTGATATTCTATGCTTCATTGATCCTTCTTTTGATTTCTTCATTACTTTCAATTTCTTTACTTCCTTTAATATCTTTCTTTCCTTTTATTGCTTTGTCTCGATCGCTTTTTGTCGATATCCATATCCTTGACAAAATAAAACAACATGTAATCAGAAGCAACAACATGAATTATGTAAAGACTACGTTTCTGAAATAGGAGTGATCCAAGATCATTTAAACACTTTTTTTGTTTGCTTCAATTCTCTTCCTTTTAGTTCTTTTTCACCCCTCATTTTCCATATACGTTATAAGTTGAACTTGACAATCGAAATAAATTTATAATATTGTTATTATTAATAACTAATAAAATCATCAAACTTTTCATTTATTTCTACTGCTTTTTATTTAATATATATTTTTAAAATATTATCATTGTTATTATTGCAAACTATAAATATTTAAATAACTTAGAAAAATAATTTATAAGTTACTTTTTGCTTCATTAGTTGGACATTCACCACCTCGGACATCTTATGCCATAGTAATATGCCATTAAATAAAGAACGAAAAAAAAAAAAACAAAAACACAGCTAGAAAATACTTTTGGGAACAACTTTACTCTCTGGTATGATTCGAAAAGTATTTTTCAGAGTTTGTTATAAAAATAAATTCATGTTAAAAATTGTTGTCAACAAACTATAAGAAACAAATCTTAACTTTATACTAACTGAATGAGAAATTTGATAGAATTATTTTGTAAGAATGAGTAAACTCAAAACAACACAGTGAAATAAGATGTGGGTAAATTTTCATTTACAAAATTAATGAAAGAGATTTTTTTTAATTAAATTCTTACTAATTTTAGCTTTTAAATGATTTTGTTTTTATTGTTTTTCTAAAATTAAAATAACTATTTTGTTACATGGCCTAAACTGTCCATTGAAAATACTTCTTCACCGTAGCTTTCTCTTCAATCAATGATGCACTAAATCTTTTGACACAGGAAATGAAGATGTCTTCCTTCAATTCAAACACTTTAAGGTTCAAAGTATCGGGTGTCTATAATGATATTATGACTATATGCATAAAATTATAATAAATATAGTATTGAACATATAAAGATTACCTAGAAAACAATATTATATATGGTATATTTGCACATTTTTACCTTTATGTGCCTACATTACACATGTGTCTAGAAAGTTTGGATTTTGCTAACTTGGTTTGTTCACCTATAATCCTTGATTAACCAATGCTAACCTTATCTTGAGAAGGTGATAAGGTTTAGGTGTACGTTGTTACTATGGCCAAGATGTTTATACTACTATTATATACATTATAATAGTTTATGTATTTTTGCTATTAGAATTAATAAAAGACTTAATTAAATTTTGAGTCTTTGATAAGTTAGGAAACTTTAACAGAGTTCCTAATAAATTTTGAATGATCTGTTGAGTACTCAACAAAATTATATTTTTTTAATTTGGTCCGTACTATTTAATTTTATTGTTAATTATGTGATGTGACAATTAATTAGGTGATATATGAGTACTCTCTTACTCTCTCATCTTACATAGTTGTCTTAGCATATAGATTTATAGTTTTATGATATTATAATTTTATAATTTTCAAATTTCAAAATTTTATAATTTTATAATTTTATAGTGTTATATTTTATAATTTTATATATTTTCTAAACTCAAATCATAATTAAGTATTAATAAACATAAAAAAAATTCACAAAAGATTGTGAGTGTAATTAGAGTTTAGACCATTTTTTTTTATAAAAGAGAATATTTAGTAATAATAAAAAAAACTAAAGAAAAGGATAATGTAAATAACAGATGGGGAAGAATATCAACGTGTAAACTATTTCTTTCTGTAATCTAAGAATTTGTATATGTATCTCCATAAATTAAGAAAATTTAAATTTACCTTAATAATGTGTTTGGATGAAGTAATTTAAAAGAGTAATTCATTTATTTGGAGAATTTGAATTTCTTTTGAGTAAAATGACTTGTTTGAATGGGGAAATTAAAAGAGAATTGAAATTGAGGAATTTTAAGAAGATATTTCAAATCACTAAAATAGTAGAATTTGAAATTCACTCAAAAAAGAAAGGAAATTGAAATTCCACAATTTGTGAAATTCCTCATTGTTCAATATTGGAAGTGTCAATTGGACCTAGACGACCCAGATGACCTAGACAGGTCAGGCCAGTCCGACGACTTATTGGCTGAGCCGACCAGATGATCCTGATAGACCGAGCAAGCCCGACGACACAGATGGGCGGGCCTAACTACCAAAATGAGACAGGTACGCTCGAAAACCCAAACAGGTTGGGCAGGCCTAACAACCAAGACAGGTCAGGCAGGCCCGATGACCCAAACGGGTTGGGGGCCTGATGAACCAGATGATCTTGACAACCCATACGAACCAGGCTGTCCAAATTTTGAAATTCATCCAAATTTGGCTGAGTTGACCTCGACCAAAATTTGGTGTAGTCTGCACCGGCCGAAATTTGGTGGAATGTGACTTAGTTGGCTCCGATCTAAATTTGGCCAAATTGGACTGAGTTTACATGAGCCAAAATTTGACCAAATTTGGTTGATTCAGCTCGATCAAAATTTGATCGAATTTAAATATTTTAAGGTTACAATTATATTTGTTAAATTTAATTTCAAAAATTATATTTTAAATAAATATTATTAAAATGAAATTTTAATTCATAAGAGAAATTCAATTATTTTATCCAACACAAGAGATTGAAATGTAAGGTATTTCAATTACTTTATCCAAACAAAGTATTTAGAAAATGAAGGGAATTCAATTTCAAGAATTTCAAATGCAATGTATTTCAATTTCTTAGAATTGTTGAAATGCTTCGTCCAAACACAAGGTATAGGAGCAACGTCAAACTGAATTTATCCTACATGACAATATGTGTATCGTCATTAAGGTAGGATTAGTCTTTTCAGCATCTAATAGGCTAAATATGAAAATTATAGGGTTTCTGCTTGTACCCCAATCCTTTCTCATGTACTCTCAAATTCCTTCATCAATTACATTTATATCTTTACCAACCAAGATCGGTAAGATAATTAAAAAAAAGTTATTATGTGTTGTTTATCCGTTGTTTCTTCACTAAAACTTGTACCTCCCAATTTCTCACGTTTTCAAAACATAACCTCTGCCTCTTCCTTCTTTCATCTTGCTATGGTCCCTTGAGTTTTTGTTGTGGTCCCTCCGTTTGAATCTTTTGTGGTCCTTTGCACTCGTGTCTCTTCTCTCTTCCTTCATCCACATCAGGTACGAGTTCCCTGAATGTTTTTTTGCCGCCAACATGTATCTTTTTAACGCTCTACAATGCATATACATGTTTTTGGTTGTTTGTTGATATAAGATGTTCAATATTTAATCATTCTTTGGCTTCTTTTATATTCATGATGCATTGAAAGTGGTTGAAAAAATAAATAACTTGATTAAATACCAAATATGGACCTTTGGTTAAGAAAAAAGTTATAAAAAACATACCGGATGTCAACATCCAGTACTGCTCAAAATTTACAGATGTGGTCATTCGTAGTATAAAACAGAAAACACATGCCTTAAAGTGACTACCGGATGCTGAGATCTGGTTTGTATCTTTTACATTACGATGTTGACCTCCGGTTGATATACAAAACGAATGTCAACTGTGCATTTCACCGGATGTCGAGATCCAGTGTTTGTGAAGTCCATCGATGTCAACCCGTGAACCAGATGTCGACTTCCAATTCACTTATTGGGGGTACATGAGAATAAAAACGGATGTCAACCCTTACACCGGATGTCGAGATCTAGTTTTGATGGAAAGCACAAATGTTAATTAGTGAACCGGATGTCGACATCCAGTTCACTTATTTTTAGGTCCAATTTTTTTTTTATAGTTGCTTACTATGTATTTTTGGCGTTGTGATTTTTGTATATGTCTTATATGATTTTCTTAGTTTTACAAATATTCATTTATTAATTATAATTTTGTATATATTTTTACGAAAAGCATTGGGGTACATGGAGAATGAAAATGAATGTTTGCATTACATTGGATGTCGAGATCCTGTGTTGATGAAAACCATAGATGTTAATTAGTAAACCGGATGTCAACATTCGATTTGGGTCCATTATTTTTATTTTTTTTAATAATTGTTGACCAAGTATTTTGGTCTTCTACTCGTATTTGATTTTCTTATATATATATATATATATATATATATATATATATATATATATATTCATTTATTATTTCTATACTAGATCTTGACCTCCGTAACTTAATATCATATTGTGGATGTCGACATCCATAATGGTGCAGTATCAATGCCACATCCGTGAATTAAAACTCAAAACATATGAACCAAATGTCGACATCTGCAATTCAATTGTCTCAATCGAATGTCGACATCCGTAATAGAACAATTTAAGTACCACATCCATAATGAAAACTAAAAAAACATGAATTGGATGTCAACATCCACAATTCAATTACTTGAACCAGATGTCAACATCTGTAATATTCCAATTTACTTGCAACATCCGCAAAAGAAAGTTCAAAAAATGTGAACCAGATGTCGCCATCCACAATTCAATTGCTTGAACCGAATGCCGACATCTGTAATGGTCCAACTTAATTGCCACATCCGGAAATGATAATTCAAAACATGAGAACCGGATATCGACATCCGTAATGTCCAACTTAATTGCCACATCTAGAAATGATAATTCAAAACATGTGAACCGGATGTCGACATCCGCAATTCAACTCCCTGATCGAATGTCAACATCCGTAATGGTCTTTTTCAGAAAAAAAATGTTACGGAAGTTCACTTCCGCTATTTCAAATAACATATTCAAACTAGGCAGCGTCTCGTTTACAAATTTAAACATGGATTACATAGATAAAATATACAAATGATTAAGTAGACGAAGGATCAACTTAATTGGAATGGAAGGAAGCTAGAAAGGATGTGAAGCACAACACAACACAAAATAAAGCATCCGGAGGCTGCAACTGCTATAATGCCAATTAATCAGAGGGGAGAGAAGAGAGAAAAGGAAAATGACATATGTAAGAGAGAGAAGGGGTTGCTGCCGCACAAAAGGAAACTAGGTCAAAGGAACGCATGAGTGGGTACTATATTAAATCTAGGAGAAAAAAAATGTACTCTTTACTTTTTACTCTGAAGGGCAAAGTAAGGATTAAATAAGTTTTTGGAGGTACAAGGAAAAAGGATTGGGTACAGGGAGAAGCCCCCAAAAATTATAAGGTGGAGAAAGAATTTGCTCATCATGTATTATACGTAAATGGATTCGATTCTAATAAGTACAATTTCCTCCTACACCTCTATGTATTTCAACTTGCACTCTCATAGAATTATGAGATGTCTTATTTATCCTTATATTCTTTCTTCTATACCTACGCACTCCTCTCTCTTCCCGAAGTCCTTTCTTCCTCTACCTACACTGACACCCTTCACTCATCACTTTCTTCTATCCGAAATACACATATAAAAAATACATTATAAATTTCATAATCTAGAATATGAAAACAAAATTTGTATTCTAAATTATAAAATTCAAAATAAATTTCATAATCTAAAATATAAAAACAAAATGTATTTTAAGTTTGAAAATTCAAAACATATTTTTTATTTTATATGATAAAATGCGCGATCCAAAATACAAAATTTATATTTTGAAATATACAATTCAAAATACCGCATTTAAGAATATATAATCCCGAATATCTAAGTATATTTCGAAATTCAAAATAAAAAGAAGATGAAATTAGAGGTGTAGGAAGAAATTATGGATGTGCAGGAAGAAGCTTGCGAATGAGTAATTAAAGCCCAATGAGTGGGTTTGAGCCTCCTATAACAACTATCGCGGCGGCACAGCACGAAATTAGGGTTTAGCATTCCATTTAGCTATCTATAAAATCGTGGCACCACTCCTCATGCCCATATCTTCCTTCTCTTCCGTCTTTGAAATTGGGTAAGGCTTTTTGTGTTCAATACTAATTCTTTTCGTTCTGCAACTGTTTGAGTGCTTCTCATTCTATGTTTTGGAAGTTTTTGTTGAAAAGAAAGCCAATTTGCAGAGCAAGTGCGTGTATTATGTAAAAATGACGAAACTTGCATTGAAGGTTGGCGAAAACAATTGCGATTCTCCGTGCCTATCAGATTCACTTTGTTTTGATTATGGCCTCGAACAAGTCGCTAAATTTTTTCGATTTTTCTTTCCTTTTCATCGATTGTTTTAACTGATTTTTTGCAGGGTTTTTTATTTTGTGAATGGATTGAAGTTAAGGTCTTTGAATGTGTTTTGATGATTAAACGAAGCTCTTAATCTGTATTCTATGCTGATTTGGTTTTATAAATTTGTTTTCAAACTTTATAAAATTAATTATTTAATTATTGTAAGCGTGAAAAATGTGATTATTTGGAAAATATGGTCATCTATAAAGCAAATTGGTTTTTCTATACCAAGATTGTGTCGGAAGATGACTAAATTCATCTTTTGTCCTCCATGCCGTTTAAACACATGAAGTCCTGTGTTCATGTAGTACCATAACATCGGGGATACACATCATGATTTTATTTTATTTTGATGTTCTTCTATATGTTTTTCTCAGGAATTTTTTTTATCATTTATGTGATAAGTTTAATTTAAAATGATAGGAACTAAAAGTTAAGGAATGAATGAAAAATTTAGATCAAATTTGTTTAATAACGGTAATAAGAGAAGAAATAGAAAGATACTTATTTAAAACAAAGCAAAATAAATACAAATTCAATATTAAAGATTAGTGTCAAAATATAACTAGAGATTACACATTACTTTTCACTAATTAATTAGTATTCAAAAACATTACCCACCTTCTACTCATTAATTAGTATTCAGAAGAAGTTTACAGGCCACTTTCCTATATGATGATTTTGTAGAATTTAGTTTTCTATTAAACAAATGACATCAGGAAAACAAATAATTAACTAACATTACATTTATGCATTTATATCTTTAATACCTTTCAAACTCAAGGGAAAATACTTCTCCAAACAAAATCTTACGCATTGAGTTTATTTCTAAGTAGTTCAAAATCCGAAAAAAAATAAATCAAGTGTTCTTGTGCTTTATTTTAGAGTTGAAAATAAGGTTGTGTTATATCAACTTAACTTTGATTGTCGAGTATGACAGAGTAAAGGAAGAAGTATATAATTATTTTAAAACAGATGAATTTAAATAATTTTTCTTGAAGATTAAGAACAATAGATGCCCAAGTAACATCACATGTAGGGTGACAAAAGAATTTGACATCAATTGCTAGACTTTGTGGAAAACATAAATCAAGACTTTGGTCACCTTTGATTTTAGACAGGTTGTGTGAAGAGACCATTAGGAGATATGTATACTGAACTTTGGTCACCTTTGATTTAGTCAAAATGAATATATTTACTTTAATATTATCACAAGAATATTCTTAGAAAAGATATTTGATTTCAATACATAAAAAACAATCAAGCTTACCTATCTGAGAGAAAAACTAAATGAAACTTTTGAGTGAGTTGTTGCATAAGAGATACAAAGATGTTGGTGAACATATACTAACATGTAGATGTGAGTCATGTTGATAGGTAAATAATGTAAGATCACATTTGTTGTTGGTAAAAGAAGTAAGGTGCAAAAGAGTTGTGGTGAGTTTGTCAAACCACTATCCAACTGCTTGTTTTATGTCATACATGACTTAAGTCTACATAACAAATGACTTAGATTTAAGAGGTTAGAAATGACTTTGATTTAAGAGGTTAGACCATGTACACGGTTTCTTCAAGTTTCTTCAAGAGTGCGATTTGTCAACAGATTCATCACCATTTTTTTTTTCTTTTGAAAAACTCATTTTCAACTAATTGTTTTTCCATTAAGGAGTCCAAGTCCCAAATTGTGAAAAACAAGAAACAACATAAGAAGAAAATGTTGAATTATGTTTTAAAAAGTTTTGCAATTGTTTTGTTGTATCTTGTGTGCAAGCAATATCACATGATATATGATATTGAATGAACATGTGCAAAAAGTAAGATGATTTGGCAAATCTAGTTTTACGTTTTCCCTTCCTTAGTTAGTTACACAAGTATAACATACAATGTAAAAGTTTGAGGAAAATAAGAGATATTCAATATTTATATATTGGTTTGTTTAATTGCATAAATGACGACTAGTTCTTAATCCATAAGCTTACTCACATTGCAAATTATGTACAAGTATTCTTTTCCAAATCACTCTTGACTCAATCAAGTATTCTTTTATCAAGTCATTCATAACTTAATTAATTTTTCTCTTAACAAGCCACTTATGTCTTAACCTAAATATTCTTTTGACTCCCAACAACTCTTTGTTAACTCCATTCGAGTATTTTTTTATGCAAGTCACTTTTGGCTCAACTAAGTATTTTTTTTGACAAGTCACTCATGACTTATAATGACGCATAAGCTTGAGTGATCAACAAATGACCATCTTAGCTCATTAGAGGGAATAATGCCCTTTGACATGTACAAATGTTTGACTCTCTCAATTAGTTTATTGATATGAACACAAACAATGTTCTCATAAAATATTTTAGGACACAAAATTTGAATAAGAGATGAAACTTGCAAGATGGTCGCTCTCCTCTCTCATCTTCTTCTAAAAAGAGTTTTTATGACATCATAAGAGATGATCGTTGTAAACACTTTTCTATCCATTGAGTATCTTTTAACTCACTAGTTTGTCTTTTTTTTTTCTTCTTCTTCTCAATATCGTTTGTTGATCATTGCCATAAAATAGTGTTTAATGTACTTTATGTGCCAACACCCAAATTTGTTTGGGCGAGTAAAATTTTTATTTTCAAAAAATTAAAAAAATGATAAAAATAAGGAGTTTAAACAAAAGTTTCTTAAAAAAAATTAAATTTTTTTTGATATTTTAATTTTAGAAAATTACTAATTTTTAGAAAAATGGATAATATAGATAAAAAAAAATAAACGAGTTCGAAACTGAAATCACCTTTACATGTCCTTTTTACATATTTCCATACCATTTTGCATTTTACAACTTTCATATTTTATTTTAGGATTTTCTTCCTACACCCCTAACTTTTCTTCCTACACCTCTAAGTTTTCATATTTCCCATATTATCCTTAAAATTTGACTGAAGTTTGACCGTTGACTAGGGTAAAAACCTATATGATTGTTACCATCTTTCTTTCCTAGTCGTGTGGTGCACATACCTTTTTTTTTTCATCTGGTCTTAATTTCCTCACCCCCTTTCTCACATCTCCATCACTTTCTTTCATTATTATGAGAAGCGGAGGAGCCTTATCGTCACTGGTTTCATTTTGGCGAAGGTAAATTCTTCTTTGTTAAGTGGTTTAGGGTTATTTGGGGTTTTGGATGTCTTAAGAGATGGTGAGATCTAGTTTTTAAGCTGTTATATTTTCGCGTTTTGAGTTTGGAGAGCGAAACTCGTCTTCATTAGCTTATAGATGGTGGAACCACCGGTTTTCGTAAACATTTTTCATTTAGGCTTATAGGAACTAGCAGTACTAGTTTTCATAAGCTGGTATGTTCCGGCTTGTAGGATTTAGTAACACCGGCTTTCGTAAGCCGGTTTGTATTCACCAACTTATAGGATGTGTTAATAACGATTTTCGTAAGCTAGATTTTGTTCCCCAGCTTTTAGAATGCAAGACTACTGGTTTCTGTAATCCAGTTTGTTTCTACCAATTTTTACGATGCGATTTCGCTAACTTTCGAAAGTCGGTTTGGTCCTACACATTTCAAAATGGGTTTCTTTTTTTTTGTTTATCTTTGTTGGTATATTTTAATTCATAAGTTTTCTTTTGCAGATATGGGAAGAACTCGCGATGCTCATACAATTCGAGGAGAGAGATCTAACCAAGTTCAAGGAGAGAGTTCTTAACATTTTTACTATGGCAAGGCAAGGTTAGTATTGTTGTTGAAGTTTTTTTTTTCTTTTTTTAATGATATGTGTTTTTAATTTATATGGTTTGATGTGTAAGTCTTTTGTCTAGGACCGAGGGGAGTTAAAATTGATTTACTATGGTAAAAAAATATAATAAATTAGGAGTTTATCACCTTAATGTTGAGGAGTTTGTTGTGAATTTTGGATTAATGCATCTTGTGACATATCATATGAGTATGCTAGGCTGATATCTGCCTTTGGTGAGATGGGTGTGACACTTGATTATACTTATAATGAGAAAATTTTGTCCCACTGTCCCTCTAGATAATGTTGTTGTTCTGGCACTACTAATTGAGTTGTTAGGGGTGGACCCGACAAAGGCCACTGAACTAAGACAATGTCGCGATGGGCCAGTTTTCAGAATCCGAAACATGATTGATGATGCTACACCCCTTCCTTCCCGGTTTTCAAAATTCGATGGCTACGACTTTTAGGATCCAGTATGGACGAATTTCATATTCTAGTATACACGGGTTTAGGCCGAATGAATTTTATAATATGTCTTCATCAACTTTCAAAATCCGATAGTGTCGATTTTCATTCTTTTGTGAAATCGGTGAACACTTACCGAAGATATACTACACAACTACACCCCAATCACTCAAAAAATAAAAAAATGCTCTTAAAATTGAAATGAAAATGTTACCTGGAATCGGTGAACTTGAACAATAGGGAGAAAGAGAGAAAATGGAGCAAAGCTGATCCGAATAGATGAACAAGATTGTTGAAGAAGAAGAAGAAAGAAGAAAGAAACAAGATTCTTGAGGAACATCTCTAATAAGAGAGAAAAACAAGCAACTTAAGTGGTGGATGAGTTTAAGTGGGGTGAAAAGCATCAAAGGTGCATGTTTAAGAAGGTGAAAGTTATTGAGCACAGTAAATAAAGGTTACTGCTTACCTATTTATATAATAATTTATATATACTGTTTGTAGGGATATTATGGTCTGTGCAACAAAACTTGGGGGTGCTGGAAGAAAAATTGGGGTTGGAGGAAGAAAGACCCTTTATTTTCATATTCATTTTCTTTCTGGCCCACTTCGTTTCATTGGTTTACTTCCACCACCCATCTTCACCATTCTATCCAAAACGGCTAACAACTAAATGTTTTAGTATCTACCTATGATGCACAAATATGATACGTGTATCAGACACGACACTGATACATCGATACATTTATTTTAAAAATCATAGGATACGATAGTGATATATGAATATTGAAAAATGTACAATAATTCTTAAAAACATAATAAATATATGATTGTTATTGTGTGAATCCAAATTAAAACTATATGTACTAAAGTTATCCACATAAAAAATATAAATTATTGTCATCATGAAAGTACCACTACAAGAAAATTCTTAAAAAATGACCAATTTTAGTAACCAAAAATAGGTTAGAGATCAATTTCCTAATTAGAAACCAATTTAAAGATCAATTATTTTGGTAGCCAAAATCTTGGTAGCTAATGTTATTGCCTAATTTAGAAACCAATTATTTTGGTAGTCAAAACCAATTTAGAAACCAATTCATAATGAATAATATTTTAATTATCAATTTAGAGACCAATTATAATTTTGTAGAACTATTTTAGTTGGCAATAATTTTTAGTCCTTAAATTGGTCACTATATAGTGACTAATTATTATTTTTTATAAAATTGGTTATTGTTCAAATATTTTCTTGTAGTGTACTATGACTTTATAAATTATATATCTCATTGATAAGTATTGATAAAGTATCTTAAAGTATCATACATGAATACGTGACCTAAATTGAAGTAACGGCGCATCATAAGTATCCTCACACACAGCTAGACATTTTCCTTTTCATTCACTAGGTGCCATGTGTCACTCTTTGATTGGACCTTTTTTGTCTGTTTTTAAGTGTTAAGTACATAGCCATGTTTTAGGCACGTGATGCTTCAGAACCAACGTTTATTTCACCTCCACTCCAGATTCCTTTAACGGTCCCGTTTTCTCCTTTCCAAATACTCTCTTTCTTTGACCATTATTTGTAACGTGCACGGAATTTTAAAAATTATAATATATTTATTAAATTAATTTAAAATTATAAAGATATAACTAAATTTAATATAAGTATTTTATTTTATAAAATAAAATAATAATCTTTTAATTATTTTTTAAATGAAAATGTATTTAAGTTATTTTTTATATATTTTTAATAAAATGTATTGAGTATAATTATTTTAAACAATATATTAAGATTGAGGTAAACAAAATTAAGAAATCAAATTCAATTTTAAATAAATATTTAGTGTAGAAAAATGTAAATAATAGATTCTTTAACAATAAAAATGATGAACAATACAAAAATTGTTGAGTAAATTCTCTAAAAATATAAAGGTTATACGATATAAAGATTATGAAGAGTAGACGATACAAAACTACAAATGATAGGCCATCATATAAATGTAAGAATAGAGTCTCTTAAAATACAAATGTAAAACGATGCAAAAAAATATAAATAGTAAAAGGTCTAAAATAACAGGAGATAGACCATGAAGAAAAATATAAAGAATAGACTTAGTAAAAATACAAATGTTAGATACAAATGTTAGATGTTTGGTGGACTCTTCTATTGGAGTCATTTCTAAGAGTTACTTTGGATTTTAAATTTTAAATTTAAACTATTACCATACTTTTGTATTTTGTTTTTGTAATTTTGAACTTCAAATTCAAACTTTATTATAATATATTTCAAATTTCAAATTTGGCAATATGTATTTTTATTTTAGGAAAAAAATTAAATTAAAATTATTAGTGATTTTTATATCTTTAAAATTTTTAAGAATTTGTAATTTTTACTTTGTAATAATACATTAATGTTTATGTTATCGAAATTATTTTTTAAAATATTGTTTAAGCTTTTTTGAAAGGTAAAAAGTATAATACTTGTTCAAAAGCATTAAAAAATTCATTAAAAGGCTTGATTTTTTTTTATAGTTTTTTTATATTGAATTTTAAATTTAAACTTTAATATCATATTTTTACTAATATTTTACTAGTTTGAATTTTAAATTCAAAGTTTGTTACCATATATTCTGAATTTTAAATATTTTACCATATTCTCGAAACTTGGTTACCATTATATTAAGGTTAGAATATACATTTGGTCCTATTTTCATTCAGTTTTGTTATTATAGTTATTCAGTTTTTTTAATGTTTTTAATTTTCTTAATTTTTTGTTTTAATTTTTGAAAAAGTGTTTATGTATCAATCCAAGAGCGTGTCATGTGTCAATCCAACGGTGTGTCACATGTCAAAGTCAATATATTATATTGAATTTGGTCCCTATATTTTTTATTTTGTTTAATTTAGTCTGAATTGTTTTCTAACATGGAGCATTTTTGTCTCTCTCCAAATTGAGACAAAATTTAATTTTTATACAAATGTTTATAATGATGTTTTTATTTAAATTCACATTTTTATAAAATATTTTGGTTGAGGGTTATAATTAGTTTAAAATTAGAATGAAAATGTTAAGAATGATGACTAATTTCAAAATTTTAGATCAATGGTGTTAATTTTCATCCTTAAAATTTTCGTTCTAATTTTAAACTAATTGTAACTTTAAACAAAAAATATTTAATAAAAATGTGAATTTCAATAAAAACATCATTATAACTTTTATATAAAAATTAAATTTGAATTCAATTTCGAGAGGGACAAAATTGCTCAATTATAAACAAAATTGAGACTAAATTGAATAAAAATAACAAATACTAGAGAAAACACAGGCCTAATAATGCTTAACGTCCCATTTAATAATTACGATTAATTTAAATGTAACATCACATAGGATATAACGTAAAGAGCATTGTCATGGAGTATGAGTGTCACTCCTTACAATTATCCAAAATACACAGAGATAAAACTAAGGCACACCACGATGTCATTAACAAAAGAAGGACAAGAATAAACGTTTTGACAACTATCCAAAAATATATGGTCATAGAGCAAGGACAATACACATGCCACAACCTTAAAGAGTACTCGGAGTAGGGAATCCAACCCAAGGATAGCTACGTAGCGGAGTTTCCATCACCTTGATGATCACTAGGGGTTTCCACATCTGCTCACATAAATAAATTGATGATCATTGCAAAAGGAGAAAATCACACACAAAACACACAAGCAAATAGAAAGGGTAAGCTAAAGTAAAAAGGTTTTATCATATAATTAAGCATGCAATTTAAAAGTCAAGAATACATGAGTCAACCAAGCATGTGATAGCAACCAAGCAAGACTCTAAGATTCCATTATATGGATACATATAATCAGTCAGATTCACTAGATGCTTGCACTTATGGTGGCCTCTACTGCTCTACAGAGCGATTGCCAATGAGTTTCACCCTACCATGCACAAGGTTAGCCTTCAAACATCTAAGGTCATTATCCTGCTAAAGACTAGGGCCTCCTGCTACTCTCACCACTCGAGTCAGTATACTTTACATGAGACTAACTGACTCTTTAGAGAGTTTTAGGATGCAATCCTTACTTGAATCCTTACTTAATTATATACTGAGGCACCACCACAAAACCTTACTAAGAGGTTCATGAAATTACGTCTATTACCTGAGGCACCACCATGAGTTCTCACCAAGAAGGTCATAGAATTACGTCCATTGTATGAGGCACCACCATGAACTCTCACCACGAGGGTCATGGAATTACGTCCATTACTTGAGGCACCACCATGAGCTCTAACCACGAGGGTCATGGAATTATGTCCATTATATGAGGCACCACCATGAGCTCTCACCACGAGGGTCATGGAATTACGTCCATTACACAAAGCACCACCATGAATCTTACCAAATGATTCCTGGAATTACATCATAACCATACCATAGCCATGCTTCACCAACCAACCATAGAGTTATCATGCATATCAATCTCATGCCAACATATAACCAACCATCCAATCATGTTTCATACGCATAATCATACCAAACTCATCAATTTCAGCCTATAAACCATTTAATACATTCATATTCACCCAATTCATGCTTTCATAGAGTAACTCAATCAAACATGTGGCCATCAACCAAAACAGAGGAGAAAAAAGCACCCGAGCACATCCCTGTCCAATTCTCGCTCAAGCTAGAAGCCCTCGCTCAAGCGAGCTCCCTTTGCCTATGTGAGAACTCGAGCAGTGGAACAATGAGGTTCTCGTGTGTTCTCACTTAGGCGAGACCTCCTCGCCTGAGCAAGATGACCCCTCGCTAAAAACGTGAGCTCTTTGCCTGAGCGACAACGAGGGCTAAATACTTGGGAGGGTTCCTGATACTCTCGCTTAGGCGAGACCCACTCGTTTGGGCGAGAATACCAAATTCTCTCCACTGTTCACGCAGGCAAAAACAGGAGTTCATCCAGAACAATGCATAGTGTATTTTCATTTCATCACAAGCACCAATCAACACATAAAATACGATTTAAACACCCAAACAATCATATGATTCGAAAAACATTTAAAAGTTCTAGCTTCCCTTACTTGGAAAATGCAAGCCAAAGACGAAACCCAAGCCAGCGAGAACTACAACTCCAGGAGCATATTTGTGAGGTGAAGTAGAAATGGGTTGAGCTAGCTTGACAAAGAAGTAGAAACCAAACCCTAGCAGAGCTTGCTGTTGCAGTTCTAAGAGGGGGGTGGGGTGGGGAAAGGGACCTATTTTTCTGAAAAGTGGTAGAATGAGAGGGTTAGGACTGATTTAAGGGTTTTGGGAACCCTATGGGCCAGCTTTAGGCCTAACAAATTAGACTAGACCCTTAAACTTTTAGGGCAAAAAAAATAGTGGGTTTTACCGTATTCATATTTTTTAATTTTCACAAAAATTTGAGTTAAGATCAATTAAAAATATATAATTATTTTTTAAAATAGTTGTTAAATTTAAAATTAGAAAAATAAAATATATACGCAAAAAAAGTTTTTAAAATAATTGTTAAAGACAAAAAAGACTTTTAGAACAACGATTAAAGATAAACTATTTATAAAATAATTAAGTTTTAAAATAATTAAGGGTAAAATTGGCATAATGAAATGTGGATACAAAAGATGATATATCTTTATACATTGTTATAGATACAAATCAAATTGAATATAAAACATTGATTATGACATGTGGCATGCTACTAGGTTAACACATGGAATTTTTTTTAAAAGTTAAAATAAAACAAAAAACCATGAAACGACACGTGACCATCATTGTTCATTACCATTAATTATTTAAATGGCGTTAACAAAAAATGATCAAATTAAACAAAATTTGATAATAATTAAGACATGACTTAATAGAAAACAATTTTATGACTAAAATGACAAAACTGAATGAAAATAAGAACCATGTGAATATTTTAACCTTATATTAAAAAGTTGTTGGTTATAGATTGACATTTGTATATAATATTGATATCGATATTGATTACAAATCCATAATAATAATAATCCTAAACTTTCAAAGGATTCGAAAAGGCGGATCTCTCATTTTCTTTCAAAATGCAAGAGCTTCTTTGTCTTAACTAATCTCGCCTCCACCACCAGTGCCTTAATGGTGTGACCCCTGTGTGAGGGTTTGTTCCTTAGTTGGTTTCTCTCTCTGGCAAACATTTATTATGCAGTCACTACATTCGAAACTTAGCTACTATGTGTTATTGATGAACAAATGAACCATTCATTCTTTGTGGTTTACTGTGTGTTTGTTCTTTTTAGAGTAATAAGGATGGTGGAATGAAGATGATTGAATTGTTGTTGGTGATTTTTCGTTGAGGTGATGGATCTGTGATGGCTTTTGCAGGTGAATGGTGTTGAGTTGTAACATAGGAGTCTTTGTATTTTTTTTTTGTTTTTTTGGATTGATAGATTGTTATCTGGGAATGGTGTAGTGTGTGATGTTGGGTCTGTGATTTTTTTTTTTTGTTTAAAACACGAGGCTAAGATCATGGAGGGGGTTGAAATTAAAGAAAGGTGACGTAAATCTTATAGTAATCTTTTTCTCTTATAGGGATGACATTAGTATCCTATATGTATATTTTTTTCCAAGATCTTTACAAGACCAATTTTTACACTTGAATCAAGGAAAAAGATTTTTGTTATCTTCTTAGTTCATTAGCCTTATCAAATTCAATATAGAACAATATTAGAAATAAATAACCACAAAGATATGTGTCATTTTCAACATGCTCTCATCAAACACACTTTTCACCTGATATGTCATTTCCAACATTAATAAATATCAATATATTGTATATTTGAAGGGTATAGTTTTTTCAATTTTCCTTAACATCAATTCAACAGAAGCCCTTTGGTGAATGTGTTGAAATCTTAAAAGCGAAAATGAGGAACAAGACTAACCTCCTACCATATTGTTATCGCGAGACTTCTTTCCAACATATTTATACAATTTCAAATCTTTTTTTCTAAAAATTTAACTATGTAATGTTATAAAATATATGATTGATTAATTAACACATGTTATATCTTTTATAAGAAGAAGATGCCTAAAAAAATCAATTATCAATCTACAACCATTATATTACTTATCATCACTACCAGAACAATGATAATTACCGACAAATATGTTGCAACGAATTACGATTTGTCGGTAATTGATCATTATCGACATAATTACCAACGAATGCATATGTTGAATTTACCGATGGACAAAATCTGTCAGTAACATAAAGGATGAAATTGTTGGATGTGTTTACCGACGACTTTACCGATGAATGTTTACTTGTTAATTTATCGACGAATCTAGGCTGTCAGTAATGTCTTTCTTTTAGTACTCCAACGAATTTACCGACAGATCTGCACCGTCAGTAATGTTGTCGATGAAATCAAAATTAAGAATTGTGATTTCCTCTTTCCAGTTTTAATTTTCCAATTTTCTTCTCAGTTCTCTCTTCTATTCTCTGTTCTCGTCGTGCCCATGAAAATGAAACCCACTGCCGCCCATTGTGCCAATCAATTGTCGTGCCTTCTCTACTCCCCAGCGAGTCCGATTGGAGCCATGGTTGCCTTCCACCGTCATCTGTCATGAGGTTCATCGCCTGAGTCTCGCTGCGGAAGCTCGCCGTCGTGGGTAGCGAAAGTTTGAGTTCGGTTTCGGTCGTGGAGAGACGCTGTTGTGGGAAGTGGAAGCACCGGCCGTCGAGGAGGAGCTCTTCCGCTGTCACTGCCACACCATCAAGGAGGAGAGGTACAAATTGCTTCAATTTACCCAAACAGTGAAATCGGTTCAATTTGGCTCTGTGCTGCTATGTTTTTTTGAACAAAATGTGTTTCTGCAAGATGTGTTTTCTAGAGAGAAACTATGAATAACGATGGAAAGTTCTAAGTGTTTTGATTGTGTTAACATGTATTTATAGTGCACGAGGAAGCAACTTGTCATAGAAAATTCAATGGTGATTTTTCATTTCATGGTGTGCGTTTTGGTGGCTGTCAAAGTAAATTTTATGCCTTCTTGGCATTTGAGATTCCATTAAACATAAAACACAAAGAAGTTTTGGATGAAAAAGAAAAACAAGAAATAATATTCTTTCAAATTAAGTAAAATGTTTTTACAAGCTAATGGTAAAAATAAAAGGTGTAACCTGAAACATGTGAGAATGTGATTGTATGATCATATAAAATACTAATTTTTCACATCAAATTACAACAAACTTTGTTTGTAATGCTCCTAAATAAGAACAAAATTTGAATTTGTGATTGATCCTGGTCTCTCTGATACATCTCAACAACAATTATATGAATGGCTACTGCTATCAATTTCTGCATTTGTTTGAACCTTGCATGTCTATCATTCTTCTTTATCTGTTCAACCATTAAATTTATTAAGGAATAAAATTAAATAAGATATCAATTAAAGATAATATGCAGTAAAATTAACTTGTTTATAAGAAGACACCTCATTAGCTTTAGGATTAATAAATTTTGTTTTGATTACCAATTCTCCATTAATATCTTTGCAAGTCAACTTCTTCAGAACAGTTTCAATAAGTAATTGAAGAGGCTGTGAATAATAATCACAAAATAAATGTTACTTCTTTCTCCTCTTTTATTTCTAAGTAAAATTTATTTATTTTACTTGTTATTTTAAAAATTTCAAATAATAGACAAACAATATAAAGTGATATAAGAAGTAATGGTTCAAATTTTCCACCATTTGTGATTTTTCTCTACCTCAACAGAAGTTCCATTTAATGCCTCTTTGAGTCTCCAATAGCTAGTACAAGCTTTAGGACTGAATATGAAAAAGTCAACTCATGGTCAACTTACCAAATTTTTAGCCAATTTAGTGCATCTTTTGCCATTGTTTTTGTAAGTTTTTTTGCCCTTAGTTCACTATTTCTACATCAAAATATGGCACACAAGTTAGTCACTCTAATTCAATGAAAAAAAAAAGAAGCTAAGTTCTTTAACTAGACTAGTTATGCATAAACTAAGTCACACAAGTTAGCTTCCACGTATCAATTTTTGTTTTCCATGTTATTCCTAACTTTTGCTAATTAAATTGTGTTTGCATCATTTCTTAACATTTCCCTTGCTAATTTGGTAGTCTTAGCTCATTTTGACCAATTTCTAGTTCATTTTTTGGATTTTTACTAGGCAAATTCGAATTAGCTTGTTAATTCTGAGTTGTGATCTGTTCTCAACCTTTCAGTTTTGAGTTGTTCCTTAGGCTCCTTTAGTCATTTTAACTTTGTTGAGTAGTACCTTGGTGCTGTTTATACAATTTTATTGTACTACTTGTTTCATGCATATTTTTTATGTGGAATTGTTAACTGGCGGTTTTTGCGAAGGACGAGTTTGTTGGTAAATACTGACGGATCTCAAGCATTCGTCGGTAAGTTGTTACCGACGATGCGTTAACGGACGAATTTCTGGCCGTCGGTAGTCCGTCGGTAATACTAGTTTACTGACAGATTTGTGTCATTACGGACAGATTACTATCATCGGTAAATACGATTTTTCTTGTAGTGTATTTTTTAAAATGTGATGTGAATCCCATTGCACAAGGGTTGACTTATGATCTTTAGGGTTAGAACCAGTTATGACCACGAGATATTTTTTTGGGGCAGAATTGGGTGAAGAAGAAAGAAATAAGAGGTGAATCTAAAAGTGTAAGGAAAAAATCACTCTTTCCAAAGGATGCAACACACAAAAGGATGAAAAAATCCTTTGATATAGTCAAGGGTTCTTAAATCACTCAAGAACTAGGAGAATCACTCTTACTATTAGATAAAAAATAAAATTTTTGAACAAAACTTAACTTGATCTCATTGATAAAAAATGGTTCAGCTTATATAGGAGCTTTAACCATTAGAATTACAAAAGACCCATCAATTGCCATTATATCCCACTAGAGCTAATAATAATCCACTCAAGCTAATAATGGTCCACTACTTAATGGTTGATTGTAACTGAAATTGTGGCAGCCAAAAGTCATCCAAAAGTATTAAGCAAGGTCCTCTTGGTCTTCCAAAGGCTGGTTCTTAAGATGTCAAATGGACCTTTATTACAACTTGAAATTAAAGCAAAACTAAAATCCATTAATTAGTTAACCCAAAACATAATTTGGTCAGTCAATTTTACAAAGCATTAGGCCCTTATTTAAATAAAAGAAACTGCATCAATGTGGCGCGTAAATCCTCTTCCATTTGGGCCACGATGCAATTTACAACTTTTGTCTTTTCTCCTTCAAACTTGGGCTTGTATTAAAATATTATTGACAACACTTTCTGTAGAGCTTCTTTTGCTTTCCTTGCTCTAGACCTTGTGAAAGGTCTTATAAGTTCTTCAAGTGGATCCTTGTCCTTGCTCATTGTCACATCTCCATCAAAATGTCTATGACACTGCCATATTACTTACATTCTTAACATACCAGTAAGTATGAGTAAGAAAATTTGAAAAATCCAAAGAGATTTCCTATGGGGATGGGGAAGTGAAAGGAGAAAAAACATGTGTTAGAATCGCACATCAGAATGTTTGCATTTGCACAAAGCGTTTGCATAAAAATCAAGAGGAGGAGTGAATTGGTTTGTTAATAACAATTGTGCTTTTAATTTTTTCCCTTTTAATATCAAATTTCAATTAAAATCCTCACTGTTATTTTAATAATCACAATAAAATAAAAAGAGTAGGGAAGAGAAAATTGCACAAGGTATTTTATACTGATTCAAATCAAAAAATCCTACGTCTTGTTGTTAATCTCTCTAAAGAGAGATTAACTAAACACTAAAAATAAATTGAGATTACAAATATAAGTAAGAGTAGTTTAGGTAGAAAGCATCTCTCTTGAAGCCATAAGAGATGAAGAAAAACCTTCCTTGAATCCACAAGGAAGGAACACCTCCTTTGAATCACACAAAGGATGAACAACTTCTCCTATCAATAACAGCAACACTCAATCACATAAGAACCCACTTGCTGAACGTTATCGCTTTATCCACACTAGGTTTTTTAAAGCCTTTCCATAGAGAGTTCTCTAGTACTCAAACTTTTCTAACTTCTATATTTTCAAATGAAAGCCTACTCCTTTATTTATAGAAGCCTATTTAGAAGTTATGTCAAGAAACTGAAAAGTCAAGTCACAATTGTCGCTGATAATCGATTATCAAAAGTGATAATTGATTATCACAAAAACTTTTCTGAAATTTTTTTTATCGTTGTGATACTATTATCAGTAGTCATAATCAATTGTCGATAAATAATTATCAGCAGTGATAATCGATATCACTAAGGCTTTTCTAAAAAATCATTTTTCACTGGATAATCAATTATCACTAAGAATAATCAATTATTTTAGTGAGTTTAACAAATAAATAAAATTTTCTTAGTGCTCCATCGGTTGGGTTTTGTCTTTTGACTTTTGACCTACTGATTTAACTATTTTACTTAATATACATAGATTACAAGATTTCAACAACTAAACTCTTAAGTCTTCAATGTATCTCTTGAATCCAAGCATTCTTTAAGTCTTCAACATTTCTCCAAGAATCATCATTAAGTCTTCCACATTTCTCCGTAAGTCATCATCATTAAAACTCTTTATTAAAGTAAGACGTCCATCTTTTTTTATAAAAAATATGTGGGTAAAATGTGATAATGAGTGCAAGTCTAAAGACAACGGTGGGATAAGGATAAACGATCTAACACTTTTCAACATTTGCATTACTTAGGAAATGGACATGGAGGCTAGGAACAAAGAAAGAAGGGTTATAGAGAGATGTGTTAGATTCCAATTATGGGACATGGAAGGATTTAAATAATAGGACTTAATAATAGGTATGATTCATGGTGGTATAGAGATATAAGAAAAAAGCAAGAGTGTGTATTGAAAGTAGAAACTAGTTTGATGATAATATTAATATTAAATGGAAGCTAGGGACAAAGAGGTAGGATTAGTTTTTAGGAAGATACTTGGATTGATAATATGCCTCTATTAAAACTTTATCTAAGAGTATGCTTACTCAACCAATTAGAAGGGGGGGTTGTTAATTAAAGAAGAAGATGGATATTTTATTCTCAATCTTTAAAGACATGTAAAGTTTTGATGATGATAATAAATGAAGAAACATTGAATTCTTAATGATGATGATGATTTACGGAGAACTATTGAAGAGTTAAAGAATGCTTGGATTCAAGAGTGATTTATATGGAAAACTATTGAAGACTTAAAGAATGTTTGGATTCAAGAGTTACATTAAAAGACTTATAAATTTAGATGTTGAAGTTATGTAATTTGTGTATTGTAATTAAGATAGTGAAAATAGAAAGTCACAACTCAAAAGGTAGAACCTAAGTAGTAGAGCATCGAGAAACTCTAGAGAGCTTTATTTTTGCAATAAACACTAGAATAATTGATTATTCTAGTTAATAATCGATTATTTCAGGAAAAATGACTTTCGAGAAAAGCCATTGGAGTAATCGATTATCCCTAGTGATAATCGATTATTTTAGAGTTTTTATTCAAGAATACTACTAGAATAATCGATTATTGCTTATAATAATCAGTTATTCTGAATGTTTTTTAGAATAAATTTTCATATTCTGACCTAATTTCGAAATGGGCTTTTTTTTTTATTTCTTCAAAGAATTTTTTTTTCTATAAATATTGCATAGCTCTATGTTTTCAATTACAAAAGCTAGATTGTGAAAATTAGCTTTCTCACATGCTTTGAAAAAACATAGTTATTGTGGATGGCTTAAATTTCATCAAGTGTGACTTGAGTGAAGAGGTGTTGCTATCTAGTAGGGTTGTAAGCTTGTTAATCTCTTGTGTGATTCAAGAGAGGTGTGGTCATCCTTTGTGTCATTCAAAGGAGCTATTAATTCCTTGTGGATTCAAGAAAGGTGGTTCTTTATTCTTTGTGTGATTTAGATGAGGTGTTCAATCCTTGTGGATTTAAGGAAGGTGGTTCTTCATCTCTAGTGGTATTAAAGAGAGGTGTGTTCATCCTTTTTTTATTCAAAAGAGGTGTTCATTCCTTGTGACTTCAAGTAAGGTGTTTCTTCATCTCTTGTGATTCTTTAAGAGAGGCGTGTTCTTCCATTTTTTTTATTGTTCATTGCATGATTCACTTTTAGTGGTTGTAATTTTCAATTTGATATAATGTTTAGTTAATCAATCTTATTGAGTTGATTAACAACTAGACATAGGATCTTTTGATATGAATCAATATAAAAATTACTATATAATTTTCTCTTATCCTTACACTTTTTATTTTACTCTTACGAGTGCTAGATTAAAATAAAGTAAAGATTTTCATAATACTATGATTTTGAAGAGAAAAAGTTTAAAGTTTAAATATTTAATATCAAATCAATTCACCCTGCTCTTGATTTTTGTCTAATAACAAATATTCCATTGAATGATCCTAACATGGTTTAAATGGGAGATCCCCAAAATGGAATCTCTTATAAGAGTAATGAAAAGAAAATGCCCACATAGGACAATAGAGGATGCATGGTGATAAATGTTTAGTTTACTTAATATTTCATATGCTTTTGACGCTTATCATGTATGGAATTGATATATTATGGTAAAACAAACCCCTTTTTCTTTAAATTACAGAATGAGAAATAGAGAAGTAAGAAAATATGAAAATTGTAATGTTTATGGTGTTTTTGCAAATATTTTCAAGGAATTTAGACATATGGCACTAAGTCCCAAAACTGACATTGAGCATTGAAAGGCGGTTTAGTAAAGATTCATATATAAGTGATGCGGTTGAGCAAGAATATTGGTGCTAATCCTTAAGCACCAGAATTTGCAGCTATGCTTAAGAGGCAACCCTTCTAGGAAGGGAAGCTCCATTGTTGGCCACCACACTGGACAAAGTAGGAGAAAACCCACCTATTTGAGGAAACATCAAAGACTGACAAACACTTTTGGGTCTGGAGTTGCACATTTAAATTCTATAAAAGCATAATATTTTGCTATTATTTGTATGCTAATTTCCACCATAGTTCTAGGACACTCTAAACACTTTTTGTAGTAGATTTTAGGAGACCCATTGGAGGAGGACAACAACTCTAAATGCTCGTGCTTGAATTCATTATCATAAGCATCTAAATTCATTCTTGTTGGGATTGAATGCAAAATTCTCTAATTCTCTACAATGTTGTTTATTGGAATATATGTTGTGTTCTTACTTTACGTGTTGGTTATTTGATTTGTACTTATTATTTTGATGACTTGATTACTCATCTTACTTCATGAACTTAAATTGAGTGGAAACTAGTTAAGTTTAGATCTAATCAAATTTCTTAATGTTGCTAGATGCTATGAATAGATCTATCTATTTTTAACTAAATATAAAGTCATGTTCTTAATGCAATGAGTCATTTAATTAGGAGATAAGAAATCACATTAGGTTTGATAACTTAGATTCTAGATGTTACGAATGGATCTAGGATTACAATAAAGAGTTCAAAAGCACTAAAGCAATGAGCGTAACTTATAAACGAGTAGATAATAGTGTGGTAGAAGAAGAGTAACTAAGTGCAATATTGTCAATAATCCCAACATTCTTATCAACATCAATAACTTTAATCATTAAGCAAGTCTTTGTTTTCAAATTTGTCAACTCTTCTTACTATTTTATTGCAAACTCGAATAGATAATAAAGTACTGTCTTATTCAAACAAAAGTCTTATGAATACCACTTTGTTGTGCTAAAATTGAATCCAATGCATTTGCTGGAAAAATCATATTTGTATTAGGATTCCAACACATGGATCGGGAAGGCTAAGGAAGCATAAACATATTTTGTCAAGTCAGGTTATAAACACTGCAACATGAAGTATTTGGGGACAAACATGACCAACTATATGTTGCTATTTCTAGAGTCAAAACCAAGAGAGCATAAACATGGATTGGGAAGGCTAAGGAAGCATAAACATATTTTGTCAAGTCAAGTTATAAACACTGCAACATGAAGTATTTGGGGACAAACATGACCAACTATATGTTGCTATTTCTAGAGTCAAAACCAAGAGAGGATTGAAAATACTTATATTGGATGAAGATGGAAATGTCACAAACACAACTAAAAATGTTGTGTACAAAGAAATTTTTGAAACTCTTTGACAATGAACACATTATAGGTATGTAATTTCTAATTTTGTTTTAATTTGAAAGTTTGTATAAATATAGATGCAGGATCTATTGTTGTAATTAAAATATTTGTTATAATTTTGTTGTGCAATGCAGGATCTATTGCCTAAAGTCCAAAGCTTACAATGAACATCATGTTGATTTAAGAAGTAATCAAAGTTGTGTACAAAAGGAAGTTATGAAGTTGATTAACAAAAAACACATTATAGATATGTAATTTGGTCTTCTTTTATTGTTATTTTTTTAAAGACATTATATTATAACCTTATAGGTTAATAAATATAACAAAATAAATTGCTATTATAAAAAAAATTACATTTAAAAAAACCCGTGCGTTACACGGGTAAAAAAGACTAGTTTGGGGACAAACATGACCTTTTTCCCAAGTTTTGGAAGGTAAAATCTTTATTAACTAAGAAACGTCACTTTTCTTGGAGGGCTCTACAAAGTAGAATTGCTACAAGGGACAATCTAAAGTGCATGGGATTAAAAGTAAACTCCCATTTGTGTCTTGTGGAATAATGTAAATGAGTTTCTCAAACATAATTTTTGTATTTGTAGGTTTGCTAGCCGGGTTTGGGTGCTATGTGATAAATGGGTAGGGGTGAGCAATGTACATCATAATAGTATAAAACAACACTTTCAATAATTCATAATTCTAGAACTAAATAAGAAAAAAAAATTTACCTGGTAATGCATGTGGTTGGTTGTGGTTTGGGTTATATAGAAACATAGGAATAAAATCATGTTCAAAAATGCTAGGGCAAATGGAATAGAAGTGTTCACCTTAGTTCAAGTAAAAGTGTGGAGTTGGATAACTAACAAATATTCAAAGGCTACATTTGCATATCTTGAATGGTGTCTCCACCCCATATGAATGTATGTTTCCTATAATTGTTTCATGCACTTTGAATTGATCATTGGACATTGAACGTATATTAAAATTATGACTAACATATGATACTGAATGCAAGTAAGGAGGTGGAAAACAGGATATGAATGTGTTGTTTTATCTGTGCACAGGGCTATAGGAGTTTGAACTTGGAACAAGACACTAAGTAGTGCATACAAAAAGTTTGAAGGGAGGATCCTGCACAAATATGAAACAGTGGCAAAAGCAAAAGGAAGGACAACACTAAAGTGACATTTTGAATCTGTTGGACTTGGATAAATTCAAAGCTAAATCATTTCAAATGGCAATAATTGTTCTTGCAAATCTGTTTTTTATGTTCCCTTCTTAAATAAACAACTTCTTTTCTTTGACTTATTTGATGTTATGGTATTATATTAATATTTTTTTGCTGATAAAAAAAAAAATCTTAGATAGAGGACAACTAAGGAAAAGGAGCGATGTTTTTTGGATAATTAATTCGAAAGAAATTAGAAATAAGATCTGTAATCAGTTTTTTTTATACACTATCACTGTATCCCTTATTCTAATCAATTACATTCATTTACTATTATTCAAATATACTAGAATTGATAGTTATCTCTATTAATTTTCTGATACAATCAGTCTCTTTCTCTTAACTCTTTCAACCTTCTGTTCATGGCTTGTGGTCTCTTTCGCTTTTGAAAGCCAAAATGCATATCAGACAGGTATAACAAACATCGTACCCTGTGTCATTCACCCATTAGTCATATTACAAATATTGGAAAAAGAACATGAAATTAAGAACTAAACATGATGTGAAATTATTTTGACATCACACTTACCGCTGGAAAAACTGTTCCTAAGAAGTGATATTTGCTTTCGGTTGTAGATAAGATTAGCGTCTGTGAATAGAGTTCAATTTTTGCACACTGCATAAAGATGTAATGTTCAAATGCCATGATTCGTTTATGCTAAAAAAAAGCATTTATATATATCCATTCATATCTAGGGCTTACAAGAAACAAATTTTCTTATGAAAATTCATCATGAAAGAAATGATTCCTAACATATATAGATAGATATGACGTACCAATTTTTCACTCTTCATATGGTCGTACAAGTCAAGATTGTTGAATTTAGTTATGTGAAAGAGCACATAATCAATAGGTCCACCACACATCCTAAGTTTAAACGTAATTAAAATATAAGATTTCTCAGAAAGAGCAACGTTAATTAACAGAAACCAATATGCCATAAAATTACTTCATTGTATAGTTGACAATCCTTGTGGGTAAGAAGTGGACGATCTGAAGCCTACTCGACCAATCAACAGTAAGCCTGAAAAGTGAAAAGAAAAATCACTCACACGTCCAAAACATTTTTAGATGGAGCACACAATAATTAACGTAGTTTAACACTTAATTATCTCCACAAAATATCTTCAAAGTGTTTCACTTTGTGTATCATTACACAAACCTAAGTACTCTACTTGTAAGTGTTATAAGAAATGATAATGTATTCCCACTGACTTTTCTTTTATTGCTTTGATTGCATGATTTTATTTATTTATCAAATGTTCAACAGATCAATTGAACATTAGTTGTCTCATTTATGCACGCACACTCTTTCATTAATATATACTTGAGTTATTCTAGTGTTAAGATACATTAATTCCATGCTTCTCTTGAATTTTCAATACTATATTTGTCTAAGAAATGGAATCATATCTATATATATATATACCCGTTTGATTTTTATTCTAAATTATGATTCAAGCAAGTTATCTAATATTCTAAATCAGAAGGGTTTTCCTTAGCATTTGAGATTTATTTTTCCTTTTTGAAAAGAAGACAAGACAATTAAGAAACTATAGGAATGGAATATAAATCCACTTACGTGACAGGTGATGTTGGTTTCCTCACTGCCTGTTTCACATAGAAAAAACAAGATAATTTCTCATAATTGTTACAGTGTTGCTCAACTAAACTATGAACAGAGTCCACTTCTGATATATTTCATCTAAAAAATTAGACAGTATATATTAAATGATTTCTTTTACAACTAATTAAATATTTCATACCATTGCAGCATTAAGGGATTCGCGATACGAGTGAACTTTTCCGACCAAACATCCCTAGATGCACAAGAACATATATTTAATATTAAAGTATTGCCTATTTCGATCCAAGTATATAAGATATACACAACAAAATCCAAAATTACTGTATCTGCAACTTAAAGCACATGACAAACATGTTTCATCATTGTTAAACTGTGAATAAATTTAGGGTTTATGTAACAGTTGGTGATAATAGTATAGAAGCATGGAAGGATCAACTACTACATTACTCAATGAAATCGTTATGTTTATGATTTATAAGAAAAAACGAGGCAAGTTAGTTCACCTTCCATGCAGAAACCATGGTATCAAAATCTCTGAGAGAGGGTGGGCGAGGGCAGAAAAGTTCCTGGTTGTTAAATCGATGCACCATTGCAGAAGCACCTCGTGCATTCATCCCAATCGTTTGTAATGGAAGGGACCTTGGATGTTGTTGATGAATATTGCTGCTGCTGCTGCTGCTACCACCACCATAAGGAAGCACAGGGAAGAAGCTTGGTGATTGAAATGGAGTGATTGAGCTTCTTGTTATGTTAGGGAACATGGGATTACCGAAGGAAGCATCAAGTCCTGGAGAATTCATAGTTCCTAGTCTTGCACTTGTGTTATTCACACCAATTGGATGATGATTCCATGAAGTGTTTGTGGAGGTGAGAATATTAGGGTTCAATAATCCCATGTTGCCTCCTACTTCATGTGCTACCACTTCTGAAATGTTAGCTCTCTCAGATGAATTTGGAGTGAATTGAATGATTGGAGATGTGTCTTCTGTAACATTATTATGTGCTGGAGTCTCTGTACCCACTACTTGTTGTCTTTCTTTGAGGAGTTCCGAAGAAAAATAGTCTAAAAGAATGGGTTCATCTATTTGGAAAAGGCTTTTGAAAGTCTCATCTGTCAGTGGTAAAATATCATTCTCATTGCACAGTTCTGCCATAAAATCATCGTACATTTCATCCATTATTGGTTCCTGCTCGATAACCTAGGATAGGAAAATAATTACTCCAATTATTTTACCAAATAAACTTAAAATTTTTACAAAGTCTTATAATACGTACATTTCTATCATTTTCAACACCCTCCGAGGCTTCCTCTCCGATGGCCATGCTGAAGATTCGTCTTCTGAAAATCTTTAGCAAAAGAAAAGATGAACACAAGAGAGTTTTTATTAATCACTAATGTACGTAAACTAAAATTTTGATTGACAGCTTTAAAGGATAATAGGATGCAGAATTAGGAGAGAGATTCAGATGTAAAACGATTTTGCTTTTGGTTGTTGCAGTAGATTATTTGCATTTTTCCCTAGGATTGAAATTTGTTTCTATGATTTCTCTTTTCTATATATTTTTTATTTTTATGTGTTTCTACGTAGAAAAACAGGAGTAGTCACTAATGTGATATAGGGGGAAACAGAAATCTATTACAAAATCCGTGAGGTTCAACACTGATAAAACGTAAAAAAAAAAAAAAAAAAAAACAAACATTTGAAATGGAAACTTTTAATGACTTTTGAGAGAAGAATGTTTATGCTACTACAATCATAAAGAAATCATTATCTCTGTACTGCAAAAGATACCGTCTAAAGAAAAGGGCAACGAAAGTTGTATTATTAGCTAGAGAAAGACGATGAGGAACGCACATTGAAAGGGAGAACCTTCACGAACTGTAGTGAAAACTATGGGAAATCTAACATTTTGCACTTCTTTTATAGGATGAATCCTCTGTTTCCTTTTTGAGAAATTGAGTACCTCTTCAGAATTTTTTTGACAGTATAAACCTTGTGAAGAGTGCATTTTACTTTCCCCTTATTCTCCGGGATATTTTTCAACAGTGACATCAAAGACTTAATTGTTCATTTTAAAAGTTACTTACTTTTACGGATTCGGATGCTCTGCAACCGGAACTTTATTCACGTTTCTACGTTTCTCCATTCTTTGATTTCTCTCTCCGTATTTAATACAAGAGATATAGTTGGAAAATAAAAAGCAGAAAAAACGTACACAAAAATAAATTAAAAATGAAAATAATAAGGTATAGATGAAATATTAAGAAATATTATTGGTACTGCTGCTGTTTTTCTTCAATGATACTTATGCATTTTATAAGAAGCATTCGGTGTAATTAAAAAACAACAACATCGATACACACTCAATGTGATGATCTATTTATAACTAGACGATGATATTTAATGCATCATTTTAATAACTCTTAAATCATTATATCATATTACTAAAAAAAATTAAAATAAATAATTAAAAGATAATTAAATAATAAATTAAAAAAAAAGGATTAAAATATTATTATCCATTTAAAATCAAAGTTAGATAGCTGATTGAAAGTCGAAATCATAGAGAAAAGACAAACGTGTAACGTTCCAAACGTAAAGGGTCCTGAAGTCAGTTTAATTTTCCCTAGTTCTTATTTCATATCTTTCTTTAAAGCTGAAAAAGACTGAAATGTACATTTTTTCAAGAAATAATTTTTATTAAAATTTTGCAGTTCTGCAGAACTTAGAGCTGCGACTTTTCTTTCTTTTTAGTGGGCAAAATCTTTATCCTCATTTGCATATAATGATTGATCTTAACCATGTTACTAGACTTGGATCGAAATATTATGTTACTATACAATATCTGGTTAACCCTAATGGGACAACTTGTTTGGCCAGAATCAAGTTTGGCTTACATTAGGGATAAATAGGGTTTCCAACTGATTGAACGAGTTAAATCCTCCAAGTTTTATATTTATTTCTTAGAAAATTTTCGGTGGCTAATAAATGAACTATGTTTGACAACCATGATTCATAATTTGTTGAACTAATGCGAGGTGCAATCCAAGTCAAATCAATTATGCGTTTCAATGATAGATTAAAACACATGCTATTTGAAAACTGTACAACGATGAGTATGGAAACTCCACTTAAAACCAATACCAAATCCATTCTCTTACATTATAACCGTATATTACAAACAACCAAGTTTAGATTAAGTTGTAATAATCCATAGAACCTATATGTTATAAAATGTCCAAACAAATATTCATAAACAACAAAATTTCTTAGCGCTTCTATCTCTTCTTGAGAGCCAAATGCACACTTCAGAGATGTTCAACAATTACCGTATCCTGTGACAGACAAATACCCAAACGTTTGATCAAAAGACCACTTGAAACTACTGAATAATGTTATGATGATGATGAAGAAGTAGTATTCACATCACACTCACCCCTTTGAAAACTGATCCTAAGTAGCAGTGCTTGCTTTCAGTTGTGAATAATATTAAAGTCTGAGAAGGGAGAACAATTTTTGCATACTGCACAGAGAATTGATGTTAAAATGGCAGAAAGAAAAAGATTTTCTCATATTATGAAATTTTCCAATATATAAATGACTCACATTTTTTTCAGTCATGAGACGAGTGTACAGATCAAGATTGCCGAATTCAGTAATTTCAAAGAAAATGTAATCAATGGGTCCGCCATAAAGCCTAAGTTTAAATGTTAGTATAAGATTTCCATACAAGAGATAATGTTAATAATTTGAAGAGAAAAGACAATAACAACATTGTGCCATAAAATTACCTCATCGTATTGATGACAGCTTTTCTGGGTACATAGACGGCCACCTTCATCGTACTCGGCCACTCTGTCAGCCTTCATTGCACCAATTATGAGTGTTTTTAGATTTTCATTCGAGAAATACTATAAATTATGATTAATAATACCATTAATTATATTGTTAAGAAGTTTAATTGAGATATTTTAAAATAACGTTTTGTATAGTTATATAATAAATCTTTTCTATTTGTATGTCTTCCCTTTATTGGATAACGTTCATTTTTGTAAATAATTAAGAAAAATTAGGTTTAGACAAAAGAGAATTGACTTACGAGATAGGTGATATTGATTTCTTCCAAGCCTGTTCCAGAGGGTGGAAAGAAAGAGGAAAAAGGTTCAGGTACGTTACATTCAATTCTCATAATTGCTATACCAGTTGGCTAAATAAATAAATAAGAATAGGACAATTATATGCCCCATCTGTTACATCTGTTATTACGAATTAAACATTATAGCCAAGAAAGAGTTATTGTGCAATAAATAAAGTATATCATTATACCTTTGCTCTATTAAAGAACGGGCGATACGGATAAGTTTCTTCAACCAAACATCCCTAGACACAACAACAAAACATATAAACCGATATTAGCAAATTTAATTGAAAATATAGAACCAATGCTACAAAATCTAAAATATTCCTGCAGCTTACACACAAATCTCTGGTTCTTTATAAGTATTAGCACAAGCAGTTTTATTAAAACAATTATTTATTACGATAGGAAATATTGTATTGAAACTGACTGAAAGTAAGTTGATTGAAATAAGGTTAAGTGAAAAGTACTTGTAGAAATAAATTAAGGAAACTAAGCAGCCAATTTGAAAGAAATAAATTGCATATGGAAGTTCATTGAAATTATGATGTTAGATTATTACCTCCCATGCGAGCTCGAAGTCATTGAAATTCCTTAGAAATGGTTGGCGAGAAAGAAGCTGAGTCTGATATTGAGGTCTTGCTCCCATTGCAGAAGGAGCAGAAGGTGCAGCTGGATTGGACTCCAATCGATGCTCCCTTGAAAATTGTTCATGACTGCCATAAGTACTAGCATTAGCATTTGCAGTAACAGTAACATTAGCAACATTAGCATTTTCAGTAACAGTAACATTAACATTAGCATTATTGGCACGAGAACCACTACCAACTCTTGGACTATCATAAGGATGGACGAACCTTGGTGATTGAAATTGAGTGAGTGAGTTTCCATCAAGATTACTGGCATCAGAAGCACTACCAACACTTGGAGCAGCACTAGAAGCAGCATAAGGATGGACTAAACCTGGTAATTGATGTTGGGTGACTGAGTTTCCATCAAGATTTTTTGCACCAACGCCACTACCAGCATAAGGATGGACTAAGCCTGGTGATTGAAACTGAGTGAGTGAGTTTGCATCAAGATTATTGACACCAACACCACTTCCAACACTAGGACCAGCATAAGCATGAACTAAGCTTGGTGATTGAAATTGAGTGAGTAAGTTTTCATCAAGATTACTGGGACGACCAGCACTAGGACCAGCATAAGGATGGACTAAACATGGTGATTGAAATGGAGTACGTGAGTTTCCATCGAGATTATTGGCACCAGAAGCAGTACCAACACTTGGACCAGCATAAGGATGCACTAAACTTGGTGATTGAAGTTGAGTTTCATAGTTTCCAACAAAACCACTTGCACTTGCACTTGCACCTGTACCAAAACAAGTGCGAGCACAGGCAAAAGGCTGCACTGGGAAGGTTGGTGATTCAAACTGAGTGTATGAGTACCCTGTTGTTTTAGGGAAGATAGAATCACCAAATAAAGTACCAGTTTCTGGAGCATACAAAGCATTGGATCCCGCGGGCAATGACAAACCAGAACTTGAACAGTTCTCTGAGCTGAAAATGGAGTTCACCACAGCCATGTTTTTGGATGCATTAGGAACTATGATCCCTGTTGAAACTGAAATGTTGATTGGGTTGAGTTGAATAGTTGAGGTTGTGTTTGTGATTAAACTCTGTGGTGGCTGAGAGAACAGTGTTTGGTCTTGTCCAAGAATGTCTTGTAAAGAAAGAGGGTGATCTAGTTGAAAAAGGTATGCCAAAGAGTCTTCCTCTTCTGATGTTGTTGGCAATGTCTTTGATTTTTTCCTTACATGTTCTTGTTGAGAATTATCATTGTCATCACTTAGAAATGCCATTATATGTTCATACTCATTCATGGCTAAGAAGCTGCGGGGCGAAACACCATTCATCTCATTTCCTGCTGGCATAACCTCCTGAACAACAAAGTATTTCATGTTCACACAAACAAATGTCAAGCACAAAATAAATAAATTCATACTTCAAAATATCATCACAGTTCATTTTTTTCATATTTTTTTCTTAAATCTTCATTTCAATATTTAAAAAAAATATACAAAATTAAAAATTCATGTTTTCAAGTTGTGACTTTTATTATTTAAAATCATAAACAAAAGTTATATTTATAGTGTAATTTTCTGCATTTCATCACTCACTCAATCACAACCACAACCACTTTGCTTAGGGAAACAAACCTTTAACTATGTTCTAATCAACATTATCAATTTAACAAAAGTTTATAAAAATAAATAAACAAAATAAAAAATTGACTTGTTCAATAATGCATATAAGTATGTATGAGTGAATTATTAATCAGATTGGATAACACATGTTCTCGTGCCTCACATAATTAATAACATTAAAGTAGAGGGAGAAATATAACCACACACATTTCTATATTTTAATTTTAATTTTAGTATATATAATGTTAAAAAAAATTAATTATCCATATCTTTTTAAAATTTCAATTCTTTAGCCCTCTTTAATTTTATAAATTAAAAGATTATTGTTTTATATATTAATTATTTTATTATAAATAATAGTTAAAAATTAATTCATAAGAATTAATACTTAAATTATAAATACTGTCATATATTTACATCAATACAAAAAAATTAACTTTTTAAATTATTTTAATTAAAAAATCATCAAATCAATCTTTTTCCTTATAGACAGCGACTTAGCCAGTCATGTACAATAGAGATAATATGGTTCATGCACACTAAATAAGTATGTTATAGATTATGCAATAAATTAATATGGTTTATTTTATTATGTACTTATTGAAGTCTCCCATTCGGTTGAAAATTATTAACCGTGTCTTTACTAAATTTTTGTGATTTATCGAGTATTATGTCTATTTAATTTTTTCTTTTTAATTGAGTATCCTATGTTAATATTATGTTATTAATTATGTGATGTGACCGTTAAATAACTATTAAATGATTGATATAATTATTATTTTGTTATGTTACATCGGTGGGTTTTTAGTGCATGTCATTTTATTATTTTAATTTCTTTTTTATAAAATTGTTCAATATAAAATGGTTCATGGATTTATAGATTATGTGATGTGGTTATAAGAAGAGAGAAATAAAAAGAAAAAAAAATGAAGTATATAATAAGTATAAACAAAATGAAAGTGTTCATAAATCATTTTCCGAATTGAAAGTACCAAGTTCACCTATTAAATCTGATATGCTTTATCAATAATTTTATTTAGGCGTTAATTATATTTTAAATACAAAAATAAATTTTGGAAACTTTCAATTAAATGCCTTGTGAAATTTTGTGGTATATTGAGTAGTTAATAAATCTAAATCTTTTTAATTGAATATGTTAACTTTTTGTATTAAGAGGATGAGATGGTCGTTAAGTGGTCGAAGTTCTTATTATCTTGTCTTTATTATTTTATTGGATTATCGTCACATGTTATTTTATTATTTTAAAATTTATAATTTTGTAATTATTAAATTTTATTTTTACAATTGTACAATTTTATATTTTTACAATTTTATAAAAAAATATTTAAAATAATAAAATGATATGCACTAAAAACATGACAAAATAATAATCATATCAATCATTTAATAGTTATTTAACAGTCACATCACACAATTAATAACATAATATTAACATAAGATACTCAATTGAAAAGGAAAGATTAAATTCACAGAATACTCGATAAATCACAAAAATTTATTAAGGACACTATTGATAATTTTCAACCTTATTGAAGACTTAAAATATAATTAAACTTTTTATTTATAAATCATCATAATTATACGTTTTTAAAAAAACTAATTTCTACCGATTTAATTTGAAAGGCTTAAAAAAACAATGTTTTTATGAAATTAAGGAACTAAAATAAATTGAAGTCTTTCTTTTAAAACTAAAATGTTTATTCTATCAACTAGAGCCCAAAAAGTAAAAAACATGCAAAAAGGACATCTGTAAATGACTAACATTTTTGGAACCCTCAAGGCTTTGCTGTCTGATGTCCATGCTTCTAGCTGAGAATAGGTCTCCTGAACAATATTAAACAAAAGGAAAATATCAAAAATAGAAGATTTTTTCTTACCAATTAGAGTGAATTTAAATGAAAAGTTTTCAGGCTTCTCCAGCAACAAGATCTGAGATTATTACCTGGTATAATCAACAATGAGTGTAATGGAATTAAAATAAATAAAATTAATAATAAAATGCCGCTTATGATATTTTAATCTATATTGATATAAAGTATGGTGCAAGAGAAAGAAGGTAAAATATAGGGTTAAGGTATTTATAAGATTAAAGGAGAAGAAACATAGGGCATATCAGAATGGAAGAAAGAAAGTGAGAAAACAGGAACAAAAATAAAAAGCACTGTGGGTGCAGGGAATCAACGTGTGGTATATATGTGTTATTTTTATTATCAATATTTTATAAGGTATAATTAATACTTTGAGTTGAATAGGAGAAAGAAAATCCAGAGAATAAGGGAAAAGTTAAGCCAAATTCATATCAACAAAAATAACTGACATCAATTAAATTGCATCTATGACTTTATTTCACTCACATTTATGGATCCTTTACTTGCACAAAACGGTTTTCTTTTATTATAAAAAATTTAAATTATTTTTAATTTCTTAAATTTGGAATTCACTAATTTATTTTTCTGACCCCGTTATTTAAAAAAAGTTTGGATGTTCAAATTATTTCACCTAAACGTTGAGAAACAAAATACCTTTCTAAAAAGATATTGATTTAATTATAATGTTGGTTTCAATGCGTAATAAAAGGCGTAATTTTAGTTATTAATTTCTTTTTTTAATTTTAGTCTTTTGTTTTATAATTATCTACAATTATGATCTTTTATTTTATAATATGTTGCTTCATTAAATTTTTAGTTTAAAAAATGTCCTCATTCAATTGAATTCAAATAACTAGTGCCATTGATTGTCCTTAATTGAATTCAAATAACCTGTGCCATTAATTGTCCTTAATTGAATTCAAATAATTAGTGCCATTAATTATTATGAAAGGACAGGTAACTTTAATGTAGTGATGTTAAAACAGTAAAACTTTATTATTTTAATGTTAAAAAGTTTAGTATAAATAGCAAAGGTTTAAATTATAGAAATTTTCTCCTTACGGTCCGAAAATCTTAATTCAATCAATTAATTGAGTTTTTATTTTTTAGAATATGTTATAATTTTGTCCGTTAACGTAAGTATAGATGACGTTAACTATGTACAACATGTACAACTTGTTAGTTCGAGATTTTTAAAATTTTATTTTTATTTTTATTTTTAATTTTTAAGTTTTAATTTTTATTTAAAATAATTGTTACACGTCAAGTTAAGATTTTGTCGCTGTTTCATGTAGTGATTTTTTTTTTAAGCTTTTGTTACCTAAGGTGAAGAAAACTAAATTTTATCTTTTACATATTGAGTTTTGTTCTAATTATCGGCTAAAAATGGAATATGATCTTGAGCCTAGAATTATTGCTTACTTTTGATATGTACTAATTTAATGGTATGTTAAAGTTATTAGATTTTTCCACTTCTTTTAATATTAATGTTAAATGACAATAATATAAATTTTAAAGATATTGTTTCTATGTACAGTAAACATTTGCTTAAATTTAGTATTTATTTATGTTCATATCTTATTTAAATCTGTATTTGGAAAATGAAAATACTTGAATTAATAATAATCGTTTGACTTTATATATCCAGTTATATATATATATATTGTATTAATATACAGAGAAAGAAAATATATAAATAAAATAAAATAATAAGTTCCTCTTACAACATATTTCTTATATCTATCATATATTTTATATCTCTCATATTTTTATAATCTCTAAACATTTTCAGTACTCATAATATTTCATAATCTAATTATATGACTCCTAATATTTCATATTTTAATACGAGTCTTACAATTTTAAAATTCTGAATTTCAATTAAGTTCGTATCAAACTATCGAGATGAAAATGCAAATGTTTAATGTAGTATTAATGTTTAAGTTTTCTTAACTATATATAAACAATATACTCGCACACTAAACATATAATAATAAACTAAATGTCTAGTTCTAATTATATATGAACAATTTTATCTACTTTCTACCATCATATTTTTACATGAATTTAAAATAATTGTTTGGAACTGAATTTTTTATACATAATTCAGATGGTCAATTTTAAAATGTGGGTGTAAACACTATAGAACTGAATTCTACATATAAACAAATCATATTAGCTTCATCCACTTAAGTATTAATACTATTTAATAAACTTTATCTATTAAATTCATCTCCTTCCTCAATAATTCAATTTAATTATATTTTCCCAAAAAAATAAAAATAAAAAGTCATAAATATAATTTTTATCAATTTGTTAGTAGCCTAAACAATAGCCCAGACATCGCCATGCGAAAATGTCATAATTTAAATTTTTTGTGGACAGACAAGATAATTCCATAAAATACCAGGCCTAATCGCTGCAATTGATAGTATACGACCAAACCGATAAAATTGAACTATCAAGAAAACATAACCACGTTTAGATGAATTTTTGAAATAATTCATAGTACCTAAGTTATAAAATGTCTGAAACAAAAACTTAGAAGTCACAGTCATGCTTTAGAGTCACAAACAAGCCACCCAGAGCCACAGAAATTGGTTATGCAAAGTTGCTACCTCTGGAGAGCCAAAACCATGCTTCAGAGAGGTTCAACAAACACTGCATCCTGTGACAGTAAATATCTAAATGTTGGATCAAAAGACAACTTGAAACTAACGAAAAACAAATGATAATCTGAAGTAATAGTATCAGACTTACCCCTGGGAAAATCGACGCCGTGTAGCAGTGCTTGTTTTCGGTTGTAGACAATATTAAAGTATGAGAAGGGAGAGCAATTTTTGCACACTGCACAGAGATCAAATGTTAAAATGAAAATATATTCTTATGATAAAATCTGACATGAGGGAATGGAATCCAATGTATATGACTAACCAAATTGTAGCTTATGAGATGGTGGTAAAGATCAAGGTTGTCGAATTGAGTTACTTCAAATAACACATCATCAAGGAGTCCACCATAAGTCCTAAGTTTAAATTTTATCAGAAAAATGTATAAGATTTCCTTACAATAGATAATGCTAATAATTTTTCTAAAAAAATGAAGACAATAACACCGTGCCATAAATTACCTCATGGTATGCATGACAGCCTTTTTTGGTAAGTAGAGGGCGATCTCCAGCGTAGTCGACCACTGATATGTAAGTCTGCAAATGTTTTATAAAATTAATTTTTTTATTCTTATTTATAAGTTTCTTTTTTTTTTCTTTTTTTCATTAGCGTTCGCAAATGTTTGTTTTTTCACTTACGCGACAGGTGATGTTTTCTTCCTCCAGGCCTGTTTCACAGGGAAGAGAGGGAAAAACTTCAGCTACTTTCTACTCAATATGATGCAGTTTCTTAAATAAATAAAATATAAAAATATAAGCTCCTCCTGGTATATATATACTTTTTAACAAATTAGACATTATAACAATTAAGAAAGACTTAATCTTCAATAAATCAAGTACATATCATACCTTTGCTTGATTAAAGAATGCACAATACGGGTGAATACTTCCAACCAAATATCCCTAGATGCAAAAAATATATATAATTGTTAGGGTTTTAGAAGAAAGATATAATATGGTAGAATTAGTTGAAAAATATTTAAGTAAAAAGAGAATATGGGAAGGGAACAAGTTAAGGATTTGTAGTATGGTGAATGGTAGCAAGCTTTATATTGTAAATTGCATTGAAAGGAAAAGGATATATCTTCCAAATATATTTTGAAATTGTGATAGTATATTATGAAATGAATGAATGAGAGAAAATAGTTTACCTCCCATGCTGGAATGGAGTCTTTAAAATCCGGTAGAAATGGTTGGCGAGGCAAAACCTGTGTCTGATTGTATTGAGACATGATTGGCACAGGAGAAACCAAAGGGTTTGGTACCATTGCAGAAGGTAAACCTAGTGGATCGATTCCCCTCATTTCGAACGGATTGTGTTTTGTAAATTGTTGATGACTGCCATAAGAACTAGCACTACCATTTGCAGCAGAAGCAACAACAATAGCATCGGTACTTGCACTGGCACAAGCAACACCAGCAGTAAGACTACCATAACAATGCACAGGGAAACTTGGTGGTTGAAATTGAGAGAATGAGTTTCCATCACCAGCACCAGCACAATCATAAGGATTTACTGAGCTGTTTGGAAATTGAAATTGAGTCAGTGAATTTCCAAAATCAGAACCGGCCCTTGCAGCACTACCAAACTGAGTGTTAGAGTTCCCTATTGTATTAAGGAAGGTGGAATCCCCAAATGGAGCAGCAGTTTGAGGAGGCCAAAATATTGGGTTATTTTGAGGCAATGAGAGAGTAGAATTTGAAGAGTTTAATTCTGAACTGAACATAGGGTTTACTACGCCCATGTTGCCTCCTAGTTGTTGAGGTAGTCCATTTGAGGATCCTTCTCCGACAGAGGGTGTGCCTCGTGTTACAGTTTGTGGTACAATGTCCCTCAGAAGTTGTGATGATTCTCCTCCCAATTGTGTGTTGGAAAACAGTGTTTGGTCTTGTCCAAGAATCTCATCTAAGGAAACTGGCGGATCTAGTTGAAAAAGGTATGCCAAGGAGTCCTCTTCTTCTGAAGTTGGACCAGATGTCTTGGACTTTTTCCTTGGCTGATCTTCTTCATAATCATTGTTGTCATCGTTTAGTAGTGACATTACTTCTGCATAGGAATCCATAGGCAAGAAGCAGCCATTTGTGTTTGTTGTTGTTGCTGCCTGTGATGCAACCAGGGGTAGTTTGCTTCCAAACTCCTGAACCAGAAAGTGTTTCATGTTCAGACAAAGTAAGTAATGAACCAACACAAACAAGACGGAAAACGCCACAACAATTTTATACTTACACGTCTAACATTTTGGAAACCCTGAATGCTTGGCTGTCCAATGTTCATGCTATTTGCCGAGTATTGGTCTCCTGAAAGTATTAAACAGAAATAGAATATGAACAATAGAAGAATTTTCTTAAACAATTGGTGTAAATTTAGCAAGAATAGCTGAGATTTTCCAAGTAGTTACTTATGTAATATTAGGGAAACAGAAATCTAAACAGCATGAGATGAAACAGATGAAAATTGATGACAAAGACACATATTATAGAGAGAGCGAAGGAGATAATAACCTTGATGAGTGTTAGAGAAATTTATGGGAATAGAAGTTGTGGTTTTCATTGATTCTATTCCTTTGCTGTAATGAACATTCTTTGCCTCCTTAAAATTATTTGACAATAAAACAGTAATGTGACCATTTCCGTAGTCCATGATGGGGGTGCTTTTATCGAGAGAATTTCCCTACACAAGGGTAAAAAAAACGTATATACTAACCAAACCATAAATATGTTATGGAACCAAAGTAAAATGAAGTTATGCATGTGATATATAAATGTTTACCTCATTGAAAATGGATACAAAAAGTGGATGTAGGGTTGGAGTGATGACAGAAAGGCTTATCCTGAGCTGCAGGTAACATACAGAATGAGTATAACGAGTAAAATGTGATGAATGATGAAAGAAAGTAAGAATGGAGTTATAAGAAAGTACCGGGACAAACATTTTTGCCACGTCTAGAAAGTTGGCAAGTAGAATCCTGATTTGTCCATGGATAAATTTTCCATCATGAACCCTAGGCAAAGGCACTAACATTCTCTCAGCAACAGGTTCACCCGTTGGCACAAGAACGCAATGCCTTTCACACTCGAAGTATTCTTTTTCTGTCATTCTCTCTCTTGGGAACATCTGCATAGTCCAAGGTTCATATATGTAAGATCGTGAAATTGATTAACAAAATGTATATATAATATATACTTTTTACATACCCCTAAAGCTTCTGCTAAACCCTCTGCTGCGGTATGATTTAGATTATGTCCTTTGAAAGATAAAAACGGCAGCAATGCTAAAAACTGATCCATATTGTTTGTCCAATTGATATAGTGGATGCTCCTACCTGTCCAAAAAAAAAAAAGTCAAAAGTTAAGGATTTCTCTCCCTCTAATTTTATTATAAAATAAAAAACCTAGATTATACAATATTACAGTATGTTATGCAAATAACTCTATGTGTACGTGAAGGTCTGTACTAAAAAATTTCATGCTGTATATGTATAATGTGTTTCCTAAAATTAATGATTGACATTGTGTTGTATCTAAGAATCAAAGGGAAAAATAATGAGTAAAACTGATATAAAAATTGCATTAGAAGAAGAACATTAAAAAGTACCTTGGCTTGGATTAGGGTTGTACATTATTAATCCAACCTCACAAGTAGGATAACCACCCTGTAAACAATAAAAAGTACGTACATGGTAAAATGTTTTCACTTTTATCAGTAAGGCAAAAGATAAAAAAATGAAAAAAAGAGTTACTGGTATATCAATAACATGATAACAGTTACAAAGAACTAATACAGAAAAAAGAGGCTGTTTGTTCCTCTAAAAATCAAACCCTTCTTCTGTTACACCTTATATACCAGCTTTGGTTTTGAGCAAATTTCAGAATATTTTTTCCATTGAAGGTCATATTTCTGATGAGAGACACCAAATACTAGCAAACTAAATGGCATATTGCGAAGCTGAAAATCATACTATATTTTCTTGTCTTCATAGCAAAACACGTTAATTAACATAGGAATACTATGATTGAAAATCTTTTAATTATAGTGAAGTAATGGAACTGATATAAGGTGTATAAAGGAAACAAGAAACCTTAAATTTTTGGGTTGAAATCAACTAATTTCTGGAACAACTGCAAGTTTACAAGATCATAACATGGAATATTTAAAAACTGTAAATTACCTCTCCTCTTGAATTGTCAAAGAAGGACCTGCATAATAAGTCATCCATGTTTTAAATTCAATTCAATTCACAAAGGGTTACTTATTTAAATGTTAGATTGAGCAAAATAAGTCATCCATGATTTAAATTAAAAAAAACAGTTGACTTAATGTAAACTAACACTGAAATTTTAAAACTAACAGTGTATATAGTGCCCTTTCTTAATTAGGTTTTGAAGTTTTCATTTTTGGATAGATTTTACTATAAATAATAAACTTTAGAATTTAGAATAGTGATAAATAAAGAGACTCTTGACACCTGTTTATTTATTAACATTTATCACTTTTGAGTTGCTATCAAGTAACTATTTACTATGCATAAAAAGTGAGTATATATCCTCTTCTGTTGCATTATAACATGGAATAATTTCTCTTCTAAGTAAAATATGATTTTAGTCATGGTTTTCCCATAAGTTTTAGAGTTCCTGCATGAATATTATGTCAATTTCTACTCTTTTTTATCTCTAATTTTACCTTTGAGATATTACTTTAATACTCTACTATCTTCATAACATAAGTATTAAATTCAACGGTTGTTGATATTATTCTTGATTTACCGCTTTAAAACGAGGTAATTCTTTTTATTATTATATATAGAATACTAGTGTACAATTGCATACCAAAAAAAGTTTGGATTAAAAAGACCACGATGATCAGGTAATATTTAAACAAGGAGAGGTAAACCTAGAAAAAATATTTGGTTTACTCAAGTCATGATATAGATTTGGATGAAATGCAAAATCTTTAAAGTTAATTTCTCTTATAGTCATTGGTATCTTTACACTATTTTATGCTTAAAATTTTTGTGAACTGGTAATTGTTAGATCTATAGAAGGAGTTTTACGGGGAAGATACAACACTAATGAGACCTAATCCCAACCACATAAGGCATTAACACCCCTCTCAACCCAAAACCTTAAGGCAATGGGTTTATAGGTCTTTATCCTTATATAATACTCTATTTTCTCATTTCTAACAAATATGAGACTTAAATTCACACTTAGATTCCTAACACAGTTTTCTTTAATGCTGTACAAATAAAAACTCCAAGAGACATTTGGAATTCTCTTCAATTTGCATGCACTCAAATCACTTCACACTTTTAAAAATAAAACTCTACCTTTAAGTGAATAAAGTTCACATTGGAGTTAAAGCACATCATAATTTAAATACTTTAATTCCTTATCTTTAATAAAGTTATTTTAATTATGTTTTAAAAAGAATCCAAGCGAAATCTATTTCTAAAATTGAATACATAGCGTAGTTCCTCATTGAGAGAGTTCGAAACAAAAATGTTAAGTGGTTCTCATATCATAAAAGAGAGCGTAGTTATTCTTTCCAAATATATTTAAGGAGAAATTGTAATTTCTTCATTTTTTTTAAGAAATTTTCTAATTTTATGTGTGATGGTTCTCTTCATCAGTTTTGAATATATATCACTTTCTCACAAATTTTTTTGTTTGTTGTTTGTAGAAGTAAAAAGAACCAAAACAGTGACACTTTTATAATTAAAAATTAAAAAAAAAACAAACAAAACGTTTTCCCAAAATACGTTCAACTTTACCCTAATTATCCGTCCCCACCCGCACCTTTCCTTTGTTTATCTTTGTTCTTCTTTAATTTATCATTCTTTAGATTTTTCTCTCTGTTTTGTATTTCTATGACTCACTCGAAATTTTGATTACATTATTTAATGTAAGTACAAATCCGATTCAATTAGAATTTCAATTTACTGAAACAAAGACAGAACAATTTAAATTTATAATTTAATATATTAATTTCATTATATATAAAGAAGTAGAACTTTAGACTAACCCATAAAAAGAATTACTCACAAATTCATAGATCTAGCTTTAAACAAATCTTAAAATGTATGATGTAGTCTTTAGAAACACATAAACTAAGGTCTTCTTCTCTTAAATGATTTTTTTTTTTTTTTACCTTTCAATTTTCTCCTCCCATATCTAAAACAATTCACCACATTATGAAAAGTTATTTGGACCCATAAAATCAAATCTTCCCAATACAACTACAAATCTATTAATCAAGTGAAACAAAAGATGGTGACTATAATTAACTAGTTCACAAAGATTAGTTTATATAACATGAATTTTGAAATAGAACTAAGAAACTTGGTACCTGACAATGTTGACGAGATACTCTGAAACAATTTTACGCCAATAAGGAGCCATGGCTGTGCTTCCATCAACCACAATGCTCAACCATCTCCTAGCGGCCATGGAAGCTACAAAAAAGAGAGAATGAAAGAAGATGAATGAGGAGAATAAAGAAGAGAGAGTGTTGAGTTTTTATATAAGAGTAGTTGAAATTATGATGAAGCTTTGAATTGGTTTCCGTTACCCTTGAGTCATGGATGGCACATGTAAGAAATTATTTGTCATTGACTGTTTTAGGGTTGTAGCGTTGAAGTAACTGATGGTGACCAATGTCACATTGTATGTATTTTTTTGTCACAAATTAAATAGTTTGACTTCTTTTCACACATTGTATTATCTATTGCCCTTGGGATCAGTTTAGTGTAATGAATGAGATAATAAGTCAAAAACATTAAAGATGTTATTAATTAAATACATTTATTAGTGATAAACGTTCACAGTCAAATTATACGCACTTCATTTACTTACCAATCACTCAAAAACGCTCAGTCAAATTGTAAGCACTTCATTCACTCCCAACTCTTCAAATTGAAAAAAAATATATATATGAAAAAGGTAAATAGTTTTAGTTATAATCACTATAATATATATACTACAAAAATATTATTAAATTAGTCTCTAATTTCAAATTAGAAACTAATTTAAACACTAATTCTTTATTTACTAAAATTTTAATAACTAATGGTTGAGATCATCGTACACTCTAATTCAAAAATTAATTATAATTTTTTATTTATAATAGAGATTATTTTAAATATCAATAATATTTAGTATGTAAAATAATATGACTATAAAAACTATTTATTTTTTGTTTATGAAATTAGTTTCTATTTAATATTTTTTTAGTGATGTGTGTGTTAAAATGAATAATATAACATAAGATAAAATTTAATAAAAATAAATAAGAGTTAAATATGATTTTTGTAAACAATTTTTAAAAATTATATTTTGTTCCTAAATTGAATTATATACTTATTTCATTCGTGTACTTTATGAAAATCAAGTAAATGTTTTACATTTCTTTCATAAAATACCAAGATTAAATACAAATATAGTTTAATTTAAAGATGACACACAATTTTTAAAATAATATAAAAATAAGAAACATATTAACAAAAAAGGAACAATCAAGTTTGTATATTAATTTAAATGGATTAATAATTAGTATTATATAATCAAAAGTTAGAAATCGATAAAGTAATTTAATTGGAATAGTATTGCCTTTATATTTGTTAGTGCAAAAAAATGGAACTTTGTGGTTCTGTACTTTTAAGAAAATAAAAAACAATAATTATAGTTTGTGGTTTCTAACAACATATTACTTTATCTATAGTTTTAGAATTTTATAGAATGTCTTCGATCTCAAAAATAAGCATTAATGTAATAACAATTGTGCAGTAACGAAAATATTTAAAGATAAGTTTAAATTAAAGATATTTGATGCAAAAAGAAGATTAGGGAAAGTAAAATATCACATTAAAATTTGAAAATGGTTTTAAGTAGATTTAAACATAGAAATTTAATATAAAGCCAAAATAATACTTAAAACAACTTGAATAAAAGTTTAATGAAGATCGTGATCGTTATAAAACAATAATATAAAAGTAAACACAAGTAATCATAAAATAAAAATAATTATTCAAGAAACTAAGATAAATACAAACACAAAATTAAACAGTTAGCAAAAGAAATTATTAAGGTGAAAGTATAAACTTATATAAGGAATTTAATAAATTGATGAAGAAGAACATTAATTAATACTCATATTATATTTGTTTGGTTACAGTTATTTTTGCCTAAAATTTACATTTAATACTATTTACATATGAGGAACTATTATTTTATTTTACATTATGTGTCATCCCTTGTGAAAGACATACTCGTTTAATAGTTGTAATTAATTTCATCACTTCTCAAAAGGTATATATAAGTGGATTAAATGCAAACATATAACTTTTTTTAATTTACATAGTGAATAACTCCTCTCTTGATACTTTTTATGATAGATAGAAAATAGCTAATTATTTTACTTCATTTAAAAGAAATTATTTTATTTTATTCCTAGTGCTTCACTTTACAAATACTTCCAAAACTATTTAATAATTAGTTTTGCAAAATATACATTATAATAAAAATAAATAAAAATAATAACCCTCCATTATATTAAATTTTAGTTCAATTTTCGTTTATGTTTTGACATTTACTTGCCATCGATACAAGTTTGATATTCATCAACCCATTATGGGTTGGTCACTCAGTGAATTAACCTAATTCAACTTTCTTATTAGTGAGCTCAAAAATATTGAACCTAACTCGATCGATCATAGGTTAGTAGGTTAAATAGGTTGGCTCACTTAACTAAAAGAAAAGATTAAATATGTTTCTGCTCCATTAACTTTCAATGAAAATTGAAATTAGTCTCCCGACGAAACTTTGGTCCAATTTAGTTCCCCAAATTTCAAAATGTGTAGATTTAGTCTCTTTAATCAAATTTTGTTAAGTTTATTTAACATTTTAAATGTGTTTCATAATAGCATTTGAGCTAACATTTGAAGCGGAAATGTGTTAAACGGTCTAAACAACTCAAATGTTATCATGAAACATGTTTGAAACGTCATAAACTTAACAAAAATTAGTTAAAAGGATTAAATCCACACACATTTCTAAAGTTGAGAGACTAAATTGGGTCAAAGTTTCAAATAGAGACTTATTCTAATTTTTATTAAAAGTAAAGGGACCAAAAACATATTTAACTCTAAAAAAATACAAAAAAAATACAATTTTTTCTATCTTTACAACATTAATTGGTAAAGTGGATCTTGACCAATAAATTTGGAGGAGCCAAAATATATACTCAAATATATTTAATTATTGTTACTAACACAATAAAAATGAATGCATAATTTTGTACAATTATAACTACAAAAGAAATCAAAGAAATCACACATATATAAAGGATTGTCTTTTGTTCCTTCATATTTTTGAACTCATCAATAATTGAATTAGAACTAAAATTTTCAAATATTTCTTTTTCAATGTAAATATGAACACGTTCCAAAGAATTAATATGAAACTCATCATCTGTAATTCATTGAACCTTAAGAAAGGGTTTCTCTAATTGAACAATATGACATTTGTATCATGCTTCAGAATACGTAAAGATGCTGGATTTGTCTTGTTTCATCATCACGAATAACTTTCTTCTTATAATTTTTATAAAATAAATCTATTCTTTTATTCTTCATCAATATACCTATTTCTTTTTTAAGTTTAAGATTACAAAATAATTTATTATAATTTAATCAAAAGAAAAATAAGAGTTACTAAAGAAAAATCTATGATAATCAAGTCTCAATTAAAAAATAGTTATGAAAAAACAAATAGTACAATCATTCTTCTCCCATATTCATAAAAGATGGATATAAGGCTCAAGAGATTAAAAATAATGTTAACAATTAAACAAATATTTCAGTATCAAGTGATACGAGAAAGTTACATTTTTTTCTTCACGAATGAAAGAGAACAAATGAAAAATAAAAGTAAAAATAATGAGTTTGTATCTATTTTTTTTTTCGTAACAAAAAGAAAACATGTGAAAGTATGAGATGAGTACAATTTGTGAAAAACTCAAAAACACAATGAAAAAGAAAATAAAAAATATACTACTAAATATTTTTATTTTTCATTACATTTGATTTTATGTTTTATTATTTATTAACATTAAATGTTATGCTTTATAAAATAAATAAAAATATACCTAATTTAACTTCTATCAACTTCCAATATATGTTACATATAATTTAAAAACATTTTTAAAAAATTAAAAAATATTTAATATATATATATATATATATATATAATATAAAAAATTGGGGTGGCCATGACTATCCTCTACCCTAAAGAAGCTTCGTCGTAGGGTAAAGCATTTTGATTGTGCTACAAAAGTTTAGACTATTAAATTCTCTCCTACATGAAAAAACAAGAAGTACCATTGGGCACCAAAAATACTATAGATTTTGATGTAGCATGTCAACACGAAAAGTTAGGCTTGGTATATTTTTAAAGAATTTAGAGAACTGCACACACCATTATATTTCAAAAGAAATAATGAGGGGCAAGAAATAAAAAGTTAGGAGTTTTAAGTAGTGACGGAGCATTGTTGGAGCTAGTGGGGGCAATGGCTCCCCAAAACTTTTTCAATTTCTTTTAAAGTTATGTGTTTAAAATTTGTTAAACTATGTATATTTTTAAATTCTTTAAATTATATGTATCTTTTTTATATTAGGTAGTAGTATATTAAAAAATTAATGAAAATAAAATTAGATATTTTTATTTCTTTTATAAAGTACACATTTAGTGTTACTAAATAGTAAAACATAAAATCAAATATAATAAAGAAAAAAAAATTATTAAGATAATTTTTATTTTCTATTCTCATTGTCTTTTTAGTTTTTGACATGTTATATTTATCTCTTACCCTTACTTGATTTACTTTGCTATCAAAGAAAAAAAAAGTTAAACAGAAACTTATTATCTTTGTCCTTTTTTTTATATCTTCTCTTCTATTCTTAAAGACGAAAAAAAGACAACTTTCTCTTGTCTCAATGGGTAGTGAAATACTTGTTTATTAGCACTATTTTTTATCTCATGACTCTTTTATATATTCTTTTTTTTTTATGAATATAAAAGAGCAAATAATGTATTATGCGATTTTTTATAGACAGTTTTTAACTGTGACTTGATTATCACATCTTTTTTTTAGTAATTATGTCTCTCAACTTTTGATTATATTATGATAAATTATTTTTTAATCTTAAACTTACTTTTTTAAATAGGTATATTGATGAAAAATAAAAAAATAAATTCATTTTTTAGAATTAATAAAAGAGGAGTGAAGATCAAAACATGACAACAATATGGTTGCTCATCGCATAACAATGAAATAAAATGCTAATGGTTGTGATGACTTTGAATCGATATGTGCACATTAGGAAAATAGAAGATGAATATTTTGCAGATAATATGGTTATTAAAGTTTGAAACTTTTAGTTATTATTGGATTATTTGATAAGTTCAAGAATATGAAAAAACCATGGACAATCCTTTATATAATGTAGTTTCTTTTATAGTTATAGTTGTACTAAAGTATATATTCATTTTCATTGAATTAATGACAATAATGTTAAATATATAAATTTTAAGTATATTATTTTGACTCCCCCAATAATTTTGGTTAATTAAATTTTAAGTATATTATTTTGACTTTCCCAATAATTTTGATCAATATCTGCCACTAGTTTTAAGAGTGAGGTATAATAAGTAAAAAGATAGATAGGTATAGGAAGAAGCATCCAATTAGTAAGATGTTTTTTTTTTTTTCATATATTTGGGTTTGTTAGCCAACTTGACTCACCACAGGTTGAACCTGGGTGAGCCGAGTTCTTAGTGAAGTGGCTCCATTTTTTACTCATACCAAAAATTATAATATTTTTTGAACTCAATCCGATATGAATCCATGGTGGATCGAGTTGACTCACAGATTTTAAACCATTTGGACAGTTTTAATACAAGTATAATTTTAAAATCTATATCAGTAACGTAAAATTAAATAATATAATTTTTTATTAATAAAATAAAAGACGCTAAATGAGATTAAAAATTGGCATCATGGATTCAAAATATGGATTGGACTTATTGTACGAGATTTAAGGTTGGAGCGCTCTGGTCTATCATGCGAATAGCATGCTAAAGAGGAAATATGGCCCAAATCCTTGAGAGATAGGAACAACCTAAACGGTCCATTTAGTATAAAACAGATAGCGTATAAAAATGGAAATCAGGAGGACTGGTTGTGGTGGATATCTAAAATAACCACAATATCTCATCTTTTTAGGAAAAATTCCCGAAAAAAGGAAATATAATATTAACTAATATGGAGGCAATTAAAACTTATATGATGAACAAAGAAGCGTATAAATAATACCCTATAAATAATATCGTATGACTAATTTTTTGGTTTAACTATTTTTTTGAATTTCACTAACCTTATCAAACAATGATCTTGAATGAATTTTCTTTTGTTAAATTTTATTAAAAGAATATGTCATTTTAAATTATTTAAATTAATATTATTATATATTTGATTTAGTTTGACTTATAATTTTGGATATTTGAATTTAAAAATCCTTTAAGTTGCAAAAGTATAATACCGAGGATGAAACACATTATATATTTGTAAATTTAATTGTCTAACATTTAGGAACTTAAGTGTGACATTTTAGATAGGACATTATTATGTTGACAGCCTATCCACTTTATATTTATTATTTTAGCTTTCAATATTTATTTTGTTTATAAATACAAAGCTTCGCTTTTTTATCAACTAAATTACCTCTAAAAACGAGTTATGAAGCTGTAATTTTAGTGTAAAAGAAAATCCTTTTAAATATGGAGAGTATCACTTTATATTATTAAATTAAGTAATACGTACATTGTTTAAGTTACTAGTTTTTTTGACCCGTGCAATGTATATATGTACGGTAGTTTTTTTATTTTTCTCTATAATAATATCTAAGGATTGTCATGTCCTTTTTTTTTTCTTTTTTTTCTATTGTTATTGTTATTACTGAGGATTATAAAATTTAGTTGTGTTTAATAATACAATTGACATTTTTAAAGTAGTAAAATTCTTATTTTGAAAAGGTTTTGCAGCAAAAAAATATAAAGGCTATCATGGATATAAATCTTACAACTAAGAACGACAAGAAAACTTACATTTGACTTATTTAGCATCAACCCTTGGCCCAATCATTGGCCATCTTGGCAAGAACAAGTTTGGCATCAATCAAGTTTGGCATCGGTCATGAAAAGGTCGAAGGCTTTCTTTGCAAGACTAAGTTTGACATTGATGTTGACTTGGCTAAGGCCAATTTGACAACACCAAATCATCGACCATGGCAAGGTTGTAGGCTATCTTTGAAAGACCAAGTTCGACATCGACGCTAACTCAACCAAAGGTTAACTTGGCAAGACCAAGTATGTCATCGACCTTGGCTCAACTAGAGGAGGTGGTCTTAGCAAGACCAAGTTCGTCACTGTTAGTGTATGGTCGAGTAGTACCCGGCCCAATAAGAAGAAACTGGTCGGGATCATCCTGGCCCAGATAGGGGCATCCCCACACGATGGCCCAGCCGCGAGGGCTTGGATCCAGCGCAACGCTGGCAGCCCAGTAAGCACAGCGGCCGTGTAATCAGAGGGGCAACATGTGTTACAGAGGGGCAACATGCAATCAAACCTCAAGGAGTACAGACGGCTAAGAAAGGAAGGAGTTGATATTTAAGAAGTACAAACCCAAAAAGGAAGGAGTTGATATGTGAGAAGTATAGGCGGCTAAACCCCAAAAAGGAAGGAGTTGATATTTGAGAAGTACAGACGGCCAAAAAAGGAAGGAGCTGATATGTGAGAAGTACAGATGGACAAACTTTGGAATGGAAAGGACTGATCTTTATTAAAGGCACAGAAGAACAATTCTTGCCAATAAGGAAAGAACCGCTGCGTGCAACCTCAGTCGGAAAGGGAAGGAATCGATCCTCAAATACAAACGGACCGCAAACATTAATAACGGGTCCATTAAGAAATTAGTATAAATTAAGGCCTAGTGAACAGGTAAAGGTACACTTTTCTGATTAACCTACTACTACCCATATCAATCACTCTCTAACTTGAGCGTCGGAGTGCCTGCAGGTACCCCCACCCCTGGAGTGCAGACGGCTATGAGTCTCAGGAAGAGTCCAGGGAGGAACAGGAGGAGGTTCGACACAGAGGGTTCTTGAGACCGTCTGGTTCCGCACCTAAATAGTATCGATCAGGTACAATTGGCGCCCACCGTGGGGCCAGACAATTCTCAAGCAGGATGGTGTCGACAAGAGCAGCAGTCGATCATAATTCAGTAGCAGCGGAGATGCAACGAGAGATGAACCGCCAGTTGGAAGAGTTAAGGCGCAAGAACGAAGAAGAATTGAATGCCCTGAGAGAGGAGAACCAGCGGATGCAAGCGCAAATTGAGCAGAATCCCCCCCACAGGGAGGAATCGCGTAGCAATGAAGAGGGAGGGGATGGTACCGGACGAGACGAGTCCCGAGCGCAAACCACCACCAACCAAACAGAAGCAAGGCCCAGAGCAGCCAGACGCCACCCCTTCGTGGACGGGATCATGGAAGCAGAACTTCGCACGCGATGGAAGGGGTTAACTATAAGCCAGTACGATGGCACTACTGATCCGGAGGAGCACGTGACGTCTTCACCACCCAGGCAGGGTTATATACTTCGGACAACGCAATCCTCTGTCGTGTTTTCCCAACATCCCTAAAAGGGCCTGCACTCAATTGGTTCACACGATTGCCACCCAACTCTATCGACTGTTTCGATACGTTGGCCACCCATTTCAGCATACAGTTTGCCACTAGTAAGCCACACCACCTTACTTCTCTAGCACTGGTAAATATACGACAGGAAAAATGAGAGTCTCTGCGGGAGTTTATGGAACGATTCGGAAAGATATCCTTGAATATCTCTAATTTGAATCCTGAGGTCGCCATGCACCACCTCATCACAGCACTAAAGCCTGGCCCTTTTGTTGACAGTCTATGCAAGAAGCCCGTGAACAATCTAGACGAGCTTCAGACCAGGGCCACTAAATTCATGCAGATGGAGGAACTGAAAGAATTTCACAATACAACTCGATCAGACGCACAGGAGAAAAGGCACCATGATAGGGAGCGAGCGTTAGCACCCCGATCCGACCACATGTTCAAAGACTCTAGGCAGTCGAAATACAACAGGTACACACCACTCGTGTCCAACAGGGCAAGAATTCTGGAAGAAGCACTGAACACCGATATAATAACAGCCCCTCGAAGGGCCCCGACTCCCCCGAACGCCGACACCACCAAGCATTGTCGGTATCACCGAAATTATGGGCACACAACAGAGGAATGTTTTACCTTGAAAGACAAAATCGATGAACTGATACAGGCAGGACACCTAAGAAGATTCGTAAAGCGGGAAGGTGGAGGATTCTCCTCAAGGGGAGAACGAGAAAAACGCTACGAGGAGTGACCATGAAGGACGTCAGAGTACCGGGATAGGGAAGGAGATAGCGCCCGCAGAGGGGCCGAACCCAAAAAAGATGATGAGCGAGATACGAGAGAAAGGCCACTGAGAGGAGTAATTAATTACATTTCCGGAGGTTTCGCAGGAGGTGGGGCCACTATGTCTGCAAGGAAGAAGTATGTGCGAGCGATCCAGAGTGTCAACGCCGTGACAGTATGTCCCAGACGGCACATGCCACCCATCACGTTCCGAGACGACGATTTCCAAGCGATCGACCCCCAACATGACGACCCAATGGTGATATCAGTAGAGATCGAGGACTTCGCGGTCAGGAAAACCCTGGTGGACCCAAGTAGTTCGGTAGACATTCTATATTGGGGCACTCTCAAGAAGCTGAAAATTCCAGAAGGAGAGATCCAGCAATACTCAGAGCTGATTGTGGGCTTCGCAGGGGAGCGAGTGAATACGAAAGGCTACATTGACTTATTCACCAAGTTCGGGACAGGAATGGTAACACGAACGGTAAAAATCCGATACCTTATTGTTGATGCTCACACCTCTTATAATATTTTGCTAGGGAGACCCTCGTTAAATACGCTCGGTGCAATAGTCTCCACATATCACTTGGCCATGAAGTTTCCATCCGCCTCAGGAGACATAATCACGGTGCATGTAGACCAACCGACTGCTCGCAGATGCTACGCGGACAGTTTGAGAGAAAGACCTGAGTCTCCTCCCAGACGAGCAGTGAATAACGTTGAGAAGGTCCCAGGGGAAGCAGAAGTAGACCTGGATCCTCGGGTCAGCAGCGAGGAGAGGGTGGAACCAATCGAAAGCACAGAGGAATTCCATTTCGATGAGCATCGATACACCCATGTAAGCAAGACACTTGTAAAGACCCCCGAGATGCGGGAAGTGTTACAGAGGAACGTTGATTTGTTCGCCTGGAGTGCGGTCGACATGCCAAGCATTGACCCAAGAGTAGCCAGTCACAAACTGTCTATTTTTCAGGAAGCTCGGCCCGTTGCACAGAAGAGAAGAAAGATGGGTGGAGAAAAAAGGGAAGCAGCCAGAGCAGAGGTACAAAAGTTAATTTCAGCAGGCTTCATCAAGGAGGCCACCTACACGACCTGGCTAGCCAACGTAGTGTTGGTAAAAAAGGCAAATGGAAAATGGCGGATGTGTACAGACTACAACAACCTTAACAAGGCGTGCTCTAAAGACAATACCCTCTCCCAAGCATCGATAGATCGGTAGACGGTGCAGCTGGACACAGGGTGCTTAGTTTTCTGGATGCCTACTCTGGGTACAATTAGATTCCAATGTATCCTCCTGACAAAGAAAAAACGGCATTCATCACGAAAGAAGCTAACTTTTACTATGAAGTCATGCCTTTTGGACTAAAGAATGCTGGCGCCACATACCAGTGGCTGATGGACAGGGTGTTTCGTCATCTCATCGGAAAATGTATGGAGGTCTATGTCGACGACATGGTAGTCATGTCAGATTCACTCGAGCAACACGTCAAAGATTTGGATGAGGTCTTGGCAACTGTACGGAAGTATGACATGAGACTGAATCCAGAAAAGTATGTTTTCGGGGTTGCAGGTGGAAAGTTCTTATGTTTCATGTTAACCCACAAGGGAATAGAGGCCAACCCCAATAAGTGCCAAGCGGTTGTCAACATGAGGAGTCCATCCAACATCAAGGAGATACAAAGATTGGTAGGGAGGCTAACTGCGTTGTCACGTTTTATGCCTAAATTAGCAGAAAGAATCCAGCCGATGTTGAGGCTCATGAAAAAAGCACAAAAATTCGTATGGGATGAGGCTTGCGAGCAATCTTTCCAAGCACTAAAGGAGTATTTGTCTTCTCCCCCAATACTACAGAAGCCTAGCAAGGGGAAACCCCTGTTAGTATATTTAGCCATCTCTACCAATGCTGTCAACGCGGCCATTGTACAAGATCATGCGGGGGACCAGCAACCTGTATACTTTATCAGCAAAGCCCTACATGATGCAGAATTGCGGTACCAGACAATGGAAAAGGTAATCCTAGCACTTGTGGTAACAACCAGACGACTGCGACCGTACTTTCAGGGGAACGAGGTAATAATCAAGTCTGACTACCCCATACACAAAGTCTTGAGGCGACCCGACCTCGCCGACCGAATGGTTGGGTGGTCCGTGAAACTATCTGAGTATCATCTTCGATGTGAAGCTCGAGGGCCGATCAAGGGACAATGCCTGGTAGACTTTGTCAACGAATTAACGGGAGATGCTGACGTACGCGAGGAAGGTTGGATCTTGTCGGTGGATGGCTCTTCAAATGCGAAAGGTGGGGGCGCTGGGATTGTTTTGCAAGGACCGAATGATTTGCTACTCGAGCAAGCTTTGCGCTTTGGCTTTAAACCCTCTAACAATCAGGCAGAATATGAGGCACTAATAGCAGGGTTAACCCTCGCAGCAGACATGGGAGCAAATACGGTGACATGCCGAACTGATTCTCAACTAATCGTAGGACACTCGGACGATACTTTCCAGGTAAAGGACCCCCTCCTATTATGATATTATCACGTTGTGCAGGGCATGTTGAACAGATTCAGAACGACAAACGTAAAGCATGTTGATAGAGCCCAAAATTCCAGAGCCGACTTGCTCTCGAAGTTGGCAACTACCAAAGTAAAAGGATAACATCATACAGTGATCCATGCCACACTCGACCGTCCTACTATGACTTTGGCAGAATGCAATGCTACTGAGACAGTCACACCAGAGGAGAAAGGGTGGATGGCTCCTATTATACAGTTCATTCAACACGGTGACATAGACGGAATTGATAATCCTATCATGCGTAGGAAAGCTTCTCGATTCACTTTGGTTGGTGAAGAATTGTACAAACGGGACTTCTCCAACCCTCTGTTAAGATGCGTCACAAACTACCAGGCCCAGTATATTATGGAAGAGTTACACATGAGAATTTGTGGCTTACATTCAGGATCCCAAACCATGGCAGCTCGGGTACTACAAGCAGGATACTATTGGCCGATTGTCAAAGAAGATTGCGAGAAGTACGTAAGGAAGTGCACTCAGTGCCAACAGCACGGTAACATGATACATCTCAAGTCAGAGGAGTTGCACGGTATTACCTTTCTTTGGCCTTTCGCTAAGTTGGACATGGATATTCTAGGGCCCTTCAACCCAAGGAAAGGTCAGGTAAAATTCTTGTTGGTAGCTATAGACTACTTCACTAAGTGGATTGAGGCGAAGCCACTGGCCCTGATCACGGCCCAGCAGGTACAAAAATTTGTCTGGAAGAATATAGTGTGCAGGTTTGGCATACCAAGCATCGTCATAACAGACAATGGTAAACAGTTCATCGACAAGGGGCTAGCTGAGTTCTATAGGGGACTCCATATACAACATATAACCAACTCAGTCGAACACCCACAAACAAATGGGCAAGCCGAAGCAGCAAACAAGGTCATACTGCGAGAACTTAAGAAGAGGTTGGGAGATGCCAAAGGAAGGTGGGCTGACGAGTTATTAGAAGTCTTATGGGCATATCGCTGCACCCCGCAGTCAACAACACAAGAGACACCCTACTGCTTAGCATATGGAGTAGACGCAATGATCCCGGTCGAGATTGGAGAGCCCTCTTTACGGCGCCGCCTGTTCGACGCGCGTCTTAATGAAGAAAGTATGCTAACAAGCCTGAACCTGGTTCAAGAGCTCCGAGATCAAGTGCGCATTCGGGAGGAGGCATCCAAACTAAGGGCCTAGCGTCGATATAGTACCAAAGTCAAACCCCGATCCTTTCACCAGGGAGATCTAGTATGGTGTATGGCAAGTGCCGCTCGGAAGCATGAAGGAAAGTTCTCGCCCAATTGGGAGGGGCCATTCCGAATCAGCGAAGCCATGGGGAACGGCGCATACAGGTTGAAGCACCTATCCGGTGCCCCTGTCCCAGCCACCTGGAACGCCTCACATCTCAAGTTTTATTACAGTTAGTTTGCCAAACATTTATTTTTCAGACTCTTTTGTGATTTCGATTGCGGAATAAATGATGTACTCTTTCCTACCTTGATCTTTTTTCCCTAAGGAGGGGTTTTGGTCAAGAAGGTTTTAACGAGGCATCATAGTCATAAATAAAGCATGATCATTTCATTATCCTATAATTATCTTATCTATTGTCAACAAATGCATATATCTTGATCAAGAACAATAACCGATAAAATTTCACACTCTCTCATGGGAAAGGAAGCTTCATCGAACTAGATGATCCCCCTATACCTATACCAATGGGAAAGGAAGCTTCATCGCCATAGATGATCCCCCCATACAAGCCAAAACCTAAGGTAAATACACAAACAAAAGCTTAAGGAGCAGATAACGTAAAAGAAAACGCAATCCTGGCCAGAAGTGGCCGAGTACATCCCGGCCAGGTATGACCGAGCACATCCCGGCCAAAGATGGCTAGCCACATCACGGCCCAAAGTGGCCGAACGCATCTCACCTTCACCTGCAAATACAAAGCAACATACAAAGAGGCACATGCAACAGATGTAAACACAAAAGTCTAAAAGAAAGTTCGAAGCACCACATCCAAACATATAATGTGTGTTAATACATGTCCAACAAATAGAAAGTAAAGCTCAAGAAATAGTTTCTAAAAGTACGAAAATACAAAGTAACATATCAATCCTCGGGGGTAGGTTTCTATTGCCCAGCCACAGGAATGTCCTCCATAGCCATGACGGAACCTTGGTACACATCCTCATCAATATTGAAACGCCCATCTCCCGCGTCAAATTTAAAGTAGTGAGCAGCCTGGCGCAGGGCCTTGTGGAAACCTTCCTCGTGCTGGGACATTACGTACCCCTCCAACTGGTAAATCCGGCCAGCCTTCTCAGCGTTATCCCTCTTCTCAGTGACCAGCTCCTCCTTTAGGCGCTCCAAGGCCGCCTGGGAATCCTCATCCTTCTTCTCAAAATCCCTACAATGCGCCTTCAAGACATTACGCTCTGCTAGCAGTTGAGATCGCTCATTTTTCACACTTTCCAACTGAAGTGAAACCTCTTGCCTCCTACTATTGGCCTCGGCCAATTCCCTCTGTAAACTCTCTATCTCAGCAGCCAGTTTGCTTGTCTCTGGCAGTTGGCTTAGCATTGTGTTCAGGTGGTGACCCATCACCATCGCCCTGGCGTGAAATTCATTCAGCGCATACAGCACAGTCTCAGGACGCATGGCTGAAACAATCTCAACCTCCTCTGACGACAAAGAAACCTCTATGCCTTGGTTAATTTTGAGTTGTGCATCAAACATCGCAGACAAAGCATCAGCCGCACATCAGCAGAGGAAGTGCCTCGAGACTTCTTGGGGGAGGATAACTGGGGAGTACTAGGCCTTGCGGCACAATCCCTACGCTTGCTTTTCTTCTTCGCCGCGGCCGGAGGCATCAGGTCGCCTTTATGGGAAGGCGTCTCCGTGGGCACACGGCTAGCACTTTCACCCCCTTTCCTCTTCTCCTCCTCCAGCTTTTTCCTCCTCAGCTCCAGAAACACTTCTTTGCCAGAAGGACCAGCAACAGCCATGATATCTGCAAAAAAGAAATAAGCGTTAGACCAAACATACCAGACGCATCTCTATAGGGAGTCAGACGAACATACATACCAAAAAGGTCATCGCGCGGACGAGAGGAACTAAACACACCAATAATTTTCTTGGAGGAGAGTTTTTCTTGGGCAATTGGTCCAAATAAGACAGCACATACAGATCCTCCTGGGTAAGGGATGCTCTCGGCCAAACTCGATAGGGGGTGGGATGTTTGGTCCAGTAGAACGGAAATTTGGGCTCGCCATTCTCAAAGTAAAAATATCCAGCCCCAACGGACCGGATGACAACCTTAAAGAAACCAGTCTTAAACCTTTTAAAAGATTGCGTATAAGACGCGAGTAGACACTGGTGGCTTTGACCCACTAGAGACAACCAACTAACCAGATCCCTCAGGCGCGTATAGTAGTACTACAAGAAAACCTGAGGGGAGGGTCTCAAATGGAACACTCAGCAGACCAGTCGGAACGCCTGAAGGGACGCCCAACTATTAGGATGCATCTGGGTGGGTGCTACATTCAGCACTCGTAGCACTCCCATTGTAAAATCATCGAAGGGAAGATGCACATGCAAATCAGAGACTAAGGCAGAGTATATGTAGAAAAAGTCATGCGAATGACCTTCTCGACCGTGACACACACTATCCCCACTCCTGGCTCGCTCTACACTAATAATACGATCGTCTACTGTATCAGCTAGAATATCATACTTCTTATGAAAATCAACTATGGTGGCAGATTTACTAAACCTAGACAGAGGGAGTTTCACCCGGGGATCTACCCACTCGTACCCCGGGTAACGCAGGGCCGAGAACTCCTCGGTACCCACAGAGTCCTCATCGTCTCTCTGCACACTATCACTACACGGGGAGTCAGATATGGTCCCCTCCTCCTCAGAGTCGCTATGCCTACTGGAAAGATAATAAGCAGAGGAGGACGACATACCTGGGATGGCGCAGACGGGAAAGGCTCGGCTGGTGGTGGCTCACTTCCTAAATGAATCCTTTGCACCATAACATCAAGACCCCACCTCTATTTATAGTGGACCACTCTCACAAAAGTAACCCCCTTATCACCATGAGATCTCGCTCCATCCAACGGTTGGCGGCACATCTCCTTTAAAACTTCCCACCTCAACCACCTCATTATTATGACAAGACAGCCTCGAACGACGAGCCGAGTTAATACTTTCTCCTTCCCCATAATTAAAGCAAGACTCATAAATGCATGTGGTGGGGGACGTCTCGACACCATTACCAAAGGCAACACATCATAGCCTCTTGTGAACTTCGTTCATTACAAGCCTAGGGGGGCTGGTGTTAGTGTATGGCCGAGTAGTACCCGGCCCAATAAGAAGAAACTGGCCGGGATCATCCCGGCCCAGATAGGGGCATCCCCACATGATGGCCCAGCCGCGAAGGCTTGGATCCAGCGCAACGCTGGCAGCCCAGTAAGCACAACGGTCGTGTACTTCCCGACCCTCTTGGCCGAGTACACCCCGGCCCAAGGGGTAGCAGGCGGAACATGTGTTATAGAGGGGCAACATGCAATCAAACCTCAAGAAGTACAGACGGCTAAGAAAGGAAGGAGTTGATATTTGAGAAGTACAAACCCCAAAAGGAAGGAGTTGATATGTGAGAAGTACAGGCGGCCAAACCCCAAAAAGGAAGGAGTTGATATTTGAGAAGTACAGAGGCCAAAAAAGGAAGGAGCTGATATGTGAGAAGTACAGACGGACAAACTTTGGAATGGAAAGGACTGATCTTTATTAAAGGCACAGAAGAACAATTCTTGCCAATAAGGAAAGAACCGCTGCGTGCAACCTCAGTCGGAAAGGGAAGGAATCGATCCTCAAATACAA